>JAABUS010001598.1_pt1 | contig 48081 bp, 43 predicted proteins | sample 5560161 | NCBI WGS metagenome assembly JAABUS01 (sample SAMN10711885, study PRJNA513376) | rock metagenome | isolation source: Antarctica rocks | place: Antarctica: Victoria Land, Trio Nunatak nord | collected 2016-01-04 | reverse complement strand
CGGCAACGAGAGCACGATCATCTCACTTTATACTCCGATGGCGCACTTGGGCCTCATCATCGTGCCGCTCGGCTACGCGGACCCGGTGCTGTTCCGCGCCGGCACGCCGTACGGCGCCTCGGCCGTCGCCGGCCAGGACAACAAACCACCCACCGCGGACGATTTGGAGGTCGCGCGTTTCCAGGGTCGCCGGGTCACCCAGGTCGCAGCGGCGCTCAAGGCGGCTGCGCTTACCCGAACCAAGAACTGAAAGAGGCCATCTGATGGATCGCGCAATGACCGACGTCCGGACGTCCGCCACCGGGATACTGCTTGCCGAATGGGCGCCGCGCCTGCTCAGCGTGCTGCGCATCGTCGCAGCGCTGCTGTTTATCGAGCATGGTGCGCAGAAGCTGTTCGGCTTCCCAGCGCCCCCGGCGAGCGGCTTGCCTGCGCCGTTATCGCTGTTGTGGGACGGCGCGGTGCTGGAGTTCGCCGGCGGGCTCTTGGTCCTGGTGGGCCTGTTCACCCGGCCGGCGGCCTTCGTGCTCTCCGGCGAGATGGCGTTCGCCTATTGGATGTTCCACGCGCCGCGCAGCCCGTTTCCGGTGCTCAACATCGGCGATGCGGCGGTCCTGTTTTGCTTCGTCTTTCTCTATCTGGCGGCGGCTGGCGGCGGAGCGTGGAGCCTGGACCGGGTCCGCAGCAACGCCGCCTGAGTGAGGCGCGGCATCTCGCTCGCACGTGCCAAGCGGGATCGTCAGCGTGGGATCTGGGTGCGCCAATTGGGCAAGACGCCGCCGAGCTGGACGGTGATCGCGTCCGCCCGGCGGCGGACCAGGTCGCCAAGCAACGGGATGCGCTCGTCCGGGATGCGCGCCATCGGGCCGGACAGCGACACGGCCGCGACCGGCTCCGCGCCCTCGTTGAACACCACCGCGGCGACGCAGCGCATGCCGACGGCATGCTCCTCGTCGTCGATGGCGTAGCCGCGGGCGCGGGCCTGCGCCAGGTCGCCGCGCAGCGCCGGGGTGGTGTTGATGGTCTTGACGGTGACGCGCGATAGGCCCTGGCGGTGCAGGATCTTGGCGAGATCCCCGTCCGGCATGGCCGAGAGCAGCGCCTTACCGACCCCGGAGCAGTGCAGCGGCACCCGTCCGCCTGGCCGGGCAAAGGCCCGCATCATCTGCCGGCACTCGACCTGCGAAAGGTAGATCGCCTCCGCCTGGTCCTCGACGGCGAGGTTCACCGTCTCCTCGCTCTCCTCCATCAGGGCGCGCATGTGCGGCCGCGCGGTGCCGACCAGGCTTCGGGTCTTCAGGAACGCGCTGCCGGCGACGAAGGCCTGCACGCCGACCGACCAGAGCCGCCGCTCGGCGTCGAAATGCACGTAGCGCTCCTGCTCCAAGGTCGTCAGCAGCCGGTGCGCGGTGGAGGGCGAGAGGCCGACCTGCTGCGCCACCTCCGTCAGCGTGATGCCCTCGTCGGCGGCGGCAAGCCGGTTCACCAGGGTGAGCGCGCGCACGAGCGACTGCACCTGATCCGACCGTTCCGGCTTGCTGGGCTGCGCTGATTTGCGGGGTGTCTGCACTGGGTTCGCTCCTGATTCCGCCTAACTAGCGAAACCGGCGAATTTTTACAATGCAGCATCATATTGTTTTTGTTTAGGAAAAACTTTGCTTTTCCACATCGCGGGAAGACCTATAATTTTACTGGCGTATCCGGCCCGGCTTGGCGATGGTTGGCGCAACCAAAACCAACCGGTTGGGAGCAGAAAATGGCCAGAATGAAAGCAATCGACGCCGCGGTGCGCGTGCTGGAGCGGGAGGGTGTCAACACCGCCTTCGGCGTGCCCGGCGCCGCCATCAACCCGCTCTATGCGGCGCTCAAGGCGCGCGGCACCATCCGCCATATCCTGGCCCGCCACGTCGAGGGCGCGTCGCACATGGCGGACGGCTACTCCCGCGCCAAGTCCGGCAACATCGGCGTCTGCATCGGCACTTCGGGACCTGCCGGCACAGACATGATCACCGGGCTTTATACCGCACTGGCCGACAGCATCCCCATCCTGTGCATCACCGGCCAGGCGCCGCGCGCCAAGATGCATAAGGAGGACTTCCAGGCCGTCGATATCGAGACGATCAGCAAGGGCGTCACCAAGTGGTCGGTCTGCGTGCGCGAGCCCGCTTTGGTGCCCATGGTGTTCCAGCAGGCGTTCCACGTCATGCGCAGCGGCCGGCCCGGCCCGGTGCTGATCGACCTGCCGATCGACGTGCAGATGGCCGAGATCGAGTTCGACGACGACACTTACGAGCCGCTGACGGTCTATAAGCCCGCCGCTTCCCGCCGCCAGGCCGAGCGCGCCATCGCCATGCTGAACGCCTCCGAGCGCCCATTGCTGGTCGCTGGCGGCGGCATCATCAACGCCGATGCCTGCGACCTGCTGGTCGAGTTCGCCGAGCTGATCGACGTTCCGGTGATCCCGACGCTAATGGGCTGGGGCAGCATCCCGGACGACCACGCGCTGATGGCCGGCATGGTCGGGTTGCAGACCAGCCACCGCTACGGCAATGCGACGTTCCTCGAAAGCGACTTCGTGTTCGGCATCGGCAACCGCTGGGCCAACCGGCACACCGGGTCGGTGGAGGTGTACACCAAGGGCCGCAAGTTCGTGCACGTGGACATCGAGCCGACGCAGATCGGCCGGGTGTTCGGCCCGGATTTCGGCATTGTCTCCGATGCCAAGGCCGCGCTGACGATGTTCATCGAGGTCGCGCGCGAATTGAAGTCCGCAGGCGCCTTGCGGGACCGGGCCGATTGGGTGGCGGCCTGCGCGCACCGCAAGGCCAACATGCTGCGCCGCTCGCATTTCGACGCCGTGCCGCTGAAACCGCAGCGGGTGTACGAGGAGATGAACCAGGTGTTCGGCCGCGACACCTGCTACGTCACCACGATCGGCCTGTCGCAGATCGCCGGCGCGCAGTTCCTCCGGGTGTACAACCCGCGCAACTGGATCAACTGCGGCCAGGCCGGCCCGCTCGGCTGGACCCTGCCGGCGGCGCTCGGCGTGCGGGCGGCGGACCCGCACAAGCAGATCGTGGCGCTGTCGGGCGACTACGACTTCCAGTTCATGATCGAGGAGCTCGCCGTCGGCGCGCAGCACAAGCTGCCGTACCTGCACGTCGTGGTGAACAACTCGTACTTGGGGCTGATCCGCCAGGCGCAGCGCGGCTTCCAGATGGACTTCGAGGTCAGCCTCGCCTTCGACAACATCAACGTCGAGCCGGACGGCGACGCGCCGCGCGGCTACGGCGTCGACCACGTGGCGGTGGCGGAGGGCCTGGGCTGCAAGGCGATCCGCGTCAAAAGCCCGAACGAGTTCCGCGACGCCTTCGCCCGGGCCGAGGCGCTGATGCAGGAGCACCAGGTGCCGGTCGTGCTGGAGTTCATCCTGGAGAAGGTGACCAACATCGCAATGGGCACCGAGGTGGACAGCGTGAACGAGTTCGAGGACATCCTCTGCCTCGACCCGTCGCTTTCGATCAAAAAGAGCCAGGACATGGGCAATACCGAGCCGCCGAAGGTGCTCGAACCCGCCGCGCGCTGACCTGCTGGATAGGATAAACGACAATGAGCAATATCGGCTTCATCGGCCTCGGCATCATGGGCCGTCCCATGGCGGGCCACCTGATCGCCGGCGGGCACACGCTGTTCGTCTATAACCGCTCCCCGGTGGCGCAGGCCGTGCTGGATCAGGGCGCGCGCGCCTGCCACAGCCCGGCCGAGGTCGCGGCGGCGGCGGACATCGTGATCACCATGGTGCCGGACACCCCGGACGTGGAGGCGGTGCTGTTCGGCAAGGACGGCGTCGCCGAGGGGCTGGCGCCGGGCAAGACGCCGGGAAAAACGGTGGTGGACATGAGCTCCATCTCGCCGATCGCCACCAAGGACTTCGCCGCCCGCATCAACGCGCTGGGCTGCGACTACCTGGACGCTCCGGTGTCCGGCGGCGAGGTCGGCGCCAAGGCCGCGAGCCTCACCATCATGGTGGGCGGGCCGGAGGCGGTGTTCGCCAAGCTGAAGCCGGTCTTCGAGCTGATGGGCAAGAACATCACCCTGGTAGGCGGCAACGGCGACGGGCAGACCACCAAGGTCGCCAACCAGATCATCGTGGCGCTGACCATCGAGGCGGTCGCGGAGGGGCTGCTGTTCGCCTCCAAGGCCGGCGCCGACCCGGCCAAGGTGCGTCAGGCGCTGATGGGCGGCCTGGCCACTTCGCGCATCCTGGAGGTGCACGGGGAGCGGATGATCAAGCGCAACTTCGAGCCGGGCTTCCGCATCGAGCTGCACCGGAAAGACCTGAACCTGGCCCTTGCCGGCGCCCGCTCGCTGGGCGTCAGCCTGCCGAACACCGCGACCTGCCAGGAGCTGTTCAACGCGGCGGCGGCGGCTGGCGGCGCTGCCTGGGACCACTCGGGCATGGTGCGCGTGCTGGAGAAGCTGGCGTGCCATGAGGTCGGCGGGGGCCAGGCTGATCCCAAGGCATAAGGACCCCTTACGGCTGTTTTTTACGCCGGACCCAATCGACCGCGCTGCGGAGCGGGCGCGTCATCCGCCAACTGGTTGAGGCGCGCAACGTTGCCACCTGCATCCTGAGATCGGCATTCTCCATTTCGCGCCGGTCTGGAGCGGCGACTGCGGCGCCCGGCCGGGGCGCGCCGAACTCGGTTTGATACCATCCGGCTCCGAACAGCGGTTCGAGCGCCTCGTGCGCCGCAAAGTGGCGCCGGTTGAATTTCTGGCCGGGCCAGTTGTCGCCGAGCGGGTCGAAGATCGGGCTGGCGGTGCGCCGGAAGAAGGCCGTGGTCCGGGCGTCGCCCCGGTGCTCCCACATCTCGTCGTCGCGCAGGAACTCATACAGCCGATGGATCGTGGGGATGTGGATGTCGTCGATGACGAGCACGCCGCCGGTGCGGAGGTGCGGATAGACGAAGTAGTACTCCAAATCTGGGAACGGATAGGCATGGGGACCGTCGATCAATGCAAAGTCCAACGGCTCCGAGAACTGCCACTTCGGCACCATCACCTGCGACGGGCCGATGACGAATTTCGTCGTTGCGGATTGCAGATAGGGGTGGTTTTGGGTGTTCTGCAGGCTATCGCCATACGGCAACGTGAAGGCGGTATGCCTTTCGCTGAGGTTCGACAACAGAAGCGTGCTCAGGCCGCAGCCGGTCTCCATCGAGACGCGGGCCTTGGCCGCTTGATGCTCTTCGAAGACCTTCCAAAGCACGTCGGGGTACAACGAGCCGCTGGCATGAAAGAACGGAGAGACCTCCTCAATAATTTTTTTGACTGTGGCAGTCGAGCGATCAGGCGTGAAGACAGGCGGCTTGGCTACCATCGGCAGACACTGATCGGCATTGCATCCACGAAGCCGTCGGCTGATGATTGTTGCCGTGTAGGGGAAAATAGGGCTCTCGTGTTCATCGCGCTGGCGCCTGTGCTTGGAGGCTTGCAGCTTAACCTGTAGCCCCGCTGGAAGGCAAAACGGTCGTTGTCGCGCCATTTCAGCGGAGGGAGCTTGACGCTGGCTGGGGATACAGGGCTGTTCCGGCCAGCCGTCGATGCGCCGCACCGGGTGGCGGACTTGAACCAAGGCAAGCGGGGTGTGATGACCGAGGAACACGGCGTTTCGACATGGCGGCAGGCCTTGGCCGAAAACTGGGAGGAGATGCGGTCGCTCACCGACTGGATGGGCATTCCCGCCATGCACGACCACGTCGCCGAGCTGCATACCGGGACCACGCGGGCGGTTGGCGGCGACTGGGTCGATCATTCGCTGCACCGGCATCTCCAGCCGCTGGCAGCGCGCCTTGCCGCCAGGGATGGCGACCCTGGCCGCAGGCTCTCCATGGTCTCGTTCGGCTGCGGGACCGGGCAGATCGAGCAGGCGGTCCTGGCGCGTGGCTGGCCGGTCGGGCGGATCGTCTGCCGGGAGTACGATACTGCGTTGCTCGACCGGGCGCGGGAAAACCTGCTGGGCCTGTGCCCCGACCAGGACTTTCAGCAGTTCGACTATAACAATCCCGAGGCCGTCGGCGACGAGGCGTTCGACGTGGCGTTCTTCTGTCATTCGATGCACCATTGCACCGACATCGAGCGGTTCCTGCCGTTCCTGAATCGCGTCGTCGCCCAGGACGGCCTGATACTCGGCCTCGACTACTTCGGACCCTCGCGGCTGCAGACGACGTTCGAGACCAAGCAGATGCTGGACGAGATCTTCGAGTCGTTTCCGGAGCATCTCCGGTTCAACCTGCTGACCGGCGAAGTCGAGCCGAAGTTCGTCATCGACACGATGGCGGAGGTGGCGCGGTCCGACCCGAGCGAGGCGCCGCGCAGCGCCGACCTGCGCAGCCTGCTGTTCTCCAGCTTTCCGGTCCGCGAGGTCTCGCCCATGGGCGGAACGCTGCTGCGCTCGCTGCTGGCGCGCCGGGCGGGGAACTTCCGCAGTGCGGGCGACCACTGCATCCTGAAGCTGCTGATGATGCTCGAGCGCGAGCTGATACGGTCGGGCCGCCTGGCTTCGGACAATTTGTATTTCGTGTTGGGCCGAAGCGACCGGTTGTCCTAGTGGTCCGATGCGGCAACCAAGCGTGCCTCGGGCACGATCAGGATTGAACGATGGGTGAAATCTTCCAACGCGCCTCGCCCTCCTCGGCGCTGGCCTGGACCGGCGAGCGGCTGACGACGGAGACGACGGGGCAGGTCGAGATCGAGCATCTGCACCGCTACTTCTTCGCCCGCGCGCTGTGCCGCGGCCTCGACGTGCTGGATGTGGCGTCCGGCGAGGGCTACGGCGCCGCCCTGCTGGCCCAGGTCGCCAACAGCGTCGTCGGCGTCGAGATCGCCCAGGAGACCGTCGAGCATGCCCGGACGGCCTATGCCGCGCCCGGCCTGACGTTCCTGCAGGGCGACGCGCGGCGTATCCCGTGTCCGGACCACAGCTTCGACGCGGTGGTGTCGTTCGAGACGCTGGAGCATTTCTACGAGCATGACGAGTTCCTGGCCGAGGTGCGCCGGGTGCTGCGGCCGGGCGGGCAGTTCATCATCAGCTCGCCCGAGCGGGACGTGTACTCCCCGGCCGGCGGGACGCCGAACCCCTATCACGCCCGCGAGTTGACCCATGCCGAGTTTGGCGCGCTGCTCCGGGCGAATTTCGGCCACGTGTCGATGTATGCCCAGCGGCCGCTATTGGGCTCGGCTCTCGTGGCGGAGGAGCTTCCGGCCGAGGTGGCGCCGCTCGTGACCTTCGAAAAGCGCGACAGCCAGTTCTTCGAGGCGTCGGTCGGACTGCCGAGGCCGATCTATCTGGTGGCCATCGCCTCGGACAACGCCTTCGTCCCGCGCGTCGGCAGCCTGTATGTCGAGACCAGCGGCGTCGAGGCGCTGTTTGCCGCATCGGCCGCGGCCAAGCAGGAGATCCGGTCGCTGACCGAGCGCTTGGTCGAGCAGGGCGAATACGCGCAGCGCGTACAGGCGGAGCTGAACCGGCGCGACGTCCAACTGGCTGGGCAGGTCGTCGAGGCGCAGGACTGGCACGCGCAGCTCGTGCAGCGCAACCAGGAGCAGACGGCGCTCGGAGCCGAGGTCACGTCGCTGACCGGGCGCGTGGTGCAGCACGAGGCCGATCTGCGGCACGCGCAGGCCGAGGCGCGCAACCTGGGCCAGCAGCTTGCAAAGCGCCATGAGGAGTACGACAGCCTCGTTGCGGCGAATGGCGCGCTCTTGCAGCAGCGCGCCGACCGCTATGCCCGGCACGAGGCCGCGTATCGCGCCGAGCTGAAGCGCCAGGCGGAGCGCTCCGCGGCGCTGGAGGCGGGCCTGCGTGCACGGCTCGCCAAGGCGCAGGCGGAGGCTGTGGCGTGGGAGGGCGAGGCTGCGGCCTGGGCGGCGGAGGCCAGGGCGCGGCAGGTCGAGGCTGACACGTTCCATGCCCGTGCGTTGGGCGTCGAGCATCAACTGCGGGCGGTGCTCGCGTCGTCGAGCTGGCGCATGACCGGGCCGGTGCGCGGCATCGCCGCCCGGCATCCCGCGGCGATCGCCCGGGCGCACAATTTCCTGAGCCGCCATCCGCAGGTGCCGCGGGCGGCAGCCCGGTCGGCCCGCGGCGCATGGCGTGTCCTGACCCTGCGCTCCATCCGCAGCCCCAAGACGCTTTCCAACGCATCGGTGGTCGAGCTGGCGGCCCCGGCAAGCGAGCCGCCACCGGATCTGCCCGCATTGGACGATGCGCCCGCGACATTCAGGCTGCAGGCCGTAGCACCCCTGGAACCCTCGCCGGCCCCGCCCCTGCCGCACGGCCACGGGCGCCGCGTCCTGTGCGTCGGCCACGTGCTGCCCTACCCGCCGCGCGCCGGCAACGAGTACCGCATCCACCGCATGCTGGCCTGGTTCGCCGACCAGGGCTGGGACGTCCTGCTGGTTGTCTGCCCGCTGCCGCACGAGATGCCATCCGAGCAGCAATTGGCGAGCGCGGCGGCGGTCTATCCGAACCTGCTGGTCTGCGACCGCGCGGGAACCCTGTATCACCATCTGCCGGACAACAGCCGGATGCTCGACGGGCTCCGCCTCGGCGCCAGGGCGGACATCCCGGCCCTGCTGCGTGAGGACGACGGCGGCGACCCCGCGCAGGCCAGGCTGCTCAGCTTGCTGCGCACCTTCTGCCCCGACGTGCTCGTGGAGCTGCTGCTGCACCTGCAGGACAGCCACCGGCCGGATCTGCTGTTGGCCGAGTACGTCTTCATGACCCGGCCGTTCCCGCTGCTTCACCCAGGCATCGCGACGGCCATCGACACGATCGACGTGTTCTCGACCAAGGCGAGCAAGGTGGAGCGCTATGGCCTGAGCGACGGCCTGGCCATGTCGGAGCCTGAGGAGGCGGCGCTGCTGCGCTGTGCTGATATCCTGATCGGCATCCAGCCGGACGAGGCGCGCGACCTGGCCCGGCTCGCCCCGGACCGCAAAGTCGTGAGCGTAGGGGTCGATTTCACCGTCTCCGAGGCCGTCCACGCGGTGCCCGGGTCCGCGGTGCTGCTGGTGGCGTCCGGCAACCCGATGAACGTCAAGGGGCTGGTCGACTTCCTCAATTTCTGCTGGCCCCTCGTGCGCCGGGACGTGCTGGACGCGGAGCTCCTGGTCGTCGGCGCCGTAAGCGACTCGGTCCATCATGCGCCGGAGGGCGTGCGGGTGCTGGGCCGGGTCGAGGACCTTGGCCCGCTCTATGCGGCGGCGCGGGTGGTGATCAATCCGGCGGTCGCCGGGACCGGGCTGAAGATCAAGACCGTGGAGGCGCTGTGCCAGTTGCGGGCGGTCGTCTGCTGGCCGTCCGGAGCGGACGGGCTCACCGAGGAGGCGCGCGCCTTCTGCCACGTCGCCACCGACTGGGTCGGCTTCGCTGTTCACGTCAGGCGCCTGCTCCGGGTCGATGGCGAGGCATTCGTCATCGAGCAGGCGCGCGACCGGCTGCAGCACGCCTTCTCGCGCGACGTGGTCTATGCCCCGCTTGCAGAGGCGCTGCATGACGTCTGAGCGGCTCATGGGCGTGCAGGCTGGCGATCCCGATGCCTTGTCCCGCGGCGATTATGACGTGTTCGTGGACCTCTCGGGGACCGCGCTGGACACGGAGGCGACCGCGCTGCACCTCCGGCTGCTGGAGGTCCAATGCGGGTTCGCGCAGTCGGACGGCAGCCTGACACTGCTGCCGCCGCACGGCGTCGCGGCGTGCGGCGCGCTGGCCCGGCACGCCGACGGCAGCGCGCCCGTCACGGCCTGGTCGCGCGCCGTAGCCCGCGCAGCGAGCCGCCGTCGGCACCTGGTCGTCATCCTGGGTCCGTTGCTGCCGGACAACGGGGTCGTCCAGCCGTTGCTGGACGCGCTCAGCCTCGACCCGCTGTTCGGTAGCGCCCAGCCGCGCTTTGCCGATTCGACGACGGACGGCGTCTGGCCGCTGCCGGCCGCCGGACCCGAGGCTGGCGCCGGATGGACCTCGCGGGCGGCCCTGGCGCGGCTGCCGCGCAGCCTGATCACCGCGGAGCTGCTGGCGGCGCTCACCGTGATCCGGCGCGAAATCGTGTCGGCAATAAACCCGGCAGACCACTTCACCAGCGTGCGGGGCGCGATGGCCCACGCCTTGTGCCAGGCCCGGCGCCGCGGGTTCCGCAACGTCGTGGCAAACCGCGTCGTCGTCGCCTCGGCCCTGGAGCACCGTGACATCTATCCGGCGCTGCCGGCGGACGACGCTGCCCGGCTCCTGGCATTGTATCCCGACGCGTCCCGTGCTGCGGCCGAGAACGGGCGGCTGGCGCAACGGCGGCTGGAGCCATTGCTGAGCGCCGCTTATCCAGGCCCCGGCCCACGCCGCCTGCTGCTCGACTGCCGCGGCCTCACCATGCTGCACAACGGCACCTCGAAATGCGTGCTGGGGATGCTGGACGGCTTCGCAGCCCTGGACGCGCCGTGGCGTATCGACATCCTCGCCAGCGCAACCGCCATGGAGTTCCACGGGATGGCGGCACGCTATCCCCAATTCGACCGGCTGGCCAACGAGGTGCCCGGCTGCTACGCCGCCGCCCTGATGCTCAACCAGCCCTGGGCTGCCGAGACCGTCGCCGAGACGCATCGCCACGGCTTCCTCGTCGGATTCAACATCCTCGATACGATCGGCTGGGACATCCTGTATCCGGCGCCGGAGCGTCTGGAGTGGGCCTGGCGCCTCGTCGCCCGGCATTCCGACATCCTGACCTACATCTCCGCATTCTCGCAGGACCGCTTTCGGCAACGCTTCCCGGTGGCGCCGGGCGTAGCGGAGCGGGTGGTGCACCTGAGCTTCCTGATTGGCGAGCACACCCTGCGGCGGCTCCAGGGCATGCCGGCCGGCGAGCACGTCCTGCTGTTCGGCAACGACTACGACCACAAGGGCATCGCGCCGGCCCTCCGCCTGCTCAGCGAGGCATTCCCGCTGCAGGCCTTCGCGGTCGTGGGCGGGCGAGGGCCGGCCGTCCCGGGCGTGCAGCTCATCCCGAGCGGCGAGACCTCCGAGGACGAGGTGCATCGCCTGGTCGCGACCGCCCGGGCCGTCGTCTATCCCTCGTTCTACGAGGGATTCGGCCTGCCGGTCGTGGAGAGCCTGGCCTACGGCCGTCCGGTGCTGGTGCGGCGCTCCCCGCTTTGGACCGAGATCGCGGCGCACTCCCGCCTGCCGGGCCGCCTGATCGAGTTCGACGACCCGGCGTCGCTGATCGAGGCGCTGGGCCAAGTGTTGTGCGGATCGGCCCCGCCGGGTTTGCCGTTCGGCGCCGCATTGGCCGAGGCGCAGGCGCCCACGGGATGGCGCGACGCCGCGGCGGCGGTCCTGCATGGTATAGAAAACCGGCTGGTCCATGGCGGCATCAAGCATTGGCAGGAGCGGGACGAGGCCCTGCGGACGGCCAGCCTATGAGCACTCACCGTCTGCGCATCGTCACGCTGCTGGCCCGGCATGGCACCGGCAAGTATCAGGACGCACTGCCAGATATCCGGATGCTGTTCGCGCAGCAGATGCCGGAGATCGCGCACGATGTGGTCGTGATCGACAACGCCTGGGACCGGACCCGGGAGGAGCGGCTTGGGCACGGCGTGACGCTCATCGGCGGCGACAACGCCGCCTGGGAGTTCTCCGCATGGGACCGCGGCGTCGAGCATCTGGGGCATCGGCTGGACGGCTACGACTTCGTCCACCTCGCCACCTCGGCGTTCCGGCAGCTCTATGTCCGCTACCTCGACCGGTTCGACGCCGACATGCTGGGCCTGGTCGCCGGGCGCGCTGCCGCGGTCGGCCACATCGACCATTTCAACACCCCGGTCGTCCTGTCCGGGCGTCGGTCGCAGTCGTGGCTGCGCAGCTCGTTCGTGCTGCTGCCGCCGACGGAACTCCGGCTGCTCGGATCGCCCGTCAGCGTGATCAGGCGGGGGGATTTCTTCAGCGGCGACCCTGCGGCGCCGTTCCGCATCGACGCTCCGCTCTCGGCGTCGTACCGCCAGAACATCCTGGGTTGGCTGACCGGCGAGGGCACCGGCCAGGGCATGGAATGGCATTCGCGCTTCGTGCTGTCGAAGCAGACGCTCGGCTTCTTCGAGGACAAGACCGCCGCCATCCTGAACGAGCAGATGCTGACCAACCGCCTCCGCGCCCAGGGCTGCGGCATCGTCGATGCGACCTGGCTGGCGACCCGCGCCGCGCAGTCCTACCCGACTGCCAGGCCGCTGGAGGCGTTTCCCAACTGGCGTGTCCAGGTCACATCGCGCGACGTGGACAAAGTCGGCCCTGCCATCCTGCCGTGATCCCGTTTCGGCTCAGGGAACCGTGGCGAGCCAGCGCGCCAGCTCCCGCCGCTCGCCCGCCTGCATGGCGGTGATGTTGTTGGGCGGCATGGCGTGCGTCAGCACCGCTTGCACGCGGATTGCGGCGGCGAACCGTCCGACGTGCTCGGGCGTGTCGAGCAGCACGCCCTTCGGCGCGATGGCGATGCCGTCCCACACCGGCTCCGCCGCATGGCACACGCTGCACCGGGTCGCGACAATGGACACCACCGCGTCGGGCGGACGTGCGGCGATGCGGATGGCCGATGCGCTGGCCGCCGATTCCAGGCGCTCAAGCCCGGCCGGCGAGGAGGCCAGGCTGATCCCGGCCGCCAGCACGACGCACCCGGCCGCTACGCCCCAGGTCCACCAGGGATCGCCGCCGCCGGCGTGGCGCACGTTGTAGAAGTGCCGGACGACCCCGCCGGCCACCACGATCAGGCCGAAGATGATCCAGGCGTAGGGTGTGGACCAGGTCAGCGGATAGTGCCCCGACAGCATCGTGAACAGCCCCGGCAGCGTCAGGTAGTTGTTGTGCGACGAGCGGTTCTTGGCCTGCTTGCCCCAGCGCGGATCGGGCTGCCGCCCGGCGATCAGCTCGGCGATGGCCTTGCGCTGGTTCGGCATGATGACGAGGAACACGTTGGCCGTCATCCAGGTGGCGATCACCGCGCCGGTGTGCAGCATCGCTGCCCGGCCGGAGAACACCTGCTGGAAGCCGTAGGCGAACGCCATGAGCACGGCGAATACCGCGGCCGACAGCATCAGCGGACGCTGCGCGAGCGGGGAGCGGTTGAGGCCGTCATAGATCAGCCAGCCGAGCGCCAGGCCGCCGATGCCGATCGCGGCGCCGGTGGCTGGGCTGATGGCCCGCACCGCCGGGTCGATGAGGTAGAGGTCGGCTTGCAGGTAATAAACCCAGCACAGCAGCGCGAAGCCCGACAGCCACGTCGAGTAGGACTGCCATTTATGCCAGATCAGGTGGTCGGGCATCGCCTCTGGCGCGACCAGGTACTTGCGCACTTGGTAGAAGCCGCCGCCGTGCACCTCCCAGGCCGCGCCGCCCTGGCTCCTCGGGACGTCCTTGATGGGCCGGAGGCTCGCGTCGAGGTGCATGAAGTAGAACGACGCGCCGATCCAAGCGATCGCCGCGATGACGTGGACCCACCGGATCAGCAGGCCGCCCCACTCGTGCAGCATCGGGTCCATCGCCGGGGTCAGCCCATCAGCAGGTCGTGGGCGAACCCGTTATGCCGCTCGATCAACTGGCGCAGATCGACGCCGAGCAGCCTGCCGTCGCGCGCCGCCACCCGGCCGTTGATCACGCTCAGCGACACGTTGGCCGGCTTGCAGAACACCAGCGCCGCGACGGGGTCGTGCCCCGCCCCGGCAAAGCCGATCGTGCCGGTGTCGAACGCCACGAAATCCGCCGCCATGCCCGGCGCCAGATGGCCGATGTCGTCGCGCCCCAGCACCTGCGCGCCGCCCCGCGTAGCGACCTCCAGCGCCTGCCGCGCATTCAGCGCCGCCTGGCCGAAGCCGACCCGCTGCAGCAGCATCGCCTGGCGCACCTCGCCCAGCATGTGGCCGGAATCGTTGGACGCGCTGCCGTCCACGCCGAGCCCGAGCGGGACGCCCGCATCCAGCATGGCGCGGACCGGCGCGATGCCGGAGGCGAGCCGCATGTTCGAGCACGGGCAGTGCGCCACGCCGGTGCCGGTGCTGGCGAACCGGGCGATGCCGGGCCGGTCGAGGTGGACGCAGTGCGCGTGCCAGACATCCGCGCCGACCCAGCCGAGGTCCTCGGCATACTCGGCCGGCGTCATGCCGAACCGCTCGCGGCTATAGGCCACGTCGTTGGCGTTTTCGGCCAGGTGGGTATGCAGGCCGACCTTGTAGTGCCGGGCCACCTGGGCGGACTCGCGCATCAGGTCGCGGCTGACGGTGAACGGCGAGCACGGCGCCACGCCGACGCGCAGCATGGCGTAGCGCCCGGCGTCGTGGAAGGTCTCGATCAGCCGCTGCGTGTCGGCCAAGATCGCGTCCGGCCGCTCTACCACGCTGTCCGGCGGCAGGCCGCCGTCGCTCTCGCCCACGCTCATGCTGCCGCGCATCGCGTGGAAGCGCATGCCGATCTCGCGCGCCGCGCGGATGCTGTCATCCAGCCGGCAGCCGTTCGGGTAGATATACAGGTGATCGCTCGATGTCGTGCAGCCCGACAGGATCAACTCGGCCATCGCGGTCAGCGTCGAGGCGTGGATCATCGCGGGGCGGAGCCGCGCCCAGATCGGATACAGTGCGCGGAGCCAGGTGAACAGCTCGCCGTCCTGCGCCGCCGGCACCGCGCGCGTCAGGCTCTGGACCATGTGATGGTGCGTGTTCACCAGGCCCGGCAGCACCACATGGCCGGCAAGGTCGACGACCTCGTCGGCGTCCGCCGGCAGCTCGGCGGTAGGTCCCACCTGCTCGATGCGGTTGCCGCGCACCAGGATGGCGCCGCCGGGGATCTCGCGCCGGGCGTCGTCCATCGTCACGACCACGCGCGCGTTGCGGACCAGCAGCGTCGGTTCCGTGCCGGTCATCACGTCATGGGCCTGGGGCCAGACATCTTCATTTCCCTGTTTTCATCCAATCCGCTGCGTCGTTATTCGCAGCCTGCGGGCGCATCGGCAAGGTGGCCGGCCGATCTGTGCTGACCAGAGCTGCAATCACCATCAAAATAAACTCAGCCTTCGTCTCCATTGCGTTCTCGCATCGCTTGTTCGGCCGCTGTGTCTTGCAGTATCGTATCGAATGTCCAGCCAGTACCTGGGGAGCGCACGCTCCCATGCTCACACGGCCGACCGCACGGCGCTGATCCGGGAGCTGGCTGACCGGACCTGGATGGAGTTGCAGCAGCGCAACATCCTGCCGACCCCGCCAAATTTTGAACTCTGGTACACCCATCTCGGCGGCAGCAACCCCGCGCTGTCCACGCGCCTCGCTGTCCTGCTCGACACCGGCATGACGCCCTCGTCGGAGCAGCTTCGCGAGTTGCACGCCGACTGCATGGTCCAGGAGGTTGACGTCGATGCCATCGCCGACGGTTCCGAGCAGCTCGACAAGGCCGCCCAGGCCATCGTCGAGCAGGTCGTGGGCAATCAGGCGGCGTTGCGCGGCTACAGCGATGCCCTGTCCGGCGTTGCGGTCCGGCTGGACCAGGACCGGACGGTGAGCGGGCTGGTGCAGGCCGTGACATTGCTCACGGCCGAGACGACCCGGGCGAGCGAGCGCAACCGTGCCCTGGAGCAGCAGCTCTCGGCGTCCGTCGGCCGGATCACCAGGTTGCGGCAGACCCTGTCCGAGGCGAAGCAGAACGCGACGACGGACGGCCTGACCGGCCTGTGCAACCGCAAGGCGTTCGACGCCCGGCTGCGCCGGGCCATCGCGCGCGCCAGGACCGACCAGGAAGCCATGTGCCTGGTATTGCTCGACATCGACCATTTTAAGCGGTTCAACGACACCTACGGGCATCGTACCGGGGACCTCGTGCTCCGGCTGGTCGGACGGGTGATCGCCGACAACGTGAAGGGGCGCGACACCGCGGCGCGCTATGGCGGCGAGGAGTTCGCCGTCATCCTGAGCGGCGCCGAGTTGCGGCCGAGCGCCGTCGTGGCCGGGCAGATCCGCGCCGTGCTGGACGGCAAGCGCCTGACCATCAAGGGCGCGCAGCAGGAGCACGGCAGTGTTACGATTTCGGCCGGGGTCGCGCAGTTCCGCACCAGCGACAGCGCCGCATCGCTGGTCGAGCGAGCCGACGCAGCGCTCTATGAGGCGAAGCACCTCGGACGGAACCGGGTGTGCGTCGAAAGCCCCTCGGCCGCCTACGACGCCAATCCCTGAACTGCACCATCCGCCCGAACGCTAGGCAGGCCGCCATTGCCGACCTGCAGCAAGGTGCCGCCCGTTTTTTAACCTGGATCAGTCGGGTCGAGTGAATGCTCGCATCGGCTTGATGGGATGGCTTGATTCTGATCCAGACACTTGGAATACAACCCTGTAGGCTTCCCATGGGACAACAAGTTCCGACGCAGCCGTCATTGGCGGCGCCTAGAAACGAGTAATGGAAACGTTCTGGAGGACAAAATGAGAAATGTGCTGATCGCTGGCCTTGTGTGCCTCGGCGTCATCGCGGGCACCGGCGCCGCCTATGCTCAGAGCGACTGCTCGAAGATTGTTCCCGCGTCGCCATTCGGCCCCGACGATCAGACCGGCGCCACCAACCGTGTCACCCCCGCGGTGGTCAAGGCGGCGGCAGCCGAGATCCAGGAAGGCAAGGTCATCAGCCTGACCCATCCGCTGGTGGACGGCGTGCCGCTGTTCGGCACGCGCTTCACCAAGACGGTCCTCACCGCGACCACGCTGGCGCCGGGCGGCGCGCTCGGCAAGAACGGCGCGACCTTCATGGAGGACACCTGGCTCAGCCAGAGCCATGTCGGCACCCATCTCGACGGCCTCGGTCACTTCGGCCGCTACGACTGCTACTACAACCAGAACGCCATGGGGAAGTACATCAACCAGAACTACATGACGCGCCTCGGTCTCGACCACCTCAAGTCGTTCGCGACCCGCGGCGTGCTGATCGACCTCGTGCGCGTCTTTCAGGCGGCCAACAAGCTCAAGACGAACGCCGCGTGCCGCAAGCCCTGCATCGACAAGGGGACCGTCATCAGCCAGGCCGATCTTGAAGCCGGGCTGAAGCTGTACAACGTCACGTTGCGCGAGGGCGACATCGTCATCCTGCACACTGGCTGGGGCGACCTGTTCGAACAGTACCCGGCGCAGAATGCGCTCTATAACAGCGGCGAGCCCGGCATCGGCATGGAAGCCACGAAGTGGCTGGTCTCGCAGAAGGTCGTCACCGTCGGCACGGACACCTGGGCCGTCGAGGTGATCCCCGGCGAGGAGCCGGATGTGATCTTCCCGGTCCACCAGACGCTGCTTGCCGACAACGGCATCCACATCATCGAGAACGTCAAGACCAGCGACATCGCCCAGGAGGCCCAGGCGACCGGGCGCGCGACGTTCTTCGTCAACATGACGGTGCCCAAGGCGGTCGGCGTCACCGGCAACTTCATCGCGATCGAGGCAATCCGCTGAGCCAAGGTAATATCCCGGCGCCGCCGCTATTGCGGCGCCGGAGCCTGCTCGCCGCCATCCCTTTGCTTGCCCGCCCTGACGGCGCGCGCGCCCAGCAGGCGGCAAGAGTCACCGTCGCGTTCGCCAACGCGACCGATGATCCCGGCACGCGGCTGGAGGCAACGGGATTCACCGGGGCCGACGTCCAGTACGGCTTTGCCCTCGCCGCCCGGCGGATGCCGCTCACCCTCGTGACATACGACAACATGCTCGACCGCACGAAGGCGCTCGCCAATGCGCGCGAAGCGATCGCGCGCCGGGTGGACGCCTATGTTCTGTATGGCTGGGACGCGGCGATCAGCGCCGAGGTCGGCCGGTTGCTCGCCGAGGCGTCCATTCCAATGCTCGCAGTCGGGCAGCCAGTGCCCGGCGCGCCGCTCTATGCCGCCGACAACGAGGCGGCCGGGCGGATCGCCGGCGAGGCGCTCGCCCGCTATGCGGCGGCGAATTGGGCCGGGCGGAGCGTGACGCCGGTCATCCTCGGGCCGCCGGCACAGCGGACGCGGCTCGACGAGCGCATCGCCGGGATGACGGCGGGGTTGCCGCCGGTTACGGCAGCACCGGTGCGGCTCGACAGCGGCAGCGATTCGTTCAAGGCCGATGCGGCGTTGCGCGGCTTCCTCGCCAGCCATAGCGGCCAGAAGGTGCTGGTCGCAGCACTCGACGACGCCAGCGCCCTCGCGGCCAAGGCAGCGGCGGACGCAACGGGACGGGCCAGCGACGTCGTGATCGTCGGGCAGGGCTGCGACCGCTCGATGCATGGCAACGCGTCGGAACGGAAGGAGCTCGATCCCGCCAACCGCGGCAGCATCGTCCTGGGGTCCGTGGCATTTTTCCTCGATCGCTACGGCTATGACGTGCTGCCCTTGGCGCTTGCGTTGGCGATGCGCCAGCCGGTCCCACTGGTCACGCGGACCCAGCATCGGCTGATCACCCCGGCCAACGCCTTCGTCGTCTATCCGCCCATCGACATCAACTGACGCGGTTCCTACCGCTCGGCCGGCGCGAACAGGATGATGGCCTCGGCCTGATCCTCGCCATCGCGGAGCGTGGACTGGAAGGCGAGCCAGCCGCGCGGCCCCGCCGCAACCGCGGCGTTCAGCGGGAAGTCGCCGATATGCCGGCCGCCAGCCACCGCTTCGCCCGGGCCGGCAACGCGCACGACACCCTCCGGCCCGCCGGCGTACACGCCCGTCGTGCCCGAGCCGCCGTCGATGGCGGCGAGAAAGGCCAGGCGCCCGTCGGGCGCCAGCGATGGCGCGTCGCCGAACGCCGCGAACTTGCCGCCGCCTGGCGCCGCGTCACCAAGCAGCGCGATGGGCGCGATGCCGCCGTCCGCGGCCATAAAGACCCCGGCACGCGGCCCGCCTTGGCCAAGAAACGCGCCGAACGCCACACGTCCAGCGTCGTCGAGCCCGACATGCTCGGAGATACGCGCGAATACCCCGCCGCCGGGCGACGCATTGCCCGCGCCGACCACCTGCCGCAACGCGCCGTTCTCCCCGGCGACGAAAATGCCGCCCGGTGTCGGCCCGCCCTCGACGACCGCGGCGAAGGCGATGGTCCCGCTTGCGTTCAGCACCGGCGCCGCGAGCGCTGCGAAGCTGCCGCCGCCCGGCGCCGGATCGCCGCCGGCGACGGCCTTGGTGAGCTGGCCCTTGGCGGCGAGGTAGATGCCGTCGAGCGTGTCGCGTCCGCGGCGCAGGGTTGCGAGGATGGCAGCGTCGCCGGCATCGTTGAGCGCGGGCGGAGCGAAATCGAAGAACACCGCGCCGGGAACGCCCGGTGCGCGGGTGCCGCTTTGGACGACGGCCGTGAGCTTGCCGCCGGACCAGGCCAGCACCGCCTCGCTGGCCCGGCCCCCTTCGACCGTCGCGGCGAAGGCAACCTTGCCGCCGGCGTTCAAGGAGGGCGTGGGCCGCTCGGTGAAGCCGGCGATCGTGCCGCCGCCGGGCACTGCGGCGCCGATGGCCGCAACGAGGGACGCCCGGCCGTCATGCCATAAAAATATTCCCTCATCGGCGGCGCCGCGCGCAAGCTTGGCAAAGAAGGCCACGTCGCCGCGCGCGTTGACCGGCGTTGCGACGGTCTTCATCTCCAGCCCGAAGCGGTTGTAGCTGCCGCCGCCGGGCGCCGGTGCGCCCGCTGCGGCAACCAGCCGCAACGGTGGCACTACAGGCTTCACGGGCGCAGGCTCGGGCGAAGCGATGATTGCGGAGGGCGCGGCGACTGAAGGCGCAGGCGCGGTCGGTGCCACGCCCATGGAGGCCCACAGCACCGCGAGCCAGAGCGCGACGGAGGCGCTGGCGGCGATGGTGATCCGCCGGCCCGCGCCGCCGAGCAGCCCGCTCGATGCCCAGGGTGAAAAACCCGCCATGTCAGTTCTTCAGCATGCCGGTGCGCAGCGTCTCGATGTTGTGGCGGAACATCTTGACGTAGGTGTCGCCGTCGTCGCCGGGCTTCGCCAGCGCATCGGAATACAACTTGCCGCCCAGCTCGACCCCGGTTTCGCTGGCGATACGCTGGATCAGCCGCGGGTCGTTCATGTTCTCGACGAACATCGCCCGGATCTTGTCCTGCCGGATCTGCCGGACGAGCTGCGCCACTTGGGCCGCGGTCGGCTCCTTATCGTTGGTCCAGCCGCGCGCACCGACCATGGCGATCCCATAGGCGCGGGCGAGGTAGGCGAAGCCGTCATGCGAGCTGATGACCTTGCGCTTGGCCGCCGGAACCGTCGCGACGCGCTGCTTGGCCCAGCCGTCGAGCGCCAGCAGCTCGGTCCGGTAGGCCTCGCCGCGGGCCTGGTAGTCGGGGCCATGGGCCGGGTCCACCCGGGCGAGCGCCGCCGCGATGTTGGCCGCATAGACGGCCGCGTTGGCTGCGTCGTGCCAGGCGTGCTGGTCGATCTCGACGGCTGCCGCGCCGCTGCGGCCGTTGCCCTCCTCGGTCTTTTTCAGCACCCGCACGCCGTCGCTCGCCACGACGCGCGTGCCGTGGAACTGCGCCTGTGCGATCAGGTCAGGTAGCCAAGGCTCGAACTCGGGGTTGAGCCCGTTCATCACCAGCAGATCGGCGTCGGCCATGGCGCGGGCGTCGGCGGCAGTGGCCCCATAGGCCTCGGTGTCGCCGTCCGGCCCGACGAGGACGGTGAGCGCCACGTGGTCGCCGGCGATCTGCCGCACCATGTCGCCCAGCACGCTGAATGTCGCGACCACCTTGGCCGGCGACGCCGCAGTGGCGGGGCGGGCGAGGGCAGGGGAGGCCAGAACGGCCAGCATCAAAGCGCGACGTCTCAAAGCATTGTCCCTCACTCGGCAGGTTGCAGGATGGGAGCGCCGGAGGACCGGCCGAGCGGCGCCGCGACCAACGAAAGGGCATAGAGCACACCGCCAGCCAGCACGATCGCCGGCCCGGATGGCAGGTTGAGATGGAAGGAGGCCAGCAGCCCGGCGACGCTCGCCAGCACGCCGAACAGGCCGGCGAGCGCCACCTGGACATGCAGCGCCCGCGTCCAGCAGCGTGCGGCGATGGCCGGCAGCAGGACCGGGCCGACCGCCAGCAGCGTGCCGAATGCCTGGAACCCCGCCACGAGGCACAGCACGACAAGCAGCAAAAACACGCCGCGGAACACTGTCCCGCCCGCGCCGATCGCGCGCAGGAACAGCGGATCGAAGCCCTCGACGGCGAGCGGCCGCCAGATCGCGGCGAGGCTCAGCAGCGTGACGGTGGCGACCAGCGCGATGAACACCAGCGCCCGCGTATCGACCGCGAGCACGGTGCCGAACAGCACGTGCATGAGGTCGATGTTGCTGCCGCGCAGCGACACCAGCAGCACACCGGCGGCCAGCGACATCAGATACAGCACCTCGAGCGGCGCCTCGCTGCACTCGCTGTCGAAGCGCATGGCGGCGGAGGCGAGCAGCGCCACCAGCACTCCGGCCATGATGCCGCCCAGGCTGAGCGCCAGCACCGAGTAGCCGGCGACCAGGAAGCCGAGCGCCGCCCCCGGCATCACCGCATGGGACAGCACGTCGGCGGTCAGGCTCATGCGCCGCTGCAGCAGCAGCACGCCGATGGGCGCGTTCGCCAAGGCGAGGCCCAGGCAGGCGACCAATGCGGTGCGCATGAAGCCATAGGTCCAGAACGGCTCCAGCAGCAGCGCGCGCATCAGCCGGGCACCAGGCGAAGCTGGCCGGCGCGCGGGTCGTGCCGTCCGCTGGCCATCCCCGCGGCGGCGAGGGTGTCGGGCGCCAGCACGATAGCGGTCGTGTCCCAGGCGATCACCCGGCGGTTCAGCAGCAGCGCGAAGGGGAACAGCTCCCGCACCTGGCCGATGTCGTGCAGCACGGCAATCACCGTCCGCCCGGCCTCGTGCCAGCCGCGCAGCACGGCGAGCAGGTCGTCCGTGGTCTGCGCATCGACGGCGGCGAACGGCTCGTCGAGCAGCACCAGCCGTGCGCGCTGGACAATCAGCCGGGCGAACAGCAGGCGGCGGAACTGGCCGATGGACAGCTCGCTGATCTGCACGGTCGCCTTGTCCTGCAGCCCCACCGTCTGCAGCGCCGCCATCACCTCGGGCAACAGCTCGTAGGGCGGCGTGCCGAACGCGCCGAACTCCCGCCAGCGGCCGAGCGCGGCGAACTCCAGGGCCGAGATCGGATAGGCGCGCTCGATCGCTGTCGCCTGCGGCAGATAGCCGATGGTGGCCGGCTCCGCGCCCTCGATCCGGATGCTGCCCGACTGCGCGCGCGCAAGGCCGGCCAGCACGTTCAGCAGCGTGCTCTTGCCGGCGCCGTTCGGACCGATGACGGCGGTAAGCGTCCCTGGAGCGAAGTGGCCGCTGACCTGCTCGATCGCCAGTTGGCTCGCATAGCCGGCTGAAACGCCGTCGAGCGTTAGTGACGGAGCAGCCGCGCCGCCATCTGCCGGTTGCGGCCGCATGCCGCCGTCGAACACCCGCCGCAGCAAGCGGTTGACGCCGCCCGCTGCGCCCGCGCCAGAACGTAGTGCTTGCGCGAGGTGCGCCAGCGACGAACGGATCACTTGCCCAGCGTGAAATGCGGGCTGTGGATTGCCATCCGCCATTTCCCCCCAGTTTTCGTTGGCAACCACCATAGGCAGGATCGAAGCGGCGTTGCTACCCCCGTTTGCCCGGCATTTAAAACCTGGCCAGCACGGTCATGCCGATGCTCCGGCTCGCAGCTTCACTCGGCTTCCTGCGCAAGGCGGGTGATGGTCTGACGCAGCCACAGATGCGCCGGGTCATGGTCGTAGGAGGCGTGCCAGAGCAGCGAGACCGGCACCTCCGGCAGCTCGACCGGCGGCTGGCTGAGGCTGAGCCCGAGTTCGCCGGCGAAGAAACGCGCGAGGCGGGCGAGCATGGTGGTCACTACCGGCGCGCGCGCCACCAGGAACGGCACCGCCATGAAGCGCGGCGTGGTCAACGCCACCATGCGGTGCAGCCCGAGCTTCCCCAGCGCCTCGTCAACCGCCCCGCGTTCGCCGGGGCGCAGGCTGGTGAGCACGTGCGGCAGGCGCACGTAGTCGTCGAGCGAGATCGGCGGCGACACCCCGATCCGAGCCGCGTTGAACATGCACAGGTAGGTGTCGGTGGAGAGCAGGCGCCGCTTGTGGTGCGTCTGCCCCTCGGTGAACCGACCCATGCCGATTCCCAGGTCGAGCCGGTCGGCGTCGAGCTCATCCAGAAGTTGCAGCCGGTCGGTGGAGTGCAGCCGCAGCCGGACGCCCGGTGCCGCCTCGCACAGATAGGCGAGCAGGCTCGGCCCCAGCAGCACCTCCACGCTGTCCGGCAGCCCAATGCGGAACACCCGTTCGGCCGTGCGGGGATCGAACGCCTCGTCGCGGGACACCAGTGCCTGGATCTGCGAGAGCGCGACCCGCACCGGGTCGATCAGCGCCAGGGCGCGCGGCGTCGGGCGCATGCCGTCGGGGCCGCGGGTCAGCAGCTCATCACCGAACAGGGCGCGCAGGCGGGCGAGGTTGTGGCTCATCGCCGACTGCCCAAGCCCGACGCGCGCCGCCGCACGGGTGACGCTGCGCTCGGTGAGCAGGGCGTCGAAGGTGACGAGCAGGTTGAGGTCGAGGCGCCCGAGATTGATGTGATCGATGGGCATCATTGATCCGATCTGTTGGATTGATGATGTGCGCTGTCCATATTTGCTGCAACTGCGAACACGGGCGCTGCCCGGTGCAGATGCAACAGGGGACTATTATGAATGCTCGCAACATTTTTCTCGCCGCGGCACTCGCGCTGGCCTCGGTCGGCGCGGCCCATGCGGACGGGCTGCGGCCGATCCAGGGCCAGAGCATCGACCTCGGCACCATGACCGGCATCGCCTACTACACCGCCGAGCATGACGGCTTCCGCGTGGTCGCCACGCTGTCGGAGGGCGATGACGGCACGCCTGTCCGCTTCGAGGCGGTACTCGCGCCGGGGCAGCGCGTGGTGCTGTCCACCCCGCGCGGCTTGGGCTTGGCGTCCGAGGCGGTCGAGATCAGCCGGGAGAACGACACGATGCTCGTCCGCAAGGCGACTGCGGCGGTCATCAACTGAGGGCGGTCCGGTTGGACGGCGATTCCTGCCGGGTGTAGGAACGGCATCGCCGGCATTGGCGTTGGCCTGCTGAACCGAGCAGGCCAGGCCGATGCCGCGCCATATCGATAAGGAGAGGCCGCCGTGCCCCGGAACGCTGCCAATCTCATGTGGGCCGATGCGCTCGCCATCGTGGCGCGGGCGGACCGCCTGCACCGCGAGTTCTTCCGTCCCGCCCCGATCGGCTGGGAACCGCCCGTGGACTTGCTGGAGACGCCGGACGAGCTGATCCTGATCGCGGCGCTGCCCGGTGTGCGCGTGGCGGACGTCGAGCTGGTGATCTCGCACCGCGAACTGGCCATCGTCGGCGTGCGCCGGTTGCCAGCGCTGCCCGGCCATACAAGGATCCACCGCATGGAACTGCCCCATGGACAATTCGAGCGCCGCATCGCGCTGCCGCCCGGCGCCTATGAGCTTGCCCGACGCGACCTGGTGGACGGCTGCCTGACCGTCGTGCTGCGGAAGCTGCCGTAGTGGACGCCCCAGCCCCCACGCCGACCGCCGCCGCACTGCCCGACGATGCGCTGATCATCGTCGCCGTGCAGGAGGCGGTGCTGTTCCCCGGCGCCGTCATCCCGATTGCCGCGACGCGTCCCGTTATGACCGAGGCGCTGCAGGCGGCAGCGCGCGAGAGCCGGCACGTCGCCGTCGTACTGCAGCGCGACCCGGCGGTTGATAACCCGGCCCTGGCCGAGCTCTACGGCATCGGCACCGAGGCCCGGCTGCTGCGCTATCTCACGGCGCCGGACGGCACCCATCACGCCATCCTTCAGGGCATCGGGCGCGTGCGGCTCACCGGCGCGATGGAGGGCTCGCCTACCCTGGCCGCACGCATCGAGCGCATTCCGGAGCCGGACGCCGAGGGCGCCGAGATTGCCGCCCGCACCCATCAGCTCCGTGAACGCGCGCTGGAGACCCTGCGGCTGATCGAGCAGGTGCCGCAGGAGCTGGTCGCGACCATCCAGAACGTCGAGCCGCCGGGCCTGCTGGCCGACCTGGTTTCCGGCCTGCTGGACCTCGCCCCGGCGGAGAAGCAGGAGATCCTGGAGATCATCGACCTCCCGGCACGCCTCGACCGCGTGCTGTGGCGGCTTGCCTACCGCCTGGAGGTGCTCCGCCTGTCTGCCGACATCGGCAAGCGCACGCGCGAGACGATGGCGGGGCGTCAGCGCGAGTTCATGCTGCGCGAGCAGCTCAAGGCCATCCAGAAAGAGCTGGGCGACGACGACGGCGCGCCGGAGCTGCAGGATTTGGAAACCGCCCTGAACGAGGCCGGGCTGCCGGAGGAGGCCGACCGCCAGGCCAAACGCGAGCTGCGCCGGCTCAAGCAGATGCCGGAAGGCAGTCCGGAGGTCGGCATGCTGCGGACCTACCTCGAATGGCTGTCGGAGCTGCCGTGGAAGCTGGGCGATACGCCGCCGATCGACGTTGCCACCGCGCGCCGGGTGCTGGACGAGGAGCATTTCGGCCTCGAGAAGATCAAGCGGCGCATCGTGGAGTTCCTCGCGGTCCGCAAGCTGAACCCCGGTGGCAAGGGGCCGATTCTCTGTTTCGTCGGGCCGCCTGGCGTCGGCAAGACCAGCCTGGGGCAGAGCATCGCGCATGCCACTGGCCAACCCTTCGTGCGCGTCAGCCTCGGCGGCGTTCACGACGAGTCGGAAATCCGGGGGCACCGGCGCACCTATATCGGCGCGCTGCCGGGCAACATCATCCAGGCGCTCAAACGCGCCGGTTCGCGCGAATGCGTGATGATGCTGGACGAGATCGACAAGCTTGGCAGCGGCGGTTTCCAGGGCGACCCGGCCTCGGCCATGCTGGAGGTGCTCGACCCCGAGCAGAACAACACGTTCCGCGATGCCTATCTTGCGGTGCCGTTCGACCTCAGCCGTGTGCTGTTCATCGCGACGGCGAACCAGCTCGACACCATCCCCGGGCCGCTGCGCGACCGCATGGAGGTGGTGCAGCTCTCGGGCTACACGGCCGAGGAGAAGCTGGCGATCGCCCAGCGCTACCTTGTGAAGCGCCAGCAGGCGCAGAACGGCCTGGCGGATGGTCAGGTGGACCTCACCGACGACGCGCTCGCCGCCATCATCGGCGACTACACGCGGGAGGCCGGGGTGCGCAACCTGGAGCGCGAGGTCGGCGCGGTGTTCCGTTCGGCCGCCGTGCGCGTGGCGGAGGGCGCCGCCGAGACCCCGATCCGCATCGCCCCGGCGGATCTGCCAGCCATCCTCGGGCCGAGCCGGTTCGATCCGGAGGTGGCGAGCCGCGCCGCGATGCCGGGTGTCGCGACCGGCCTCGCCTGGACGCCAGTGGGTGGCGACATCCTGTTCATCGAGAGCAGCCGGATGCCCGGCGGCGGCCGGCTCATTCTCACCGGTCAGCTCGGCGACGTGATGAAAGAGAGCGCGCAGGCGGCGCTGAGCCTGCTGAAGTCGCGCGCCGCACAGCTTGGCATCGACGCGAGCCTGTTCGAGGGCGACATCCACGTCCACGTTCCCGCCGGCGCCATCCCGAAGGACGGCCCGTCGGCCGGGGTGGCGATGTTCATGTCGCTGGCGTCGCTGCTGCTGCGCCGAGCCATCAACCCGGCGACTGCGATGACGGGCGAGATCAGCCTGCGCGGCCTGGTGCTGCCGGTCGGCGGCATCCGCGAGAAGGTGGTCGCGGCGGCGCGGGCCGGGATCACCACGGTCATGCTGCCGGCGCGCAACCGCCGCGACTACGACGACATCCCGCCCAGCGCGCGGGATAAGCTGCGCTTCGTGTGGCTGGAGACGGTGGACGACGCCGTGCAGGCCGCGCTGGCACCGGATGCGGAGGAGCAAACGCCGGCGCCTGCCGAAGCCGTGCCGTAGGGCTTCTCGGCCTCAGAGCGGTTTTAGGTTGGCCTCGATCGCCAAGCGCTGCGCCTCTAGGAACGGCGGCAGGGCGAGGCGTTCGCCCAGCGTCTCCATTGGCTCGTCGGTGGCAAAACCCGGTCCGTCGGTGGCAATCTCATACAGGATGCCGCCAGGCTCGCGGGCATACAGGCTGCGGAAGTAGAAGCGGTCCACCGGCCCGCTGGAGCGGATGCCCAGGCGGTTGTAGCGCTCGACCCAGGCATCGTAGTCGGCATCCGGGACGCGGAACGCGACGTGGTGGACGCTGCCGGCGCCGGGTTGCGCGGGCGAAAGCTGCGGGTCGATGCGGACGTGCAGCTCCGCCGCCGGGCCGCCATCGCCCATCGCATAGACATGCACCTCGGCGCCGTCTTCTGCCCCGTAGGTCCGCGCCGCACGCATCGCCATCACGTCGGTCAGGAAACGGTCCGAGGCCGCCAGCTTCGGCACGCTCATGGTGATCGGACCCAGGCCGCGGATCTGATGCTCCGGCGGTACCGGGGACTTGGCCCAGGGGTGCGCCGGCCCGACGCCCCCGTCGTCGATCAGCGCCAGGCGCTGGCCCTCCGGGTCCTCGAAGGCGATCTGCTGGCGGCCGTCGGCTTCGTGCACCGGGCCATGCGGGACATCCAACTCCGCCAGCCGCGCATCCCAGTAGCCTAATGCGGCGGCGCCGCTCACCCGCAAGGAGGTGCGGACGATGCTGTTGGTGCCGCGCCGCTCCCGATCCACCGGCCAGTCGAAGAAGGTCAGGTCCGTGCCCGGCGACGCCTGCCCATCGGCGTAGAACAGGTGATAGGCGCTGACGTCGTCCTGGTTGACCGTCTTCTTCACCAGCCGCATTCCCAGCAGGCGCGTGTAGAAGTCGTGGTTCCCCGAGGCGTTCGCCGTCACGGCGGTCAGATGATGGATGCCGGTGAGTTGCGTCATGTCAGTGTCTCCGCCGCTGGGCAATATACTTTGGTGGAGCATAGGGCGCTGCTCGCACCGGCGCTATTCCAAGCGTGCCCGGACGCCCCGCAGACGTGGTATCGCTCCGGTGCAGCACGCCAGGGCGAACGCGCCGCCCGCCGCCGCCCATAGCGCGTCCCGTCCATAGGCGACCTGCGCTGCGGCGCCAGCCACCAAGCCGGCGACCAGGCCGATCCAGGGGACCGCCTGCGCCCGCCAGCCGATGCCGTCGGAGTGGCCCGCGAGCGCATCGCCGAGCCCATGGCCGAAACGGGCCAGCGCCCCGGTCACGTAGGTCAGGCTCACCGACACGCCGCCGGCCCGGTCGAGCGCTGCGTTCAGCGCCCCCATAGCCAGCACGGTCACGGCGACTGCGATGCCCGGCAGGTCGGAACCGGGCCATCCGGCTGCCAAGGCAAGCAGCGACGCAACGGCGAGCAGAACGGCCGGCATGCGCCGTTGCCGCGCGAACCGGGCGATGACCGCCCCGGCAGCGGCGCCGGCGACAAAGAGCAGGATGAGGCCGCCGGCCCGCAGTCCTTCGGACCAGTCGCGACGCTGGATCGCCACGCCCAGCATCGTGCTGTTGCCGCTCATAAACGAGACGAACAGCCGGCCGAGCAGCAGGTAGCCGATGGCGTCCACACCGCCCGCGAGCGCCGCAAGCAGGGCCGCGATCACCAGCGGCGGCGAGGCCTCGGCCTGCTGCCCAGCTTTGGCTTCGATTCCAGGCGCCTTCATCCGAGCGGACCGGCCCACGCGGCGGCCCGCTCGGCATCATTGACAAATCCGCTTGATCGCAACCAATGAGCAGCCGAGGCCGTGCGACCTCCAAGACGTCGTGGCGTTGGCATCCGTATCCACTCAAAACGAGGACCATCATGGCCGATCTCAGCCAAATCAAGGAACACGCGGACGTTATCGGCGCGGATGGCGTTCACGTCGGCACCGTTGACCACGTCCAGGGCGACCGCATCAAGCTCACGAAGAAGGATTCCGGCGATCAGCGTCACCACTACATCTCCACTGGGCTGATCGCCGACATAGAAAGCGGGACTGTGCGCCTTTCGGCCAACGCCGACGTCGCGATCACGTTCGAAGAGGCAGAGTAGCGCGGGCGACGCTGGCCGGCCGGGCGCAGCAATGCCCGGCCGCTGGGGAGCAGGTCGAACAGGCCCGCCGTCAGCGCCGGAGGAGTAGGCTGGCTGCCGACCTGCGATGCTCCCATCCGGCCTGCTCCAGTTCCGGGACTTCGCTGTTGGCCTGCGGATAGCCAAGACAGAGATAGCCGACAAACCCCCAGTCTGCTGGGACATCCAGCGCCGCCGTGATGGCCACGGGGTCAAGGATCGACACCCAGCCCAGACCCAAGCCCGCCGCCCGGGCAGCGAGCCAAAGCGTGTGCACCGCCATCACGGCTGAATAGCTGGTGGTCTCGGGCATGGTGCCGCGCCCCAGACCCCGGCCCTGTTCTGGATCAGGTTCGGCAAAGACGGCCAAGTGGCAAGGGGCCTCGTCGAGGCCGGCCAGCTTGAGGCGCGCATAGCGGGCTGCGCGGCCGTCGTCCTGAGTGGCAAGGGCGCGTGCGTTGCAGGTCTCGAAACTCGCGCGTACGGCGGCCCGGCGCTCGGGACTCTCGACGCTGACGAAGCGCCAGGGTTGGCTGAGGCCGACCGACGGCGCGAGATACGCCGTCTCCAGCAGGTCATCCAGCACGGCCGGTGACACCGGGTCGGCGTGGAAGCGGCGCACGTCGCGCCGCCATCTGAACAGGTCCAGAAGTCGCCCGCGGAACGCGTCGTCGAAGACCGGGGCGATGCTGTTCGCGACACCCGTTTTCGTCACAGCAGATCGCTCCGGTGGCAGGTTGACGGCCGGCCACGGCTGCAATGCAGGTTGCAGCATTGGACCGCGTTCCCGCCGATGCCCTGTCGGGAGAGAACCCCGATGTGCATAGAAGCTTCTGCTGCCAGCAGCCAGTTGCCGAAGGGGCCTCGTCTTGGCGGCACTCTTGATCGGCCTTGCCAAACTATCTATCGCTGTCACGGCGATGCGATGGTTCAAAGTCGTGGCGGGTCAGCCCAGGGTGGCCATGGCGCCAAATATCGTCCGGGCGCTGTCGCGGTGATCAACCGCTACACCGACCATGCGGCCAATGAACGGACCTATCTCGCGTGGGTGCGGACCGCCATAGCCGTCATGGCGTTCGGCTTCCTGGTCGAAAAGTTCGATTTGTTCCTGGAAGTCGCCGCCCGTTCGTTGTCCGGCCAGCAGCCCACGGCCCTGAACCAGGCGGTCGGCGACATCGCCGGGCTGCTGCTCATCCTGCTGGGCGGCGCGATGATGGTCGTTGCCACAATACGGTTCCGTCAGATCGCGAAGGACATCGACGCGGCTCAGGTCCGACCTGGCCGAGGAACGCGGATGGAGGTGACTCTCATTATGCTCCTGCTCGCGCTCGGCGGCACGTTGTTCGCCTTCCTGATCTACACCGTTATCCGCCGGGTGGGTTGACCACGCCCGCGTGACAGGCCGCCGCTCACCTCGTGAGCCGGCGGCTGCTGGGGTCAACGGAAGCCGAAGCCGAAACCGATCGACACGCCCGGGTTCTGATAGACGGGCGGCTGTGCGTAGTACGCGGCCGGTGGCGCCGCATAGTAGGCTGGCGGCGCGTAGGAATAGGCCGGCGGGGCCGCGTAGATCGCAGGCGGCGGCGCGTAGTAGCTCTGCCGTTGCCGCTCGCGCCACTCATGCTCGCGCCATTCGTGCTCGCGCCAGCGCTGCTCCTGGTGCTCGCGCCATTCGTGGCGTCGCCAGCCGTCGTCGCCGTCCCACTCCGCCCGTGCGGGCGAGCAGGCCGCGGCGAGTCCCAAGGCGCTGATCGACGCGAGAAGAACCGGAAATAGACGCATGAATGCCTCCTGGCCAGCGGACTGCTAACTGTCCGTTGCCGATACGGAGCTAACATCCGGATTGCGGCCGGATGTTGGCGTCCATCGGACTAATTTGTGATCGCTGGCCCAATCATCTCTATCCGGAGCGAAAGAGCACCCCGACGCGGCTAGGCCGCATGGACATACAGGTAATCGCTCCCGCTCGCCGCGTCGTGCCCGAACGTCGCTGAGAGCTTCCCGCTCGCGATATCCGCCCGGCTGAGTCCAGCCAGCGTGACCGAAGAGGTCGGCCCGCCCGCACCGCCGGCATGCAGCGTCAAACCGGTGAACCCGGCGGCTCCTGCGCCATCGACCCATTGCATCGAGGTGCCCGGTGAGATCCCCCAGACCGTCGCTGCATCGCCGCTGTGGAACTTGCTGACTGTGCTCCATACGTCGGCGACGGCGTTGCGTGCGTCCACGAAGAACGTGTCGGCGCCAGTGCCGGCTGTCAGGAAATTCGACCCCCCGCCGCCGTCCACGACGTTCGTGCCGCTGTTCAGCGCGATGGCGTCGTCACCGGCTCCCGTATGGACGAACAGGCCCGGCACGTTGGCCGCAATGATGAGGTTCTGTTGAGTGATGTCGATGAACTCTTTGAGCAGGCCCTGCACGGGACCGGCGTAGGCTCTGGACAGGGTGTCGGCGATGACTTGGCCGGTCTTGCCATCGCGGATCGAGACGGGTGGATTGGCCGGCGCTGGCGGCTGCACGACAGGGGACGGCAATGGCGGGCTGACGGGAGGGGCGGCTACGGGCGGTGTTGTGGGCGACACGGGAACCGGCGAGGAAATCGGCGGTGGCATGGCGGGAGGCGTGACCGGCGGTGTCACGGAAGGCGCGACAGCAGGCGGCGTCGTGACGAGGCCCGCATCATCTGTCGCCACCCAAGCCGCGATCTGAGTGGCCTGGGCGGCGGTGATCTTCATGTCATAGCTCGTGTCGCCGGTTTGGGACGAAATGATGGCGACGACCTCCGCAGCGCCATCGGCGCCATAGACCCATACCGGACCGCCGCTTGAGCCTGGGCCGAGCGCGGCGCCATCGAAGATCGCGTAGCTTGGGTCGTTGGTGATGGTCTGCACGTCGTCCACCAGCGTGCCGCTGGCTGAGACCGGATAGCCAGTGGCGTGGACGGTGCCGCCGGCAAAATCCGGCGTGACCTTCATCACGCTGCCGCCGATGACCGGCTTCGAAAGGTGGATGATCGAGTAGTCGGTTTCGAGGTCGGTGAAGGTGATGTTGGGATCGTTGGTAACTGGAAAGTAATGCGCGACCGTGCCGGTGTATTCCCCCAATGGTTCGTCGCCGTTGTTGTAGGATGGCGCTACGCTGATGTTCGTCGCGACGCCGTTGATGCCGCCCTGCTTGTACGACACGTGGTCGGCGGTCAGGACCTCGTCAGGCGAGATCAACACGCCAGAAGCTTGGAAGCCGTAGCCGTCGATCGTATCGGTGATGCGAACGACGGCGTTGTAGGGGAAGGACGTAGAATCGATCGTCTGCAGGGTGGTCGGCGTCGTAGTATTGGGAATGGCTGTCATAGGATCGTTTCCGATTTTGGCACGTGGCGCCGGGGCGGCAATGGCAAGCGCGTATAGTGCGGGGGAGGTTTGGCAAGGGGGGTATTGGAAAACTTTGCGTGGTTGGCCTCGCTCGCTGAAATGCTTCCCGTTGGCGTGCTGAACGAGCACCTGTTCGGCAACCGCCCGCGGCACGCCGCACACAGGCTTCGTCGCAGTTTAGTTCGCAAACAGAGCGATTTTATGACATGACGCGCGCGTCGCTGCCGATCGACGGCAGGGAGGCCGCCAGGGTGCAACCGTTGGCTGCTCTGAGTTTTGGGGGTTCTCTTGGCGACAATCGTGACCGGGGCGGCGGGCTTCATTGGCTATCATGTCTGCCGCGCGTTGCTGGCCCGGGGCGACACGGTCATCGGGGTCGATAGCCTGACCGACTATTACGACGTGCGCCTGAAAGAGGCGCGGCTGGCGCAGTTGGCCCCGCACCACGGCTTCCGCTTCCAGCGCGTCGATATCGCCGACAAGGCCGCGATGTTTGCGTTGTTTGAGCGGGAACGGGAGGCCACCCGGGTGGTGCACCTGGCGGCGCAGGCCGGGGTCCACCATTCCCTGGTCGATCCCTACGCCTACGTGACATCGAACGTCATGGGCCATGTCACGGTGCTTGAGGCGGCCCGGCGGCTGGGCCGGCTCGAGCACCTGGTCTATGCCAGCTCGTCCTCCGTCTATGGCGGGAACACGAAGCTGCCGTTCGCCGAGAGCGACCCGGTCGATACGCCGGTGTCGCTCTATGCGGCGACGAAGCGGGCCGACGAGTTGATCAGCCACGCCTATGGCCATCTCCATGGCCTTCCGCAGACCGGCCTGCGGTTCTTTACCGCCTATGGACCGTGGGGCCGCCCCGACATGGCCTATTTCAGGTTTGCCGAGGCGATCAGCCAAGGGCAGCCGATCACCTTGTACAACAACGGAACGCTGAAACGTGATTTCACCTACATCGATGATATCGTGGCCGGCCTGATCGCGTGCCTCGACCGTGCGCCCGCAGCAGGCGAGGCGCCAAGAGTGTTCAATATCGGCAATAACCGCGGCGAGCCGGTGTCCGAGCTCGTGCGGTTGCTGGAGCAGCATTTGGGACGTCCCGCGGTGCTGCGGTCGGAACCCCGCCCGATGGTCGATGTGATGGAGACGTGCGCCGACCTCTCGGCCATTGAGCAGCACGTCGGTTATCGGCCAACGACGCCGCTCGCGCTTGGGATACCGCGGTTCGTGGACTGGTTCATGGACTACCGATCCCTGCGGTGCCGTCCCAGATGATCGTTGTGGGAATACGATTGGCGGCCTAGTCTTGGGTTCGATGGAGGCTGCTCCGAGGCACCGGGCGACCTGGAAGCGAGGCCGCGGCCACGCTCCAAACGACCCGCGCACAGGGTTCGGAGAACAATCTTAGCAGGAGGGGAGCACCATGGCGAAATGGACGCCGGACCCGACTTTTTATCCCTCGCCGCGCATGGCGATGAAGGCGCCTCCGGAAACGCTCGCCTACGTCGCGAGCTTCGATCCGACGCGCCAGGTGCCGGACGCCATCAGCGTGGTCGATGTGGCACCAGGTTCGGCCACCTACTCGCAGGTGGTCGGCACCGTGGCGATGCCCAACACCGGCGACGAGCTGCACCATTTCGGCTGGAACGCCTGCAGCGCCTGCCTGTGCCCGAACGCGCCGCATCCGCACTCCGAGCGGCGCTACCTCGTCGTGCCCGGCCTGCGCTCGTCGCGCATCCACATCCTCGACGTGAAGGCCAACCCGCGCCAGCCGCAGATCGTCCGGGTGCTGGAGCCGGCCGAGGTCGCCGAACGGTCCGGCTACACGCGCCCGCACACGATCCACTGCGGGCCGGAGGGCATCTATGTCGCCGCCCTTGGCAACGCGCAGGGCGAGGCGCCCGGCGGCGTGTTCCTGATGGACCACGAGACGTTCGACATCCGCGGCCAGTGGGAGATCGACCGCGGGCCGCAGCGGCTCGCCTACGACGTGTGGTGGCACCTCGGCCACGATACCATGGTGACCAGCGAGTGGGGCCTGCCCGCCAGCTTCGAGAACGGCCTAGTCCCCGAGATCCTGCTCGGCGGCCAGTATGGGCACAAGCTGCATTTCTGGGACCTGCACTCGCGCAAGCACCAGCAGGAGATCGACTTCGGCGCCGAGAACCAGCTCGTCTTCGAGCTGCGCCCGGCGCATGACCCGACAAAGGCCTACGGCTTCGTCAACTCGGTGATCAGCCTGAAGGACCTCTCCGCCTCGATCTGGACCTGGTATCGCGAGGGCGACGCCTGGGCGGTGCGGAAGATCATCGAGATCCCCGCCGAGCCGGCCGACCCAGCCCTGCTGCCGGACATGCTGAAGGGCTTCGGCGCGGTGCCGCCGCTCGTCACCGACATCGACCTGTCGATGGACGACCGCTTCCTTTACGTCGCATGCTGGGGCACCGGCGACCTGCGGCAATACGACGTGTCCGACCCCTTCGCGCCGAAGCTTGTTGGGACCGTGCGGATCGGCGGCATCGCCTCCCGCGCGACGCACCCGAAAGCCCAGAACGGCAAGCTCAACGGCGGGCCGCAGATGGTGGAGGTCAGCCGCGACGGCAAGCGGGTGTATTTCACCAACTCGCTCTATGGGGCGATCGACGACCAGTTCTACCCGGACGGCATCGACGGCTGGATGGTGAAGCTCGACACGAGGCCCGACGGCGGCATCGCCTTCGACCCCGACTTTTTCGTCGAGTGGCCGAAGAGCCACCGGCCGCACCAGATCCGCCTGGAGGGCGGCGACTGCTCGTCGGACTCCTACTGCTACAAGTGAGGCCGGACCCGGCGGCGGCGCGAACGCCTGCGCAGTTGGCATAGAGAAAGCGGGGGGGATGCCAATAGAGAGCGCCTGGCCCTGGCTCACCTTCGCTGGGCTGGGCCTGTTCCATGGCCTCAACCCGGCGATGGGCTGGCTGTTTGCGGTGGCGCTCGGCATGCACCGGGGCGGGCGCCGGGCCGTGCTGCTGGCGCTGCCGCCCATGGCGGCCGGCCATGCGCTGTCCATCTGGTTCGTGGCCGCCTCGGTGATGGCGATGGGCACGGTAATCGACACGGCTACCGTGCGCCTGGTGGCAGGCGGCATCCTCGTGCTTTGGGCGGGGTATCACTGGATTTACGGCCACCGCCATCGCGTGCGGGTCGGCATGACGGCGGGCGCCGCCGGCCTCGTCCTCTGGTCGTTCCTGATGGCGACGGCGCACGGCGCCGGGCTGATGCTGGTGCCCGCCCTCGTGCCGCTCTGCATGGGCACGCCGACCGTTGGACACGGATCGCTGCTGATTTCGCTCCTGGCCGTGGCTGTGCACACGCTCACGGCGCTGGCGGTGACGGGGCTGGTTGCGCTGGTCGTGCATGAGTGGCTCGGCCTGGCTTTCCTGCGCCGGGGCTGGATCAACTTCGACCTGCTGTGGACCGGCGCGCTGGTTGCGACCGGCCTGGCGCTGATCGCCACGGCCTGAGGCGGGTCAGCGACCGATTTCTGCGTTGGAAGCTTAGCCGGCCTTGATGAGGCTGACATGTGCCGCGACGATGCGCCACTCGCTATTTGCCCGCACCCAGCTCTGCATCTGCCGCCCGACCTTGTCCGGCGAGGCCTCGCGGTGAAACAGGGTCGAGGCCGTGCCGAAATCGCGTCCGTAGGTCGTGATGACCGTCCGCGATAGCCGCCGCGCCAGGCCGACCGGCGAGCGCGCGCCGCGGAACAGGCGGATCTCCTCAATGCCGTAAAGGTTCTCCCCAACGCCATAGCGGATCGTCGTCGCCGCGGGTGCGAACAGCGCGTCGAGCGTCGCGACGTCGTTGGCGATCAGCGCCGCCTCGTAGCGCGCAAAGGCCGCCTTCAGCTCGGCAAGCGGCTCGGCAAGATTGATGTCCATCGTCATGCCAGACCCGCTGGCCGCGGCACTTCGGCGATGCCGCGCTGCTCAAGGTCGAAGGCGATTTGCAAGGCTATATCCTCGCGCCAAGGCGGGGCGATGACCTGCACGCCGATCGGCAGGGCGCCTGTTGCAACGGGAACGACCGCCACCGGCAGGCCGATAAAGGAGATCGGCTGGGTATAGACGCCGATATTCGGCCGCAACGGCATCTCCACCCCATCGAGCACCAGGATTTTCTGGCCGATCAGCGGCGCGGTCGTGGGCGTGGCCGGGGCGACGAGGGCGTCGATATCGGCGAAGCAGCGCAGCACGGCGTCGCGGTACCAACGGCGGAACTTCTGCGCCTGCACCGCAAACGGCGCCGGAAGCAGGGCGCCGGCGATCAGCCGGTCCCGCACGTCAGGATCGAACTCGTCGGCCCTCGTCTGCAGCCGCGCCAAGTGCAGCGCGGCGCCCTCCGTGGTGGTGATCACATAGGCGGCCGAACGCGCCCGCGCGGACTCTGGCAGCTCGATCGTCTGCGTTGCACCCAGCGCGTCGGCGACACGGGCCACCGCCTGCAGCGCCTCCGCCGAGGCGCCATCCTGGAAATACCCGCCGGCCACAGCAATCCGCAATCCGCGGGCGCTTCGAGGCAGCGTCGCCAGGGTGGGTTCGCACGCACGCTGCGCACAGGCGGGGTCAGCAGGATCGGGCCCCTGCATCGCGTCGTAGGCGAGGGCAAGGTCGGCGACGCTGCGCGCCATTGGGCCGAGATGATCGAGGCTGGCGACAAACGGGAAGCTGCCGGCGCGGGACAGGCGGCCAAAGGTCGGCTTGAGGCCGAACAGGCCGCAGAACGACGCCGGCACGCGGATCGAGCCGTTGGTGTCCGAGCCGAGAGCCAGCGGCACGAGGCCGCCCGCCACTGCGCCGGCCGAGCCGCCAGAGGAGCCGCCGGTCATGCGCATGCGGTCGTGCGGGTTGCGGGACGGGCCGTCATGGCTGTTCTCGCCGGTGAAGTCATAGGCGTATTCGCCCATGTTGAGCGCCCCCATCAGCACCGCGCCGGCCGCCTCCAGGCGGGCGACCAGCGTCGCATCCGCGGCGGCGGACGGCCGGGTCCGGTTGATGCGCGAGCCGGCGCGCGTGGCGAGCCCTGCGATGTCGATCAGGTTCTTCACGGCAAACGGCACGCCGGCCAGCGGGCCGAGCGGTGTCCCGGCGGCCCGCGCGTCGTCGAGCGCCCGGGCCCGCGTAACGGCGCGCTCGGCCGTCACCGCCGTGAACGCGTTCAGTGACGGATTGCGGCGATCGATGCGGTCGAGTGCGGCCCGCGTGACCTCCGACGCGCTGGCGCTGCCGTCCCGCACCGCCGTGGCGATGCTTGACGCGGTCGCCCAGTCACTCACGCCTGCCCAGTCACTCACGCCTGGAAAACCGGCGCCGGATCGGTCTCGTCCGGCAGGGGAAAGGCGGCGACCTGGGAGGCATGGCGCAGCGAGATTGCCAGATGCAGGCGTATCTGATCCCGCCATTCCGGCGCGACCGCGATCCCCAGCGCCGCCGTGCCAGCGTCGATCAGCGCGTCAAGCCCATCGGTTTCGCTCATGCAAGATCCACTCCGGCCCGCCGGCGTCGAGACAGGCGCGTTGCCCGCCGAACGGTCGGCAGTGCATGGCCCGCCGACGCCGGCGCACGAGAACTCTGCACGGATTCCTGCCGTAGTCCATAGTTCGCCCTATGCTCTTGACCAGCCTAGCGCCAACGCGGGCGCTGTTGCGCTACGGCGGTCCGGGCGCGATATTGCCGGTCAATGCCCGAAGCAGCCCTCATCCACCGCGTCCCCATGCGGCACCCCGGCGACATCACTGGGCTGGAGCGCCTGATCGACACCGGCGAGATCGAAGCGGGCCGTATCCTTGCCGTACTGGGCAAGACCGAGGGCAATGGCTGCGTCAACGACCACACGCGGGGCTACGCAGTGCTGGCGTTGCAAACGGTGCTCGCCGAACGGCTCGGCATCACGCGGGATGCAGTGGCCGACCAGGTCGCGATGGTGATGTCCGGCGGGACGGAAGGCGCGCTGTCCCCGCACTTCACGGTGCTTTCCACCCAGATGGCCCAGTCTGCGCCGACCGGCGCCAAGGCGCTGGCGATGGGGGTCGCCCACACTCGCGCTTTCCTGCCGGAGGAGCTGGGCCGGATGGCCCAGATCGACGCCACGGCGGACGCGGTCCGGCAGGCGATGCGGCGGGCGCGCATCGCGGATGCGGAGGACGTGCACTATGTCCAGGTGAAGTGCCCGTTATTGACCACCGAACGAACGGCCGAGGCGTCACGGCGCGGCGCACCGGTCGTCACCGACGACACCTACGCCTCGATGGCCTATTCGCGCGGCGCCTCGGCGCTGGGTGTCGCGCTGGCACTCGGCGAAGTGGAACGGCATGCGGTCTCGGACGACATGGTCTTGCGGGACCTCTCGATCTGGTCGGGCCGTGCCAGCGCCTCGGCAGGGGCCGAGCTGATGCGAAACGAGGTTCTTGTGCTGGGCAATAGCCTGTCCTGGGGCGGGCAGTTGCGGATCGCGCACGGGGCCATGGCGGACGCGATCGATCTCGACGCCGTGCTCGGTGTCCTGCGCACGCTGGGTCTCCCCTATGCCGGACAGCTACCCCGCGACTACCAGGCCTGCATCAAGGCCGTGCTGGCCAAGGCGGAGTCCGGCAGCACCGGACTGATCCGTGGATTGCGGCACACGATGCTGGACGATAGCGACATCAACGCCACCCGGCATGCCCGCGCGGTCGTCGGCGGCGTCGTGGGCGCGGCACTCGGCCAAACGGACCTGTTCATCTCTGGCGGGGCCGAGCACCAGGGACCGGATGGCGGCGGCCCCATCGCGATCATCGCTCGAATGCCTGACCGCTAACTTCTGACGCGCCGTCCCGCAACCGAATCTGGCACAAAGCCTGCATGTCAGCGTGTTTGACAAGACTGTTGCAGGGAGGCCGCCCGATGACCGATGCCTATGTTCCGACCCGCCGCCGCGTCGTTGGCGGATTGGGCGTTGGAGCCGCCCTGCTGGCGTCCGGACGGATGCTGCCGGCGCGCGCGGCGCCCAAGCCGCTCACGGTCGGCTTCATCTATGTCGGCCCGCGGGACGACTACGGCTACAACCAGGCCCACGCCGAGGGTGCCGCCGCCATCAAATCCATGCCCGGCATCACGGTCCTGGAGGAGGAGCGCGTCGCCGAGACCGACGATGTCGTGAAAACCATGCAGAGCATGACCAAGCTCGACGACGCCACGCTGCTGTTTCCGACGAGCTTCGGCTACTTCGACCCCTACATGCTGCGCGTGGCGGCGCTGGAACCCGGCGTGCAACTGCGGCATTGCGGCGGCCTGTGGGACAAGAGCAAGCATCCGATGAACGCCGGCTCGTACTTCGGCTATATCGGCATGGGCCAATACATCAACGGCATCGTCGCGGCGCATGCGAGCAAGTCGAAGAAGCTCGGTTTCGTGGCGGCCAAGCCGATCCCGCAGGTGCTGAACAACGTCAACAGCTTCGCCATGGGCGCGCGATCCGTGGACCCATCCATCACGACGACCGTGGTGTTCACCGGGGACTGGTCGATGCCGGTGAAGGAGGCGGAGGCCACCAATGCGCTGATCGACGGCGGCGCCGACGTCATCACGTGCCACGTCGACGGGCCGAAGGTGGTCGTGCAGACGGCCGAGGGCCGCGGCGCCTACACCTGCGGCTACCACGCCAACCAGGCTGCCTTGGCGCCCAAGGGATACCTCACGGGCGCCGAGTGGAACTGGGCGGAGGTCTATAAGATGTACGTGTCCAAGATGCAGGCCGGCGAGCCGCTGCCGAACTTCACCCGCGGCGGGCTGGCGGACGGCTTCATCAAGATGTCCGCCTATGGCCCGGCAGTCAGCGAGGCGGCGCGCAGGCAGGCTGACGCCGCCCGTGCCGAGATCATGAAGGGCGGCTTCGCCGTGTTCAAAGGGCCGATGCGGGACAACACCGGCAAGCAGGTCATCGCCGGCGGCGCGACCTATCCGGAAACCGCGATCGAGCTGGAGTCGATGAACTGGCTCGCCGAGGGCGTGAAGGGTTCGCTCGCCTGAGCGCAATGGAGGCAGCGGGCGCGGTGCTCGCACCCCGGGCGGCTGCCGACGGCAGCTACCGGCTGCGGCAGGCGCTCGAGGCCGGACTGGTGCCGCTGCTCGCCATCCTGGCGGCGACGGCGGTGTTCTGCGTGTTCCTGCTGGCGCTGGGGCGCTCGCCAGCAAGCTTTTTCCAACTGGTCTGGACCGGCGCGTTCGGAAGCTGGTTCTCCTGGCGCAACACGCTCAGCCGCGCCGCGCCGCTGCTGCTGACGGCGCTATGCGTGGCGGTGCCGGCACAGCTCGGGCTGGTCGTTATCGGCGGCGAAGGCGCGCTGGTGCTGGGCGGGCTGTCGGCGACATGGGCCGGCCTGATGCTGGACGGAGCGCCGGGACCGGTGGTGCAGCTCGCGATGGCCGCCGCGGGTGCCGCCGCTGGGGCCATCTGGCTGGGCCTCGTGGGCCTGCTGCGGGCAAAGCGCGGCATCAACGAGACGGTCGCCAGCCTGGTCATGGCCTATATCGCCATCGCATTGTTCAACCAATTGGTAGAAGGCCCGCTGCGCGACCCGGCGAGCCTCAACAAGCCCTCGACCTACGCCATTCCCAAATCCGCTGTCCTGCCGATGCTGCCGGGGCTCGACGTGCATCCCGGCATCCTGATCGGCGGCGTCGCCTGCGTGCTGTGCTGGCTGCTGATCGCGCGGACCACCACGGGCTTTGCGGCGCGGGTGACCGGCGGCAACGTGCGCGCGGCGCAACTGCAGGGCCTGCCGGTGGCATGGCTCATGGTCGGCGCGTGCGCGCTGGGCGGCGCGCTGGCGGGCCTGGCCGGCATGATCGAGGTCGCGGCCGTGCACGGCCGGGCCAACGCGTCGCTGATCGTGGGCTACGGCTACTCCGGCATCCTGATCGCCTTCCTGGCCCGGCAGAACGCGCTCGCCATCATGCCCATGGCGGTGCTGCTGGGCGGCATCGGCGCTGCGGGCGGGCTGCTGCAGCGGCGGATGGGCCTGCCGGACGCGGCCGTGCTGGTGCTGCAGGGCATGATCTTCGTCGCCATCCTGGCGAGCGAGACGCTGTATGGCCGCATCCGCTGGTTCCAGCCGCGGCCCGCCGCGTGAAAGGCGTCGCGTGAACGGTATCGAGACCGTGCTGGTCGCCATGCTGGCCGGCGCGCTGCGCGTCTCCACGCCGTTCCTGTTCGTGAGCCTCGGCGAGTGCCTGACCGAGCGGGCCGGGCGCATCAACCTGGGCAACGAGGGCGTGCTGGTGCTGGGCGCCATGGTGGCCTACGCGACGTCGTACCTCACGGGCAATCCGTGGTTCGGCGTGCTGGCGGCGGCCGGCGCCGGGGCGGCGTTGGGCGGGCTGCACGGCCTGCTGTGCGCGCTCACCCGGGTGAACGACGTGGCCATGGGCATCGCAATCCTGCTGGCCGGCAACGGAGTGGCGTTCTTTTTCGGCAAGCCCTTCGTGCAGCCGAGTGCCCCGGGCCTGCCGGGCATCCCGTTCGGCGACTGGTCCTCGGTCCCCCAGATCCAAAGCGCACTGACTGTCAGCCCGCTGTTCCTGGTCGGCGTGGCCGTCGCCTTCGCCATGGCCTGGATGTTCCGCGCCACCCGGCTCGGCCTGCGGCTGCGCATCGTCGGCGACAGCGCGGATGCGGCGCGGGCGCTCGGCCTCGACATCAACCGCACCCGCCTGCTTGCGACCGTGGCCGGCAGCGCGCTCGCGGGCGTCGGTGGCGCGTTCCTCAGCCTGGTGTATCCCGGAAGCTGGAACGAGAGCCTGTCGTCCGGGCAGGGCTTGATGGCGGTGGCGCTGGTGGTGTTCGCGCGCTGGAACCCGGTGGGCTGCCTGGGCGCGTCCATGCTGTTCGGCGCCGCCGGGGCGCTCGGGCCGTCGCTGCAGGCGGTCGGGGTCACGAGCTACTATTACCTGTTCTACGCCGCACCGTTCGTGTTGACGCTGGCCGTGCTGGTCGCCACCGTGCGGCCTGGCCGGGCGGTGCGCGGCATGCCGGGCGAGCTGTCCATTGCGCGATAAGGGTTCGAGTCGATAATATCCAAGGTAACGGATGGAGTGTTGATGCCGCTACAGCTTGCCCGTCTCATTTTTGGCTCGTAGAGAGATAGGCGAGTTGGACCTTTTCAGAACCAGGAGAAGCTCGTTGGCGCCTGCGAACAGTAGGGTCGCCCCCCCTTCCCAAGTCACTGCTCAAGGTCGCCGACGCCGGGCGCTTGGCCGCTTGGCCACACGCCTGCCGATCTATGTAGCCAACATGCGCGACAATCCCGGCTGGCTGGCGATGTTTGCTCTTGGGCGCTTCCTTCCGGTACGCCGCGCGCTGTGGCGCTTTGGGGGTGAGAGTGCACCGTACGATTGCAGCAGAGCCATGTTCCAGGGCAGCAACCTGCCTGCAGCGCTCGGCGAGTTGCGCAAAGAGGGCTTGTTCGCGGGCCTGCAAATGCCGGAGGCCGTCTGCCGGGATATCCTGAGTTTTGCGCAATCAACCGCGTGCTTTGCCAACCTGAGCCGCCGTGTCGAGTTCCTGCCATCGGCGCATGCCGACGCCGTCGGCCGCATGAGCAGCCCCGTCCTTACGGGGCACTACTTCGACCGCGTTGAGGATTGTGCGGCTGTCGCCGTCGTCCGCGCCGACCCATTGCTGAATGCGGTCGCAGCGGGCTATCTCGGCCGTGCGGCCCGCGTGATCAGCACACGCCTGTGGTGGAGCTTCCCAACGAGTGACGCCAGCGATGCGGACCTGAGCCTCGCGTCGCAAGAGAAGCTGCATTTTGACCTCGACGACTGGCGTGCGCTTAAGTTTTTCTTCTATCTGACCCCGGTGGGCCACGATGGGGGGCCACACGTCTATGTCCGGCGAACGCACAACCGCCGGCTGGCGCGGCACCAATGGACCTTGGTGGTCGGCCATCCGAACGAGGAGGTCCTGCAAGCCTATGGTTTGGAAAACAAGACTACGGTGCTTGGCGGAGCCGGACATGGCTTCGCGGTGGATCCGTTCGGCTTTCACATGGGAACAGCGGTGCGGAACTCGCCTCGGCTGATGTTGGAGGTCGGCTTCGGCGTGTCGTCCGTGCTTGGCCGGCGCTTTCACGGCGAGCCAGCGGCGCAGCAAATGCAACCCTAAGCTCTGAAGCGGGCGTTCCAGCCCAGGCCATAAGGAGGACTGAAATGAACGGATTAGGCGGCCTCAACCGATCGCCGAACGGCATCGTGCTCGGCCTTGTGCAGCTTGCATTGCCGACTATCGAGACCCGGGCGGATATCACGCGGCAGACCGAGCGGATCGTCGCCATGGTCGCCAAGGCCCGGCGCAACATGGCGACGCTCGACCTCGTCGTGTTCCCGGAATACGCGTTGCACGGCCTGTCGATGGACGTGCGCGACGAGGTGACGTGCGACCTCGACGGCCCCGAGGTCGCCGCCATGCGCCAGGCCTGCGTGGACAACGCGGTCTGGGGCTGTTTCAGCATCATGGAGCGCAACTCCGCCGGCATACCCTGGAACAGCGGCATCATCGTCTCCGACACCGGCGAGATCAGGCTGTACTACCGCAAGATGCACCCCTGGGTGCCTGTCGAGCCATGGGAGCCCGGCGACCTCGGCATCCCCGTCATCGACGGCCCGCGCGGCGTCAAGCTCGCGCTCATCATCTGCCACGACGGCATGTTCCCCGAGATGTCGCGCGAGGCGGCATACCGCGGGGCCGAGGTCATGCTGCGCACCGCCGGCTACACCGCGCCGATCCGCGACGCCTGGCGGTTCACCAACCAGAGCAACGCGTTCTGCAACCTGATGGTCACCGCCAGCGTGTGCATGTGCGGCAGCGACGGCACGTTCGACTCCATGGGCGAGGCGATGGTCTGCAACTTCGACGGCGCCATCATCGCCCACGGCGCCAGCGGCCGGGCGGACGAGATCATCACCGCCGAGGTCCGGCCCGACCTGGTGCGGGAGGCCCGGGCCGGCTGGGGCGTCGAGAACAACATTTATCAGTTTGGCCACCGCGGCTTTTCGGCGGTAGCAGGCGGGGCGACGGATTGCCCGTACACCTACATGCACGACCTCGCCGCCGGGCGCTACCGCCTGCCATGGGAGGCCGACGTGCGCGTCACCGATGGCACCGGCTGCGGCCTGCCGCCGCCACGGCGGCTGCTGAAAGCGGCGGAGTGATTTTGGCGGCCTTGCCGTGACGGCCGTCGGTGTCGAGGCAGTCGGCATTGGCAAGCGCTTCGGCGCCTTCGCCGCGCTGTCCGGCATCGACATGCGGGTCCGGCCCGGCACGGTGCACGGGCTGCTGGGCGAGAACGGGGCGGGCAAATCGACGCTGGTCAAGTGCCTGATGGGCTACCACCGCGCGGACGAGGGCAGCTTCCTGGTGGATGGCCGGGAGGCCGCCATCGGCCGTCCGGCGGACGCCGACGCGCTCGGGCTGGGCATGGTCTATCAGCACTTCACCCTCGTGCCGTCCATGACGGTGGCGGAGAACCTGGTGATCGCGCGGGGCCAGGTGCCGGCGGTCATCAACTGGGCGCGGGAGCGCGCTGCCCTCGCCGCATTCATGGGCCGGATGCCGTTCCCGGTGCCGCTGGACGCGACCGTGGGCACGCTGTCCGCCGGGGAGCGGCAGAAAACCGAGATCCTGAAACAGCTCTATCTGCAGCGCCGCCTGCTGGTGCTGGACGAGCCGACGTCCGTCTTGACCCCGCAGGAGGCGGAGGAGCTGCTGGGCCTGATGCAGGGCTTGGCGCATAGCGATACGGCGACGGTCGTCATCATCACGCACAAGCTGCCGGACGTGATGCGCTTCACCGACGAGGTGACGGTGCTGCGCCGCGGGCGGCTGGCCGGGCACAGCGCGACGGCGGGGCTGAGCCGCAGCGACCTGACCTCCATGATGATCGGCGAGCCGCATGCGCCAGCCCGGCCGGAGCGGCGGGGCGGGGCGGAGGCCGCGATGCGCCTCGCGGTCCGCAGCCTGCGCACGACGGCCGGCGTGGGCCAGCACAGCCTCGACATCGCGAAGCTGGAGGTGCGGGCGCACGAGATCGTCGGCGTCGCCGGCGTGTCGGGCAACGGGCAGAAGGAGCTGCTTGAGGCGCTAGGCGGCCAGCGCCCCTTCGGCGGCGTCGTCACCGTCGGCGGCACCCCCTACGCCGCGACCCGGCGGCAGTCGCAGGCGATGCACGTCCGCGTCATCCCGGAGGAGCCGCTGCGCAACGGCTGCGTGCCGGGCATGTCCGTGGCGGACAACCTGAACCTGCGGCGGTTCGACCAGAATGAAGGCGGAGCCGGCCGGCGCTGGCTGGATGCCGGCGGTATGCGCCGCCGGGCCGCGCGGATGATCGCGGGATACGGCGTGCGCGCGGCCTCGGTCGATGCGCCGATCAGCGTGCTGTCCGGCGGCAACGTGCAGCGCTGCGTGCTGGCGCGCGAGCTGGACGGGGAGGTCGCGCTGCTGATCGTCGCCAACCCGTGCTTCGGCCTGGACGTGAAAGCGGTGGCAGAGGTGCGGGCGCGGCTGATGGCCGCCCGCAACGCCGGCTGCGCGATCCTGCTGATCAGCGAGGACCTGGACGAGATCCTGGAGCTGGCCGACCGCGTCGTGGTGATGCGCAACGGCCGCATCGTGCACGAGGCGCTTGCAACGGGCGCGGACCCGCATGCGATCGGCGCGCATATGCTCGACGCGCATGCCGCCCAACCAGCCGGCGCGACCGGAACCGTGCCAACCCCGGCGCTGGCATAACGCTTGCGGACCATGACGATCCCCGCGTCGGGCGCATACTGGCTAAGGCAGGCACGGCTGCCGAATGCGTCGGAGCTGGTGGACCTGCGCATCGCCGATGGCGTGGTGGCCGCCGTCGAACCCGCTGGCGCCGCGCCGGATGGGGTGGACCTCCGCGGCGGTCAGGTCTGGCCGTGCTTCGTTGACGTGCACGCCCATCTGGACAAGGGGCATATCTGGACCCGCGCGCCGAACCCGGACGGCACCTTCGCCGGCGCTCTCGCGGCCGTCGCAGCGGACCGGATACACTGGACCGAGGCGGATCTGCGCATGCGCATGGAGTACGGCCTCCAATGCGCCTACGCCCACGGGACGGCGGCGATCCGCATCCATCTCGACAGCGACCACGTCAACGCCGCCAATTGCTGGCGGGTGTTCCGCGCGCTGCGGGACGAATGGGCCGGCCGGGTCGCGCTGCAAGCGGTCTCGATATGCCCGTTGGAGGCTTACGATGGCGACGCTGGCCAGGCGCTGGCAGATCAGGTGGCCGACACCGGCGGCGTGCTGGGCGGCGTGACCCGGCTGGCCGGCCCGCTCGGCGCGCCGCTGCCGGACGGCTTCCAGGCGCGGCTCGACCGGCTGTTCGCGCTCGCCGAGGCCCGAGACCTGGACCTCGACCTGCACGTGGATGAGAGCGGCGACGCCGGCGCCCGCGCGCTGCACGAGATCGCGCGCACGGCGCTGCTGCGGGGGTTCCGAAACCGCATCCAATGCGGGCACTGCTGCTCGCTTTCCGTGCAGCCGGAGGCGATGCAGCGCGAGGTCATCGCGGCGGTGGCGCAGGCGGGCATCGCCGTCGTCACCCTGCCGATGTGCAACATGTATCTGCAGGACCGCGTGCCCGCCCGCACCCCGCGCTGGCGCGGCGTGACGCTGGTGCACGAGCTTCGCGCCGCCGGGGTGCCGATGTCCGTCGCGTCCGACAATTGCGGGGACCCGTTCTATCCCTACGGGGACCACGACATGCTGGAGGTCATGCGCGAGGCGACGCGCATACTGCACTTGGATCATTCACCGGGCTGGTCCGCCGCGGTCGGCGTCACGCCGGCGGGGGTGATGGGGCTGGATATGGGCCGGGTGCAATCCGGCGCGCCCGCCGACCTCGTGCTGTTCACTGCCCGCCGTCCGCACGAGCTGCTGGCCCGGCCGCAGGCGGACCGGGTCGTGCTGCGGCGCGGCCGGGTGTTGGATGCGACGCTGCCCGACCCGGCAACGCTTGACGGCCTAAGCAGGGTTGCGTGACCCGGGACACAGATGAAGGTTTGCAAGTCCAGGCCACGCAACCCTGCTTAGGTCGTTGCCTGTGCGCAGACCTATAGGGGTCTGCTTAGCGCCAGGCACTACGCGGACGGAGGCACCCCGCGCATGATGCGCGAAATCGTCCTGCGCTGCTGCACCAAGGCGGTACGCGCAACAGTCTGGACCTGCGCTGGCACCGGATCGATGTTAAGAAGGCACCGCTCATCATCAACTTTTGTTAATAGCATTATTCTGATAATGCTGGCTTTATAAACAGTAATACCCACGTCATTAATCTTTGTAACACAATAACGGCCCGGGCCAGCGCGAAGTATCGCTTTGTTACGATCTTACAGACATTTTGCTGCCCTGTGTTTTGGGATGTGCGGAATGGCGAGCGCGAAATGGGCGGTGGGGACTGGGTCGTGGTATGCCGGGGCCAACTGGTCCTCGGGCGTGATGCCGGGCGAGGTCGCAGGCTCGGACGATGTCGCGACGAT
>JAABUS010001597.1_pt1 | contig 48103 bp, 31 predicted proteins | sample 5560161 | NCBI WGS metagenome assembly JAABUS01 (sample SAMN10711885, study PRJNA513376) | rock metagenome | isolation source: Antarctica rocks | place: Antarctica: Victoria Land, Trio Nunatak nord | collected 2016-01-04 | reverse complement strand
GCGGGGTTCGGGGAGGGTGATCGGAATGGAGAGGGGGGGGGTTATCGTTGGGCGGTTGGGGTGATATGGAAAGGGAAGGGGAGGGGCTCAGGATGCTGTGGTGTGTTGGTGCGGGTTTAGGTAGTAGACACAGACGAGGATGCCGCGGGGGGGGGGGATGACCGTGTAGGGTGCGCCGTACACGACGGCTCAGGGAATCCTGTGAGAAGTGCAGGAGTGGTCGTTTGGAAAGGGGCTGGGTGGGAAGGATGGTTGGCTGTTGGTTGCATCATCTGGAGGATTCGGAGGAGGGAATGGTTCTGGCGGAGGGGTGTATACTGTTTGGATGCTGGAGGGGTTGGAGTTGGGGATGCGGGGGTGCGATCTGATTATTTGATGCATGTTGTGGTGGTAGGTGGCTATAGGATTCGGGCTTGTTGGACGCTGGGCTAGATGGGCTTGCGTTTCATGCATGTGGTGGGAGATTGTTGGGAGGGTCTCCCTGGTTCAGAGAGCTTGTGAAGATGGTAGACACTGTGAGCTGGTAGTGGGAGTTGGGAAATCCGGATACCGATGAGTCTTAGTCCATTGCCGGCTGAGAGCCCAACCCCAAAGAACCAAACCATCAAAGCACTTGCGTCCTCGCAACCTCCTTCCGCTCTAATATAGAGCCCGCCGGGCCTCCCGACCTCATGAGTCGCAGTTGCCAGGCTCGAGGGCTAGAAGCCATTCGTCTGAAAGCTCGTGACCTCCCAGCCATTGGCAGCATCATACTCATCCCGTGTCGTCGTCCCATGCAAAACCTCATACTTCCTCTCACCAGCACACCGCCCCTTCACACAAGCCGCCACACTCTCACCCACCGCCTTGCCCTCGAACCACGCTCCCTGCAAGAAGCCAAAATACTCCGCACTCGTCGCCTCGCCCGCGAACCACAGCCGCTCCACATTCGCCCTCAGGTTCTGATGCATCTCGAGCGTCGTGCCGGGTGGCCAGTTGGAGTAGCTGCCGTAGGCCCAGGGCTCCAGACTCCAGCGCGGATACATGAACGCTGTCGGCTCAGGAACGTTGTCGGCGCCGAACATCCTTCGCAGGACGGCGAGGACTTCGGCTTTGGTCTGGGTGTCGGATTGGGACTCGATGCGGTGGCTTTGATCCTGGATGACGGTTACGAAGAGGATGCCGGAGCCGGGGAGGAAGTCGGGGCTGTCGAGGGATTGGAAGACGGGGTAATAGCCGCGTTGGGTGGGGTCGGCGTAGAGGAAGAACTGGGTGGAGGTGTTCCAGAAGACTTGGGAGGGGGGGAATTGCAGGAAGATCTTGGTGTAGGTGCCCATGGCGAAGGTGGCGATACCGTCTTGTTTCCAGGACGGGAGTGGGGGTGAGAATGTGACTGCGTCGTTCTGAAGGACTCCGAGCCTGAGAGGATGTGAGTGAGGTGACCATAGGTGACAAAACGACAAAACGACAAAACGACAAAACGTTGTATTATCTGCAAGCGTGACGTCAAATGGAGAGGCGGTACAGGAGCATTAGAGTTCGAGGTTCGAGACATGAAAGCCTTTCGTGCGTCGGGCTGTATGAATGCTAGGAATCGTTCACTTACGAAAACGTACAGATCGCGTGCTGAGCTTCGATACAGCTGCCGTCTTGATTATAGACTGTAATCCCAGTGTCACTGTACGAGATGTTCGCGACTACCGTATTGAGACGTAAACGTGGGTCGTTCGGCTTGAGGAAGGTGGACGCCTCGCCTTTGATGAACGCGTTGAAGCCACTTTGGTCGAAGACGTAATTGTTCGCATTCGAGTACTGGTAAAAGGTGGTATTCTGTAGGCCATCAGCACAACGCTGGTCGAGCGGAGCCGTCCCATCTTACATAATTCACGATCGCAAATTCTTGAGAGCTTTGCTCCTGTCGAAACATTAGTTTTGGCAGCTCGCATCGTGGCACTCATAGCTTACTGGACTATAGGCATACTCCCAATCAAACTGCCACCACTCTACCGCCTGCTGGGCTTTGTTCTGGCGAGGGTGCCATCCCGCCAGACTCAACCCTGATCGAACGCTACGATCTTGCAGGTTGTCGGCGAGGATGTAGCCAGCGTCTTGCTGTAGAGTTGAGTATTCGGCTTGATAATCATTGAATAAATAAGTGAAGTCGACGGCGCCTGTCTCGTTGAATGTTTCAATTGAAGAATAATTTGAATACCTTCGGAGTCATCAGCCGGTGGTGTTTAGACAACAACTCCAATAGACTTACGTGTTTGCCAAATTGTATTTCTTAGCCTGTTATTGCTCAGCAATGTTCTGCCCTTGGGTAATCATGATCTGCCCCGGCTTACCAATGTCCAGATAGGATTCTCGGGGCCAGGGGGCGTCCCCAAGCCTTGGACCTAAAGCGATATAATTAGGTCGAATTGAGAGTGACAAGGGGGAGCGTGTCCTCGCCACCACGTTTGTGGGGGCTTCTGCTCTTTCGTACCCAATTTGCGCCTAACTCAACCACAAACGGAGTTCCATCCGATTTGGCCCCGAAGGTTGTATGAGCGACCCTTCCGCCGATGTCACTTTGATACTCGATGATGAGAAAATCGGTCACAGATGCATTTGACAAAGCTTGCTAGCTATAGCTTAGCCTGTTGAAGAGAAGGAACGCTAACAAGAAGACTCCGAAATAACTCACTGCCGCTGTGATGCCTGCAAGTCCAGCACCACTAGTTGGCGAACGTCAGTGTCATCCCATTGGTTGGTCGTGGAGAAGACCAACAGGATAGCGACGCTTGTTTTTTGGCATGTACTGTTGTAGTGGTGCAGTACTGAGGCAGTGACATGCTCAAAATAAGCCAGAAGGATCAGAATCAACATGAACGGTTCATGCGGGAGCGGAAATGAGAGTTGCATTTTGCGAGACGCAATAATCCCCAGCCACTTTTGATAATATGCGCAAGCTTTCGGGGATCGATTGATAGGTGGACACGGGATGTGTATTCGTTATTGTTATGGGCATTTATAAGTCAAAGAGAAATTGGCATGGCTCGCTCCTACTCAGTCCGTTGCCTGGTCCATGATCTGAAGGCCAAGCGAAGATAGCAAGAGCGTTGAGCAGGAAATCCTACAGCAGTTTTATACGCAGATGAAGAACCTTGCGATCCCGCTTCTCCATTTCTGTCCTCTCCCATTGGTCCCCGGAGTTCTTCGCTCGATGTACATAGATGTATGCCAAGCACCCTAGGTCGTTCTCCTAGGGATGCTCATCACTGCTGTTCCGCCGATGGCTGAGAACAGACTGAATGTAGCAGTAATAGTGAAATCTCTCAATATCAACATAAAATGGTACGAGTGGATCATTAGTGGAATTAAGGGTCGATAAGGTCAAGAACAACAAGCGAAAGGGGTCCAGGGTTCTGAGAAGGAATAGCTGTGGCGCTAACGCTTTCGACGGCCAACTCCGCCTCACGTGCAGTAATCCCTGGGTCAACATCCATGGTCCTCTTCTGGTGACAGTAAGTTCTCCTCATCTGGCATTTCAAAGGACACAAATTAATCGTCGATAAGTCATCCGCCGGCCAGCACGTGAGCGATTTTCCTCCTTCCATGAAACGTCCTTCAGAGGTTTCACAATGCCGTGCCACACAGACTGACCTCTCCCGCCTGTCTTCCCCCCCATTCTTGGGCTCTGGGTATCTTCCAGTGTTTTGACTTTAGTCTCCCTCGCTCCAACGCTCCGAAGACGTAGATCATGCAACGAAAATCACTCGGCATGCTCGGCCGCTCCGTGGGTGGGTTCTGGAGATGCAGGAGCAAGCTTCGGGCAGACCGTCGGCGAGGCCGCGTTCACATTTAACGACCATTTTTTCACAGCCTCACGGTACAGCTTGCCTTTAATCTTGATGATTTAGAGGATGGATTTAGAGTAGGCAGCGCTGATGCAGGTACCGGAGCAGCAATCTCGCAGGACGACGACCAATGTCATCGGTAAACTGTCGCGTGCTGGCCACAACGTGTTCGTTGCCCGGTTCGGCGCACTTGATGAGTTTAATGATTCTTGGCTGGATGCGGCTCGTCTTGGCGGGCTAGTTAGTCTACGGTATGCCGGCCTTAGTCGTGTCATTGTAACTGGCCTCCTCTAATGTTTGCAAATGTATACCACAAGTGAAAACCGTCGAAAGTCTTGCCCTTGTGGTGGAAATTCATGAGGATCATCGCCGTCAGCAAGTGGGAAATGGTAGTTCTCAGCTCTGGGAGGCAGCGGAGAGAAGCTTGTTTCGAATCTTTAGAGAACAGTATCATTATCGATTACGTGCATTTAGTCCGTTCAGGCCGTCAGCTTTGAGGCGTCCCATATACAATGACAGCGCTCGCTAACAGTCAACGCTGACTGTGATACGAGAAGAGTAATCAATTTCGAACCGTTAATGAGAACTCTGAGAGGGAGATCTCAGCCGTGATGCTATACATACGCAAAGGATTCGCTCAACTCCGAGGCTATGCAAACCGAACGCTAAGTAACGACTAATCGACAAACAAATCTTCCTACCCTCCGGGTTAACCGTGGTAGCACTATTCGCTCGCAGAAAATGGACGGTCGTATGTCAGAATGACTTGGGGATCATAACGTGTATGTGAAGAAGTTTTGATGGCGATCACGACCACGGCAGTCGTCCGCAGGCTGATACCGAGCGGAGGTGCTCCCGTTCATCGCGGCCGAGTCCTCTAACCTGACGGCGCAAGAGGCGAAGATGCGGGCTTAGAGTGTTCTTGATATTGGACTGCGGCCGTAACTTAGGGTAGATTCCACCGGGCTGGCGGTGTCCCAAGGGTCCTGGAGGAGGTTGTATTGTGTCGGAAATGGCATCCGTCCAGGGTGTAGCTCCTCCCATTTCCGTGCACAGTATTTCGCTGGCCACCGTTCGGATGCGCCAAAGTCAAGCATCTGAACTGGATTAGCAGTGAAACTCCGCTAGAAGGCTGTATGAGTATACCTTTGCAGCGATGATGTCGAACTGAAACTTTTCCCAGTAGTCGAAGGCTTGTCCTAGCGCTTGAACCTAGATCAGCGTCAGACTACAGATGACGGGGTGGCGACATGGGACATGGAGTACGTACATCGGTTTCGGTCCAACTCCTCATACGCTCTCGCAGTCTCTTGAATCGCATCTGTAATGCTGGAACTTGGTACGATTTGCCAAGGTCTGTCTGGAATCGAGTGGCAATGTCCTTCCAGGGAAGGTTCTCCTCTTCCTTCAATTTGAGGAGTAACTGCTCTTCCTCGTTCAGCTCAATAGGACCGGCTTGCGATGGTGCTCTCTTGCGTTTCTTCTGGCCATAATCTAGATATTCCTCGTCTTCTCTCATACGCTTGAGGGCATTCATCTGCCGCACGCCGATTGGATCTGGAGCAATGGGAATTGGGGCCGCTCGATTTGGAGACACGCTGGGATTGGTGGAAGGTGTAAAGTCTGACGATGGGAAGTACGGGCTATGAGCTTTCTGTGGCATTGAGGCAGGCGACATGGAATAGACTGGGGCTGGATAACCTTCCTCCCTTATCCGGAAGGGGTTCTGGGGGAAAAGAAGATCCTCAACATTTGGTCCAAAAGTGCTGGGACTGCTTTTTGGTCGAGAATAAGTCATCATATGGCCAGGAAGAGGCGAAAGTTCGATCGGTGGTGGTATCCTTGACGTTGAATATGCGTTTTCATAGTCGGCAGCAGTCAGGGGCACCTGTGTGCCGCTCAATACTGGACTTTGCCGAGTAGGAGCGACATTGGCAGAGATTGACTTACGAGCTGTGCGGGATTCCATTCTGGTTCAGAGAATGGTTGTAAATGACTATTCATCATGTGATTGGGATAGAGGATCTCTACACCGGAACCGCCGTAGAATTGTTCCAAAGGCATAGAGTGGTATAATATATGATCGAAAAGGCAAAGTTGAAGGATTCCGATCAGAAATTGAGTCGACAGGTGGTAGGAACCTATGAAAAGGTTCTCATGGTATGAGGGAAAATTGCAAGCCAAAAGTGTGGTCAGACAGGTGGCCTGGGGCGGTGACCTTCATGCAGGTCAAGCGAAATGGGAAGCAGGCGAGAAAGAGAGGGGTGTAATATGCAGGAACTGGAGGCTGTGTGTAACGAGACACCACCGGAGGATTGTAGGAAAGTTTTGAAAGGGTTCAAATAACAAGATGACAGTACCGGAATAGTGCTGCGGTCAGGTCTGCTGAGATGATTGTCGTGTACCTTGCAGCTAGACTGATATATGATAATCGTAATCACGGCCATCGTGGCTAGCGCGTGGTGCGTGCTTCGGACCATGCTGGGCTGGGTGTGTTTCACAAATTTGGTAAGGTTCCTGTAGCGTGCGAGGCTAAAATGTGCGAAGGATGAGACAGAGATAGTACTGCTACGAGCGAGTACCTAGACCGAAATCATACAAGCAAGAGGTGCACTAATTTGGTGCACTTTATGGGTATAATTATGATCAATGCAAGCAATGAGGCCGAGATGGACGGGAAGCCCAAAGAGGAATGCTTAAGCGCTGGTGAAATTTTAGATAGCATTCGCAAGGCACTTCTGGCCATTTGCAAGCTCGCAATCTTCGGATGCTACCGCTGACACTGGATCTCGGTGCTGGGATCGCTCGTTATCCACTGGCGCCGCGGAAAGTTGACATCCGTGGTCGGATGCTCTGAAAAGACCGTTCTGTTCGTATTGTGCAAAGTTCGAAAATGAACCTGCTGTAGTCTGAAAAGGGCACATCGATAGCTAGAATGGCGAAAACCTGGTGTTCTCGCATGCCGATTGCGACCGACATTGAGCGAAAGGAGCTACGCCGCTGTAGGTTGTAGAGAAGCATCAGACACTTCCTGGTCAGGTTGGCAGTATCAGCATCATCAATATGATTGCTGTAGTAGGTCGTGGACTTTGCAAGGTCCGAATCATTCCTGCTTGGCCCACTCTGGATATGCTATCTGTATTTCTCGCTTTGGCATGTAGATTGGTTTTTCTGGGTGAATGTGAAGACGCCTTGTGTTTGGTAGCGATCGGTCTCACCCGAACGGCGAGTGTGGGCTCGTAAACCACGTGAATCTCACCAGTAAGCAAGCTTTCGTCCGGCCAAGGTTCGTCGGTATTTTCTGTTCATCAAACGGCTTGGGCTGACACGGCGTTTCGTGAGGTTGATTCGGACGTGGCCAACTGCACGAGTCCACGATGCGAATATGGAGCTGTCTCCTGATTCATCGAAGATCTTGAAGTGTCGTTTGACCACATGAGGTTTAGTGGTCGCTGTTGGTGACCCAAAAGTGGTGCTCTTGTAAAGGACTACCTTAGCTGCATGGATCGACTTCCCTTTGGCCATGGGTCAGTATCTCTCGCACTAAGCGGACTCGGCTAGACGAGGGGGCCGGCGTCTAAAGAACCAAGTCTGTGGATTTAGCTGTTATTAGCATACTTTAGGAAACCTCCCTTTGGCCGCTTAGAGACGCCGGGCTGCAAAATAACTGCAAGTATAGTACATCTGGCAAGAGTCTATTCCAAGCGAGCGTGATCAACAAGGTACAAATGGAACACAAGCATAAGGTACTCCTTTGGGCTATTTCGTTGACCGCAACCAGATTCAGCCGAAAGCCGGGATCTTGGCTTTGCTCCATTTTCTTTACACCCCTGTTTCAGTTTGGTCTCCGTTGCTGCTACCGCGTCTAATCGTCCGTTTCAAATAACGCTGACCTTTCACCAACCTGATGAGGCAACACACCACCCAAAGGCTGTGTAACATCTGAAACCGTACCTGACAGAAAATCCCTCGATGCTGCCTATGATTCCTCCGAATTTCCGAATTTTCACTCTGATCTCTGCTGACCCTACCGCTTCACCCGCATAACCACGTGTCAGAGTGAGGAGGCCTGTCGGACCATCCGAGGCCAGCATGCATGCCGTCATTGTCACGTTTCCGATATAGTGCAGGCCGCGAAGCACCGACCACCTATGCGATTATTTGCATATTATAGCATTTCATGCACATGGAAGTGCTTCAGCGAGGTGTGGAAGCATCGTGAGCTCGGAGGCTCTGTACGTTGTAAGAAGCAATCTGATGCTATTGAGAAAGGTATGGTGAGCTTAGAGACGATGCTGTCAACGGGTCGTGGGTGCGTCCAGGCGATCCTTTCGCTGGGGAAGTTAACATGGCCTGTTCGGATGGGTTGTTGTATGCAGGTGATGAGAAAGTGCCTTCTCTGCAAAGCTACCAGCACCACTCAGAACCTGGTAAGTTGTTGCCTGCCAGCCTCCGTTGGTAGTGTAAGGATATCATTCGCTTGCATTTCGCCATTCTGAGCCGTCCGATATCACATTGTTCATGCGTTTTGCCCCACCTCCTGGTGATAGTACTTCTTCACGGTTTCCAATCTCTGCACCATCATCCCCTAGACTATCCTGGTGCGAGTCCGAAACTTGGTCGTCTGCAGAGATTGACACACCCCTCGTTCCCCATTTACCCCTTCCGGACTTGGTGGCGCCGCCTTGTGGTCTGCCTTGTGCGTGCCCATCTTCTTCGTCAACGCTATCGCGCCCTTTTCCTAGTACATGGGTCACCAGCCAGCCACGACTGAGATCATCTGAATCAACGACCCCACCATTGCGTAATTTGACCCGTTGTCTTGTCCAGTACACCCAAGCAAAGTCGAGGTAGAAAGCTGTTTGGATCAATCCGAATATTACGGGGATTGGGGCGAAATGATATTCCATGATACCGCGCAAGATCCAATTCAAGATGTAAAATGCTCGATAAGAGCCAAGCGTGACAAGGTAGAAAGAATCAATCACGGTAGGTACAGTCGTTTGGCGTAGTAGGAGCAGTTGTGGGAGTACACAAACAGATTCCAGGATAATGGAGAATGCCCAGAGAATCTTGCCGGAATTAGCGCGACGCCTTCCATGCTTCTAATCTAAACCCTACCTCTGTGAAGTTTGTCTTTCGTCTTCTGAATATGAGTGTGACGAAGGGCGCTCCAACCAGCGCGCCCACGGCGCAAATGCCACCGAGTTTCCAAGACTGTTCTCTTTCCCTTGTTCGCGGAAATAGTCTGAGCATGATTAAGACAATGTAAATCGAGGAGAAAATATAGAAGTTCTTGAGCACGAAGTTCCATATTGCGGCAGCTGGCGATTCCCAGAAGAGGTCGACATAGCGGGTGCAGAAGACGACAGCGTAGAGGACTTGAGTGATCAGTGAGACTCCTGAGATTACGATTCGTCAGTAAACTCAAGCCAGCAGAATGTTCGGAAGTACTAACCTTCTGCGCTCTGGTTGCTGTGTATCGCCCAAATGAGTATACATTTCGAAGCTGTATGAGATAGATCTCCCAATATTCGGAAAATGTTCATGTTCACCATCTCGACTTGCTAAGCGCTCAGGAATTTTGGTTGGTGGTCAACGGTGTGCCCACCGCAATCAAAGTCCGTCGATGTGACAGGCAGCAACTCAGCTGTCATACAGGATTGTCGTGTCGCAGAATCTGGCCCAAGGCGCTTAGAGAAATTGTTGTCAAACGTGTTCGGATATGACGCTAAGATTTTGTTAGATCAGGGGGCATTCGACAGATAAGTACTGATTGCTTTATCTAAACCTAAACCTAAAGTACGAAACGGTCGTTCTTCGACCCCGCCATACCTTATTTTGTGTCGAATGACCACACCGGAGCCAGGAGGAGACGAGACGGTCTACACTACATCTTCTTGTATGTCAGGCAGACCACTAGAAGTACAATACGTGGATACGTATGCGCTGAGGACTGATTCTTATCGTTTCTGCCCTTATTGTCCTTCCATCAGCGGCTGTTGTTCCACAATCGATGTCACCGACAATGCCATCCTCGATCCAAACCGCTCAACTATTAGGCCTCACAGGCTCTGCATTCTTGGCTGGTATTTCGATACAGCTATAAGTAGCTGAGTCTTACTGACGAATTGATCAGGGGCATGCACCGCCATATCTGCTTTCTGTGTTCCTCCACTCCTGCTGGCACCAAATTCTCTCGTCGCACTTCAGTGGAAGAACCTGTATGACCGTGGTAGTAAAGCAGCACCGCCTTTGGCGGCCGCCTCAGCATTAGCGTTCAGCTTCCTGAGCTATAAGTTCTATGGGACTCTGAATCATCCCAGCGCCGAGCTCTACGCTCTGTCAGCGCTATTGACAATTGGGATCGTTCCATATACTCTTATAGCCATGGTTCCAACCAACAACAAATTGATGAGGAAAGCAGCAGATGCCAGAGCTTTGAGCGCAGAGGAAATGATTGCGGAAAATGAAGATCCCAGGGAGAAATCTGCAAAGGAGCTCTTAGACTTGTGGGCTACGCATAATCTAGCTAGGGGGATGTTTCCTTTAGCTGGTGCCATACTAGGTCTTTGGACGACCTTGACGCTTGGCGTATCAAGATGAGGACACTGACATGGTGAGGTCACATCGCCTGGGGTCGGTGCCTCAGGGACGCTTTTCAACACTGATAGATCTCAGATATTGGGATCCGCGAGCCCAGGCACTCCATTGAACGAAGTTTGCAGACTGACGAGTGATTTGGGAGAATCGTGCTTGGCAACAACCAGTTAATCCCATAGGGACTTGAGGAGACTTGACTATATCTTCACCCAAAGAAATGCAAGTCTTAGGGAAGCCAGTCATATTCGCACATCGTTTTGATTGCTATTCGTCGCCCCGTCTATGTGGTCGTCTTCGCCTTCATCGCCTTCATCGCCTTCGTCAAGGTCATTGAGCGGAAAGGTCAGAATGGCCGCAATGCTACCCAGCCCTTCCAGCTTCTTTCCACTCTCATGCTCACTGCTGAGCACCCTCACCTCGCCTCCTTCCACATCCCTAACCTTGTCCACCAGCTCCACCCACCGCCTGCGAACACTCACATCTTGCGCTCGGAACAATGCGTTCGATATCAGCAGCACACCGCCTCCTCGGCCAAGTGCACCTTGCTCCGCAGCTTGCTCTACCTCTCGAGGCCCATACCAAGCTCTGCCGTCATCCTTTCGTAACATCGTCATGAAGTTGTCCATCAAATTCGTCTCTCGTGCGTACTTGGTATCCTTCAATTTCATCAGTACCTCGGGTGAGCTTAGTATTTCATTTAGTGCGTAGAGGTGGCCCGAGCTGGAGTGCACAAGCAAGAAGTTCGCCTTTTGAGCTAAAAGCGCCTTGTTCCCCGTCCTTGTTGCAGCCTCAATGATGAATTTCTGAAAGTTGTGCGCCGTGTAGCCCGGACTTGCCAGCAATATTGGTTTCGACTCCGTCAGATCAATCTGCCGTAGTAATGTATCCAAGACCGTCTGAAAGAACTTCCCCATCCCCTTATCATGATCTCCCTGCGCTAATCCTCCTCTTTTCCGCGGTACCTTCCCTTCGATCCTCTGCCTCAACACGGTCCTCGACCCAGTCAGAACACATAGATTCGCCAGACCCTCCTCCATCACTACCGCCCACGCTTCCGAGCTCTTGACCGGATTGCACGCTTCTCTCACTAAATCTCTCGCAACACTATCCCAACCTTCTGCTTTCTCGAGAGTGAAATTGCGATTGAGTTCAAGGTCAAGCGTGTGATACTGCCCCACTTTCGTATATTTGGTTTCCTCGGCTATCCTGCCTGACACATGCAGCTGCGCGCTTTGAGGATCGAAGTCCGAGCCTGCAACGCGGATGGTGAGGGTTGTGTGGATTCGGGTGGAGGAGGTTGATCCAGTGGAGGATTCGGTGCTTACACGGCGGAGGGCTGAAGCACGGAGGGTGTCGGTGGGGCGGATGAGGTTGTAGGTGAACCACATATCTTCTGGTTCTTCGGGACAGAGGGTGATTGTCCCAGAGCCATCGCGCTCGATCGCTTGTTTGACGAGACGCATGGTTTACGGAGTACGGAGGCCTGCTTTGCTTTGCCTTTCCTCTGGCTAAGGTATTGCGGATTTCGGAGCTTTGAGGTTAGTCACGTTGGGAGCCTTTCTTCTTCTCGAATGTACGATAATGGGAGATACTGGAAGATTGAAGTAATTCAGAAGTCGACGAGGTGTTGAAGTCTACATGCCGAACTTTATCGATAAGGCTTCCGAGGGATTCACTCGGATTACTCTGTACCTGACTGACATATTCCCTCTTTCAAGTCTACAACCCGAACGGTATGAATGCGCCATTGAAACGAAATCTGTTCAGAAGTCATTTCAGAGTTTCTCCTGCGTTAAGAGCCCGTGCTTTTTCCTCAGCAAGTATGGCGAAGGCAGTCACGCAAGACTCGAGATACCGTATGCTTTGCGGTTACGAAATCCCCGTTCTTGGCTTTGGTGTACGTAAAACCATTTGATCAAGTTGTTTTCCCGATACACTCTGGTCGATGCTGTAGGAGTGGTGGCAATGCTAAAGCTAACGCGAAAGCCTTTCTTTACATTTTTCCTATCCTGGCGTGACTGACTCAAATATCTTCAAAGGTCTATCAAACGTAAATATGTCATCTCTGACCTGAGCTCCCGCGAAGACCTAATCGTCTTCCAGTCCGGCCAATGTGGCAGAAGATGTGACACAGCATGCTTTCAAGACAGGATATAGGCATGTAAGTCTCAATCCAGGAGCCAAATACTGTGAGCTGGACTTAGAGAGGTAAGGTGGACTCGGCCAGAGTGTACCGTAATGAAGCTCCATGCGCCGAAGCTATCCACAAGTTCGGACTCCCTCGAAGCCAGATCTTCTTCACGACGAAGGTCCCTCCACGTTCCTTGGGCTACGAGAGCGCGAAGGCCTCGATCGAATCAAGCTTCAAGCAGACGGGTCTGGATTACATAGACTTGTAAAGCTCTCTTATCTTCTTTACAGTCCCGGAGTTCCTAAAAACAATGATACAGGTATCTGATACACGCCCCATATGGCGGCAAGGAAGGCCGGAACGGAGCATGGCGAGCACTTGTAGAAGCCCAAGAAGCCGGCAAGATCCGCTCTATCGGTGTTTCTAATTACGGTGTTCATCACCTTAACGAACTGGAGACCTACATCAAAGAGCTCGAGAGCCAGAAGGGTGAAGGTAAAGGTGGGAAGATCAGTGTCGGCCAGTGGGAGCTTCACCCTTGGCTGACCAGGCCTGATATCGTGGACTGGTGCCAGAAACGCGACGTCATCTGCGAGGCATACTCTCCACTGGTGAGGGGCCAGAGGTTTGGAGAGCCGATACTCCAGTCGATGGCGAAGAAATACGATAAGACTCCCGCTCAGATACTTCTTAGGTGGAGCCTACAGAAGGTTGCTGATGAAGCCTCCATCGTCGACAGAATGCCAGCTAACAAGGTTATCAGGGTTTTGTTCCTTTACCGAAGTCTGTAACACCGTCTCGCATCGAAGAAAATGCAAGCCTATACGACTTTGAGCTTACGGAGAAGGACATGAACTCTCTGACGACGAACGAGTATTCCCCTTGTACCTGGGACCCAACGACCAGCAACGACTGAGCATTGGGCTACATGGCTCCACCCCGATATGCAGGATTTTGTTCGCTAAAGCATCTTTAAAAGGCTGGGTCATCGACGTTAAGAGTGCGTCAAAGTGTACAATTCATGTATTCATTATTGCATGGTAGGGATGAAACGCAAACCCGTCGAGATATTAAACATTATGTCTCTTTTGTCATAGCACTCTGGACTCATTCCTTTAGAGCATCGCCCTCTCGAAGGCTGTGTCTTCGCCCCTAGCGGATGCATTACACACAACAAAGGAGGCACCAAATCTAAGCCTTTCAATCTGGGACTTCTCAAACTCCGCCCACTACTCTCTCGGGTAGATCAACTTCACCAAGTTTCTCCGAAGGAAGGCGTTCCCGCTTCTTTGCTCGATTGATCGAGTCAAGCCTCCGAGCAGCGATAGCGAAGAGTACACCGTGATGAAGACTATTCGCATCATACCATTAGCCCCATACTGACACTAGGGAAAGATTAACTCACGCCAGCAAGATCGCCAGAGCGTAGCCCGTAACGAACAGTCCGTGAATGACACCCCAGATCGGTAGACAGAAGAAATCGTGCTGCGAATTTCCCCGACAACTGCGGTGTGGTTCGATCACGAATCGGGAGAGAAAGATACCTGTCATCCATACTGCCACCAGAGCCAACGAGACGAAGAGATCGATCCCAACGTAGTAGCCGAGATGCAGTGGTTTGGATGATACCGTCGATCTGGTGATGAAGAAGAGAGTCGTGAGGAAGGAAAGGAAGAGCTTTTGTTGGCGGTCAGCTTTCTGTGCCGAGGAGCGTGAAGGGGATGTGCTTACGAAACCAAGCAGCATCAGTTCCGCCCAATTTCCTTCACCACCCATGTCATCGTCTGGATGGATGCGCGAGAGATGGTTGGTGCTGTACTCGGCGAAGCCGGCGATGAAGAAGATGAGGGAGAGGAAAAAGATGACAAGTGCTGTGATCCGAGAGGTGATCGATTGTGGATCGACGATGGAGGGAGACATGTCTCTGCGTCTCTTTTTCAGAGCACCGAAATTGCTTGTGATTGAGTATTGGATGGACTATGTTCGACAATGGGAAGACGTCTAGGCTCAAGGCAGGTTCTGAGTTCTTCCAAATTTTACTGGAAAATGGAAACTTCCAACAGGGTAAGCTACATACTTATGTATTGACACGCATGCTCATGAAGGCACGTCAACCTCGAGGCATCCCAGGGCGGAGTCCTTGGCAAAGGATCGCAGACGTTTCGCCAAGACCCCTGAGGCGCCAAAGGATTGGCATTGCTTGCTTTTCGGATTTTCGGACCGCTTGTGCGAACGTATCAAACGTCGGAGCGTGCACAGCCGCGTGTGATCAGCCCCTGCGGCTGGATTTACACTTTTGATCTCTTGAAGTCAAGGGTGCACAGCATGACTTGCCATCAATCCTCTGCTGTGTACCAAATCTATCTTTTGCATTTGACCTGCGAAGTGCTCCGAGAAGCAGTCTTGAGGCATGTGAGAGGAGAAAGTGCGGATTCGTACAAGGCTACTGGATTGTGAGATGGTATTAGGACTGCAAGGTCCTTGTTCCTAATTGTAGAGTGCCCTTGATAGAAGGGACATGTCATGGAGACGGACATGAATTTCATCAGAAAGTACAAGCTTGCACGGGTTGTGGATCTAAGTCCAATGAGTAACAGCTCACGAGATGAAGTGCTTATCTGTCTACGTCATTTTCCATATTCACAGCAGCGAAGATGGATGATATTCGGCACACAAACGAACAACACCGATTTTCCCATCCTTTCACTTACCTAGTAAAATTCCATTACGCTCTGTATGCGTTTGCAAGATCTTCCAAGTATGTGTTTGCGTATCTGAAGAAAAACGTTAGTTCTCTTTATTATCTCTTATTTGCTGGCACTCCGATGCACCGGATCCTGATGTTTGTTTAGGGTGTTTTCTTCTGCAACGTCAACATCGTGCTTGTCACTCAACGTGCCCTTTAGTCTGCACTCAAGACTCCTGGTTCGTTGATAATTTTGTCCCTAAGTTAATCATCTGTTAACCGTTAAAGGTAGAACATCTCAAGCAACATCGTCTATGGCACTCAGAATGGAGGGCGTCAAGCACGGGTTGATGGCGAAACCCGGGCAGCAGGCAAATGATATGGCACGCTCAGTCATCTCGTATCATGTGGATGACTTCGTCTCTGGTGCAGTCAATAGCACCACAGTCGACAAGACCGATAGCAATCCCACCAAGCAGGAAGACCGTAGCTCCGAAGACGTCAAAGCAACCGCTGTCGAGCAGGGTGATCTCAGCTCCGTCTCCAAAGCACCACCTTCTGGATCCAAGGAGCCAACTCCGTATCCTCGCCTCTTCATCCCAGCAGGAACCACTCTTGAAGAGCTTCGAGCGCACCTCAAGCGTAGGGGTGAAGAGCCGTCGCCCGAGCTCGTCTCCTGGATCAAGAAAATGGAGGAAAAGGATAAGTTGAAGAAGATGGAGCAAAAGGCTAAGTTTGCCAAGGAAATGGAGGAGAAACTCAAGTTGTTTAGGAAAGTGGAGGAGAAGGTTGAGACGCTACCTCTGGGGTCAGCGTGTTATGGAGGCTATCAGAAATCTCCCATGCCAAAGGACGAGAAGAAATCTGGTCATGGGAACACCCATGGAAAGTTCTTCGTGCCAGCGGGCGAGAAGAAATATGCTCCTTGGAACAGCCATGGAAAGTTCTTCATGCCAAAGAACGAGAAGCTGCTTGGTCAGGGGGACAATAAGGAGCCGCTGTTGGATGGGGAATGGCAGTCTGTGAGCAAGGAAGAAGCGGAGGAGGACTGGACGGTCATCCTTTAGTCTTTGCTACAAGCTATAAGACAAAGAGTTGCATATCTCTAGCTGGAATCGTAGGGAAGCAAACATACCTAATGGAAGCAAACAACACGTGCATGCTCAAGATAGGCAGCTTGCGTGCGCTGCTCATAAGGCCACTGTATATCTTAGCACTGTGTGACGTTTCCATAACTTCATCTACCAGTCAATACGCAATCCAAAGCCCCCATTGTGCTCTAATTTGGCAGCCCATGTCCAACACCTCAACAAACACTCCTTCACACGTCAACATTTCCAAAATGTCCATCTCACCCAACCCCCTCACACGCGCCTCCAACCCCCTTCACCCAACCCCCTCACCTCAAACCCCCCCAAAAGTCCACACCATGCCCTCAACCAACCCCTCAACTAACGAATCAAAACCCGAAAAGCAGCGACCACGAATAGCTCTAGACGCTGTACGGCGCATGATCTGGCACGGCATCGGCCACAAAACACGTGATAAGCAAGTTCAAGCTGAGGCGATCAAGGCGCCTGAGACGTTATCTATTGGGGGATCGATAGAAGCATTGTCCGTGCATGATACTAGCGAGACGATATCAGGTGAGGTGTGGAGAAGTCCAGAGGAGGAGAAGGAGGCTGTTGGTGCTTGGCATAGTGAGTGTTGGTAGGTGTGTTGGGTAGGTTGTTGGCTGATGGGGGATCAGGTTATGCGGCGTCACAGTGTTCGATGTGGCATGAATCCGAGGCGGTGTCTCGCTTGTAGATGTGGTGTAAAGTATTCGTCCACTGCTTAGGGAAGCGGTTACATTGCAGGATATCGGTAAGAAGGATCTCCTTGCACATAGATTGACATCCATGGGGCTCTATAGCACTGACAGCAGATAGGTTGTGTACAACTATCGTCCAAATCTACTCGGAGGACTCTTCTTCAAATCGCCAGGCACATGATTAGAGAAGGACGTTTCTTAGACAAGGACGTTTTTTAGACAAGGGCATTTCTTCGAGGGGCTCCCAGTTCAAGGGAAGTGTACAAGCCTGCCGTGGTCTATAGCAACAACTGAGCCGCCTCACAACAAGTCTGGCGACCTACATATGGAAAGCTTGAGGACTCTGGATACGGGCCTTACAGGATCGACATCCCTCGTCCTCGCTACGAGACCTTTGCTAGGAAGCATACGTTATCTTTCTTAGTTGGTCGGGTACACAGGCACTATTACAGGGTTTTATTGAGTTACGGCCATCGTTGAGAAAGGGGAGAACTTGAGCCAGCCTACAAGTAGCTTATATACCGTCAACGCTAAGAAAAAAGCTAAGATGTTGAAGACCTCTGATTGGCTATCAATGACGTAGAGAACTGCAAGAGAAAGGTTGTACAATCACCGTTGTTTAATCTGCTGGTTTGAAGGAATTCGAGGCTTCAAGAGGAAAGCAAAATATGTCCTCCATTGATGCCTCCAATCTCTTTGCCGTCAAAGGCCTTGTCGCTGTTATTACCGGTGGCGGCACAGGTCTGTTCCACCACTTTGTAAGTATTCTATGTGTTTGGCTTTCTGATTGATATTTCCAGGCATCGGCCTTATGATGGCCAAAGCCCTTGCATTGAACGGTGCAAAGGCAGTCTACATAGTTGGTCGCCGGAAAGACCGCCTTGAGGCTGCTGCAAAGGAATCGCCACACGGCAATATTATTCCTCTTGAGGGGGACGTTACCTCGAAAGACTCACTCAAGTCCCTTGCTCATCACATCGGACGAGAGACAGGCTATATCAATGTCCTCATTGCCAATAGCGGGATTGGCGGACCTCAGCACTCAAACCTGACGCGCGAGAGCTCCCTAGAGGAATTCCAGTCTACACTTTGGAACGCCTCATTCGAAGACTATACGCAGACCTTTGCTATGAACGCTTCTTCGGTCTTCTTCTCAGTCCTCGCTTTCCTGGCTTTATTGCATGCAGGGAACAAACAAGGAAATGTTGAGCAGAAGAGCCAATTGATTGCAACGAGTAGCATCGGTGGATTCAATAGGAACGTGCCGGGAGGGTATGCCTATGGGCAGAGCAAGGCCGCAGTGACCCACATGATGAAGCAGCTGGCAACAAACCTTGTGCCCTACGAAATCCGAGCTAATGTCCTCGCTCCTGGACGTATGTCTCGCTTCACCTCATTTCGCTTCTTACTGTTGCCCTTTTTCCAAAGCACGCGCGATAGCAGTTTGACGAACTCGCCCAGAGAATCGTGACTAATAAAAACCTCGCAGTCTATCCATCCGAGCTCTCAGCTCCTATTATAGGCGATGGGGTTTTCCCAAAGGAGAAGATACCACTTGAAAGGGTCGGCACTGAAGAGGACATGGCAGGTTGTATCCTATTCATGACCAGCCGCGCAGGGGCTTATTGTAACGGAAGCGTTGTGGTGACGGATGGTGGACGCTTGAGTGTTATGCCATCGACTTTTTAAATTACTGTCATGCCTGAGCGATGCGGACTCAGCTCTGATTGTCTCTTTCACCGGCTTTCGGACCATCTTTTTCGCAGTTCCTCTATGCGATCTATGTAGCATAACCATGGCAGTCAACCAAAGCTTGAGATTGGCAGACCAGGCCCTTCAACCACTCCGGCATGCCCGTGGCGTGTAATTTTAAGACATCACAGCTACGGCTTTTGCAACCCTGTGCTAGCCATCGTTGACTGTCTCTTCTATCCTGATGTTTGTCATGAGATAGCTTTGCTCACGAACTTCGCGGTTGTCGTTGAACTTGGATAAGTATTTCAGAAGTAGAATTTGGGTCCCATAGCTGGTTAGGCTTTCTGAGATATGTTTTTCGTGATCATTCGAGGAACCGGATCCCCACGAGGTCAGCAATAGAGGGAGAACGCTGAAAATTAGAAGCTTTTGTTAGTACATGTTCACTGATCAAAGCTCACCCAATTAACAAGCTTGAGAGATTTCGCAAGTACGAAGCGCGCTGAGCCTTATAATGTAGCTGAGAAGGACACGTTGAAGCCTCCTGTTGCTTCCTGCCTTTAACTTTGTACGTTTGCACTGTTTGCTGGTTCTTGGCATTCAGGGGCTACTTCAGGGCAGACTTCAACGTCATCCCTCAAGATCCTGCAGTTGAGAAGCCCTCATTGTTGATGAAGCAGACACTTCATGTCAATCTTTCCGCTGTTTTGTTAAGATTGGTTGTTAGACTAAGCAGACCGCTTCTTTCTACCAGGATTGATAAGACAGAATATTGTCCCAATCCACACTCAGGAGATGATCAAGCAGTATAACTATGTATCTTGCAGTGCTTTCTCGTAGGCGATGACACAAAGTCCCTTCTGTCTTGGCCATCCCACTTGTACCTATACCCAATCTAGATGTAATACTTCTCTCAGGTGACTACTTTAACAGCTGGCTATTCACCACTCGTGATAATGCATCAAATTACAGGATATCAGCGGAGACGCTCTATGGCACAACATAAAATCAAGGGAGACGGTTTGCTATCGCTTCCATTGATCAATTATTATTATGTCAACCCTCATTTTCTCTCATGTCACTACTAGCTTACTCAATTCTGCATTCCAGTTACATTATGGTGTCCCTTGCTGTATGATCTCCCCTTATAGCCATTTTTCGCTTGATACCCCGGATTGATGATGCTAATGGGTGGGTAAACCCAAGTGGAAACGAGTTAAGCTAATACGATAACGACTTCACGGCTTGGCGATGGGTAGGCTTTCCAGTTCTGTAGTGTGCATTTCTCTCAATCTCCTTTGTTCTGACAGTTTTTCCTCTGCAAATGGAATATGTAGCCTTATATGTTTACCTCCTCACTCACAATATATTTGAAAATCATGTGCCTGACGAGACGTAGCAGGCCTTATCGCCTGTCCCTTTTTCACAAACGCAGTCCACCACTCGCTTAGACAAAGGCCGAGGCGCACCATAGAAGGATGATCTTGAGGAAACAAAAATGCACATTTCTTTCCTGCGAGTTCTTGTCTGCAAATCTTTGCTGCCAGCTCTGCTATCCAACCTTCCTTCCTTTCATTGCCTTCAACATAGCCCTTCAACAACCACTGGCTTCATATAGAGAATTTTGAACCGTAGCACAGACGTAAGCTACCTTCCCCACCGAAATTGAGTCAGAAGCTGAGGGGCAGCAGAAACTCAGCTTCGGATCATGGAACAGATGGCTCAATGCAGTTCGGCAGCCATCAATTATTTGGCGGAAAAGCTCGATCTCCAAACAGACTACCGCCAACTCCTCAGCTTCGTCCCACTCGGTAAAATAGACCCGGGCCTTGTCTACCTTTGCTGGCTCAAGAGCTGCGGTGGCAAAATCTGTGACTGGGCAATCAAGCATGCCATATCTCTGAATTACGAGCCTCTGTCTGCATCTCAGTCTCGTGAGCACCGACAACGAATCCAGCATCTCAATCGCCTAGAGCAGCGGCGCAAATCCTTTGCACATTACCTGATTACGGAGTCGCGAGACGATGCTTGTTCGGCTGTAGTATCGGCAGCCCTAGCAAGCAATGATTCGCCCAAACAGGATTTCGGTACCATCATAAGCGAATGTTCGTGCGTCGCAGTTCTGTCCAAGCCTGCAGCTGATAGCAAAGTAGGTGATGGAATTCAAAAGCGCCGCGACGAAGATGAATGGATGCTCGTATTCTCGATGGAGCCACCGCCAGAAGTCACCGAGGAAGCGCTAGCGGAAGCTGAAACCTTTACTGGTGGAATGGGTCTAGCGATGTAGCCCTTGTGGACTCCGTGGTCACTAGCTAGCAGAATGTCGTGAGATGTGGATGGTGGAAGGAATCCTCTTGAGCGTCGTGTAAAGACTTCTAGTACGGAGAGAGATCGACCAGCGAATGGGAAAAGATTCGTGACCACAGAATAGAGCTCTTGAAGGAATGTCATACGATGACTCTATCCACACTGATACCTTCCAAGGATGAGTGTTGCACTTTACGTGCGTCATGTGTGTCACATCCTCTCCCAAGCTGACTCGGATGATTCGTACCTGTGGCTCATCTCACAGATGTTTGTGTTGAAGGGAGGACACAGAGTGCTTGACACACAAGTCTATTGGCCACGTATATTAGCACCGTTCCTGGAAAACCCTGGTTCCTAGATACTCGACATCAAACTTCGAGATTTAACCTATCATTTCGACCGCCGTCATCACCTTTGATTCCGGGAAACAAGGCAAAACCCCAAGACCTTCGATCGTGACCAGTAAGTGGGACCCCACGCCTGTTTCTGAAGCTGCTTCCATCAACGTCTCCGTAGCTAGAGTCTCCTGTCTTGTTGTACATCCCCTTACGTTGGTACCTCATTGATCCTGTCAAGTCTAGGGCTCCCATGGACCGTGATCCAGCTAAAGAGCCACCTATTACATCCTTCTTGAGGTCTACGGGATTCAACCCGGGAAGAAGTACCAATGGTTTTGGTACGAAACCTCTCGGAGGCTCGAGCTTTACGCCAGGTCCCCCCACCAGCCTTTCCTCAGCTATGAGGACAACTGCTACGTCTGTCAGCAACGGAGGCTGGAGCTTTGCACCAGGTCCCCCCGCTAACCTTTCCTCAGCCGAGAGGGCAACTGCTACTCCTGTCAGCGAGCAAGGCCCCAAGATGGCAGCTTATGATAACCACAACGCAAGGTTCCCACCTCCGAAGCCACACGCTACAGCACCTCCCATGCGGCTGGCAGGTACGCCCTCTATACCATCGTACTCACGATTCCTGAGTGCCCGTCCTCCAGCTGGCGATTTCAACGAACCTGTCATCGATGTCGTCACCGGGAAACCGTTTATACCTGACCCCGCGAAGATGGCTGTCAAGTTTGTACCTGGAGAAGGCATTGTTCCCAACCGTGGCTTGGCTCCATCACCGTACAGACCCGGCCGACTAGCTCAGCAATTTCCCTCCCTCAAGTTGTCTACTCCATCGACGGCGGAGGATATCGTTAGCAAAAACGCAGACAGCATCATCAGCCAGAATGTTCGCTCGGCTGCAGCACTAGATGTTCGGTACAAGCCTCCCATCCTCCGAAAGCCATATCTGGATAGCCAGCGCCGCATTCAACGAGCACCTGTCGATCCTCGCATCATAGGTCTGCCTCAGGTCCCGGAATCATGGAAAGATGACGGCCGCCCATACGCAAAGGTGCTCGTCGATCCTAAGTTGCGAATGATTCGATTCCCTGACTGGATCCGAGAACAGTGGCTGAGCGCTGAGTGGCGCCGCTGTGAATCAAGCGAGCACGTCGAAGTCAAGAGCGACCGATTTGACGTCATCGAGTATTTTCGGGAGGAGTGTGTGGGCTCGAAGGAGGAGCACAAACCGGAGAAGGTTGCAAGAGAGGCTATGCAGCCACTTCGTGGGATTAATACCGAGGTAGAAACAGCTTCAAAGGCTGTCAAGGAAGAGCAAGTCTTGCAGAAAGACGAAGAATGCCTCGCTGTGCTTGAGAAGACCATCCAAGATCCGAAGGCTGCTGAATCCAAGACGGATTTGAAAGCAGCATTAGAGAATCCCAAGGTTGAGGAAGCTAAGATAGGGATCCTGGAAACGATTGCGGCTTTCAGCAAGGCCGCGAAGGCCGCGGAGACTGATAATACTAGGAGCAAGGGAGATACAACGTTGGAATTGGTCAGGCAGGAGGTCATGAAGAAAATGAGAGAGAAAGTAGCAGCTCTGGATGAGGCCACTGGATTTTCAAAACCTGCTGAGGTAGAGGCAGCCTTAGAAGACGCCCTACAGCAGGCCTTGCAGGAGTCTACAGAAAAGCTTGCGGATCTTAGTAAGGCCGCCGAGGCCAACAAGGCTGTTGAAGTTGGACTCGAAGTAGAAGCAAAGGCAGCGTCAGAGAATGCCAGAGAGCAGATTGTGGATAAGGTCAGACAACCGGCCACTGCTTCCGCTCCTCCTCCCGCCGAGTACAGGGGGCCACTCGAGTCTAAAATTAAGGCAACGGAGCAAGACGCCGCCGAGCTGTCTGTGTTGAAAGTCAAAGCACAAACAGCCAAAGACGTAAAGGAGGCCAATCAGAGCATCCAGGATATCTACAAACAGCTCATGAGCATTGACAAATTGGAGATCGAGAGGAAGAACTCGTGGTTGCAGGGTAAGAAATATGCTGACAGAAATGCCGTCTGGAAAAGGAACGCGCTTGCAAATCTGAAGGCAGCCAGCACACTTGCGGAGGAGTTGCATGAGAAAATGAGAATGATTGAAGCAGTCGAGGCTGCCAGGAATCAGAAGATTGGTGCCAAGCCCGCCGTCGTTTTAACCCAAAAAGTGGACCATGTTTAGAAGGGTTGGGTTTTATTGGAGAATGAAATGGATGATGGCAAATCGACGTCACCTGGCGGCAAGGGGGATTTCACACGAGTACTTGAGCTGCTCACTCAACTGATGAAGGAGGGAGGGAGTTCAGATGACCTGATGAAGCTGGTCGATCGAATGAGGGAAGAGAAGATGTCCACAGCTGGGACAATTGAAACAATTACTGGTTGGATGAGAGGAAAGACATCAAAATGAGAAGGTATGGTGAAGCTTACATTGGAATGATCAGACCGATGTCTAGGATATGCCAGTTTATATAGCGGTTACAGTGCCTGCATGGCACACAGATATCTAGACTTTCGGTATGTCCTTGTCGTTCGGCGTGAAGTTTAGTAGGTAATCAATTAGCTGCAATAGATCAGCATTCTGTAAATGAAGTTTGTTCAATAACAAGGGATACTTTGACATTGCATCATGGTGATTCAAAATTCGGTCACTTGGACACTCATGTGTTCAGGAAAGTACTCATTGTTCCATACGCCGGCTTGAGGTGATTTACCCTTTTGGTGGGACAACAATGGACTGACCTACTAGTAAAGATCTATGGCTAGGTCACCAATTGTCAAATTATGTGACTTACTCTGTATCCACCAGAAAAGCGTGGGGAAGGCTTTGGACCCATGCGTAACCCGACGAAGCCCTAAGAAGTAAATCCTGCCCGCACAAAGATTGGCTCTAAATCCTGCCCTGTGGATGGATTTCGAGCCTGCTGGGAGAGTATCACTGCTTTCTTCACTGCACTCACGCCTTCCAAATCGGCAAGCAATCGTTCAGAGGATCTTTGATTGTATGCCTAGCTCTTCAAAGATGCGACCGAAGACAAACACAGCTCCTGCCAGCCCTTCAAACCTGCCTCTATCGCTTCTTCTGCTGTGTCTCCTTGAGCACCTTCTTCACGATCTTCTGTTCCTCAATCAGAAATGCCCTCACAATCCGGTCCTTCACGCAATTTGAACATCGCGATCCGCCGTATGCGCGCTGGACAGTCTTCTTCGGTCGGGAGATTGTGGCATATTCGCGAGGTCGGAGGGCAGGGATCTGTAATTCAAAACCAGCGTTATTTAGTCGAGCTCATACAGGTGTTCCAAATCAAGAAATTGCGCGTTGCGAGAGTTTGGAAGGCAGAACTGACACCTGGGAGCTTGATTCCGCAATCACCACATTTTGGTGGGCTGCCCTTCTTCTTAACGTGCTGGTATCGCAGTTTCCCACCTGGAGTCTTGACGACGCGGACTTTGTTGGAGCGAGTCGGATATCTGTTTCAAGGCATAGCATCATTAGTATCCAGTTCCGGAGGGTTGCCCGCTCATCATCTTGCGCGCGTGGTGGGAAGTCGCGGCTTACGGGTTGTTTCGACGCTGTGAGGAACACCCTTAGCAATCACATACTTTCTCAGAAGTAAGCTGAAAACCTACATATTGCAACCTCGTCGGAGCCATTGTGAATGGAGGTGATGTGAGTTGCGATCTGGTTGCGCGAGTCCTAATTGTCGGTGAGATTGCGGGTTCAAAATTGAGAGTGCGTGTAAGCGAAGAACTAAGCTGTCTTGGGACAAAATCGCCAAGACACTAGCTTCGATATTTGACTTGCAGCCGCCACTATTGGTCGGCAACCTCATCTTCGAGGACTCATCTTGGGCTGGTCAAAGCGAAAATAGGACATCAATCGTCAGTTCAAAGATGTCGTCGCTACCGCCGCCGCCTCCACCAGGATGGGGGCCCGCGCCTCATTCGATGCTATCAGCTCCACCTCCACCTGGCTACCAACCGCCTTCCGATCCTCAAGTCGCGAAGTTCGCTCAAAAGAAGAAGGAATGGCTTCGAACGCAGCGAAATCGCTTCGGCGAGAAGCGGAAAGGTGGTTTCGTCGAGACGCAGAAGGCCGATATGCCACCTGAGCATCTGCGAAAAATAGTCAAGGATATTGGAGATGTATCGCAGAAGAAATTCAGCAGCGACAAGCGCAGCTATCTGGGCGCGCTCAAGTTCATGCCTCATGCAGTCTTGAAGCTCTTGGAGAATATGCCGATGCCTTGGGAATCATCGCGGGAGGTCAAGGTTCTATACCATGTCAACGGCTGTCTGACGATGGTAAACGAGACGCCGCGGGTCATCGAGCCAATATTTCACGCGCAATGGGCAACGATGTGGGTGGCGATGCGAAGAGAAAAAAGCGATAGAAGACACTTCAAACGAATGAGATTTCCACCATTCGACGACGAGGAGCCGCCGTTGTCTTGGTCAGAGAACATCGAGGATGTAGAGCCACTAGAGCCCATACAAATGGAGCTTGACGAAATGGAAGATAATTCAATATACGAATGGTTTTACGAACACCGTCCCCTCCTTGATACACCACACGTCAACGGCCCTAGCTATAAAGAATGGAATTTGACTCTGCCGCAGATGGCGACCCTCTACCGTTTGAGTCGGCCGCTGCTGAGTGATCTGGTCGATAAGAATTACTTTCATATGTTCGACATGAATAGTTTTTTAACCGCGAAGGCTCTGAATGTGGCAATGCCCGGTGGTCCGAGATTCGAGCCCCTCTACAAGGATGTGGACCCTAATGATGAAGACTTCGGAGAATTCAACGCCATTGACCGTATCATTTTCCGTGCACCAATACGGACAGAATACCGTGTCTCTTTCCCATTCCTATACAACTCCTTACCTCGCAGTGTAGAGCTGTCATGGTATTCTTACCCTCAGATAGTCTATGTTCGAGCGGAAGACCCAAGTCTCCCAGCCTTCTACTTCGATCCTGTCATAAACCCTATCTCTTCCCGATCCGTCGCACCCAAGAACATCACGGTCAGCCATGAGGATGAGATCTTTGGATATGGCAATAACGAAGATGAAGAGTTTACGTTGCCTGGTAATATGGAGCCATTCTTGGCCGACGAGGAATTATACACAAGCGAGACATCCTCGGCCATAGCATTATGGTGGGCACCATTCCCCTTCGACCGGCGTTCTGGTAAGATGGTGCGAGCGCAGGATGTACCTTTGGTCAAGCAATGGTACCTTGAGCACACCCCGCAAGGCCAGCCAGTCAAAGTGCGAGTCTCGTATCAGAAACTGCTTAAGACATTCGTGCTAAACGAGCTTCACAAAAAGAAGCCGAAAGCACAAAACAAGCAGGATCTCATGAAGTCTCTACGGTCAACGAAATTTTTCCAGCAGACCACCATTGATTGGGTAGAAGCAGGTCTCCAAGTCTGCCGGCAAGGTTTCAATATGCTGAACTTACTTATCCATCGGAAGAACTTGACATACCTGCACTTGGATTACAACTTCAATTTGAAGCCGGTGAAGACTTTGACAACTAAGGAACGAAAGAAATCCCGCTTTGGAAATGCTTTCCACCTAATGCGAGAAATCTTGCGACTGACAAAGCTGATCGTAGACGCTCAAGTTCAATATCGTCTCGGCAACATCGACGCCTTTCAGTTGGCTGACGGCATTCTGTACGCTTTCAACCATGTTGGACAGCTTACAGGTATGTATCGATATAAGTATAAGCTGATGCATCAAATTCGGTCGTGCAAAGACTTAAAGCATCTGATATACTACCGCTTCAACTCTGGCCCCGTTGGCAAAGGTCCTGGATGTGGGTTCTGGGCTCCTGCATGGAGGGTATGGTTGTTCTTTATGAGAGGCATCATCCCATTACTAGAGCGATGGCTTGGCAATCTGCTTTCTCGCCAATTCGAAGGTCGTCATAGTAAGGGTGTCGCGAAGACTGTCACGAAGCAAAGAGTCGAGTCGCACTTTGACCTTGAGCTCCGTGCCTCCGTCATGGCCGATTTGATGGATATGATGCCTGAAGGTATCAAGCAGAACAAAGTCAACACGGTTTTGCAGCACCTGTCGGAAGCGTGGAGGTGTTGGAAGAGTAATATCCCTTGGAAGGTACCTGGCCTTCCTGCCCCGATTGAGAATATCATCCTCCGATATGTCAAAAGTAAGGCAGATTGGTGGATCTCTGTTGCACACTACAACCGCGAGCGTATAAGAAGAGGGGCTACTGTAGACAAAACCGTCGCAAAGAAGAACCTTGGGCGACTCACACGGCTGTGGCTCAAGGCCGAACAAGAGCGACAGCACAACTACATGAAGGACGGCCCTTACGTATCATCTGAGGAAGCTGTTGCCATCTACACAACGACCGTTCATTGGCTGGAATCTCGAAAATACTCCCCAATACCCTTCCCAGCTGTCTCTTACAAACACGACACTAAGATCCTAATCTTAGCTTTGGAACGCTTAAGAGAGGCATATTCGGTCAAAGGGCGTCTGAACCAAAGTCAGAGAGAGGAGCTTGCCCTCATTGAACAGGCGTACGACTCTCCAGGCAGTACTCTAACGCGCATCAAGCGCTTCCTGCTCACACAGCGCGCCTTCAAGGAAGTGGGCATTGACATGAATGATAATTACAGCAGCATCAACCCCGTCTACGACATCGAGCCTATTGAGAAGATAACAGATGCCTACCTTGACCAGTACTTGTGGTACCAGGCCGACCAGCGCCACCTGTTCCCCGCTTGGATCAAGCCTTCTGACTCCGAGGTACCACCACTTCTTACGTATAAATGGGCTCAAGGTATCAACAATCTGGGTGGCGTCTGGGAGACCTCCGATGGAGAATGCAACGTAATGATTGAGACACAGCTTTCGAAAGTGTACGAGAAAATCGACCTGACACTCCTCAATCGTCTCCTACGCTTGATCATGGATCACAACTTAGCGGATTATATTTCGTCTAAGAACAATGTACAGCTCAACTACAAGGACATGAATCACACGAATAGCTACGGTATGATTAGAGGTCTGCAATTTTCGGCCTTCGTTTTCCAGTATTATGGCTTGGTTCTTGATCTGCTACTACTCGGTCTGCAGCGCGCAAGCGCGATTGCAGGTCCTCCCCAAAGTCCGAATGATTTCCTTCAATTCAGAGATCGCAAGACCGAGGTACGACACCCGATTCGGCTTTACACAAGATACATTGACCGCATATGGGTGTTCCTGAGATTCTCTGCCGATGAGTCGAGGGACCTGATTCAGCGGTTCTTGACTGAGCAGCCTGATCCGAACTTTGAAAACGTCATCGGATATCGGAACAAGAAATGCTGGCCTCGAGATTCGAGAATGAGATTGATGAGACACGATGTTAACCTTGGCCGCGCAGTATTTTGGGATTTGAAGAATCGACTTCCAAGATCCATTACGACGATTGAGTGGGACGACACTTTCGCTAGCGTTTACAGCCGGGACAATCCAAACCTCTTGTTCTCAATGAGTGGTTTCGAGGTCCGTGTCTTGCCCAAGATTCGTAATCAGAATGACGAGTTTCCTGTCAAAGACAGCGTCTGGTCACTCGTGGATAATACGAGCAAAGAGCGGACGGCTCATGCATTCCTGCAAGTCACAGAGGAAGACATCCAGAAATTTAATAATCGCATACGTCAAATTCTCATGTCATCTGGTTCTACTACTTTTACGAAGATAGCCAATAAGTGGAATACTAGCCTGATTGCGCTCTTCACTTACTATCGCGAAGCTGCGGTTTCGACCGTCAATTTGCTTGATACTATTGTCAAGTGCGAGACCAAGATCCAGACGAGGGTCAAGATTGGCTTGAACTCGAAGATGCCCTCGCGATTCCCACCTGCTGTTTTCTACACACCCAAGGAGCTTGGTGGTCTCGGGATGATATCAGGATCACACATCCTCATCCCTACCAGCGACAAGCGATGGTCGAAGCAAACCGATACAGGCGTTACCCACTATCGATCTGGCATGAGCCACGATGAGGAGACACTGATCCCGAACATCTTCCGGTACATCATCCCGTGGGAAGCGGAATTCATCGACTCACAAAGAGTCTGGACTGAATACTCGCAAAAGCGTCAAGAAGCCAACCAACAGAATCGTCGTTTGACGCTCGAGGATCTGGAAGACAGCTGGGATCGCGGTCTTCCGCGTATCAACACCCTGTTCCAAAAGGATAGGAGTACTTTGAGTTTTGACAAAGGTTTCCGAGCCAGGACTGAGTTCAAGACTTACCAGCTGATGAAGAGCAATCCATTTTGGTGGACCAGTCAGAGACATGACGGCAAGCTGTGGAATCTCAATGCGTATCGGACGGATGTGATCCAGGCCCTCGGTGGTGTGGAGACTATCCTTGAGCATACCCTGTTCAAAGCTACGGCTTTCCCCTCTTGGGAGGGTCTCTTCTGGGAAAAGGCCTCGGGTTTTGAAGAGTCGATGAAGTTCAAGAAGCTCACGAATGCCCAACGTTCTGGTTTGAACCAAATACCAAATCGGCGATTTACGCTTTGGTGGTCTCCTACTATCAATCGTGCCAATGTCTACGTAGGTTTCCAGGTACAGCTTGACTTGACCGGTATCTTCCTGCACGGAAAGATTCCGACTCTCAAGATCTCGTTGATCCAGATCTTCCGTGCTCACTTATGGCAAAAGATCCACGAATCGGTGGTTATGGATCTTTGCCAAGTCTTCGATCAAGAGCTAGATCAGTTGGGCATTGAGACTGTACAGAAGGAGACGATCCATCCGAGAAAGTCCTACAAGATGAACAGCTCGTGTGCTGATATCCTTCTTTTTGCCACCCACAAGTGGAATGTTACCAGGCCCTCCATCTTATTTGATACCAAGGACATTACGGAGGCTACGACCACTAACAAGTTCTGGATCGACGTTCAGCTCCGTTATGGTGATTATGACTCGCACGATATTGAGCGTTACGTACGAGCCAAATACCTTGACTACACCACTGACAGTATGAGCATCTATCCGTCCGCTACTGGTCTCATGATAGGCATTGACTTGGCATACAACCTCTATTCAGCTTATGGCCAGTACTTCCCTGGTCTCAAGACATTAGTCCAGCAGGCAATGGCGAAGGTCATGAAGGCCAACCCTGCACTCTATGTGCTCAGGGAGCGTATCCGAAAGGGTCTTCAGCTCTATGCCTCAGAGAGTAACCAAGAGTTCCTCAACTCACAGAATTACTCTGAGCTTTTCAGCAACCAGATCCAGCTCTTCATTGACGATACGAATGTCTATCGTGTTACCATTCACAAAACATTTGAAGGTAATTTGACCACAAAACCTATCAACGGAGCTATCTTTATTTTCAACCCCAGGACTGGACAACTTTTCCTTAAGATCATTCACACCAGCGTGTGGGCTGGCCAAAAGCGTCTAGGTCAATTAGCCAAGTGGAAGACAGCTGAAGAAGTCGCTGCACTAATCCGCTCGCTACCGGTTGAAGAGCAGCCCAAGCAGCTCATTGTGACTCGGAAAGGACTGCTTGATCCACTTGAAGTACATCTACTTGACTTTCCCAACATCTCGATTAGAGCTTCGGAACTGCAATTGCCCTTCCAGGCGGCAATGAAGGTCGAAAAGCTAGGAGACATGATCCTGCGTGCGACCGAGCCGAAGATGATGCTATTCAACCTCTACGATGAGTGGCTCAAGACAATCTCCTCATACACCGCATTCTCAAGGCTGATCCTAATACTACGTGCGCTGCATGTCAATCAAGACAAGACCAAGCTGCTTCTGCGACCCGACAAGACCGTTATTACCAAAGAGCATCATATCTGGCCGAGTCTCTCGGACGAGGATTGGATCAAGGTTGAAGTTCAACTTCGAGATCTTATCCTCAACGACTACGGCAAGAAGAACAACGTCAACACGTCTAGTCTAACAAGCAGCGAAGTCCGCGACATCATCCTTGGCATGGAGATCAGCGCACCATCTATGCAGCGTCAACAAGCCGCCGAGATCGAAAAACAGCAGCAGGAACAGCAGCAACTCACAGCCGTGACGACTAAAACCCAGAACGTCCACGGCGAAGAGATCATCGTCACCACAACCTCTCAATTCGAACAGGCCGCCTTCGCCTCGAAGACCGAATGGCGAAACCGCGCCATCGCTACATCCAACCTCCGCACCCGCGCCAACAACATCTACATCTCCAGCGACGACGTCCAAGAAGAAGGGCACTACACCTACATCATGCCCAAGAACATTCTCAAGCGCTTCATCACCATCGCCGACCTACGCGTCCAAGTCGCCGGCTACCTCTACGGCAGCTCCCCCCCCGACAACGACCAAGTCAAAGAAATCCGCACCATCGTCATGGTGCCCCAAGTCGGTAACACGCGCGACGTGCAGCTCCCGCAGCAGCTCCCGCAGCACCCCAACCTCGCATCCATGGAGCCCCTCGGCGTCATCCACACCATGTCCGGCAACGAACCCCCCTACATGACCGCCGCCGACACGACCCAGCACGCGCGCCTCATGGGCGCCCACCCCTCCTGGGACAAGAAAACCATCACCATGACCGTCTCCTTCACGCCGGGCTCCGTCTCCCTCGCCGCCTGGGCCCTCACGCCGCAGGGCTACAAATGGGGCGCTGAGAACAAGGACCTTTCCTCGGAGCTGCCGCAAGGGTTCGCGACCAGCGGCATGGGCGATAAGTGCCAGCTGCTGCTGAGCGATAAGATCAGAGGCTATTTCCTGGTGCCGGAGTCGGGGCTGTGGAATTATGCGTTTGTGGGCAGCAGCTTTGGGAATGTGGAGAAGAGGCCGTGGGGGGTTAAGATGGATGTCCCGCTGGCGTTTTATGCGGAGATGCATCGGCCGTTGCATTTTCAGAATTTTGCTGAGTTGGAGGATATTTGGGTGGATCGGACGGATAATTTTGCTTGAGAAGGGTGTGGGCACGGAGGAGATATGGATGGGTTGCTGTTGCTTGAATGACAAAAATACATCTTGCAGCGGTCCAAAATGGAGTTGAGGTCTGCCGAAAGCGGCGAAGGAGGGAGAATGTGTAGCCTATCGTAGGCGATTTGGTAGCAGAAAATATCAATATACCAGCAATGCGAATATCATTATGCAGTGCAGTCTCGACGAAGCTCACGGCCTTTGTGGGATTGGTGACTGACTGCATCATGTTCTCCTGTGGACTAGGTGTCTCATGTATGGAGTTCAGTTGCGTGCAACGACCTCTACACACCCTATGTATACATTTACCGCTCCGTCCTCCCTCTCATCTCATCTTTCCTCTCCTGACCCCGGCTAACTCCACCGATACTCCGGCTTAACGAAATCCGCAAACGTCTTCGGCTCCTCGTAAGCATGCCCATCTGTAGACACAGTCAGCTTCATGCCCAATCTCCACCACCCAGCTCAATTCCCAGCTGCCCTTCCCCAACTCTCCTCCCACACGTTGCTTCCCCGTACGGCCCATGCCCCACTCCTCCAATCGGCTCTTTCTACTCCCCTTCACGGTACGCCCAACAACCTTTCAAACACCTAATGCCAAAAGATAGAGAAACATACGTTCATGCGCATGCGGGTCATCCGGCGGCCCGACATATTCCATCTTATACACACTGCCGCACTCCGGACAGCGCTCGATCGGGCGGCCGCGGGAGATCTGTAAGAGTTGGATTTGTTAGGGGCGTCTATGCATGTGCGAAGGGCAGACAGAGACTAACCGTAAGCCATTTGACAGAGTGGGAATCAGCAGGGCAGCCGGTGCAGCCACAGTATTGCTCGTCGCCGAAGGAATTGACCATTATGGGGTCTTTGAGGGTGCCTGCATACACAGCCACCAGTCAGCATGAGGATCCGTGACATGAGCCCGCTTGTATGTGTTTCAAAGTTTCGGTTTTGAGGCCCCATTGTTGTGATGAGGAGACTGGGTGAAAGGGTCATGGTTGTTGGATGGAGGAGGGGAGGGTTGACATACCGAACCGACTCGCATCCAAAGGCTTCATATCGAAGACGTCGATCCCCTGCATCTTTCCCAATATCTCCAGTCGCTCCAAGCCCGTGGCTTGATCCAGATCTGTAGGGAAAGTGCCCGGTTCCGCGCCCGGTGGGAGGAGGTCTTCTGGTCCTTTGACCTCTGTTGCTTGTCAATTACCCATTGCCCCTCTATTCTCATTCCGGAGAGAGGTGTACCGTCGAAAGGTATCAGTTTGGGATCTGTCTGCCCGGGCGCCGGGTCTCCGGATTTGGCATCTCCTAGGTGAGGGAGGAGGTCAGTTGAGCTCTGAATGAAGGAAGGAGGGGAGGTCTACGGCGGATGGAGCAGGTGGTAAAGGTGCGCGGGATGATGGGTTGTCTGACGGCGTGTCGCGAGAAGGCTAGAGCGGAGCGTCGGAGGAGCATTGTGGTGATGTTATGGGCAATTGCTGGCTAGATGGTGAGTTTCATGGAGCTCGAGAAGCGCTAGTGGTTGGGTGCTTGGCGCCCTTGGGATAAGCGTAAACTATGTCCTTTCTCTAAGATAGGTATCCACACAGTCTTGTTGCTGTGGCACATAATTTGAAGAGGAGAAATTGTCTGTCATTGTATTATGAAATGGACTTGGAGAATCCAAATCTATCCAGATGGACAGCTAGTCTAAGAAGTTGAATCATGGCAACCGTCGCAAAACCACCTTTCTTCTACCTAAGGTACTCATCTATCGCGGAGCTGGCTCATGACGTTCGTAACCTCGATACATTGAACGCTTCATATTGTGCTTGCCGATTCAATTGAGATCACCGTATATCAATCTGCTTTGCCCTATTCCAAGCGGCGTGGGGTCTCCTTCGTCATCTTCGGGCTATGGGAAACCCCCATTCCAATATCTCTTCGAATTGTCTCCTCTCCTCCCTCGGATCCATTTCCTCATCATCCCCTTCATCGTCCGCATCGTAGTCCCCTTCGTCATCCATCTCAAACACCTCTTCCCTCACGCTATTGTATTCCGCTTCTTCCTCCTCAGTCCGCTCGGGTTCCCCACGGACCAGTCTTGCATACTCTGCCCTTGCCCTTTCTGCCGCCTCAATCTGCCTCCGTTCTTCTTGTGCGCAGTACGCCTTCGCTATAACCAGCACATCACGCTCATACTGTATGACAGCGGCGGTATGATGCATATCAGGGTAGATAAAGGTAGCGAGTTGGATAGCCGTTGGTCTGGCTCCGGAACCCTGGCTATGGCGAGGAAATCGTTTGAAGGAGACATCGATGTCTAGGTCTTCTCTAGCGCAGCGGAGAAATTCGATGACCTTTCGAGCCATCTTTGGGAGAGCACCTGCTGGATTCCTGCATCGAGGGGGGGTGTTTTTGTATCCCTTGAAGGTTGAGTAGAGATCCTCGACGGACATTGTGGGGAAGATTTTCGTCGGAGTCTAATGCGTAGAGAAGCTATAGGATCGGAGCAGAGACCGCAAGTTCTCGGATTTTTGGTAGTGCTGATGAAGGCAAGGACTTTGGACTGGTATATGAAAGAGTGGACGTTGGCAGAGCGTAGCGTGTGATGTTCCAAGCTGGAGTTCTTGCACCTTTGATAGAGAGGAAATTGTGTGAACGCTCTCTTATATGTATGCTTGGAGTTGCAGATAACGAAACAAAGAGGACGCAGATGCAAGCAAGAAGATCAATGAATGAAGTCAAACTTGCTCGTGGAAAAAGGGAATAACGCGCTCATCAGAATTGACTCAAGCATCCGTCGAAAAGAGCAGTTCTGCAGGAATAAAAGGAATTAGAGATCGTTGCCAAGATCGCAACCATGGTTCCGGGATGCAGGACCTTGCCTTCGTACAATCTTTTAATTGTATCGAATTTCTCTGCATCAAACGACGATCAATACATGAGTATGTGAGTGCCCTTCAATGATAGGAGCTACCTCCTGCCCCGAAACCGCTATGAGAGTGACCTAATCCGTTACTGAGTTTCGTCCCACCTCCGGGACCCACTGACTCTCTCAGTCCGATGGGACTTGACATCCGGTTCGTGGAGGTTCTGTATGGATGCACATTACTGTAGCTGGCTAGCTTGTTCGGCGTAGCCTCTCCTGTAGCCAAGCTGTCTTCTTTGCTGCCATCATACGGTGAATCCGCCCCAATCCTCATAGTATTTGATCTTTGAACTTCTCCATCATCAGTCAGCAACGTTTCCTCTTCCACTTCGTTGTCTTCATCATCCTCAGAGTCACTACTCTCACAGCCACCAAAGCCTTCCATCTCTACAAGCCACCATACTGGAATGGCGCCAAGTAAAGCGAATGCTGCAAGCGTCCACCATGGCAGAATAACGTAGCCTTTGACAACCCCATAGGAGAAAGTTGATCCCCCTATAGCAGGCCCGGCCGCTCGGCCCAGTGCGCTGATACTCGTCGATACTCCGTTCAGTGTGCCAAGTATGCGCAAGCTTGAGGCACTGTTGGTCAAGAGGATCGTCGAGCATGGGAAAGCGAAGATCGCGGCCGAGCACTTCAATAGCATTATTGCGAACATGCCAATTTGTTGAGCCAATTGATTTGGTAGCAGGGCTGTGAAGGGTGTCAAAACGTATACCACAGGAAAAGTCATGGTAACAGCCTTAAGACAGTTGAGGACACCAAAGTGACGAGCAGCGGGTGGGAAGACGAGGAATTGAATGAACATTCCACATATGCCATAAAAGGTAAACAGCAAGCCAATACGACCAGACTAAAGTTTGATTGTAGTCAGTCATCGTTGTAATGAAGGACCGAAAGTCGTATTTAAAAAGCTCACATCGATACCGAAACCTCCAGTGAACTTCAGAGGTAGTCTGACCTGTGGATCCGAAGCGCGGTCTTTCTGCGGAGGATAATGCATGAATATGGGCAAGAGCTGATCATAAGCGACAGCATGGAGAGCCAGTAAGGTATAGACAAGAAGGTTTATGTTGGACTGCCGGTTGAAAACCTAATTAAATTGATCAGCTGCAGTCTAAAGCCAGAGAGAGTTCTCTTGCGGCGATCGAATGATTTCATCACGACTTTGACAGACATCCAGGCTCAATGTTCTAATCTCTGCCTTTGCCAGATTTGCTCATGAAAACTGACCTCGCAATATCTCGGTGGCGCCTGTGGAGTCAATTGACCTTTTGATGAGGCACGACCAGCTTTAGAGAAAGAAGAGATTCGCGAATGCTTGAGAAGAGAAGCTGACTGTTGATTTTCGTGATGCCAGTGGATTGGCTTTTTCTTCTGCTTGAAAGGCCGTATAAGAAGTCGCCCAATGACGCGGCCATAGTCACGCCGATGCCTCCGAGTCTCCAATGATTCTTCAAGAAATAGGAAGCCAGTAGATAAGCCGACGAGGAAGAAGAGACTAGCCACCATGTTAGGCAAGGAGAAGGGATATCTCGTAAAAAAACCAGATGTCCCAAATAATCTAGCATATTTCGCAGCAGGACTCGCAAGAGTGCCACCTAGCGCAGGGCCTATAATGGAACCAATGGTCCAGATCAATGGCATTATGGAGAACGCTTTCGGCTGAAGCTCCTTCTGAGGGACTAATTCAGCAACGGTTGTTCTTATGATGCCTACGTTTCCATTGACCGAGCCAGCAAAAGCTCTTGATGCGATAGCCCAAGGTAACGAGCGTGAGAAACCGAAGAGCAAACATGCGAGCATTGTACAGAGCAAGCCCACCATGATGACCGGTTTACGCCCGAATCGATCAGAGGCCCGACCCCAGAAGATTCCAGTGGCCGCCTGACTGAGGGAGAATACAGCAGATGTGATGCCCGCCCATCTTGCAACCTTGCTTTTGGGAACACCGAAGCTTTCGATCATCTCAGGCTTATATTCTTCAGCAGAAGCCAGGTTAGAGGGAGCTTTGCAACATATACGTACAAGGTAAGGGAAAACCGAAGACAAAGCGACTGGATAATTGTCATTCAGCACATTTACGTAGCCTGCTTGAATGCCATTTGCATGGCTTCTGGGAACGCGTCCAATACGGATTCATGGAAGAGTGGAGGAAGCTTACTGGGCTCTGCAAAACGGCAGACCGCTAGCAGATGAAAATTAGCACGACGACGAGCAATCAAGTCCTCGTGATGTGCGCTCACAGAGTATCAAAAGCTGCTGCATAGGCAGCGTCGCGGGCTTGCGTGATTTGGGCATTCTAAAGATGCGCGGAGTCGTTACAGGATCCCCAGCGATACATAGGAGTAGATTGATGTAATGTTCTGTACTGCTTGTTCCATCCCCTGACTACTCTTCACGGAGGACCAAGAAATCATCGTCAAGATGACGGTATCAAATCCGAGTCATCGGTGGATAGCGCGGCAGCCCACCCCCACTTGGCTGCATCCATCTTTCTCCATCTTCAGGTTCTCAACAGAAAGGCCCGGGCCGAGGCAAGCGGACACAGTCGGGCACCTGTGTTGCCGTCTAGGAAGACCTCATGCTCTGCACTGCAACGGCCCAGACGTGATGGCTGACCTCCTTTCTGGCCGAGTCGTCGGTGCGGCTGTCTGCTTGACCAACCGTATCCGGGCTAGTCCCGAGTACTTTACTTGTGCCCAAAAAGTGTCGGCGAGGTCCCCTTGTTCATCACCTCAACTATCACCTCACCGTCGCCGTCACTTCATCATCTCCAATCCTCCCTTCATTTATCGCTTCGCTACGGGATCTATGTTTGTGTCTCGTAGATGATCCACATGATCGTAGCGACGTATCTCTGCTAGCCCTCCGAGTGGGGCGCCTTTGATCCTCCAGCTCTGCGCCCCTTGCTCTGGGAAAGGATCAAAGCACCAGGAAGCTACGGGGAAATCGGTGCAGAGTCGATCTCCATAGCCATGGCAAGCCCTAATTCCAGCTATGATGATGGCTATCTTGATGCGGAGGAGGAGGACGAGGGTATTACCTCCGAGGACTGCTGGCAGGTCATCTCGGCCTTTTTTGACAGCAAAGGCTTGGTGTCGCAGCAGATCGACTCCTTTGATGATTTCATGATCAACAGTATGCCAGAGATAGTCGAAGCCAATTCCACGGTCACTGTGGATCACAAGTCCCCACCCTCGAGCGGCGACGACTCGGACCCGATCGTGCTGCGACGATACGAGATCAAATTTACGCGACTTCTTCTGTCGAAACCCTCGATGACCGAAGGAGACGGTGCTACGGACTACATGCTCCCACATGAAGCACGTCTACGGAATCTAACCTACTCGGCGTCGATCTTCGTCTACATGACCAAAAAGGTCTCTGTGGCTCGCGAGCGTGTGGCACCTGACTACAACCAGGAAGAACCGCAGTTCGACGAGTATGGTGCAGAAATAGAGGCCGAGAAACAGGACAATGGGACATACTTGGAGTGGGAGGTTGAAGATGAGCCGGACAAAGACGTGGACGGTAATGATATAGGGCAAAGAGTCTTCGTAGGAAAGCTTCCCATGATGCTTAAGGCCAAATATTGCCACCTTCGAGGCTTGAAGGAGCAAGATCTATACAATTGGTCCGAGTGTCCTTATGACCAAGGGGGGTATTTTATCATCAATGGCAGCGAAAAGGTCTTGATTGCTCAAGAACGCAGCGCCGCGAACATCGTACAGGTCTTCAAAAAGGCAAGCCCAACAGCTACTCCCTACGTGGCCGAAATCCGTAGCGCTCTTGAAAAAGGTTCACGGCTCATTTCGAGTCTTCAAGTCAAGCTATTCAACAGGACTGAGATCTCAAAAACCGGTCTTGGTCAAACTATCAAGTGTACCCTACCTTATGTCAGAGCCGATATACCTATTGCAATCGTATTTCGAGCGCTTGGTGTCGTGTCGGACGAGGACATTCTCAATCACATCTGCTTCGATCGCAACGACAGCCAGATGCTGGAGATGCTTAGGCCTTGTTTAGAGGAAGCTTTTGTCATCCAGAACACAGAAACGGCACTTGACTTCATTGCCAAACGTGCCAACCAGAGGGGCGTCTTATCCAAACGTATAAAATTCGCTCGGGATATAATGACGAAGGAATTATTACCACATATATCGCAACAGCCGGGTCATGAGACGAAGAAAGCTTTCTTTCTCGGATATATGATCAACCGCCTGCTACAGTGTGCGTTAGGTCGAAGAGAAGTCGACGACCGCGACCACTTTGGCAAAAAGCGTCTAGATCTGGCAGGGCCCCTTCTCGCAGGTCTATTCCGGACACTGTTCAACAAGCTTGTCAAAGATGTCGAAAGATATCTAAAGAACTGCATCGAGAACAACCGAGAATTTAACCTGACGCTGGGCGTGAAGTCGAATCACATAACGAACGGACTAAAGTACTCTCTCGCTACTGGAAATTGGGGTGAACAAAAGAAAGCAGCCTCGTCAAAAGCCGGCGTATCGCAGGTGCTCAATCGCTTCACTTTCGCATCCACATTATCTCATCTGAGACGCACGAACACGCCAATTGGACGCGATGGGAAAATAGCTAAACCTCGACAGCTACATAACACGCACTGGGGTTTAGTCTGTCCTGCCGAAACTCCCGAAGGACAGGCCTGTGGGCTTGTGAAGAACCTAGCTCTCATGTGTTACGTTTCCGTTGGTTCTACAACTGAAGGTCTCGTAGATTACCTGTTCCAGAGACAGATGGAGTCTTTGGAGGAGTACGACCCTCTTACTTCTCCACATGCGACTAAGATATTTCTCAACGGCGTCTGGATTGGCGTTCACAGAAACCCAGCCCATCTTGTCAACGCTGTGCAGACCATGAGGAGGCGACAACGACGAACCATTGCACATGAAGTCAGCTTGGTCCGTGATATCCGAGATCGAGAGTTCAAGATTCTCTCCGATGCAGGACGGGTGCTACGGCCTCTTTTCGTCGTAGAAAATGACCCGAAGAGTCCGATTTGCGGTGACCTTGTCCTCAACAAGGGGCATATTGAGAGACTAGAAGTCGACAGAGATGTTCCACTTGACATGGATAGGGACGAGAGAGAAGCTCTGACCTATGGATGGCACGGTTTGGTCAACGACGGTGTGGTCGAGTATGTTGATGCGGACGAAGAGGAGACGGTGATGATCGTCATGACTCCATATGACTTGAGCGTCTCCAGACAGGTCCAGGCAGGCTATGCAATGCCTGAAGACAACGACGATCCCAATGCTCGGGTAAAAGCGCCAATGAATCCGACGGCGCACACTTGGACTCATTGTGAAATTCATCCCAGTATGATACTGGGAATATGTGCTAGCATCATCCCCTTTCCGGATCATAACCAGGTATGGTACTTGCTTTTTTCTGCGCTTCCAAAGCTGACATGTCACTAGTCACCCCGAAATACATACCAGTCTGCTATGGGCAAACAAGCAATGGGGGTCTTCCTCACCAATTACGACCAGCGCATGGAGACCATGGCACACATTCTCTATTATCCGCAAAAGCCCCTAGCCACGACACGATCCATGGAGTTTCTTAAGTTCAGAGAATTACCAGCTGGTCAGAATGCGATTGTCGCCATCGCGTGTTATTCAGGTTACAATCAAGAAGATTCCGTCATCATGAACCAAAGCAGCATCGACCGTGGGCTGTTCCGGAGTCTCTTCTACCGCTCCTATAGCGATGTGGAAGAGCGCGTTGGTCTGGGCCTCATACAGACTTTCGAGAAGCCGATGCGCAGCAATACCATGAAATTGAAACATGGAACGTACGACAAGCTAGACGATGTGGACGGCATCATCATTCCTGGAGCTCGGGTATCTGGAGAAGATATCATCATCGGCAAAACGGCACCCATCACGGCGGATGCTGAACAGCTTGGTCAAGGCACTAAAATTCGGGAGCGGCGAGATGTTTCCACGCCTTTACGAAGCACTGAGAGCGGTCTAGTCGATCAGGTGCTCCTCACCACCAACGCCGAGGGCTTGAAGTTTGTCAAAGTCCGAATGCGGACTACTAAGATCCCTCAAATTGGCGACAAATTTGCTTCGCGGCACGGTCAAAAAGGGACGATAGGAATCACATACCGCCAGGAAGACATGCCATTCACGAGCGAGGGTCTGGTCCCCGACATCATCATCAACCCGCACGCTATTCCCTCACGAATGACGATTGCTCATTTGATCGAATGTCAACTGAGCAAGGTTTCGTCGCTTCGTGGTTACGAGGGTGACGCCACGCCCTTTACAGAAGTCACGGTCGATTCGGTCTCGAGGCTACTACGTGAGCATGGTTATCAGTCGCGAGGCTTCGAGGTCATGTACAATGGGCACACTGGGCGCAAGCTAGTGGCGCAGGTCTTCCTCGGACCGACCTACTACCAGCGCTTACGGCATATGGTGGACGACAAGATCCACGCTCGAGCTCGAGGGCCGCTGCAGATTCTGACCAGACAGCCGGTCGAAGGACGAGCTCGCGACGGAGGGCTGCGGTTCGGGGAGATGGAGCGGGATTGTATGATCGCCCACGGTGCCAGTGCGTTCTTGAGAGAGCGGCTATTCGAAGTGTCGGACGCATACCGAGTGCACGTGTGTGACATTTGCGGGCTGATGACGCCGGTGGTGTAGGTGGACCATTGCCGAGTCTGCCTCTTCCACGCTAACGAGGGCTAGGAACCTGACGAAGAAGACATTCGAGTGCCGTCCGTGCCAGAACAAGACTCGGATCTCACAAGTGCACATGCCCTACGCGGCGAAACTACTGTTCCAAGAATTGCAGTCCATGAACATTGCCTCGCGGCTCTACACGACAAGCTCTGGTGTCACGGTCCGATAGGCTGGCCTTTCTTCAGCATTGGCAACTATCACCATGATGGTGGTTGTCACGTCATCTTCCGTCTCCCAGCATCCATTGGTCGATGGGCTGGTCTACTACTTATTTCCACCATTTTGCTATCTCGACCAGGTCTTGGAGGGTATCTTTCCAGCATTCGCGAAGGCGCAGGGTCGGGTGATAGGTGCATGCAGGAAGCATTCCGGGGCGCCGGGGCCAAAGAGGTAAGGTCCCCGCAGAGGGCTGCAGCAATCAGCTGCGATGCTGCATACATGATAGGGGGCCGTGTAGAACATCGAGTCGGGAGTAGGATAGCGTAATGGAGGACCATGGAGGTAGTGGAAGCCTCCCGAGGGGCAAGCGGAGAAAAAGAAATATCATGGAAGTGTGATATTGCCGATGATCTATCGAGAAACGGACCAGTATTGACCGTATTACCTGATTGTTTCTGCAGGTAGACGCCGACTGTCAGTGGCTGTCTGCTTGGACATGAGATGCCATTGGTAGACCCATTCACTAGCGGCATCAGCCATCTAGCCCAATCACACCGCAGTCACTTGGCGCATCATGCATGCTAGTCCCCCGGGCTCCTTCCATTCGTCTACTGGACCTTCTTCCCCCAGCAATCCCTCCCTCCCTCCTCGAGGCTCTGTAAGCGCCGACCTCTCTCCCGATCATCTTTCTTTAGCCTCGACAGTCTGCATCCGGCTGCACGATCCAGGCATGCATGTCACCACCAGCCAGTCAGCTCGCTGCCTGCTCGGCTGCCCTCCATGGCCGGCGCTGCCTCAAACATAAAGAAGCGCCCACTTCTCCCTCTCCTTCAATATCTTTCTTCAGCAGCACTTCCAATCTCCTTGAGCTATTCTTGACCTTTCGTGCTTTTTCGTCTTTCCTCCGCCAGAGCTGTGCTCTTTGTTTTTCTCTCTCTACCTTTACCTATCTTCAATTAATTGTCGCTGGCCGACGCCCTTAGCTCAAGTCTTGCTCGCTCGCGTTTACGTTACTGCTCGTCGTTGAGGCAGTCGTGGCTTTTGTTTACCCTCAATTTTCCAATTCTTCATCATCGAAGTGCTCTGGTAGCCTTGTGATACGTTAACTCCTACCCTATACCTCGATAATACAACAATTCAATAATGTCGGCGACTCAACTATCTTTCACTCTCCGCACTTCTTCTAATGTCAAGACTGCCCACCTTCTAGGCTCATGGGATGGCTACAAGGGTCAACTACCTCTCTCCAAGGATGCCTCCAAGTCAGGTGCATGGAAGGGAACCTTCCGCTTTTCGGGTGCAACGCTCAAGCCTGGTCAGCGATACTGGTACTATGTAAGAATTACCCCATAACGATGATGAAACCGTGGACTGACAGCTTCACCAGTACATCATGGATGGTTATCATGTCTCTCATGACCCGGCCCAGCCCTTCACCAAAGAGCCCACGACTGGCCGCTCACTCAACATCCTCGATGTACCCAGATCTGGCTCAGGCGCCACTCCCGCTTCCACTCTAAGCATCAACAAGCGCGGCTCTACCCAAACTCACGACATCCCCAAAGGTCGCTCGTTGTCGCCCTCGAAGATCGAGCACCCGAAGCCGTCGAAACCGTACGCGTCAAGGGGCCTCCGCGAAGCAGACTACAGTACCTCACCCGGCATGGATGACCTAACCAGCCAACTCGAGCAATCGTCTCTCTACAGTAGCAAGATGCGCAATGTCAGCCCACCATCTTCCGTTGGCTCGAGTCTGTCCAGTCGAAGTTCAGGCGGCAGTTCTCCATCCTCGTTATCCTCGCTGAGCAGTGTCTCGTCCGGGTCGTGCCGATGCAATCGCTACGGTGTTACCAGGAAGGGCGACAGGGTCAAGCTTGACTGCGGTGGCAGCCGATGCGGTTACAGCGACGAAAGCTCATCGGCGTGCTCGGGCAGCGAGAGTGAGAGCGAGAGTGAGGAGGAAACGAGCCCCCGCTACCGGACTATTCAACCGCGGTCACGCGCGCCCGCTGATACCAGGAGACGCCGATAGTCGAAATGCAGGAAGACGGATGACTTTTCTTTGAGTTCGCTCATTATCTAATACTCATCTCAGCTGGTCTTGGATGACCACTTTGGCCGAAACAGCGGCAAGTATACTCAATGTCCCCTGAGCAGGGAGGCAGAACGCCGTTTGTGGGTGCAGGGTGGATGGACAATGGAGACACGGGCATTCTTTGCTCGACCCGTCTCCTCATGGCAATGGTGGAAACAAGTACTCGTACTTGACATGTCCTAGGGAAGGGGGAGATATGGTGGAAGAAGGCTAAAGATGGGCAAGATGGGGTCTGGAGAAGAGTATGGAGGGAGGAGATAGTGGAGGGGAATGAAGTCAAGCGAATAGAAGCTAGCTTAAAGCAACCTACTATCTTTCCCATACTTAGTCTGGCTGGGGATCTTATCTTGGTCGACTTGCTGTAATCTTGAGATTTGTGTGTTTCGATGTCTTCAATATTCCACTGCGCCTTGGGGAGACACCAGTCTTTGATACATCAACAATTGAAAGATATAATCTTAGTGTACATGTATATGGAATATGATCTTGCAAACACCAGGACGAACGCTGGTGCACGAAGGCAAAGTAATCCTAGGGCTCAACTTATAGCCCTCAGATGAAATGGCTTTGCTTGCCCGGAGAGCCCCGCTTTGAGCATGGCGGAGTTAGGCTGTAAGCCCAGGCACAAGAAACACTGTGGATATGACTTAATCGTACAACAATGGAGGTGTTCGGAGTTCCTCGCTTTTAATCCATTGACGTGCACTAAGTAATTACTTTACTCACTATGCCGACTAACGAACAAACGCCGTTGATAACTACAGTTGTAGTCGGTCAGCAGCGACAGCGCTACCCCCACAGCACGCTCCGGCGCTTTTGTACCATTGCCTTGACCACCACCCTCGTAGCCATTCTCATTCTGTTCCTCATCCCCATTCACTGGATCCCTGGGACTTCGGAGGACGACGACAGCGCCTCAAGTTACCTCCCTTGGTCATTTCCGTTACCTCAAAAGTCATGGCCGCAGGGTGAAGGTCTGAGATACACAGATCTCCAGAAGACCCTGCTAGAGACTCCGCAGGCGGAGAAGGCGAGGGAATGGAGCCAGTACTACACGGCGGGCCCGCACCTCGCAGGCAAGAATCTGAGCCAAGCGCTCTGGACGAGGGAAAGATGGCAAGAGTGGGGCGTTAGTGCCAGCATTGCTGCTTATGATGTCTACATCAACTACCCTGCTGGACATCGATTAGCGCTTTTGGGGAAGAATAGAAAGAGCAAGGATGTTTCGGAAGAAGACGCTGCGGGTTCAGCTATAGGATATGATTATGAAGTCAATTATGAATGCACGCTGGAGGAAGATGTCTTGGAAGAAGACCCAAGCAGCGGGCTTGAGAACCGGATCCCAACCTTTCATGGCTACTCCGCGAGTGGGAATGTGACAGCGCAATATGTCTATGTTAACTTTGGAACCTACAAAGACTTCGAAGATCTCGTCAAAGCGAATATTGGCCTCGAAGGCAAGATCGCTCTCGCCAAATATGGCCATGTCTTTCGCGGTCTGAAAGTCAAGCGCGCGCAAGAGCTAGGCATGGTGGGCATGGTCATATATACAGACCCCCAAGAAGATGGCGAGATCACCGAGGAGAACGGGTATAAGACCTATCCGGATGGTCCAGCCAGGAATCCAAGTAGCGTTCAGAGAGGGAGCACGCAGTTTCTAAGTACGCGGACCTCCAACTGCTCCTTCAATGACAAAGCTAACACACTCAGGCATAGCCCCCGGTGACCCTACGACTCCAGGCTACCCCTCGAAACCCGGAGTTCCGCGTAAAGACCCATCCCACTCCACCCCGTCCATCCCCTCAGTCCCCATATCCTACCAGGACGCCCTTCCGCTCCTCCGGGCCCTGAACGGTCACGGCCCTCCCGCATCATCCTTCAACAAATATTGGCAAGGCGGCGGCCTAACCTACAAAAACGTCTCCTACAACATCGGACCCTCCCCTCCGTCCCTCGTCCTCAACCTCCTCAACGAGCAAGACTACACCACCACTCCGCTCTGGAACGTTATCGGCATCATCAACGGCACGCTGCCCGACGAAGTCGTTATCCTGGGCAACCACCGCGACGCCTGGATCGCTGGGGGAGCAGGCGACCCCAACTCCGGATCAGCCGCCCTCAACGAAGTCATCCGCTCCTTCGGCGCCGCTCTATCACAAGGCTGGAAACCCCTTCGCACCGTCGTCTTCGCAAGCTGGGACGGCGAGGAGTACGGCCTGATCGGCAGCACCGAATGGGTCGAGGAGTACCTCCCTTGGCTGTCCGCCTCCGCAATCGCATACCTAAACGTCGATGTCGGCGCCCGAGGCCCAGACTTCTCAGCGGCTGCCTCACCGCTGCTCAACCGCGCTCTATACGAAGCCACAGGTCTAGTGCAATCGCCAAACCAGACCACCCCCGGGCAAACGGTACGCGACCTCTGGGACGGCCACATCAAAACCATGGGCTCCGGCAGCGACTTCACCGCCTTCCAGGACTTCGCCGGCATCCCCTCCGCGGATCTCGGCTTCGGCCCCGGCAAGTCAAGCCCCGTCTACCACTACCACAGCAACTACGACTCCTTCCACTGGATGGACACCTTCGGCGACGCGGCCTGGGCCCACCACCTCGCAATCACACAAGTCTGGGCGCTCCTGGCCGCCAGCCTCGTCGAGACGCCGGTCCTCCCCCTCAGCGCCACCGACTACGCCGCCGGCCTCGCCACCTACCTCGCCAGCGTCAAAACTCTCGCCGCTGCCTCCCCGCGCGCGGATATCCGTTCCTTCGACTTTTCAAACCTCACAACCTCAATCGCGCGCCTACACACCGCAGCCAGCAGCTTCGACACCCACGCCGCGGAGCTAGCACTCCAGCTCCGCACGCAGCTGCCGTGGTGGAAGTGGTGGCGCAGGGTGAAGCTGTGGTATGAAGTCCGGGGGGTGAATTCACGGTATAAATTCTTGGAGAGGAGGTTTCTGTATAAGCAGGGACTGGATGGGAGGGAGTGGTTCAAGCATGTGGTTTTTGCGCCGGGGCTTTGGACGGGTTATGCGGGTGCTACGTACCCCGGGCTGGTGGAGAGGATTGAGGAGGGGGACGTGGAGGGGGTGGAGAGGTGGGAGGGGGTTATTGGGGGAAAGGTGGAGGGGGCGAGGGGGAGTTTGGGGGAGGGGTAGGGTATGGAGTAAGGGGTAGGGTATGGAGTAAGGGGATGGTTGGATTTATGAGTGCGGTGGCATTGGATTGTGAGCTCCGTTGCATCTGCAGTTCATCGGCAGTCTAGTGTATTATCGGTGGGCTGGACGACCAGTGAAGGCCGATCAGTCGCTACAGAGGCACATCGTGGAAGCATTATCGAACACCCAATAGAAGGGCCCGCAGAGAGGTTTAAAGAGTGGGGGGGAGGGTCGAATTAGCGAAAAGAGGTGTCTGCGCAGCAGCTCCCTCGGAATACCGTCTCATTTGCTACATCCCCGAGCAGTGTACCATTGCCGCTCAGCGCATAGCATCGAAGGAGCCGGATAATCTCCGAGCGTCAGTCGTTACATCCCCGATCTTTCTTAATCGCATTACCCCATTCCACGGAAGAACGCCCGAGCTCGAAACCCCTTTGGAGTTTGACGGCTGGAATGGGTGAGCTGGCCCACAACTTCCGTGATGCCGGATCGCGGATAGCCACTGAACCATTGTATTTCCCTCAGCGTTTACTCCACCGAATGCCTACGCGCTTCCCCTCGTTTCGTGGATTCTGGTGACTCTGTTTTGCAGGAGGGGGAGGGGGTGGATGCGAGGGCCAGGGATGGGATGGGGCGTAGCGACGTTGAGATTATAGCCTATGGGGGAGAGGGGGAGGG
>JAABUS010001596.1_pt1 | contig 48112 bp, 1 predicted proteins | sample 5560161 | NCBI WGS metagenome assembly JAABUS01 (sample SAMN10711885, study PRJNA513376) | rock metagenome | isolation source: Antarctica rocks | place: Antarctica: Victoria Land, Trio Nunatak nord | collected 2016-01-04 | reverse complement strand
TTTAATATTAACTAGTTATAATTAATTTAGGATAATATTAATTTTCTTTAAATTTATTTTAATCCCTTTAATAATAATAATTAATCCTAGGTATATAACTTCCTTAATATAGAAATTATATTTAATAATATTTATTTAGAGCCCCGCCTCGCGGAGCTTCTAAAGAATATATTTAATATAAATTTTATACTCTTCCTCGATATCGCTATAGATTAGAATATCGTCGAGGTATATAATATAAATCTTATCGAGAAATTTATAAAAAATATCGTTAATATAGTATTAGAACGAGGTAGGGTTATTATATAATCTAAATAATATAATAAGATATTCGAATAAGCCGAATCGGGTACGGAATATTATAAATTCTTCGTCGCCCTCCCTAATACGGAGGCGATTAAAAATAAATATAATATTTAATTTAGAAAATACCTTAATACGATTTAATCGATTTAAGATTTTTAAAATTAAAGGTAAAGAGTATTTATTCTTTATAATAATAATATTAAACCCTCGGTAATTAATATAAAAATATAGGCCTCCGCTAGGTTTCTTTACGAATAAAATAAAAAACGCGGTATAAAATTAATTAACTCGAATAAAATCTTTATTAAAATTCTTATCTAGGTAACGGCGGAGTTTTAGGATCTTATTATAACTTATATAATATAAACTAGATAACGGAGGTTATAACCCTTCTTTAAATTTAATAATATAATCGTATAATTAATACGGGGGTAAAGTATCAACGTCTTTTCTTAAAAAAATATCTAAGAATTTATAATACCGCGTAGGTAAAATCGTAGCTAGGTTAATATTCTTATTATCTCGGTAAACTTAAAATTCTTTTTAAATAACGACGGTGGCGAGGTAAAGCTCTTTATTTATTTTAAATATAACTCGGTTCTAAGATTAATCGTAAATATTTAATTTAAGATTTTAATTAAGGCGGGGCTTAAATTTATAATATTTAGATTTTTAACGAGATTAGGTATTTAGGGTCGAGATTTCTTCTAAAATATTTAAAAATTAATCGATTTCTATAAATAATAAATTAAATATAGTTTACTCGTTAAGTCTAACGAGCCGGGTAAATAATCGAGATTTTATCTCGTATATATTAAGAGTAACTAGGTACTAGGTTCGTTATTCTTAATATTAAAACTTAAAACGAAGCGAGGCTAGGCTACGATACCTAATTTTAAATATCTTTCTTTATTTAATAATAGTAACGATATGGCTATATTCGTTATTATAGCTAGTTCCTATAAAAATAAATAATTAAAAATAAGGCGGGGAAAACTCCTTTTAAATCTAAATTTACTATTAATAAACCTAGAACTAAAGTAACTCCTTTTAAGTCCTAGGTTATTTTATATAAATATTAAATTAAATTAAAGATGAGGTTTATTTCTAATAAACCTAGGACTAAATTAATTTTTCTTGAATCGAGATTTACTTTTTATAAACCTAGGACTAAATATATTATTAATAAATCTAAAACTAAAGTAACTCCTTTTAAATCGGAATTAATTATTTAATAATAATATTATCGTTTATAAATAATAACGGCTCTTTATATACTAGCGACTCTTTTTAAATCGGGGTTTACTCTACGCGGGTATTAAATAAAATTAAAAATTAAGATTTTTAAATCTAAAAACTTTCTTAAAATATTAAAAAAAGTTTATCTTCCGCGAAGACTTTTATAGGATTAAGAGTATAGTTTCTTAAATAAAAATATAAAACGAAAGTTAAAGAATTATCTAAAAAATCGGTAGTAATTTTATAACGGTAGAGGTATAATAGGCCGATTATAATAAGGTATTAATTAAATTTAATAATGAAAAAAACTATTCGTTCTTAATAATTATAGATATTTAAAATCGTTTCTACGATATAAATAATACGTCCTATAGCGGTAGGTATATTATTAAAGGGTCGGATAATATAAAAATAACGAAGAAAACGAAGGGGTAGATAATAAATATATATAAAATTATAATTAATAAAAAGATAACCGGATATACTAGTATTAATTAAGGCTTTAATTTAAATTCGGGACTAGTTATTCCGTAGTTAATAAGAAATAACTATATATTTATTACGAAAAATAGGGTCGGTTTTAAAAAGTTATATAATAAACTATAACGAAAGTTTAATTAATAACGAAAGTAAATTAAACGATATAGCCGATAAATAAGAAAATATATATAGAGTTTTAGGTACCTATAATCTTAATACGCGACTTTATACCGGGATTATTCTTTTCCCGTATTTAAAATAACTCCTCTTATAACGCTCTCGTTATCGTCGATAATAGTTATAATACTAGATCGGAGGCTAGCTAGTTTAATAAAGTAGGCTCTTATATTATATTTAAATAATTTATAATAAAAGTAAAACCTCTACTTCTCGTAGATAGCTTTAATAACCGGGGTTCTCGTTAATTTACCTTTAATAATAGTTTAGGCCGAATTAAGGTCTATTAACTCCCTAAATAAAATAATAAAAATTAATCTAATAACGGGGATAAAAGTACTCGTTATATTAAAGCGAGTTATAAGAGTAAAAGTTAATAGAGGTATAATACATCGGTAAAGTAAGAGACCGTATAAGTTTTTTCTAAATATAATACCCGTATATTCCGTTATCTACAGCTCCGAGTAGGTTTATTAAATATCTTATTATTATTTATTAATAAATTACGTATTAAGCTAACTTAAGCCCGTAAATAATTTATTTAATTATCTAATTTATATAGTTCAAGTTATGGGTTAGATATAATATATAATAATATTAATCGCGTACTTACTCGCGTATTTATATAAATATTATATATTAATACTATTAATCTGTCGTATTTATTAAACGTATTTATTATTTACGATATTTAATAAACGTTCTTATACGACTTTATAAACTTAAATATATTATATATTAAAATTTATCTAGTCCTAAGGCTCGACTAGCTAGAGTTTAAACTACTTAATTTATAACTTTATTTTATTAGAATAGGATTACGTTATTTTATTTAGTTTCCGTCGCTTCTTTTAAAATATAACCCTCTCGGCGGTAATTATATCGATATAAACCTTACTACGTTTAGTTATTAAATAAGTATAATATACTACGGGGACTATCTTCTATTAGTTTAATATATTTTTATAAATTTAAAACTAAATTTATAAAGAGATACGGGAGTAGTTATATATTAGTATTAATAATAATACTCGTAAAGTATTACCTAGAATCGATCTAGTGGAATATTAACCTTATTTATTAATATATAATAATAAGTAGGTCGAGTAGTGCCTTAAATAATTATATACGAGTAGAGATAAATATTATTCTCGAAGGGGTAAATAATATTATAATTAATAATTATACTAAATATAGGATTACTATTCTTATTAACTATAGGATTTATAAAAGGGAAGAAGCGAATATAATAATATCTCTCGGTAACTATAATAATGAATTTAATTTTATTACTAGGATAATTCTAGCCTAAGTCTATAAATAAACACTTTATATTAATAACCTCGTACTTTAAGAGTAGATTAAATTAATTATTAAAAATACCGTTACGGAAGTAATAAACGTATTTAGGTAAATTACTCTTATTAATACTCTTCTATTACTAGTCTACTAAAGGACGAAGTATAAAGTTAATATTATTAGAGGTAATTATCTTAATATAGGAGCCATTCGTCTCGACCGTAATAATATAACGAGAGGTAGTCCGATCGATAGAGATAATTATAGTAATTATAAAAACTTACTTTAGGCCGGGTATTATATAAGAGATATTAATACCGATAATTATCGTCGGCTCCTCGAAATATTTAGTTTTTGATTTAATTATAAAGATAGTACCCCCGAGTTTATAATTAAATTTTATAAATATATTAAAGTAATATTAAGGGGCGTTCTTAATAACGTTACTCGTTTAAATATATTACGATATAACTCCGAAACGGACGTCGTAGTTACGTTTAATTCGATTATAAATATCGGCGCTCTTATTATTAAGAATAATTAGAAGTATTTAGGGACTTATTTTCGTTTAGTTTCCGGCGGTTATAAATATCGTATTAATAATCTCGCCGTTATTAACGTGGCCGCTAATAACGAGAGGGTTAATATTCTCGACTCTTCCGCTATATCTACGATAGAGCTTTATAAAGTTTTTCTTAAAGTTATTTATCTACTTATTAATTATAGGCGCTCGACGATTTTTATTTAATTTTAGGATATAAATACCCTAAGACTTTAACGGCTAAATATTAAAGAGGAGAAATATCTTTTTATATAAATCTTAACGACTAGAAAAAATAAACTTAATTATAGAATTCTTTACGAAAAGTACTTTAGGTAGTTTAAAAATACGAGTATTAATCTTTAATATCTCCGAATTAATAGTAAGACCGTAACCGTTAAATATAAAATTATTAGATTATTTTAATATATCTAGATTTTTCTAGATTTATAGAATTTACGATTATTTTATCTCCCTTATATTATCGAATTTATTTTAATTATTAATACCGCTAGTCTACCCTTTTAATATCTCTTTTTATAAATATCGTTATTCTCTCGTTATATCTTTATAGTAATAAGTTATTTATTTTTTTATAACTAGTTATACTCGTCCTACTCGCTTTCGTTATTATAAATATACTCCTTTAAGACTTCGCGGAGCTTATAACTCTCCGACTCCTCTATAGGGCCTTTTATTATTTAATATATCCGTTATCGAGCCCTTTATTTATTATAGATAATTATATCTACTTTAGAAATTATATTTACGAACTTAATTATATATATCGCGCGATCTTAACCGATTTAATTAATACGGTATATAACTTAGTCTTTAGTATTTACTAGTTACTCGGAGTTAAAGATAACGATATATTTAAAGGCCGTAAATATTTACTTTATATTTAAGAGTACGGTAGATCCTACTAGAAATTAAGATACGGGTTTCGAGGATATATTTTTCGTATTATCTTTACCCTCCTAGAAGAGTCTAACGATTTTAGTTTATTTTAATTTAAATATACCTCCGTAGATTAGAGCGATAGGTCTTTTCTATATTAAACGGATCGCCTATATAATTATTAGTATAATATTCCTAGCGTAGGATAAGGTTTATATTATAGTATAAAATTCCGTTAAAAATATTTACCTAGTAAATAATAAAAATTAAAATAAAAGATATAATTATAATAATTATCTTCGTATCGATTCCTTATATTTTATTTCTAAGAATATCTAGTACTCGTATCTTAAGATAGTTATTTACTCTAGCGATTTAATTAATACTCTTTTCGAAAGTTAAATCTTTTTACTTTAATTTATAAAGCTTCCCTTTTTTTAATTTAAATTAATTATTATTCTTTAATTTATTACCCGTTAGTTTAAGGTCCTTTATATCTTTATAAAAAGCTAGTTTAGAGAATAACGATAAAATTCTAATACGACGTACGGCCGCGAGTTATAAATATACCGTAACCTTTAATATAATATTCTTCTTATAACTCGTAAAGGCGAGTATAGTATTACGATAAATTTATTAAACTCCTTAATTTATTTCCTTAAAGTAATATTCTAGTAATAATTCGTACCGTTATAAATAACCTAAAAGGTAGTCGAAATAATAATTAAATCTAAATTTAATTAACGGTTCCCCGAAAAAGATAAAGTCTAGCGTATATCGTATTTAAAGTATTCGAATAATAATAGCTATAATTTTCTTATACTACTCGTACTCGTTCTTAATATCGTTATTATTATATATACTTTGGATAAGGCTCTTATACCTTTTACTAATCTTAATAAATTTATTTTTTATATAATATTTTAGGCGTTTACGCGCCCTATTTAAGCGAGAGTAATCTTTTTTAAGAGGTAGTATAATTTATTTATAATTTATAAACGTATTTATCTAACTTATTATCGTCTTTAATAATAATTCGAACGGAGTCCCGTTAATTAGGATTTTTCGAGGTTTCTAACCCGGTATTATATTATTAATTTTCCGAATCTTAGTAATCGTCCCTGTAGTCTCGTTATTCTCGGTATATACTTTATTTATTATAATCCTATCTTATCCTACCTCCTATTAAATTATTTTATTTTTTATTTTTAATTTATTACTTTTCTTTTTTACCGCGGGAATTTTATCCGTTATAATCTTATCGACCTAACTAGGAAGCGAGGTTAAGAATATAAAATAAATTATTCTTAAGAAGTTATAATCTTCGTTAAAATAAGGAACCTACTTTAACTTTATTAAAAAGTTACGATCTAATATATTTAATTTTACGATATAAGTTTTTAATTTAGAATTATCGTAGGTTTATTATAATACTTACCTAAAAGCTTTATCCTTTTATTTTATCTACGTATTTATTAAATCTAGTTAATAGGATAGTAAACCCGTAGAGGGAAGGAAGAGATTAAAGCCGTAACTCGGTATAAATTTTTTAGATATATTAAAATCGACGTATATATATTAAATCCCCTAGGGGTTCCTAGACGGGTAATATACCTTAAATAACTAAAGATCCTTCGTTATTCCCTCCGTAAAATATAGGTTATATCTCTTTTCCTTCCTAGTTTTCTTTATATTCTTATAATTTAATACGAGTAAATAATTTAGGTAGATTACTTTAAGAGTTTATAAAATCTAAACCCCTTATTAATTATTAATTCTAAATTTAATAAAAGTTAGTCGTATTACTTTTTTAAACTCTATAATATCTACGAGGTATCCCTCGTTTTAGAAGACCTCTATTTCGAATAAAATAAATATACCGAGTATTTAAAATAAAATAAAACCTATTATTATTCTTTTTATATAAATCTTTTTTCCGATTTTATAATCTTTAATATTATCTAGCCTAAAAAGAAGGTAATAGTCCTCCTATCTTTTATTATTCCGGTATATATATTCCGTTATTTTAGTAAGTTATATATTCGATAATTTAATTTAATTTATTAACTTTAATATTTAGACCTAATTATTAATTTATTTATCCTTCGCTCTTTTCTTTAGGGATTTCTTAGTATCTTCCTCTTCCTTAATCGGAATATCTTCTACTTTATTTTACTCCGGGATAAATATTAATTTAAATATTTAATTAATAACTACGCGTTTAACTATTTTCTCGTTATACGCGGTTTTAGCGTCCGTAAAGCCTTTCTATAATTATTTAAATAAATCGTCTATCGTAGGCGGGATTAATCGAGTTATTATTACTATTTATATTATATTTATTAAAGGTTAATTATTTATTATAACTTAACTAACTCTTTTATTATCGCGCGTTATAGGGGTTCCGTTATTTTTCGTATTTCGATCGCCGTTATTTTTACCCTTAAAGTTATTAATAAGAGTTTATAAAGATTATATTATTTTATTATTTATACTCGTCTTAGGATTAATTAAATCGTTAAGAGTTTTAATAAAGAAAACGTCGTATAAAACCGACCTAGAGTATATACTAGGATTAATAAATTAATTTTCCTTAATCGGGAGCTTAAAGTATATACTAGGACGGGTACTATTATTCTTAATAATCCGGAATATACGCGGTATACTAGGACGGTTACTTTTTAGTCGTTTTTATTCTCGATATTTATCGAACTCGCTTTATGAATTTATTATTTAATTAATATCCGCTAGTAGTTTATTTAATAGTTATTTTTACTTACCGTCTTTATTTATAATATTTATTCTACGTTTACGTTTTCCTCGCCCTAGGTTATAGATCTCGTCTTCGGAATTATCTTCTATCGTTATTTCTACTACCCGATATTAACCGTACGCCGTAAATAGTATCGAGAAACGGAATAAAGGTTTATTTACCTCGAGACTTCACTATCTTTATTAAAAATAAAAAAAGTTATTAAATTAATCCTTAGTTTACTAGTACGAGCTTAAATATAGAGTCGGTATTCTCGTTATTAATAATTTTCTTAATTACTCCGCGGAGTTAGCGATCCCTTAATAATTTAATTATAAATCTACTTCCTTAATACTTAAACTAGATTTTTAATAATAACGAAGTATTTAGCCCTAGATCTTCGCTTAAGTATATAATAAATATTAATAATATTATATTTAATATTACTTTTTTTAGACTTAACGGAGGGTCGGTTAATTTAGCGATATCTATAAAAGTAAACCTAATTATTAAATTATTATATCTTACTCTAAGATTAACGTCTAGTAGATTAAATCCTTATACGGCCGCGTAATTCGTCTACTATTTTAATATAACGGGTAATAATATAACGCTTTTTATTCGTATTTAATCTAATACCTCGCTAGGAGACGAGAAAGGTTATTATAATTAACTTAATTTATATAACGACCTTTCGCTGGTATTTTTTAGTTACCGTCTCGTATTATAAGTAATATATTATATTAAAATAAAGAGGGTACTCTAAATACCGTCGTTATTTAAATTATTAAAAAGTTTTAAAGTATTATCTTCGTACTTTAGAGTTAAAATAGTAATAAACTCGTTCCTAATAACTTTAAATTACTTAATATTTATATATACTTTTATTTATCTATTTAGCGAAAGGATTATACTTTATATTTTACTCTTTAAGCGGTAGTTATTTATCGTCTCTTAATAAATATATAATAGTTTTATATTATATTAAGGTAACGAAGAGTTCCCCGTTATTAACTTTATTAGTTTTTTAGATAATAATATAATCGCCTTTAAAATTCTTCTTTAGGATTATATAACCCGAATTAACGAGAGTTATAATAATAATAGCGACGTCCTTCGTAAAGATATTCTCTAAGAGTAACGATTCGAGTATTTTAAATATATAATATTCCTCCTCGTTATCGAATATATCGCCGTTCTTAACTTTATAGAATATCTCGCGAAAGTATTTATAGAGTTTTTAATAGTAGGTTATATTCCCGGCTTCGTCTAATTTACACTTAGTATTCTCTTTTATTATTTATTATAATTCTTTAGTTTTTTAAAAGATTACGTTTTTAAATATAGGCCCCGCTCTACCCCCGTAGTCCTCGAAGTCTATATTATTTATTAAGATAATATCTTCGTTATTATAATTAATAAGATCGTTATTATTATAATCCGAGCCTCTTTATCTTTAACTATTTTATAATTTATCGGGTTAAAGGGCGTTACTAGTTTATATTATATTAATTTAAGAATTACTCTCGCTTTATAATTCGTTACCTTTAATAATTTTATTATCGTCTAGTTATACGCCTTTAGGGGTATTATTACCGTTTATAATAATATTATTAATAAGAGTAGGATTAATATTTAGGTTAAGTCGACCGAGAAAGTTTATAATTTATAGTAATAAAGTACCGAAGCTCGTATTATAAAGTTTATAACGACGATTTATAATACTAAAAGATATTTTTCTAGTTTTATTTATTATAACTACCGCGAGCCGATTATATTAACTTTAAAGGAGCGAAGAGTTAGGTTATTATTATAAATTACTAGTATTATAAATTACGTATCGTTGGTTCTCGTTTTAAATAACGGCCTATTCGGTCGTAAATAAATAAAAACGAATTATATATTTCTTTATAATTTTAATTCCTCTTTTACCGAGCCGAGTAAATTCGGTATTTAACTTCGTAATAAAAAAGTCTACTATTTTATTTATTAAGTTTAGGACCTTTACCTTTTTACTAGCCGATATAAATAATATAGTAATAATTATCTCGAGTTTTATTTTCTCGGTTCCTTATAGTCCCTTTAAGAGTCCGAGGTTATTAAATATATATAATAAATATTTTAATATACTTACCTAAGATTTATCTAGATTGATATTTTATTATTCGAGTTTAACCTTAAAATTTATTCTTTAAAGAATATTAACTACGGTCTAAATACGTAGATTTTATCTAATAATAAATCGTTACTATCGAGGGTTATAGATATAATTTATATCTTCTTTATATACGGGATTTAGTATCTTAATAACGGCTAGTTTAAATTTATATAAGATATCGGATAAAAAAGGAACGACTTTAATTATTATTAATTCCGCGTCGAAATAGAATTTCTCGAGCTCTTCGCGTAATATATTTTATAAATCTATTAAATTAAAGACCGACTTTAATTTTAAATTATTTTAATCGTTCTTTTCGTACTTCTAGAGGCGGTTAAATATAATAATATAATCGAGCGAACTAGCGTAAGGAAAGGGTTTTAATAGGATAACTACTATTTATTCTTTAATAAAAAATTTAATTACGAAGTTATTTTCCGTCGAAAAGCGATATTCGTAATTCGAGGGTAGGCGGAGGAGGCCTATATAAATATAATTACTCTTTAATATAATTATTAAAGCGCGTAGTTAGTATTCCCGGAGCTAGGAATTTTTAATATCTTTTATTTTATTCTCTTCTTAGTAAATAATAGATATACCCTCGGTAATCTAGTACTCGTTATTATTAATATATATTAAATTAAATAGTAAATTAATCTTTAGACGATTTATTACTAATATAATTTAACTTTTCTAAACTTTATATTTCGTATCGGCCAAATTATTAAACTAGTAAATATATAGTATATATACTCGCTCGAGATTAAATATAGATAATATTTCGCCGTATAAAATAAAAAATGAATCCGCCTCCGAGGTCGAAAAGAAAGTAGTAAATTTAATTATATTATTCTCTAATTTAGTAAATACGTCGAGTAACTAATTTTAAATATATTAAAAAACGCCTAAATTACCGGTTTTTTATAGAATTCCTTTAGTCTACGCCTTCGCTAGGCGGAATAAAAATTCTATATATATTAATTATTTTATAGTATAATAAGTAACTACTCCGACCTCCTGTAATTTAATATAATAATCGAGGTATACTTACTCGATAAAGTTATTTTAGGCGGGCTTATTTATAAAAGCCCTAAGATATATATAAATTAACGACTCGTTTTAAATATCGCTTATAGTATTTAGCCGGAATATTTAAATATAAAATAATTACTCTTCGCGAGAGTAATTAGGAGTAGGTCCTTCTTTATTAATAAAAGCCTTAATCTAGATATATATACTAGACGACTAGTTATTATTCTCGTTTATATAAATCTTATATATTACGCGGGTATCTTTATTTTTAAATTACTTAATAAGTTTATTTTAACCTTCGAAGATAATTCTCGCTTTATACGAAGGGTTCTTCTTCTTTATAGGCGTAGTACTATTATCGGCTCGCTCTTTAATAAGATTATCGGCTTCGTCGCGCTCGATAATTTAAAAATCTATATATATATCGCCGGTAACTTTACCGGGGTTATTTTTATCTAGGCGAGTAACCGCGGTTTATTATTTACTTGGTATAATAAATTAATAAGATATTACTACCTAAAGTATAAAGGGGTATAAAATAAATAAAAGTTTAAAAAAACGAAATTATAAGGTCCGTTAATTAAAATTCCTATTAATAATAATAATTTATTTATATAAAAGGTAATCTTTCTTTATACTATTACTCCTAACTCGGCGATTATATAAAGAAATTAAGTAAAAAGTAAAGTAAATTATAAATAACTTAAGATATAAGGACCTTCGACGTAGATTAAGTTTAATAAAATAAGACTACGGAGTTTATTAACGGAATCTTAAAGTAATAATAATTATTTATTTACGAGGCTCGTAATTCCTCGTATATAACTACTCTTATTAATAGTAATTATATATAAATAGAGAGGTAGAAGTACTATAGTTAATAAATAAAGGTATAAGGGTATTTATAATAATTAAAAGTATATTAAGTTTTTTATAACGTAGCCGCGTTTAAAGTTAAACGAATAAAGTAAAGTATTAATCATAGTAACCTACTTCTTATAACTAATTAATAATACCTCGTCTATAATTAGATATCTATATAGATTTTAAATAAATAATTTCTAAAAAACTCGTACCGTTTTAAGGTAGGTAATTAATAAATATAGAGATATAAATTTCACGATAATAAACGTCTTAATCGGCGGGTATTTTAGACGTTAGCTCGTTATATAATAAATACTTTAATATATATAAATACCGGTATATTCGCCGGTTATTATTACCGAGGTACTTGGGAATAAGGTAGTAAAAAGAATAAAATTAAAGAATCCGGTCTTAAATAAATTAATATATCGAGGATTATAATTTAGTTTCGTTACTACGATCTTATCTTATAAATTAACCCTCGATAAATAATCTTCGGTAGAGATAAAAGTAAAAGAAATAACTATAACTATTTAATAATTTTATATTCGGGCTTTATATTTATAAACCGCCGAGTAAAATAAATAAATTAAATTATACCTTAAAGCGATTCGATATAAGGTACGATCTTTACTAATATTTATTATAAAAACCCCCGTTAATTTATAAAGTAATAACTTCTTATTTAAAGAATAATCTTTATCCTCTTATTCCTCCTTAATCCGATTTCCGGAAATAAATTTATCTTTATATTAATTCTTATCCGCGAGCTAAATATTTATACCGGTAGTACCGTTATCCTTAAAGATTACTACGGCTATAAAGTATTTCTCGGCGCGTTTAATTAAAGAAGCCTTAAGGTATTTAGATTTACGGTTATAAATATATTTCTCTTTAACGAGAGTACCTTCGGTAGCCGTATTTTTATTAACGACGGTAATATTTTTTATAACGATATTATTATTAATATCTTTATTATTAGTTAAGTCGGGCTCGATAGTAGTAATTTTATACTTTATACCCGCCTTTTTTTTAGAAGTAGTAATAAGGTTTACTCGTCGTTAATAAAAGCGTTAGTATTAATACTCGCTTTAATTATAAAAGTATATTTCTTAAAAACGACCTTAGGCTTAATAAGTCTAGTTTATTTACGATTAATTATAATAGTAATATAAAGGATATTTATAAATAAAGTACCTACTCGATTATTAGAGCCGATATATTCTTTATAATTAAAAGTAAATATCCGTAGCCCTAATAACTCTTCTACTTAATTATATATATTCTCGATATAATTATACGGTTAAATTAAATAGAAAGCGAGTCGAGATAATTTACGGGTAAACCGCTTATTCCTTTTACGGATTAATAGATTAAGAATATCGATAGTATAAAGATTAAATTTTATTCGGAAGAGACGAAAGGTTTAGTTTAAATCTATCTTCGAGTTAACTAGGAAGACTTTCGCCTAACGCGCGTTATAAAAACCTTCGAGAAACCGACTATTAATATCGTTTATATTATATTATATACTACTATTTATTATAGTTATAAGTTAAGTATTATTTATAGGCCTTTACGATTTATCGTTATTATTAGTCCCTAATATTTTTGTTTTTTTAATAGAGGAGGGTTTCGGAGTTATATTACTCCCTCTTTTATTATCGGTATAAACGTAAAGAATATATATAAGTCTCGGATCTTTTAGTAATAACTCCTTTTATTTATTCTATTATAATAGTTATTAATAGTCCTAATCCCGAGTATAGTTAATAAGTTGGATAATAGGGAAAATTAAATATATATAAACCGGTGAAATTATAAATAAACTAAGCCGTTATTCTTTAATATCGGCGGAACGTCTAGAAGTAGACTATTCTAAAGATAAGAATTTAAAAAATCTAAATATTAGACCGTTAAGATACTATTTATTTATTAACGTAAATCGGCTCGCGGCGGGTAGCCTTTAAAGTTTTATTATATAATAAATCTAAATATTGCCCGCGTATCTATTCGAAGAATCTACTCTTATTATTATACGGAAGACTATAAGTCGGTAGGAAATAAATTAAATATTATTTAATAATATATATTATATAAGAAAGTATATTTAATAAATATCGAACTCGTTTATCGAATACCTCTTTTTCGACTTTTATTTCGGATATCCGATCTTATTTAACTATATATATAGTATAATAAATATAAACCGACAGTATTACCGCGGTAAATAGATATTATAGTACTACGTATATATAAATATTATAGGCGGAATTTCGTGAATATTAATAAATTTAATAAATACCTACCGTACTATAAAGTCTTCGTCGATAACTATTTATATAAGAAACCGCGAATTTTACCCTCTCTACCTCGGCGACTCCTATAATCGACGAGATTAACGATATATACCTAGAAAGATAACGAGGTTATAGAAATAAATAGTATAAAAGGAATTAACGTAGGGTCTTTTACCGTCGATATAAAAGACGTCGATATAAATACGGAGATTATTATTTATTAAACGCCCTCGAACCGGCCCCGCTATAATAATTTAGAGTATAATAAATAAAAGAAATTATTAATTCTATCCTTTAATATCGAGCGTAAGAGTCTTTTATTTATATTTTTATATATTCGGGTAAAAACGTTTACGGAAGGTAGTAATCGTCGCGTAGAGATAAATATTAAACCCGATAAAGTAAATATTAATATTATAAAGTTTAATAAATATTCTTAATTTATTAATAAAATAAAAGGAGTATATTATTTATTTCCGAGTATATACGACTACGCGCTCGCCTAGTAGTTTTATAAGGAAAAAGTAACTAAAGGCGGTCGCGATAAGTTTTTCTATAATATTCGACTCGAACTATTATATAGCCTCCTTAATTATAAGAATATTAATAATTTAACCGAAATATAAGATAATATTATATTTAATATCGACGAAGATAAATAAATAAAATAGATATTTAATATTTAATTAAAGATTTAGGGGACCGAGCTAAAGGATTATAATATTTTATATCGAGATATTATTAAGGCCCTCCGATTTCTTTTAAAATACCGGCCGTTTAAAGATAAAATAGTATTTAAACTCGTACGCTAGTATAATAATAATAATAAGCGCGTATATACCGAGATATATACCGGCGATTAATAATAATAGATATAGGAGAAATTTCTTAATAAAGCTACCGTAGTACTATTACTTCTTTCTACGGATAAGACTTTATTTATATAGTATAAAAGTAATCTAGCCGTATAATTAATCTATTTTATTATAGGGAATCTAAAGGTATAAATATAATAAAGTTAAAAACGGCCGGGTTTAATATTCCTAGGACTTCTACCTATTATACCTAATAACGGCGAATATATTAAATCCGATATATAGTATAAATCTATATTAATTATACTTCATTATAAATATAATAGAAACTCTTATTTAAGATAATCTTAAAGTCCTAACTTTAAGTTAATAATTAGAACTGTAATAATTATAGGTTTTCTTATTATATATATAAATTAAAAGATCCGATCTTATTATCCGATTATCGTAGGCTTTATAGTAGATTATAAGGAGTAGGTTTTAATTATAAGAGTTAAAAGCGGCCGATAATATACGATCTATATAATATTATTAAACGAACGAGGAAATTTTTAAAGTAAATAGCGCCTCCGAATCTACTCTTTTATTTAATCCTAAATTCGGCGATAACGCGAAGAAAATATCCTAGAGAATAATAATTAATGGGTATATTTAATATATAATTTTACCTAATTATATACTACGGTTAATATATATAGAGCTATACTAGTCGATATATTATATTAACTATTTGAGGGTACGGTTAATTATCTCTTTAAATAAATTACCCTAGTTATCGAGGAGAGCGCGCCTATTATTAAGAAATTAAAGGGGGCGAAGGTAGGACTAAAGAATATATTAGAAATAATATAATTAAACGAAAGATTTTATATTATTCCAGCCTTTTATAATTTAAAGAACTATAAGTACTATAACGCCGTCGTATAATAAATAGGTAAAGATCGAAGAGCGATTATATAATAATTAATATTAATAATCGCTCCGTTACTAGCCGACTTATATAAAAGGGAACTTTATTACGTACGGGTATTTATAAACTTTATATTAATTATTTAATATTATTTATATAATAATAAGATACTAGAATATCTTTAAAATATACTTTATTATTTTAATAAACTAAAGAATTATTTTCGCCGGTATAAATTAAATAATAGAGTAAACCCGGACGGTTATTTTGATATCCTAAAGCTCTACGTAATAACGTATTATATAGAGTAAATTCGAATATTCGGCGCTACGGATAACTATAATACCGAATATAGAGAAGTAGTATTTCGAGTTAATTAATAAACGAGAGGTCTTTTAGGAATAACTCGTCCGTTATATTTCTTATTACCTACGAATACTAACTATAGAGGATAATCTACTTTATTTTATAACGAGATTATTTATTTTAAAAATAGTAGCCCTTATAACTAAAGTACTAAAATTTAATCGTAGGATTCGATTATTTAGATTCTAATATAATCTAGAGTCTTAGGAAAGAAAGAGAGTTTTAAGAGTAAAATTTAATACTATATATTAATACCCGCTATCCGTAATATAAAGAAATTATATATCGAATATTTTCTAGAGGTACTAGCCGTTTATATATATTAACGCCGGTAGGAGGGGGGTAAAGAATCGATAATTATTAAAATTATAAATAGGAGAGAAATTAATCTTATTTAAATCGATTTATATTTTATTTATCTTTATCCGTCCTTATAATACTAGAAGTTAGATAAGAAAGATTTAGAAGATTTAAAGAACCTAATTATAAACCGCGTAATATATAAAGTTAATTAATAAAGTTAAGGAGAGTAGAGACGTAACTATATTTTAATACGAGAAGTATAATTATAATTTTATATAATTTTTCTTTATAGCTAAAGTCCTACCTAGCTCCGGCTTCTCTTAATAGTATTAAATATAAACTATTAAAACGTTAAGGGTGAATTATTCTAATATAATTATACTCTTATCGATTTTCTAAAAATCCGTAATAAAGGCTCTCTATATAAGATTTATAATATAATAAAAGTAGAATTATAACCGGTAAATTTAATTACTAAACGGAGGATACTCGGGGGGCGTTAGATTATCCCTATAATAAAAATTATAAAGAGTATATATATTATACCGGCGTATATAAATAAGACTATAGGAAAAGATAACGTATTTTATATTAATAATTATACCGATTAGGACTTATATAATTTAATCTATAACGAGGATTTTCTAATATAAGGGATATAAATAAATAATTAAACCTACTATAATTATAGTAGGCGAAGGTAGATTATATAATTAATATAATATTTAAATTTATAATATACTACCTAACTTATAAACTATACGCGAATAACTAAAATAATAAATATTATAGGATAAACTACGGGGGTAAATTATAATATATTCGATTATAAATAATAAGAAATCGTTCTACTATAAAATATAAGTTAATTATTCTTATATTAATTAGGGCTAGGGCTGGGTCTTTTTCTTATTACCCGATTTCGCTACCGGAATAAATAAATAATAAAATAATACCTCGATATTAACGGATATACGGAAGATTATTAAATATAATATTTACGGTAGCTAGGGACGGGTTAATTAAGAATAAGTTTAAGAGATTTTAATAGTATAATATAATCGGCGAAAATTATAAAAACGAAACTAGGTATCGATAAGGCCGTATATTCGTTAATCTTTATATAATTATAAAAATAATTAGAGGCTATAAGTATCCTAGGTTAAAAACTAAATATAATAAATATAAAAGACTATTTACGACTTATTTTCGCCGGTATTTATAACGAGTTCGTTTATATATTCGGCGATATTCTTAGATAATAGAAGGACCGATATTTACTTTTCCTCGCTTAAAGAAATAACTATAATAGAAGGAGGCAGGTAAAAGCTAAACGATATTATATAAATAACTAAGAAAATTAAGGACTCTCGAGCGCCGAGTTATTAAAAAAATTAAATAATAGGCCGAACTCTACTTATATAGGTAAAAATATTAATCGGATTAACTTTATCCGCTATATAATATTATATATTAGAAACGGTATAGACTAAAGTATAATTTATACGATTTAGGATATTTAGAAGAGCGGTATATATACGGGGCTAATAAATATAAATAACCTCGATTTTAAAAAGTTTATATCCTTAATTAAGACCGACCTAGGTTACGATAATAAAAAAAACGTAATTATCTATACCCGCCTTAGTTTATTAAGTATAATTATCTTTAATAAACGGGAATAAAGAGTAGCGCTAGTAGAAATATATATTTAAGGTATTAAACGTTTTTCTTTTAATATCCGAGAGTTATTAATCGAGCGTTATATAGTATATATAGTAATAAACCCCCCCTAAAGGACCGAGACCTTTAATCGAAACTTGAGTAACTTAGGCGGCGAGGCTCTAGATATATAACTAAAACGAAAATATTAAATTTAAGTAGGAAAAAGGGTATTAATCGTAATAATAAATTTAATAACTAAGAATAACTAGTTTCTTTAGTATAAATCTTAAGAATTAATATTTATAACGTTTAATAAATATTAATTATATTCGATAAATTAGGATTAGACCCCTAAAGTCTAATCCTATTAAGTTAAATTTTCTAAAAATAAGTAATTTCCCCCTTTTCCCCCGACCGCGTGAATTCTACTTTTATTAATAATTACTACCTTTTAATACCCTTCTTCCTCTTTATTTAATCCGATTAAAGTAGTATATAAGTTCGTAACTTATACCTTAATAATATACTATCTAATAGGGTAAATTTACGATTTATAATTAAAAGATATTTAATATTAATCCGGCTACCTTTTAGGATTATTATAAAAATAACGCGTCCTATAAGAATTTATAGCGGAATAGTCGTTACTCTAACTCGGAATTAGAATATAATTATAACGATTCGGATTCTAGCGATAAAGAGAATAAATAACCCGGAAATAATAAAAAACGGAGTTACTCTAAAATTTCCTAGATAATAAACGTATAAAGATAAGAATAAATATCTCGGATTATATATAATCGAATTTAATTAATTTAACTATAGGCTAGAGTTACCGTAGGTAAATTATCTCGTAAAAGATTAAATAAAAGGAGGCTCTAGCGGTAAAATTAATCTATATTCTATAACTATTTAATATTTATGAGAATTAATATAAATACGATCTTTACCTCTAGAGTAATACGAAATACCGGACGAAAATAAAATCTTACGAGATATATACTATTATTATTCCTAATTACGAGAAGTTTTTAAAAGCGATCGTTTTAACTAGATATATTTATAATCTAGGTAAGGGTAGAAAGTTTTAACCGGATAATAACTTTTAATAAATTAATAATCGGATAAAATATATATAGGACGTCGTAATTAAGAACTCGGGGTTTAAAATCGGAACTAAATTTAATAGGGTCGATAATCGGTTTACCTTAATTAAAATATAAAAAATTAGATTTATTTAAGTAGATATTTCATATTAAAATTAACCTAACGTATAATTATTTAACTTTTTTAAATAATAGCGCGCCTACGCCTTAATAATTATATAAATTATAATAATTACTATATATATATAAAATAGTTTATAATAAAACGTAATCTCCCTCGCCGCTAGACTATTATACTACTAAACTTTTATATATCTCGATATAAGATATACTCTAGTCTAATAATATAACTAACGAAGGTATAAATTAATAATAAAATAAATAAATAAACGAACCCTATTCTAATAAAAATACTCGTTTATATAATATTCAAACTATCGAAGGACGATTTTATTAACGAAGAGAATATAAGAAAATTCTTTAAACCCCTCCCCGATCTCTTAATTATATTTACCGTTATAGTAGTAGTATATATTATCTCGGAGTACTTTACTAGAGAGTATAAAGTCGAGAAATTTAAAGAGGAGAGGGCTTAAAGTAGGTATTTATATTCTTTTTTATTACCGATAAATATATTATAACTAGTTAACGAGAGTCCGTATTAAATTAATAAAAAAGAATATAAAGGGTATAAATAAATCTCGACGATAAAAGGTATAAAACCCGTATTTATAGAATATTATTAAAGAGGGTAAAGGACGTTATTAAAAGTATAGAAAGATTCGACTCTAATAATAATACGGTTATAATAAACCTCGATAATTATTAGATATATAATCTACCCTTCGTTAATAATTTAGATAATAACGAATAAATTAACTTTTCGGATAATAAACTCTAAAGTAATCTTTTTATATTAATTAATAACGTAAAAAATATATAGGTTAATATACGTAAAGCGATAACCCTAAAATAAATAAAATAAAAATTTATAATTTATACCCTCGTAACCCGTATATCTTAATACCTCTAATCTTTACTACTACCCGAACGCCGGTATTAAATTCTTAATACGTAAATTTAATAAAGCGTAACTATCTTAGACCTAATTAATTTATTATTTACAGTAGAATATCGCCCCCGACTCGCTCTTATCTTTATTACGGAATCTTAGATAAACCTCCGTTAGAATAAAAAAACTCGATAATAGTACGAGGGTTAAAGTATAGAACGATTTATATAAAGTTTTTAAACCTAAAAAGAAGTACACCCTTAATATTATATAAAAAGAAAAATAACTAGAAGATTAAATTACCTTTAAATTATAAAGATTTAAAGAATTCTAGGCTATCTTTATACCGGAAAAATCTAATTAAGTTTAATATAAGAGGAATAATATTAACTTAATTATATCGAGTAATAATAAGAATAAATATAAAGCTTATATTAAATAATTAGGGAAAAGATTACGAGTAATAATAAAGCCTAAAAAAAATAAAATTAAGGAAAAATAAAGATAACGATATAGTTCACGTAGAGTTTAATAAATAGTAGTATATTAATTAAATAATATAGTAAGGAAGTCGGAAAAAGATAAATAATAACTATATATTAAATAAAATTAGTAATTATTTATAGAACTCTAATAAACGTATATTTAATACTAAGCGCGTAAATTTATATAGTATTAATAATAGTAGCGGTAGCGGTAAGGGCGGCGATCTAGGTTACGGCGGAGAAATCGCCGAGGGTTAATAAAGCGATAAAAATAAAGAAACCGTTAAGATTAATAAAGTTATAGATAATAATATAAATAAATAAAATAATAATATAAACTTATATATTTAATAAACGTATTATCCTAATAACGATATATACGTTTATTAAATACGATCTATTAATAGTAATTTACGCGTTTAATAAATATAATACTCCGACTACGATATAATCGCCCGATACGATTCGCGCGAATTCGTATTTAGTATAACCGTATAAGATAATAAATAATAACTATTAATAGGAAAAGGCTACTCTTAGTAACTCTTAACGAAAGTAGGTATTAAAATAATCTCTAGGGCTAACACATAAACTAAATAAATCTAAACGTATTTTACGTCTTTTTCGGTAGAATACGGGTTTACTACTTTACCGATATAAACCTCCTTAAGGTTTATTTTAATTTAATAAAAGTAGTACTTTAGCGAGATAAACGGTATTTAATCTATTAAAATTCTTAATCGATTTCGGAGTATATATAGACGTATTTATCGAAGGTATATAACTATTAGTTATTAATTTTCCTCTAAGAGATAAAGGCCTATTAGGTAATATAATTAATATTATATTTTATAATATTAATTAAGAATTCGTTCTTTATTCGAGAATATTTTTTCTTTTAGGAGACGAGGTTAAAATATTTATTAAAAAGTATAAAGCCTTATTTAAGTTCCCGGATATAATTCCGAGTATCTTTTTATTTAAACGGGTTATTATATACTTCCCGTAACTTCTTTCGTTAATTAGTAAAGTTAGTTAGAGTATAAAGATTATTCTTTTAGTAACGGTTTATTAAGTTAAAGACCTTTTTACCGATAACTAATTTAAACTCTATATAAACGATCTCATTATTATCGGTAAAGTAGCGGTTATAATTTATATATATCCACTATATTAATATTTACTCTTAAATATCTAATATATCCTAGTCCCCTTTATATTCCGAGATATCTAGAAGTTTTTCGGATCTAGGAGGCGTTTAAGATCGCGAGGGGGTAGGTTATTAAATATTTAAAAAAGAAAATAAACGTAGGTCTATAATAATAGTATTACTAAAAGTATTTTTATCGAATATTTAGGGCGGGGGTTAAGGTATAATTTAAATTATAATAAATATAGCCTAGGCTATTATTTAAACGATAATATAGACTAAGAATTACGTATTTAGTATAAGAGGAGGAAGAGGCGTAAATAAAGATAAAGTATTTAATAAAGAATTACTCTCGATTTAAATATATAAATAATCGAAGGTATTAAAGAAACTAGTAGGGTTATTCTAAACTTCGGCGAGGAATTATTATATATAGTCTTCGGGGTTAAGGGGTTAATCCTTTATAATAATTATCCTAATACTAGGGAGTACTAATTAAATAGTTAATCTTTTATAATATTAAGGGACGGGATTAATATCTAGAGGTTTATTAAACTAACGGCCAGGTTTATTAAATTATAATTTAACTATAATATAGGAGTAAGTTAAAATAAAAAATAAAGAATAAAAACTAGAGTAGGGCCAGCTACTATCTAAATAAAAACTAGTATATAAAGTATTTACTTATTTCCTATCCCGACTATATTAGGATAAAAATAGGGAAATTAATTTAGATTTAAATTAAATCTAAAATAAATTAAACTAGGTTAAGGTAAATAAGATTATACTATAATAAAAATTATATAAATACAAAGCTTTTCGTAGAACTAATCGTCGTTATATTTATAATATAAATAATTATTTATTTATTAATAATATTAAAGTTAGGCTAGTATAATACTTCTATTATATTTATCGCTAGAAGAGGTATATATTTCTAATTATATATATTATAACTCCGTTAACTAGAGTAAAATCTAGAGATAATTAATAAGATAAATATAAATCGTCTAATCTTAAACTAAATACTAGAATTATTAATATTTTATTTATCGCTAGAAGAGGTATACGTTTCTAGTTATATATTATAACTCCGTTATTAGAGTAAAATTTAGAGGTAATTAATAAAATAAATATAAATCGTCTAATCTTAGACTAAATACTAAAATTATTAATATATCGTTTCGAGGGGACTTAATAAATATATAGACTTCTAAATCTTTATTATAAAATGATCTATATAATTAATATTCCTAGTAAACTAAATTAACCTAATAAGGCGCGGTATATTATAGAATATATATAGAGGGTAGTATATTTATAATAGTTAAATATAGTAATAAAGTAATACATTAATGAGGAGAAGGGGTAGTAGAATAATAATAATAATCTTAATAATAAAGTAATAAAGTAAAAAAGTAATACTTTAATTAAATAATATTTAGCGAAACGACTTTAAGAGGATAAACGAAAGACTTTAATAAAAGAGATAAAAGACTTCGATAAGATTACGTTTTTAATAATATAGAAATCTTTTATATAATAGGTAGTTATTCTAGCCGGTAACTATAAACGATAGCGAATAATAAAATAGTAATATAAATAGTATAATTATATAGTTATTAATTTAATAATCTACTAGATTAATTCCGTTTTATAACCGTTATTCGACCGTTATCTAATTATTTACGACCGTTGAAGGTATAACGTTAATCGAGGTTTTTAACTATTTTATAAATATTATATAACCGCTATATAATTATTAATATATATTATACTATATTAAAACTAGTCTTATACTATACTAAGACTAGTCTTATAGTAGTTATTAAATATAGTATATAAATCCTATAAACGGATTATACGGCGTAGTTATACTATTTATATTATAATATTATATTATAGTTTTCGGTACTCCGGAGCCCTTTTTAGAAATAAAAGATTTGGAGCCCTCGCTCTAACTCTTTAAAAATTAATTTTATTATTTAAATTTAGAATTTTTTTTCTTATTAAGATTTCTTATTTATTTTTATATTATTATAAGTATTTTAGGTATTATAATTTAATAATTTAAATCTCTTTTAACTTTCTTAAATAGTAATTCGTTAAAAGTATAAAAAACTTTTCTAGAAATAATTATCCTAAAGGCGAGATATAAAAGATTAATATTTTAAATAAAAATATAAAAGATTTATCGAAGAATAATAATCTAATAGTAAATTAATAATTTATAGAATTAAAACGTAAATAAAAAACCCTCGAAAAAGAGGCCTTTATTATTACGATTTAAAAGAATATTAAAAACCTACGATATACTATCGTAAATAAAGTAGATAAGGAAATCGAAGATTATTTTTAAAAATTAAATATAAAAGAAGAAAACGGCCTAATAGTATATTATAATTAAATCGGTTTTAATATATATTAAGATAATTTATAATTATCGAAATTATAGGATTTCTATATAAAGAATCCGTAAAATTATTAAAAATAAATTTATAATATAAAGACTATATTCCGCTTAATACCCGTAAACTTTCGAATAAATAAAAAAAAGATTTTATATATAATACTTTATTTAAAGAGGTGAATTAAGAAATTATAAAATAAATATAAAGAACTTTATCTAATAAATATATTAATATAGAAATTCTTTTCGGATTATTTATCTAACGTAATCGAGGACTCTTTAAACCAAGTTATAAATTTGAATTTTAAATATTAATATATACGTTAGAGGAATAATTAATTAATATAAGATTTGGCTAGTAACGAGATCTAGGTATACGTCCTATTAATTACGAATTTTTAATTATTATTTATAATAGTCTAAAGAGTTAAGAGATTTTATATCGCGACGCGTTAAACTTATCTTATAGCGGTATCTATATTCTTAACGCGACCGTAGTATTAATAAAAAGAAATCCTTTCTTTTTCTCCTCTTTCTCCTCCTCCTCCCCTCCTCTCCTTTAACGAATTAAAGCGATAAAGAACGAACCCTCTATAATATAATCGATTAGAAAAGTAACTATAGTCGCGGCCCGATATATTAAAAAAAGGGGACTATAAAAAGAACGCGTCTATTATACCTATATATAAGAAAGAGTATAGAATAAATATATATATACGAAGCCGAAATCTTAGGCCTAAATAAGAGCTCCCGTCTAATTATTTATTAAATATTAATAATATTCGAATTATAAAGGGTTTCCTCTACTTTAAGAGTTATAAAATAACTACTATATAAAGTTTTATAAAACTGAATATTTTCCTCCGTCGTTAACGAATAAATAAAGTATAGGTACGTAAAGCGAAATTTATATAAATAAAAGAACCTTTATTTATACTTTTAGATATTAATATTTATATAAAAATCGTAACCCTAGTAGCCGGGTAATTATATTAAGATACTAGCGGGACGTAAAATCCGCTATAACGAAGAAATAATTACGCGTATATAGTTAAGAATAAAAACGAAAGAGTATAAAATAATAATAAGGAGGAATAATAAAGCTAGTATACCGGTATAATAAGATATATAATATTTAGCTACGGTTATATTTATATATATTATAAGGGCTTAGGCCCGTAATAAAGATAAATAACGAGTTTTAAAAAAACGGGTAAATATAAAGGATAAAATAACGAGGTTATCTAGGGTTAATATAAAATCGTTAATTTTAAAAATTTACGCGAAGAAGAAACCTAAAAGAAGAATTAATAATATATAAAAAGGCCTATTAATTAGTGGGCTAAAATATCTAGAACCGAGATTAAAGATAAACTAAAGTTTTTATCCTCTTAAAAAGTTTCTTTAACGGTTATTTAGTAATATTATCGGGTATTATATATACTCTATAGAACTCCCTTATAAGCGAAGTAGTTTTACTTAAGTAGGCGTATAAATTAATTAATTAATATAAGATTTCTATATTTATTCTAATACCCTAGAAAACGAATTACCTCTTTATAATAAAGAGTAATAAATAATTTATTTAATAACCCGTTTAAGATTTAATATTCTAAAAGAAGTTAACCGAGCCTAAAATATTCTTATTAAACGAACCGAATTTATATCTAAACGATATAAATATAATTTTAATTAAGACTTTAAGATATAAAATAATAATTAAGATAATTAATTAAAACCTCGAAAGAAGTATAAAAAAGAGTCGAAGGGCGGAGATAATAAAAATAAATTTAATACTAAGAGATAAGATTCTAATAGTAGTAGTTATAGGAACGCGAATAAAACGTATATAACTCGTAAAAGCGAGAAGAATCTTAAAGATATTAAATATTTTAATTATTATAAATTCGGTTATTATTTTAATAAATATCCGGAGAAGAAAACAGAGACTATTAATAATATCGGGGATTATATAACGGAGTTAAAAAATAATAAACCTTCGAGGAAGTCTTTATTTTAAGGGAATAAAGAGAAATAAGAACCCGATCGAGTATAAATATTAATAACGAAGATATTACGTATCTAATTAATATCGATATAAAAATTATTCGTATTAAGATAGATAAGAATCCGGGAGCTAAGATATATATTATTAATAAAATATTTATATAATAATATAACTTAAAGTATTTTAAAAGCGAGCCGTTACTAACTTTTAAATAAATAAGCGAGTAATCTATTTATTATTATAATACTTATAATATTATTTATTAATTAACCGATTTATAAGGATAAATTAAGGAGTATAATAATATCTTTTACTTTATTCTTAAGAAAGGGTCGCTTATTACTATAAATATACTAGTTATAAAAAAGGAAAAAATCTAAACCGACTATAATATATATACCTACCTAATAGTTCGGTATCGCGCCGAATATATATATATATATTAGAATTATCTAAGGATTTTAAATTATTAAGGATATAACTAATTATTTATATATTAATTTCTATTAAGGCTAGTCCTTTTAATTAAAATCTTATTAATAAAAATGAGATTAAGAAAGGCGATATTATCGTTAATATAATATCTTCTAATAATTATATTATTGTATCGCCTACGCTTCTCGATAAATTTATAGATTTTAATGATATCTTTTTAGATAAAGAAACTAATCGATTACCGTTATATAAAGACGGCGATTATATTATTAATATAAAGAATAACCTATTATATAAACCTCTTTATAATTTATCGAACCTTAAATTAATAAAATCAAGGAGATATCTAAATAACATTTTAGCGAAGGGTTAAATCAAATATTTTATTAATTTTATTAAAGTTCCTATCCCTTTCATTCTAAAGAAAGATAATAAATAATAATTATATATCGATTACCGAGGTCTTAATAAGATTATTATTAAGAATTGTTACCCGTTACTTTTAATTAATAAGATACTAGATCGCCTGAATAATATTAAATAATTTACGAAACTTAATTTAAAAGATATTTATTATCGAATAAAAATTAAAGAAGGCGATAAATAAAAGATAATATTTCGTATATAATATAATCTTTTCGAATATATAATAATATTATTTAGTTTAATAAATATACTTATTATCTTTTAAATTTATATTAATAAATCGTTAACGAGCTTAATAAATATATTTTATTTTATTTATTTAGATAATATCCTAATTTATATAAATTCGAAGAAAGAGTATATTAATTATATACGATAAATACTCGAACGCCTATAAAAATATTCTTTATTTATATATTTTAAGAAATACGAGTTTTTTATTTAATTAGTTAAATTTCTAAAGTTTATTATAAATATCGAAGGTATATTAATAAATATATATAGGATTAAGTTAATTTAGTCCTAGCTAAAACTAAAGTTCTTTTATAATATATAAGTATTTTTAGGCTTCGTTAATTTTTATTATTAATTTATTTATCGTTATTCGTAGATAATAGACTTATTAATAAGTCTACTAAAAAATAATTAAAATAATAAAAAATTTAGTTTATTTAAATAACTTAAAAAAGCGGAGTAAATATTTTATTATCTTTACGACTTCTTTATATATATATTTATTCTTATATACTTTAATCTAGAATTAAAAATTCGGATTAAGATAAATACTTCTAATTTCGTTATAACTACGATTTTAACGTAGTTATAAAATAATAACGAATAATATCCCGTCGCTTTCTAGTCCCGTAAAATATAAAGTCTAAAAATTCGATACGAGATTTATAATAGAAAACTCCTTATAATTATAATAATATTTAAATAATAACGATATTACCTCGAGGGTAATTTATATAAAATAAAAATCTTAACCGATTATAATAACTTAAGGGGTTTTATAGATATTAAATAATTAAATAATCGCTAGGCGCGTTAGGTAATAAGATTTTTATCTTTTAATTTCTTAATTTCGTATTATTCTAGAAAGAATAATCTAGCCGATAATTCTTTATATCGTTTTAATTATAAAGACTAGGATAGTCTTTTAAATAATATATTATTTATATTTTAATAAAAATTATTAAATTTAAAACGCGCTAGTTAAGGCCCTATTTTCGTTATAATACGAAATATATTCGTAGATATAAAAGATCTAGATATAAATAATATTTCGCCGGCGTTAAATAGTATATCCGTAATCGTTATATAAAATCTAATATATATAAAACTTATATTACTAGGATCGTTAAGACTTATTTTAAAAATAATATATTCTTTAATAATATATTTATCTCGGCCTAAAGAGTTAATACCTAGATAAGAAATTCTAAAGAATTAAAATAAAACGTTTATTTAAATTAATTATAATATAATAAAAGAACTATTTAATTTTATTACTAAAATTATATATTATAGATTACTCGTTTTAAATTTTATTATTAAATTAATAGTATTTTACGAAACGGCTTATAAAGTTAAAAGTTTATTAATAATTAAAATAATTCGCGCTTTATAAAAGGATAATTGCTTCTCGTAAATAAAAATCGCCGAAATTATATAGGCGGATTACTAGTATTCCGCCGGAGTATAAACTTTAGATTCTATATTAATTCTTAAATATAATAGTAAAATCTATATATCTAAAAAAAGATTAGTCCGCGAAGAGTTACTAGAATAATATTATAATAATATTTTAACGGGGTATTTTAGTGTTAAGAAAATAATAAAATTATTTATTAATAAATATTTTTAAAGTACTTTTAAGGCCGATATATAAGAATATATTAATATATATAATATATACTAGCGGGTAAAGGTACGTCGATACTATTTTTATAACGAGATTAGTTCTTTATTATATCCTACGGGTCCGTAGAAAGAAATTATAATAAATTTTATTATTAATTTACCTCTAAATAAGCGATACGGATACGGATATAATATAATCTTTATAATAACAAATAGGTATATAAAGATATTATAATATATTTTAACTACTAAAACGATCGACTTTATAAGATTAATAAAATTAGTATTCGAAGAAATTATCCTAAAGTTTGAGGTTCTTAATAATATTATTTTTAATAAAGATTTTATTTTTACGAGTATAATTTAGTTAGAGGTATATTATTTAATAAAAATTAAGAAGCGCCTAAATATCGTATTTTATCTATAAACAAATATCAAAATAAAACGCTAGAATTAAACTTTAAAATCTTATTTAAAAACCTTTTATTTAAGCGAGTAAAATAACTAGGTAATATTTTTACTTATAATAAATAAGTATATTATAATATATAGTATATAATAATAAAATAAATATTATTTATAATTATATATAATTATAATCTATTTCTTAAACCGCGTTTTAGGGCCGAGACGTATAAAGGAGAAATACCGTCGGTATAAAAAAGAATTTAAAAATTAAATATTTTAAGAGAGAATTTAATAAAAGTTAAAATTATTATAGTCGAGGCGTAAAAAATAGTTATAATAAAGAATATAAACTAAAAGTATTTAATATAAATAACTTTATATTATTATTAGTTAAAAACTTAATATTAAAATAACTAAATAAGAAGCTCTCTTATAAAGTAATTAAACTATTTAAAATTTTAAATATTATCGGAATATAAATATACCGCCTAGGATTATTAATTAGTTACCGAATTTATAATATTTTCTATATATCGTTATTAGAGCCGTATTATTAATAATAAAGTAATATTTGGATTCCTAATATATCTCTACCGGAATTAATAGATGATACGAACGAATAAGAAATAGAAAAGGTACTAAAAAAGAAGAAAATGAAAAGCGAGGTATTTTACTTTATTAAATAACTAGGATAACTATAGACCTTCGATAAATAAATTAATATAGATACTTTAGATAATACGCTAGAACTACAAGAAATATTCGAAGAATATACGAAAATAGAAAAGATATAAAAAAGTAAAGAATAAGAAAAGAAAGTATTATTAATTATTAACTACTATTAATTATTCTTTATTAAGAAGTTTCGAGCGAGATATATCCTTACGATTTATAAAGTATTTACGGGTAGGCCTTTATTTAAAGCGGCTAACTTTCTTAATTTTAAAACTCGGTTACTCGTAAATAAAATTACGACTAAAAAGTCGAGCTAAAAAACGAGGACGAGAAATAAAAATAAAATTAAGAATAAGATTATTAACCTCTTTTTTAACTTCTTCTTTAGAAATTTTACGAGAAGATATTAATTTATTTAATATATAGCGACTCGTACTCTTTATACCGTCGTATTAAGGGCGAGGCTTTATAAAATCGGAGCGAATAACGATATTTTTAATTAAAAGAGCTTTACGTCTAAATACTTTAACTCTTTATATACCGTTAGAGAATAGAGTAGGATTAAGAATATCGAGATTATTAGAAATAAATATATTAAATTAGTCGGTAACGGGATTAGGGCCGAGAGAAGAGTCGTATTCGGAGATATTCGTCTTTAGCTTTATAGTCTATTTTATTTTTAATTTTATCTTCGTCCGTCGATTTGAATAAATCGTCGGGTTAATACTACGTAATTTTATTTTAAAATATATTTATATCCTAAATAATAATCCCTCTTTAGAAAATTATTAATATACGAATTATATTTAAACTATATTAATTTATTAAAGTACGAAAGATACTATTTATACTCTCGACGTTTATAATAAATCGAGATATTAATTATAATATATTCTTTTCTCTTTTAACGTCGCTCCTTCTAGGTTTAATCTCTTAAAGGAAAATTATAAAAGTTTTCGTATATTTAATAATACGCTAGCGAAGATATTTATTAAGACCTCGACGTTCTAAACGGTCAAGAAGAGAATTCATAAAAGTATAAAATTTAGAAAAGATCTAAATACGTTAATATAATTCGATTTAAAAATATAAATAATATATAGGATTATATAAATACTTATTCTTTATATAATAAATATACTTTATATATAGTATTTTATTATATAAGATATAATTATCTAGACTTATTTATTTAGAGTAATAAAAGTAGAGAAATATAAATAAAGAAGAGATAAAAGCGAAACTAGTAAATATTTTACAAGGAGCGAGAGTCGAAGATATATTAAATATCTAAATATAATTATTAATATCGTATACCGTAGAGATTAAACTAATATATCAAATATTAAAGTAATTAAGTTATATATATATTATTAATAAAATAAAGTATAGAGCTAATAATTTAAAAATAAAATAAATATTACGATAATATTAATTCTTTTAAAATATAAATAAGTACCTTATTTAAAAATAGAATAAATTATTTTATTTATTTTAATAATTATAAGATTAAAGAAAAGAATTTGAGAGAAGAAAAGAAAAGTTTATTTAAATTATAATATATTAATTATAACTTTACTTATAAAATATATAAATAAGATTTACGATCTCGAAGAGAAGAGACTAGAGATATAGCCGAGATTATTATAAATTAATAAAAGTCTAAATAGTATATAGTTATAGATAGTAATATATAGGTATTTATATATATAGAAGATAATAGGATATTATAAAAAAAGAAAAAGTAGAAAATCGACGAAGACTTTATACCTACGTTAAGATTATTATTTATATATATTTATACTTCGGATTAGCGTAGGGATCCCTAGAGGGAATACTAGAATAAAATAAAATAGGGTAGAGCGTAGAGTAGAGATCGCGGTTCGATCTCTATTTTAAACTAGGGTAGAGTAGGGTAGAGATTTATTAAAGAATCCCTAAACGCTAAAACGGATTTCTAATAATTATTATAATAACCCTCATAGTTACTACTACCTTTATAGATATATATACTTATAACTACTACTACCTTTATAGATATATATACTTATAGTTACTACTATCTTTATAAATACGCGTATTTATAACTATAGCTACTACTGCCTCTATAGATATATATATTTATAACTACTATTACCTCTATAGATACGCGTATTTATAGCTGTTACTACCTTTATAAATATATATATTTATAGTTATAACTACTACTACCTCTATAGATATACGTATTTATAGTTATTATTATCTTTATAAATACGCGTATTTATAGCTACTACTACTTTTATAAATACGCGTATTTATAGCTACTACTACCTCTATAAATACGCGTACTTATAGCTACTACTACCTCTATAAATACGTGTACTCATAGTTATAACTACTACTATCTCTATAGATATACGTATTTATAGCTATAACTACTACTGCCCTTATAGATATACGTATTTATAACTACTACTACCCTTATTATAGATTAATGATAAGATATATTATAGATTATACTATAGAGAGACGATTATTATAATAATTATTATAATTAATAATTATTATTATTCTTTACTCTTCACTTTTTAACCGATTTTGAATCGGAATATTCTTAAAAATAAAATAAAAAGTTTAGAGGAAAACGCTAATATTAAAACGTATTAATATATATTTAAAAAGGATTAGTTTTAAATTTAAAATTAAATTATTATTTAAACGTCCCCTTAATTTTAATATAAATAAATTAAACTACGTCTTTAATAAAATCTTCGGTTATATCTAACTCTAGGTTAATAATAGTCTTAACTTTAATATTTAATAATTATAGGTCCGAGCGCTTATTTATAACTATAATCTTTATTTATATTTATAGCCTTATTTATAGTTATAGCTTTTATTCTTAATATTAACCCTATCGCTATCGCTTTTAAATAAGAGTAGTAGTAGCTATGAGTACGCGTATCTATAGAGGCAGTAGTAGTTATAAGTACGTATATCTATAAAGATAGTAGTAACTATAAGTGCGCGTATCTATAGAGGTAGTAGTAGCCATGAGTACGTATATCTATAGAAGTAGTAGTAGCTATAACTATAAATACACGTATCTATAAAGGTAGTAACAGCTATGAGTACGCGTATCTATAGAGATAGTAGTAACTATAAATACGCGTATTTATAGAAATAGTAGTAGCTATAAGATCGCGTATTTATAAAAATAGTAATAACTATAAATACGCGTATCTATAGAGGTAGTAACAGTTATAAAGATTATTATAAAGATTATTAGAAATCCGTTTTAGCGCTTAAGGATCTTTTAGTAAATTTTTATTTTATCCTATTTTATTTTAAGCTCTACGCTAATAGATCCCTACGTTAAATTAGGGTAGGGATTATATCTCGATCTCTACTCTACTCTATATTAATCCGAAGTGTATATATATTTACTTCTATAACTAGATTTCTTTCTAAATATTAATAGTAAAATAATTTACTCCGTTACTAATATCGCTAAAACTCTACTAGTAGTAAAGATTTATAATTTTCGATAATAATTATAATATTCTTTCCCTTACTTTTCTCTTTAGATTTTAAGGTTTTTATCGAATACCTAGTATAATTTATAATTATATAATTACGCCGGTATACGAATCGTACGCGACGGATTATTAGTTTTAAAATATAATTTATTTCCCTCCCTTTTTTCTATTACGTTTAGAGGTTTTTTATTATAACGTCGTTGATTAATTTATATATTAATTTCTATTATCTCGATTATATTATAAAACTCAACTCGTTTAAAAATACTATCTAGTAAATAATAATATTAATTATAATAATTTTATATATTACGAAGAGATTAACTCTAGCGATTATATATTTACTAAAAATATCTATAATTCTTTTTACATTATTTAGAAATATAGTAATATTAAACTAGTATAGTATTAATTAATTTATATATTTACTCTAGTAAGATTATTTTACTAATAAGAGAGTTCTTTAGATAAATTAATAATAAAACTACTCTACGATAATACCTACTAGTTATTAAAGAAATCTCCTCGGTTAAAATCTCTAGTTTATTAATAACGTTTTTTTTCTATTACTAGTCGTCGATTATTAACTCTAATTATTCTCAAATATTACTATATCGATAAAGTAGTAAACTAGTATTCTATCGAAAAAGATAGAAAAGACGCGTAGATTTATTTAGAATATATATTAATTCTAGAGATTAATTTAATATTTACTTTCGTCTAAAGTTACTAAATACGTATTTAATACTTCGAATAATTTTAAATAATTTTGAATAAAGCGGAATAAACTAGTCTAAATAATACTAGTATATAACTAGTTATATAATATAGTAATGAATTTCTATAATCTATAATACTACGTTAATTTAGGGAGTATTACGTACGTATATAATTTTTATAAATTATTATAATTTAAAATCGAAATTAAATTAACGTAGTTATAGTACTTTATATAATCTTAATAAATTACCCGACGCTAATTAAAAATAAGAGATCTAAGATCTTAAATCCGAAGTTACTATTTTTAAGTTTTTTATTAATTTTTTTATATTCTCTTTTCGTTATCTTTCCGCCTAAATTAATAAAATACGTATTTAGGACCTCGATTTTTCTCGTACGGGCTCTCGCTTTACCGATATAATCTTTCGTATTTACTACTTTTTCGTTCTAATCTTCGTAATTCGATCGATTAGTCTCGTAGGCTAGTATAATATTATATTCTACTTTTTATAGAATTTCTTAAATAACTCGTTTTAATATATCTTTATATATTTTCGTTTATTTTTTAGAAGAGATTTTTTTATAATAATATAAAATTAGTCGGAGCGATTAATACGTAGATATTCTAAAGAGTTAAATATTTTATAAATTTATAATTTCGCTTCTATCGATATATAATATTCGAGATATAATATATTCTAGTAATAATAGTACTACGCTTTTAATAAATTTATATAGATATAGGAACCTAATATTTATTACTAGTATCGACTTTATAATTAACTATTATAACGATAACGATAAAATTAAATAGAAAGTAAATAATAAAAGATAGAGGAATAAAAAGAAAATACTATATTAGAATAAATATATATAAGAGTATTAAAGGTTTTTATTTTATCTTTTACGATATAAAATCTTTTATAATATTAAATCTATGAAATTCTATATAAATTATTTATAAAACGAGTATATATTATATAAATTAATTATTAAGAATTATTATAAATATTATATCGATAAATTTATAAAGTAAATATTTTATATACTTTTAACTTTATTATAAAATAATTTATCAAATTATATTAAAACTCTATACTAGTTCTTAACTCGTAGATTAGTAGGTTTAATAAATAGGGCTTGATTTTTTGGAATAATTATTACTATTAATAAGTTTAATAACTCGAGTATATCGTATATACGAATGAATAAATAGAATATTAGACGAAAATCCTTATTATATACTTTACAATATACGTAGTAATATACGTAATAATATAGGTTATAATATAGACTATAATAAACTATATAATATACGTAATAATTATACGTAATAATATATATAATAATATACGTAATATTTTACGTTATAGTATAGATTATAGATAAAAATCTCTATAATATATTTAATACTATACGTTAAAATATACCTTATAGTATATTTTATAATAATTTTATAATATATATACTAGGCGATACTCTCGCGGGAATTTTAATTAAAAGTTATTATTTCGAGCTCGATAACTCGCTAGTATTAATAATTCTTATTAAAGATTGTTATTATCGATAGTAATAATTATAGAGATTAATTTATTCGATTTTATATAAGGTTAAATTATTATTAGCGAATTAATAATATATATAAATTAATAAATCTACTACTAAAATATTAATAAAAAAACCTCGAGTTATTAATAAAATACTACGTAGGCTCTTACTTTATTAAATCGACTAATAAAGTTTTATTCGAAACTTTAATTTATTAAACTAGTTAGTAAAATTTAACTCGAACTCTTAATTTATTAAGTTATTTACTAGAATTCTTTAAATAGGTCTCGTTATTAATAAAACGATATAGATCTTATTCTCGAGATCGATGACTCGACTTTTATTAAATAATTTCGAAATTTATCGATATATATATATTAAATACTAATACTCTTTATTATTATATATATATATATAGTATTATTTTTAAAGTAGAGAGAAAGACTATTTATACTTTACGAATATCTATAAATAAATTAATATTTAAAAATTATTTAAGTACTAGTTTAACGAAAACTATAAAGAAATATATAAAAAATTTATAATTATCTAAAATAACTATTTTAAGACGGTCTTAATTATATTTAATATTACTTTTATTCTAATACTCGAGACTAAATCGATTATTATACTAAATAGTCTCTAGTTAAACCGCGTAGTAATATAATATTAAACGAGTCGAGATACCTATCTAGTTATATTTATAAAAAATAAATAAATCTAGGATAAACTCTAGTATAAAGGAGAAAAATAATAATAAGTATCCTTAATATTAATAATTAAGAAAGAGACCTAGATACTTTATACTTTAAGACTTTAAGAATAATATATAATAATTAAAATTATAGAAAGGAGAAAAAACTAGATAAATTTAATCGAAGATATTAAAAAATATTAGGGTAATAAACTTATCGACTAAAGAATTAAAAACTAGACTCGTTAATAATAACTAAATAAATAAATAAAGGAGTTTTAAAATAATAATTTTTATATAAATTATTAACTCTATTTAAAAAAGAGATTGATTTAAAAATTACTATAATTACTATAAATAATTCAAAGAAACTAAAAAGTTCTATAATAATATAAAGTTAAAATAAAGTAAATCGAGTTAAACGAATTTCTATATTTAATAAAAGTATTTATAAAATATAGCGCTATTTATTAATAAAAATAAATGAAATAAAATATAAAGTATATAATACTATTTTACTCGAAACTAGCTAGAGATAAAGTAGAGTTTATATAATAAATAAATATATATAATTTCGAGAAACTATTAACGTAGATCTAAAGTATATATCGCGGTAAATAATATAATCGAGATAACTCGGCTAGTTCTCTTTTATTTAAAAAATAGTTAATATAATTTAAATTACTACTAGGGACCTAGCGAGATATTTAAATTTATAATAAAAAAAAAGAAACGAAAAACACCGCTAGTTAAAGAGCCGTAAATATTAATTATATTATAAAATCTAGGACGATACGGTCTCGAGGTTTACGAGATAAATAAACTAATTAATAGAAACTAGAATATAAAAGAAGATAAATAAAGATAATAAATAGTATTTTAGAGTAAATATAACTAAAAGTTAATAACTAATAAGAAAAGAGATAAGATATCGTTAAAATAGAAATTTTATTTAATAAGATTTCTTTAATAATTAGTAAAAACTACTAATAATTTTATTAGAAAAATATTTTAAAAACTTCTCTATTAATAAAATAATTTTACTAAAGTAGATATAGAAATATATAAATTAAGTAATTTATTATTTATCTAAAAATAATATAATATAGAATAATAAAATAATTTATAATTTATAAATTAATATTTAATATAATATCTATATATATTCCTCGAGTTAATAAAATATTAAAGATTACGAGTTAGATTTAATTATTAACCCATACTTTATAAATATTATATATATTTATAGATTTAATTAATTAATTAATTTACATATTTACTCTAGTAAAACTAATTTATTAATAAGAGTATTGTATAAATACTTTCGTAATAGAGTTATTAATAGTATTTATTAATTACTAAAGAAACCTCGTTAGTTAAAAACTCTAATTTATTAATAGTTTAATTCCTCTTTTTACTAGTTAGTAGCTAATAGTTATAGTTATTTTAAAATATTATTTATTCCTTCCCTCCGTTTCTCTATTTCTAAATTTATTTATTTATCTCGTAGACTTATAGGCCGCTTTGTCGTAATATTATTAATTTATTAAATAATTAATATCTACGGCTCTCTAGCTAGTAGTTTCCTCTTCTTTTTTCTCTTTTTTATAGGCCTAGGTACGTCGCTAGGTCTTAATAATAATTTAGATTATACTAATTATTCTTTAATAAAAGAGAATTAGCCGAGTTATTCCGTCTTTATTATTTATCGCGCGATTATATATATATTTTAAACCTATATTAATATCTTCTTAAAACTATATATATATATTTATTTTATTAGCTCCGCTCTATCCCTAATTAATTACGAGTAGAATAATAATATATATTTTATATTTTACTTCCTTTAATTATACTAGTTACTAGCGCTATAGATTATAAATACTTTTAATCGATATAGAAATTTATTTAATTCGATTTTATTATATTTTAATTATATTATTATAGAATCCTTAGCCTTTTTTAATTAATTATAATAATCGAATTAATCCTCGAATAAATCTCTCTTTTAAGCCGGGTAAATAATTTATATAAAAATAATAATTTTATTACTCTTTTATTTATCTAGTTATTATTAATAGGTTTAGTTTTTGACTTTTTAATTAATAATCTTAATATTCTAATATTCCTCGATATTTTTAATTAGATTTTTATAATTATATTATTCTTTAAATCCTAGAGCGCGAAGTACCTAGACTTTTTTTAAATCGTCGGTATTAAAAATATATATTATAATTTTTTACCTCCTCTACGCTAGAGTTTATTCTAAATCCGCGTATTTTTTATAAATATAATTAAATAAGTTTCTCGATTTATTTAATATCGTATTATTAAGTAGTTTAACTAGAGGTTAATTAATACGATTATTAATTTAGCCTCGAGTATTAGAATTAAAATAATTTTAAATAATTTTGAAATTGTTTTAAGATAACTATTTTAAATAAAATTAATTTCTTCGTATATTTTCTTATAATCTCCGTCGTTTTTTTTTTAATTAATATTATATCGAAGCCGTAAACGTTAATATTAGTTTAATTATTATATTATATATTATTCTATACTTCGCGAAGGTAGCGCCTTATATCGAATTAATTGAATATTTTATAACGCGGTTTTAATTAATCGCTCTAATTTTAATCTAGGCTAAGTATAGTCTTTAATTTAATATCGAGTCGATATATAATTTTAAAATCTTAATACTCGCTTTATTATTCATAATTATATTCTTTAAATTTATTATTATTTCTATATTAAATTTCTTCGGCGTTCGAGATATAGAAATTAACTCGTATTTCTAAAGAGTAAATAATATTTTATAAATAATTATTTACTTTAAATAAATATCGTAGATTTATCCTAAATTCGTATAATTTTTCTTTATACTCTCGTTATAAACGAGTAGGTAAATATTGTCTATAAATCTCTTAATTTATATTAATAAGTTTATCTTAGTATACTCTTTAATTAATAATATATTAAAGAATAGAAAGAGTACTAGTAAAATAGATAATTTTTATAGAATATTTATTATCATTTCTTCTATTATTAATTCTTCCTCTAAATATTACGGATATAATTTTATTCGATAGAGAGTTTATTATTTAATTAATAATGAGGCTCGGTATTTTTTTTATTCGAGAGCCGTATAATAACCTCTCGTATAAAATATTATCGAATACTCTCGTTATATTTAGTAATAATAGATTTACTACTTTTCCCCTCCTATTCCTATAATAATTCTATATTATATTTATTATATTAATAGAGATCTTTAACGTAGTTTTAAATATTTTTATCTAGCCTCTATTTATTATAATAGTAATAATTTATACTCTTTCGTTATATTATTTAATTTTCTAGAAATAATTACTTCTATCGCTTTATTAATTATATTAAAGAGTATAATAAACCTATATAATTTTAATATTAAATAATCGCCCTTTTTCAATTTCTTAAGAATTATTATATTAATTTTTTTTAAAATACCTCGAGTAGTATCTTTATTTATAATAGATCTAGAATAAATAAATAATGATATTTATTACTTTTATTTCTATTATCGTTTTTAAGAATCGATTCGAGATTTTAATTATTTTTAATATTTTATCGCCGGCTAAATATTATATTATCTTATATACTTTCGTCCTAAATATTTCCTAGTTTATTTTAATTAGCTCCGGGTATCTCGCTCCGTCGATATTATTCAAATTTATTATTGGTAGAAGGAGAAATACAATTTTTAATAAAACTTTTATTTTACTCTCGAAATCTCTAGCTTAACTTCTTTTATTATTTTTAATAACTAGAAATTAGAGAAACTTTTTAAAGTATTTATTTTTCTCTCTTTTTTATTTTATAAACTTTTATACTCCCGTCGACTTTAATAAGATTTTATATATACTTTTTTATTATAAAAATATTTTCGCTCTTCTAATTACGCGTATTTTATTATTATTTACCGCGTTTAGGGCCACTTTTATTTAGGTATTTCGATTTTATTTATATTTTATTTATATATTCTTTAACTTCTAACTTAATCTTAATATAATAAAAAGTTTAATATAATTTAAAACTTTAATATAACCGAGTTAATAAGATTATAAAACTAATAATTTTTTAGAATTCTTCAGTTATTTTTCTTAAATATTAATTAATCTTTGTTTCGCTTTTAAATTATAATTTCTTTAGTATTTAATCAAGAGATTTTACGTTTTATTTTATCTCTTTCTATATAATTTTATTTTTAATTTTACTTTTAAGCGCGGCGGATATATAATACTATTTTCTTTTATATTTACTCGAATCTTATTATTATTAATTTATAATTAGAGTCGTAATATAGATATCCGCGGATTATAAAGTTATTTAAAACTTTATATACTTCTTTTATAAAAAATAATAAATCGATCGCGTTTTTATATATCGGTAAATCTAGATAAATAATTCTATTTAATTATTACTTAATTAGTATATAATACGTATTTTATAGTCTTAGTAAATCTTAGCGCTAAGATTATAAAGTTAGAGTTAAGACCTACGCGAGAGAATTAAGTTTAATTATAAAAGTAACTTTATAACCCTATAAAATAATACTAGTAAAAATCTAATTAAAAATTCGAAATCTAGGCTAGAAAGGAATTTAGTAGAATATTTATCTTTTTATATAAAGGGCCTAGTCTAAATATTATTAAAAGTTAAAATTTAAAAAAAAGTTATTTAATCGCTATTTAATCGGTATATAATATATATAGAATACGGGATATAAATAAATACGTATCTTTAATATTTTACGTATTTTCGGTATAAAATACGTAGGAATCGAGGTTTCCTAAAATACCGATATATCCTCGAGCTTTTTATATAATCGATATTTTAATAAGTTTTAATTTTATTTCCCTCGATTTTGTTATTCTTAAAAGTTAATTTATTATTACGTAATATATATATCGTTAAATATTATTTTAAATAGAGTAGTAGAGGTTAAAATTCTTTAAAAGAATATATTTATCCTCCTCCGTTAATACTTCTTCTAATATTAATACTATTAACGAATTATCGGTCGAGGTATATTATATAAATAATAAATTATATATTTTATAAATTTAGATCTTTTTATATTAAGGGACTCTTCTACTCGAGTTATCTTTATAATAAAATATATTATAGAGTAATAATAAAGTATATTATAAAGTAATAAGAGAGTATATTATAGAGTAATAATAAAATAAAAGTATACTATAGAGTAGTAAGTAATAATAAGATATATTATAAAGTAGTAATAAAATATACTATAGAGTAGAAATAAGATATACTATAGAATATATTATATAGTTATATACGAGGATATAGCGGAGTTATAATAAAGTATATATTAATATATAATAAAACTATATATACCCTAGTACTACTCTATAGTATACTTTATAGTATATATTATTATTACTCTATAATATACTTTATCGTTATTTTATAATATATCTTATTACTACTCTAAAATATATTTTATCATTACTCTATAATATACTTTATTATTATTTTATAATATACTTTATTATTTTTAATAATATATTTTATTATTATTTTATAGTATACTTTATTATTACTTTATAACATATTTTATTTCTACTCTATAATATACTCTATTATTACTAAATTATAGTAAACTCTATAATATACCTTATTATTACTCTATAGTACTCTACTATAGCGTATTATATAATCTTATTATAAAATAATTTATGAATCTATAATATATTTATCTATTTATAGCCTTGTAGTAGATCTATATTTTATTCTATTTAACGTTAGTAGTTATCTTATATAAATTTTAGTGCGCGGGCTATCCATTTAACACTTCCGTTAATAATTTCCGAATAAACTATATAACCTAGGCTAACTTCTAATTTAAGAGAAGTAATATAATTATAATATTAAAATACCCTATATTTAAGTAAAGTCTTTTCTACTTTCACCGTTATTCCCGGAACCTAAATTATATAGAGTATAATAATTATAACCTATTAGATAATTTGGCTCTATGGTATAGATATTGGAAATAATAGTCTATTTATTATTTTTATTTATATACGTAGGGTTAGCCCGAGCGCGGACGAACGTTTAAAGAATATAATATTTATAGAATTTTAAATCGCTCTACTATAAGCCGGACCTTACCTTGGATCCTAACTACTAGTACTATACTAAGAGAGGGCCGTTTAATTATTTTATTTACTATTAAATCCCTCCGTACCGAGAGTGAATTATATATAATCGCCCTAATATTTAGGTATAATAACTAGGGGGGTTTCTAGTTTACTATTTATAAAAAGTAGATCGATTATACTAGCCTCCGTAGTATTATAATAGTTAATTTAATTACCGCCGACGTCCTAAATTATTACTTCTATAGCGAGATTATACGCGTCGCTTTTATAGTCTTCCTACTCGTTTATATAGATATAATATTTACCGATCTTAGGCCCCGTCCCTCTTTTTAATATATACGGGGCCTTTAGCGCCGGGGAGTTTAAAGAGTTATTCCTACTATTTTTTATATTAATAGAGTAAGACCCTAGATCTATAAAGATTAAATCTACGAGTTAATTTATTATTTTGAATTACTCCGTTATTATCGCTTATATAATATTCGTAGTAATAATCTTATTATTATATTTAGTTAAATAGAAATAACGGCCCGTTTTATTATTAAATATTAACTTTAACGTCCCGGGTAAAGGAAGACCTAGGTATCCTACTAGTCGGGTAAATTTTAAATATTTACTTCGCTAGCTTTAATAGTATTAGCGTCGATAATCTTATTTATAACGCCTTCGTTTATGAAATTTCTAATTACGCCTTTAAAAGTATTATTATTAAGAGTATTAAGAGTGTCGTTTCGGGGTTTTAACGAAATAAATTTTTTATCTCTCTTTTTCTTCTTAAGTTAGTTAAGACCCTTATTATTATTATTATCGTCGTCTTTCGTAGTAGACCTGTAGTAACCCTAATTAGCGTATTCTAGAAAATAAATCCAAGAGAAAACTTTATCTTATTATTTATAAAAGATAGTCTTCTCCCTATTCTACCCGTTAACGGGAGAATTAACGCTACTATAGTACTTCTCGTTAATACTAAATATATATATCCGGCCTTTAATTCGATCTACTAAAGAATTTAAATCGATATATATATATCGATTAACTATTTTATAGGTATCTTGAATCTTCTAATTAATTAAATTAGTTAATTTATTAAATCGAGTTCTACAGAACGTTAGTCTCGTTAGAAGATATATTAATTATTAATTATTATATATTTCCTAGCTTGAAGAAAATATTATCTAAAACTATAATTACGACTAAAGGCCTAGGTTACTACGTCGTAATCCTTAAAAGTATTATCGAAAAATCTCAGGTAGCCCGCCTAGTAAATCCGGTTATTTCCGTCGATTAATTTAGCTTTAATAGTTTGTAGTAAATTTTTAAAATTCTTTAAATAGTTATTTAAGTTAACCTTTATCTCTCTAGAGTCTAGTTCGTTATTATATATTCATAACTATTTAGAGGACTATTAGTAGACGTAATAATTTAAAATTACGGCGAGGTAAACGTCGTTACCGCTAGCGGAGAGTATAACGGCTTAAGATATCTATATTTTCGGAATTTAGTCGTTTTTTATTTTAGGTGCTAGGGCCCCGGAGTATCCGAGGTATTAGAAATACCGGCTCGGATTTATCGCTATTATATTATCTATATTAATTAGGTTGGGATAACTATAGCTATATTAATAATAATCTATATTAATTTCTAGTTAATAAGGGATAAATTAGTACTATAATTATAATAAATAGATATCGAAGTATTTATTTACTTAACGGCTTTAATAGTGTAATTTATTCCTAGTCCCGAAGTATAAAAGTCTCCGACTAATATTAGAGACTTAATTTATATCCGATTAAAGAGATTAATAACCTTAATAGAGGGTCCGTTACGTCGAAAAAGATTCTTTAAATTATTAGAATTAAGAGTAGTTAATATAGCTAGAGTAATACTAACTAGTAACGTAGGTAATATATATACGAGTATTTTATTCATATATCCGTCTAGGCAAGAGATAGGGATATTAAAATTAATTACGAAAAAGTAAAGACAATTACTAGGAGGATCTATAAAGGGAATTTTCGAGGCTTATATAATCGAGGTAATTTAAGATATAACTATAAAAAGGTAGTATAAGAAGAAATTATATATAATATTTCGGATTAATTAAAAATTGCGTAGTATCGTTCCGTTTCAAATATATAGTTATAATAACTCGAACTAGGATAAAGTCGATATAGCCCTAGGTTTTAGATAGAAGGAATATACTATAAAGGTAAAATAATCTAGTAATATATAAAAGAAACGTCTTTTAAGGATTTAATATAATAGTAAATTTAAAAAAGATTTAAATAAGTATAATAAATAGGTATCCTAAATCTTTAGTTTTAAAAGTTATACTCTTTCTCTAATACTAGAAATATAAGTTAAAGGAATATATTAAGGTAGTTATAGAGGATTAAATAAACCCGTCTATTTATTTCATCGATATATACTAGGCCGAAACGACCGAACGGATAACGGCGCGGCTCTCGTAAGGTAAGTTCTTTTTATAATAAGTAATAAATTTTATCTACGAGCTAGTTATAGAAAGAAGATATTAAACTAGGCCGAAGAGTTTCGTTAATTAAAAAATTACGGTATAAGAGTATTCCTAGTAGTAGAAAAACTACCTTACGAAGGATTAAATATTTTAAATACCGGTTATATACTTACGCCTTACTTTCTTATTACTTATTATTTCGTGTAATTTATTTCGATTCCTATTTAAATTACTAAATTTCTTCGAGAGGTTTAGATCCAAGTAGGCGGAGTCTTAATTTAATATTATAGGAATTCTTTATTTAATATAGGTAGTATTATATATTAGACTCGCCCTTTACTAGGAAGGATTTTAAAATACTTTTCTTTTATAAATCGTCCTTAGGAACCTACTTCTATCTCGAAATCTAATTCCTCATATATTAAATTTATACTTCGAGATTATACCTTCACTACCAGATTTATTCCCTCGTTAAATATTTCAAAATATATAATTTATTTGAAATTCTTATTATCCTCTAAATCCTGTTCTTTATTACGTCTATCGTATTATATATTAGAATTAAAGGCGATTTCTTAAACCCTATAAATTATCTCCCTATTTTCTATTCTTCTTTATCTATATATTATTTTAAATCTCCGAGTAAAACTGTACCCTTTACGCTCCTATTTATTATTTAGAATTTAATTTCCGTTACGAAAGAGTAAGACTAACTAGAACTTATCTAAAGTAATATAAAGATAAATAGATTCATCTAGAGTTATTCGGCGGTTATTAGATTTAACGACGACAATATCCCGTAGGATAGGACGAGGATAACGGATACGAAATTATTATATTTAATAGTCGTAGCCTATAACGAGATAATAGCTCTTTAAAGAGTATATAATATCCCCTCGGATCTTCTTCTAGGTATTATAGTCGTAATCGCTTTAAACGAAAGACTTTACTTTACCTCTACTCTCTATATAGTGACTAGCGGTATAAAGCTAGCGGATATTCCTTAAGAATCTATTAGAGCGATTATAGATAAAGCTTTAACTATAAATATAAGTACGTATTTATATAATAATAAATATAACGAAATTAATTATCTCGAAAGGACGTTATTAGTAGCCCTAATTTACGGATAAAATTACTAGCGTCCTATTAATAGGTTTAGTATATTAGGGGTCCGAGTAGATTACTTTTAATAAATTTAATAACTCCGGGTTAATTTTAACCGGATTAGTAACTTTAATAATTTATATATATTATTAATATATTAATAGTAGCTCAGCCCTATAATAAGACTAAAATAAATAAAATTCTATAATTAATATTATTAATAGTAGCGACCTACCGGGCCCGGAATAATAAGTTTTAATAAAAATTCTCGCGGGGGCGTTACCCAAATATATCTAGATAATATATATATATAAATACTATAGTATATCGTATATTATAGCGTATACCTTGGCGTATACCTTAATATATACTATAATTACGTATATTATAGGGGGCTTTCGTCTAATGTTTTAGAGACTACTACGAAGGGTATATATTATATATTATTTAAAATACCTTTACGTATACTATTCGTATACTATTTAATAGTATACGTAAGTTACGTACACTATTATATATACTATAGAGTATACTATAACTTATACTATAACTTATACTATAACGTATATTAATACGTATATAAATACGTATATTATAGGGTATATAATGGGCCTATTCGTCTAATATTTAAATTATTAACGATTTATCGAGTTACTAAACTTACTAAACCTATTAATAATAAATATTATTTATTAATAGAACTCTACCCGGACCCCTAATTTATTAGTCCTATTAAACCTCGGGTCGGTATTTAATATAGAGTTTTAATATAAACCCGTAGACGGTTTTCTAATAGAGTTAATAACGTTTAGAGTATATTAATATTTACTTTTAAAATTTACCGATAAAAGGTCTTTATTATAATAAAGTCCTTTAATTTTAATAATTTAATCACGAAGTTTATAATTATATCGTCCTACGTAGGTAAATCGAAAACCGGCTTTAACGGCTCGGGGTTATTAAATAAATTACTTTAAATATTTAAAATAGAATCGGGGCGCCCGAACGATCTTAAGCGCCCGTTAAATACCCGCCGAGTACCCTTCGAGTATTAAATCGCTCGACGGGCGCTCGACGGGCGCTTAAAGTCGTTATAAAATATATATTAAACTCTTAATAAATATAATTTAAATTTAAAACTTTAAAGGCCCTAACTTTAGAAAATTATATAATTTACTACTTAAAATTTTAAAATTTTATAATTACTTTATTAATAATAACGACTCTTTAGAACGATTTTTAATACTAGTAAATTTTAATCCCCGGAATTAATCGATTTAGGCGAAATCCTCACGGGGGTAATATATAGGCTATATATTAAAATATATATTAAAGATTTAGGGGTACGATAGTAATAATTATAAAAATATAATAATAATAATTATAGGAGTACGATAGCGATAGGACTATAACTATAAATAAAATAAAACTATAATTATAAATAGAATATACTATAACTATAAATAGGGGTTATAAATAGGGGTTAAAACTAATAACGTACCTCTAATTTAACTCCCGTTAAGGGTAGTTTTAGGCTAGCTCGGTATATACCCAAGTAACTTTAAGTCTTTTAGTTATATACCTCGGGCGCCTATCGAGTCGGTAAATAAATATCGTATTTAAGATTCTCGGGGCGCTCGTCGAGCGCCCTAAACTATAATCGAGCCACTTTTCGTTTTACCGACGTAGAGTATCTCCGGTATTAAAGCGAACTAGATTTTTCTATATTTTATATATCTTATAGACTTATTCTACTAATATTCTATATATTTCTTAATATATTTTTCGACGTGTAAT
>JAABUS010001595.1_pt1 | contig 48180 bp, 51 predicted proteins | sample 5560161 | NCBI WGS metagenome assembly JAABUS01 (sample SAMN10711885, study PRJNA513376) | rock metagenome | isolation source: Antarctica rocks | place: Antarctica: Victoria Land, Trio Nunatak nord | collected 2016-01-04 | reverse complement strand
GGGCCCGGGGGTGCGCTTGGGGCGGGGCGTGGTGGTTGAGACGCGGGCGGTGGTGGAGGCGGAGGTGGTGGGGGAGGGGACGGTGGTGGAGGTTGGGGGGAGGGTGGGGAAGGGGGCGAGGGTTGGGAGGGTGAGTTTTGTTATTGGAAGGGTTCTTTTGTTTTGTTGGGGGGGCAGGGGTTGGGTTGGGTTGGTTTTGAGGGGGTTTGTGGGGGTTGGGAGAGTGGGTGGGAGGGTTGGTGTGCTGATGCTAATTCTGTTCTGTGGGGGGGGTAGTATTGCAAGATTTGCGCCATGTGCACGGTCCAGCCGGGGGAGGTGATACCCGATTTCACCGTTGTATGGGGGGATGGGCAGAGGAGGACGGAGAGGAAGGGGCTGGAAGGGTTCAGGATGAAAGGGACGGAGAGTCATCGGGAGGTTTTGAGGGGGGTGATGCTCGCGGGGAAGTGATAGGGTCTGGGGGATAGGGAGATAGGAGGTGGAGGAAGGATGAGAGTTTTTTGGAACAGCTTTCCCTTCAACATTAGCAGCTCCTAAGGCTTTTTCATCGAGGCACAACGCCTTCCACATTCGTCCCGTCACCGGCGTTTTCCTCCGCCATCGACTCAGTCATTCGCCTCATAAGCCAAGCAATCCGTCCCCTCCAATACCTTCCAGATCTGGACATTTTCTGCTAAACCCAGCGACTCCCTCTCACGGTTCAAAGTCCCCCTATCCATACCCCATCGGAGAACAGACCGCTGCTGTGCTTCACTCATAATGCCATTGGCGCCAGCTGTTATAGCGATGATTCTCCGCCAGACTCCAAAGGAGAAGCCAAGGGGGAGAGACGAACGATAAGTATTCTGCCTTGTGGGCTCAGGCTGTGTCGCGGGTGGAGGACAAGGTGCAGGCTGGAGAGTTGGTGTAGAAATAGGCGTGAGAAATGTAAAGGTGTCTTTTTGATGCTGATGGAATCTCCGTGTAAGAGGTTGGTTAGGATTTGCAGCGGCCAGAGGTGCGGGTATGGTAAGAGGCTTAAGAGGCTTGGATATTGGATTCGGCAGAGCAGGAAAGTTGAAGTCATCATCCGAGTACTTGGTTCTTGTTGAGGGTCGCTCAGGCGATATGGATGGACGGACACCCTCCAGGTAATTTATTGGATTTTGCGGCCGCACTTGTCTTGGCATCAGACAGATGGTTCGACTCAAAGATAACATTTTCAACGAAGTTTGCCAGAGCTCAGTGCTCTGCTGTCCAGCGTCTCGCAGTGTATCCCCTTGAACTCGATGTCTCGCTCGTTCTAGCTCAATCCTAGCGATGCGTGCAGTATCATATCCCCTACGCTGGCCGTTTGTCATCGAAGACGTGCTACGACGTCGATCGAGAACCAGACCAGTGACAGAATTGGCATGAGCTTCAGAGGCTCGTCTTGCAGCATTGTTTACCTCAAATGAATCCTGAGACGGTGTAGTTACACCATCATGTGCTATTTCGTTGAGAAGACTAATACGTAAATTTTCGGCCAGTTCAAGAACCCTTAGTCCTGCGTTCCCCATGTTTGAGTTTGGGAAATAAACTATGCCATGACAGCGCAATTCTTCGTCGTAAGCGAATAGCTGCTGTGCTGGTGGCCCAGCCTTCGCTGGTGGTACGCGTTCGAGAAGCTGTTTAGGAATATTGTGGTACGCAACAAGACAGGAAAGATGCAGAGCGCATGCATCTGTCATTGCCGTGTTAGAAAATATTAGATATGGGACAGAACGCAAGCCACGAGTGGATGCGTAAAAGGGCTGAAGTTCTGCCTGGGTTGTGAGATGACCGGCTTTCTCAGGTGATTTGGGATCTGACACACGACATTCAGCTGAACCAGCTGTGAAGAGCAGAGGAGGCGAACAAACCATGCCGGGAAACTTTTTGTACCCCTGGCGTTGCACAAGCGATACTCTCGCCATCGCTAGTGTAACCTTCTGATTCTGATACAATGCTCAAAGCTCTAGTTCGCTGTTCGAGCGCAATGGAGTCATACGCTGTGTTTCTCAACACAAATGCGTCGTGGTGCCAATCTGTGCCCGCCTCCTCCAACGAGATAAGGTCGAATGGAGATTCTCTCGCGTAAATTCTTGCGAGCACCTCAAATGCTCTAGGACCCAGTGGACTTCCAGTAAAATCTATCCTCCGCAGAACGCAACACTCAGAAAAAGATGTGAGAAAGTCCTCCCATGCTGCAACCTCTTCGTACGTCGTGACACTAATGAGATTGTCCGACATATCCAGATCTCGAAGGTCGCCAGCTGCCAATCTAATAACCTTCCCCAAAGCTTGTAGGCACCTCGGATCGAGTTTATTTTCTCTCAAGCAAAGCTCTTCCAGTCTGACGACCTTGCCATGCTCGCCTTCATATTCGATTGATTTGACCAGTGCCGTAGCTATCTCGAAGAACCCTTCACTTGTCAACCCTCTGCCCGAGACGTCAAGCTCCACGACGGGATCTCTGAGGGCGGCTTTGGAGCCTATGCTTGGAGGAATTCGTTTAATCTTTTCAGATATCAGCATATTTTCTCAGTCCTGGCTCTGGTATGTCGTACCAAATCTTTTGCAACCACCTGCCCAAGCTTTAAACCCTCGATTTTCCGCTGTTTTGACTGTCATTGTGTTGCTTCTAGGGTGGTACAAACAGCAGTAGCTCTTACATTTGTGTAGTTAAGTCTCCCCATGTTGTAAATCGGTAGGGTCTTCGCAAAGAGGGGCCTGTCGGAGTGCTGAGGTCTGCAAATAGTATACAAAACCTATGTAGATAGTGGTGTGTCATTCACTGAAATAGGGTGTTAGGGTGAAGTTCGATTGAGGAAATCTTTTTGCCACCAAATGTCAACAAAAGGAAGGTGAGGGTAACTGCTGCAATGGGTCCGAGTCTTATGCAGCTACCAGTTTGCAAACGTGATCGAATCAACAATACACCAATATTTATTTTGCACCATATGGAATAGGCGCCTACTGCATTACAAGGAGATAGGTAAGCGTGGTCTACACTTCGAATTTGGTGGTATCGAGGCCAAGAATGCGGGTTGAAGAATGTAGGACAAGACTGTTGGTGAACTTGCACCACGACCTCAATTAGAGCATTTGAAGAGATGCAAAACCGCAAAGACACTTTCGTGGAATGATTGGTCTTAGTATATGCAGAAAACAAGGAGGTTGAGATCCGCGTCCAGCTCTTGGTTTGTTTTGATAGCATTATGTCTAAGCGAGCAACAATGCTTGAGATAACAAAAGCTGGCTCAAGCTCATAAGCCACATAGCTTCTAGAAAGATAAGATAGGCAATCCCTCAAGCGTGACCAAAAAAGCAGATTATAGCGAGCTGTTAGGCAGCGTCTTCACACGAACTCCACATAGTCTTCGTATTCGGCAATAAAAGCAGGGTCTAAGTCGTATACCCAAGCCGGATAGCCAGGCTTGATTTTCGGGCTTGGTGGTTGAGCTTGAAGGTCCAGAGCTGCCGAGGATGGAAGAGGTGAGTCTGTAATAAAAGCTTGGTTTTCATTGATCGGTGAGGTTTGGGCATCAGGCTCTCGGTCAATCGTTTTTTGCTTCTTCGGCAATGGTGCAGACTGCATCATTAAGACTTCTGTGTCCGATGAAGCAGTTGCTTTACGCTTTATGCGCCCTAAGGTTAGATTTCCGGGGCTATCTGTTGATGTGGCCGTGCTCTCGGCCTTTTCTCGCTTGTGTAGTTCGTGTTGAGGTTCAGCTGGAGGCGATAAAATTGGGACATTCCAGGCAACATGATCGTTCGCCTGGTTTAAGTCGTAAGGCCCGAAATGTTCCTCGCAATCAGAGAGTGCGGCGTCTGTCCTCTCGGGTGTTGGATTCTCTTTCACCGGCAAAGAATCATTGAAACCAATCATGTTAGCTTCTATATCGGAGATATCTTCATCAAAAACCAGGTTAGCAGCATTGACAGAATTCTTAAAAACGTTCGTCTTAACGTGTGTTGTCTGGCCCAGAAGCGCAGATGGCGAGGGGAGGTCATCCATCCAATTATCATCGTAGTCGCTTGACATCTTTCCAAGTGGGCTTATGGAGTCAGCGGCCTCGCTAAGAAACGAAATCCTTGGTTGCTCTCCCTTCGAGTAGGAATACGAGGGTTTTGTATGTCCAATAGTTGGCACAGGCGATGCTTTAGTTACCTTCTCATGAAGTTGATGTAACTTTCTATAATCTCGAGGACCGAATTTGGTGTAGTCGTCCCGGTCTCTGCCCTGAGCTAGGTCTACTCTTTCAATCCTTGAATTCAACCCAGCTTCGTTCGATCTGCCTATCTGAAGCTGCGACTGCACCGATCGAGAGTTGCTGGAGCATTTATGATTACTAGAATTGGTATAGCTAGGAGGAGGACTAGCTTGTGCCAGATTTTTGGGAGGCTTTGGAGGTTTGTCCACCCCCTCATGACAGCACAGGTGCTTACAGCTGTCTCCTGTATCAGCCACGAAGATACATAGAGATTGGACAACGTACGCTGTCTTGTCTTTGCACTTGTGATTGCATGCCCATTTGCCGTTTTCAAGCTGCTTCGGATTCCATGATCCATGATTATGATCGACAATACCTCGACTCTGTGAAACGCTCAGCTTAGACTTGTGTATTCGCTTGTCGTCGAAAGTGTCAATATGACTGAAATCATTTCCTTCAACTATAATCCGATCAGAGTCATTGAAAGATCAGTAGGGAGTTTGTGTATTTACCCGCATTGAGCAGATCTTGATCATTCAAGCCATCATCCGAAAACTCGTCGTCGGCAACATTGTTGATATTGTCACCACTTTTGCCCTTCGAGTGGTGCATGGGCCCGTCATTGCGAGATATGAACATCGCTGAATGGTCTGGGACTTGTAGGGCAAGCGTTGGAGGGAATAAAGAAGCCGGTAGGCCAGGTTTTAGCTCTACGTATCGCATTGTACCCACTACGAGGAAGGTCAGATTAGGGTTCATTTTAAGAGTTTCGCAAGAGAAACTTACCAATCTCATCGCACATAATATAGCAGGTGATGTACTGATCGTGTTTCAGTAGTTCTGCAGTTAGGAGGATATCTTGACCACTATTAAGCTTCATCGCACTTCGCATAGTCAGTACGCAAACATGGAATGCTTTGCATTGGTAGTACCTGATACGTCGAAAATCAACAAGGTGTCCGTCGGACCTCTCCACCAAGAGACATACGTAGATAGGCTTTCGATGGAACATCGTCGGTACCCTGTCGTTTATAAATCCGCATTCAGCTTTAATTCTGACTTTCACTGGCTGCCCTTGTTTAACGTCCTACAGTCGCCTTTTAGTACTCCAATCTTCTTCAAAATCTGGCGAAATAATCTACCCACCTTGCTCATCATATTTAGAGAAACTCGTAACTTGGGAAAGTCCTTCAGGCTTGCCAAGATTTTGTTCCCGAAGGGAGGGTTCTTGCTTGTCAGCATTTCGATACGGTGTGGCTCGGCCGCTTCTAATGCCTCGATACTGTTTATACCTCCGATAGCAAGTTTTCGAATAGCCACAGGCCCGATCTGCGCTATTTGTTTCATTTGGTACGGAGAATTGTCCCAAACGTGGGCACCGAAGCTTCGGGCGAGCTCTAATGCGTGTCTGGTGGTCACCGCATCCTCGAGAAATATTTGACAATCGATAACGCAACGTATGAGTCGGTTAATTTGCGAGAATATCACTGCTCTGTCCTGCTGATACTGCTTTCTATGCTTGACGTATTGCTCGTCTGCAGGGAAATCCACGCCTCCAAGCTCGGCTTGAATTATGAGACTCCGCTTGTGCGCTGGAAGGGCTATGTCAACTTTGATGGGATATTTAATACCATTCGCATTGTTGATCTCCTTGAAAAGCTTCTTCTCACCACCTCGAAGGCGAACGTCGTAGAACTCTTTGGCTCCGGCCAAAGCGGATAACTTGAACAAGTTAGCTTATGCAACGGCCTTAGAAAGTAATGCTTACGATGTCAGACATCTTAGAGCGAGGGCTCAAGCTTAGAAGGCCCTGCATAGTCTCAAATTTGACGTAGTACCGTGACATAGCATCGCCGAACTCCGTGCAGTTCAGTTTCTCGTCACAAGTGACCAGCCTTGTCTCCTCTAGGAGGCCGACATCTCTCTTGCAGATTACCTCGATTCTGCGATCTAGATTATGGTCCGGAGTATCACCATCGAGCTTGTAGAAATCGGGATTTTTGCCAAGGCGGACACAAAGAAATGTTCCTGCGAGCCATCTCTTTGCAGAACGCATATCATAGACGGTTCCAAGCCCAATTTCGGCATTCTGTACAGATGTCAGTCCCACGGAATCAAATTCATTGAGTATCCCAGTTGCACGTACAAGATGATCAATCAAGTTCAAGTGAAGGCTACAGGACTATTAGCTCAGAGAACAGTCAGCTCAGACTTACATACCAGCTTTCCAGAAGCTCTTGTCCTGATACCATCATTTCATACTTCTTAAATTTGTCTTGTTTTGTGATAATCACAGCAATCGCACTGTCCTCAAATTGAGGCCTGTAAAGTGTAAGCGCTGGGAGGTTCCAGAATCATGTGGTGTATTACCGTCCTGCCCGTCCTAGCATTTGCATGATCTCGAGATCCGCATACTCCTTGAGACCTCCTTCCTTGAAGGTGGCAGTGCCCTTTACAATCACGAGATGACATGGCAAATTAACACCAACGGCAAGTGTTGAAGTGCAGCAGATGACGTTGATACGACCCTCCAGAAACCCTTTTTCAACAGTGTCTCTGTCTGAACTATCAAGGCCAGCGTGGTGAAATGCTACAGCCGAGCCAAGTGTTTCTATAAAATATAAGCTCTTGAGCACGGTTGATCAGTGTCGCGGCTGATGCTTATACCTCTAAGATCTTGATCTTGCACAACGACCCTTCGAGTTGGTCCTGGCCAAAGACGCTCGCGGGGACCTTTTGTGGCCCATAGGTTGGCAAGGGTCTTTGCTGTGGCAATTGTGGACTTTCTCGTAATGCAAAATACCATGATGGGTTTATTTCGTGAGTGCTTTGCAATAATCTCCGGCAATCTGCCAAAGGTAAGTAGCTCCTTGCCTAATTACTGGGGTATTCACAGCTTACTTTGGATCACAGACTTTTTCGAAGCCAAAGTCATTTCCGCTGTAAGGTATCCCGTACACAAATTTTTGCAGCTTGACTGGCCTAAATTCCTCTCCGAACTTATAATGCTGCGCTGGTAAATGCTGCCTGATAGGATCTCTTCCCAGCCATGTTGCGATGTCTTCAGAGTTTGGAACCGTGGCACTTAACGCCAAAAACCGCACATGAGATCCTACAGACTTCATGCGAGAAACAACCGCCTCAAGGGTAGCACCGCGTGTATCTTTCAGTATATGCACCTCGTCAATCAAGAAAAGCTTAATCAATTGCATGAGCTTCGCATGGTCTTTCCATTTCCTTGTCATACTGTCCCATTTTTCGGGCGTCGTGATGATGATGCTTGCGTTCTGAACATTTCGTAGCTGCACTTGATCAGTGTCTCCTGTGAGTTCTGCACATCGCAAGTCTAACGTAGCAAACTTGGCTTGCCAATCTCTCTGCCTTTCTGAACAGAGCGATTTGGTAGGGGCCATATAAACAATCTTATACTGGCCAGACTCGAGACTCGAGACTAGTTGACAAATGGCCAACTCGAGAACTGCCGTCTTGCCACTGCCGGTTGGCGCTGAGAGAACCAGGTTCTCATTGGTTTTGTAGACGGTTTCGTAGCATTTTGACTGAACACCATTGAATAACTGGAAAGGAAAAACTGATCGAAAGCGATCGGGCATTTCATGTGAGCAGACGAGCTGAATGCCCTGTGCTATTGGTGGAGCATGGCCAAGACCGATCCTATCAACTTGAACTAATGCTTGGGTCGGTGCAGCAGAAGAAGATGGACGAACAGGACGACCTTGACTCATTTCACGCTCTCTGCCGTTTGGGTTGTTCGGAGACTTGTATTGGTGGCTGCTTGTCAAGGAAGTCCTTCGGTGCTCTGCTGGTGAAGGAAAAGGAGGAGATGATGACTGCGGACCGGACTTAGGCTCGTTACCATGCGCGCCTTGTATCCTTCGTCGCTGACTGACAGCCAAAGATGGGCTAGACGGAATTCGAGTGGATGGGAAGAAAGTGGAAGCTGCTCGGCGAGGTGGAGGAGTGTAAAGATTATGAGCTGCACAACAGTAAGACAAAAAAAAAGATCGGATATGAAGCCTAACATACGGAGACTGAGTCGAGAGTCCTTGGGAGATTGTGGTGCTGAAATCGTTAGCAAAACCTCGACTGATCAATTTACTTGTTATTGACCTCTGTCGCAGTGCGAAGGCTCCCTTTGGGGAATTGTACCACGCGAAGAGTATGCTTCCCTACTGGGAAAAGGGTAAGAACTCCGCGGTTGTAGTAGTCTGCTCATGCCATGATCGGCATGCCCTTGAGGGTCGGCGAGCAGCTCAGGATCTAGGATTCGTTAGCAATCACGGTCTTGAAAACGGTTGTGTAAAGTACCATAAGCATCGAGCGGAACATCTTGTCTATTGTATGCAAGGGAACCTAGAGGTCGTGAAGTTTGGTCCTCGAATAGGTGTGGTGGGCTGTAAACTCGAGGTTGGGATCGGTCTTGAGCCTGGTATTGGTCTGCCATCGGCCTTTGGGTATTCGCGAGCATTGGCCGACTATACGGCCTTTCGGGCTGGTGGTCAATATTGTTCTCTGGGTGTTCTGCCATCTCCCGGAGAAGCAGTTGGATGTCAGACTGATAAGTGCCCATTACGGCACGAATGAGGAACGGATCCAGATGTACCATACAATGAAATAAAACCCAAAACAGTGAACGGTCACATTATCTCATTGTGAGGGAAAGGAAATTTACTGGAAAGAGGATGAGGTAATACTGGTATATGACGCTGTATCGAAACACCAGTGAGTGCTAAGCGAATTTCTCCATGATTACATGCTTTCCTAAGAAAATCAAGCTTTACTCAAAAGTGTGGATGTCTGGCTTGGATAAGTACACAGTATCTAGTAGACCATACTTAGCCTGGTTCCGTAATTGCTATCATTCAAAAAGGCTCCCCTTAAGACAGAACTGTCTCCAATGCTGGGTAAACTCCGTAGACACCAGCATTGATGCCCACCATCTCCAACATGCTATGATAATAGGTAGTGGCTATGCATGACGCGATTGAGGAAGGAAGATTTATACCCTACTCGTCCCTATGCTTCCCGAAGTATCCCCTAGAAGACCCGGTCCTCGTATGGTGAAGGACCGGCGAACCAGGCCTAGATGTAGACAGACCTTCGTTTTTCAGAGGTGTAGTCGGCAGTTTCATTGGAGTGTCCTTCTCGCGAGCTGAGCGACTGTCAATCGTAGTCTTCTCATAGCTGTGTATCTGTATCGGGGGGGGACGTGCTACACGGTCTTGGCTATTGTAAAGGTACGTTGCGAATAGGACGACAGAAGTCCCAATAAGGAACTACATAATTGTGGTCAGTTTGACCGGGATGCGTGTTCTTCGTAAAACTTACATTAGCAGTGATATTAAATTCAAAGAACCAGACACTTGCGCAAAGGCTCAAGAGGATACTGAGGCTCATTGCAAAGCTCTTTGAAATGTTATCCGCATAGTGGAGGCAGAGGGAGACAACTATTCCGCCAATCGCCTGGACAGCTATCGTTGTCCATACAACCCAGTTGTACCCGACAAAGAAGCCACTCCTCGCAATCTGCTCTCCATCTACGAAGAGCACTCCAATGAAAAAAGAGGGAAAAAGAGAGTAGAACGCGAGCTGGACGTTCCGAACCCACAGCGAAACATGGGTCTCTGACTCTTTTAAGATCTTTTCAAAGTATACGGAGCCGGCGGCAGAGACAACGCATCCTAACAGAGCAGCCCCAAGGCCAAGTGACGCGTTCATATGTGGGTTCGCCAGCATATCATCTTCCTCAATACCTTCGTAGGTCGCAGAACGCTTGGAGAGAGAGCTACCAAGTTTGCGCCATCCACCCATCGACCGTGGAATGAAGAGACCGTGATGGGACGTTTTCAGGGAGGCAAAGGCCTCTGATTCTGCGGTTGGTATCTGCACAATGGCCACACCAATCATAAGAAGCCCTAGGGCCACCCATTTACGCGTAGACAAACTTCGTTTAAGTAGCAATACGGAGAATATTGCGGTAGGTAGGATTTTGAATTGATACGTGACTTGGAAAGTTGCCGTGTCGAGGTTGGAGATGGCCACATACTGTAGCGAATTTTGCATCACATACAAGACTGCAGGTATTGCCAGTTTCCAACTATCTCCCGTGAAAACTGCACTTATCAGACCGCTAAATAGAGAGGTTGCAGGCATGGAAGGAGAAATTGTTCGTGAAATATCGTAGAGTGCAATCGTCAAGCACACCGTAAGCTTGAGAACTTCATTCAGAAACACGGCTGTGGAGGTAAGATATCTGTGGCCGCCAACCAGTGGCATTATCCGCGAGTAATGGAGTATCTGGTCTAGCTGTCAGAACTATCTCGGATGCCCCGGTGAGCAGTAATTGCCGGGACGAGTGGGAAAGGCATGAGCGTACGAGAATGAGCGCCGAGTTCTGAACGGTGAGCTACTGCCCGCGTCAGCATTGTTTGCTACGTCCAAAACATCTTCCACTTGGAGGACCGTTAAAGAACTCACGGTTATCAAAGAAATATGCTTCATAGACCATCCATACCAGGTGGCTGCTGCGTTGCGCCGGGGCATTTCGCCCAAACCCATGATGATTGTTATCTGTGTACCAAACGCGGCGGCAGCCACCTATATTTCGAGTCTTCGATTACAGGCACAGAGGTTTTGTGACACGATCAATGTCGGTCGTTCAAGGAGTGGCTATGGTTGGTCAAAAGAGTGTAAATGACATGTCATATGGAGGCACTGTCACACTTTCCAACATTCTTGGTCTCAGCCCTACGTCATGAAATCAGCCTCTCTGCCTAGGCCCACCTTGGACCTACCCCTGAAACTGTCCACCCCATTTAGCCATTGCTTAATGCTGTCTGATCGCACATGTTTTGATGTGACATATCAATACATGATCTATCTCTTATCATGAACGCTTGGTTCCCATCGGCATGGACTTCAAAGCTTTGGACAGCAAGGTCATGCAATTGTATAAATAAACTGTCATTCAGTAGGGTATCCAAACAGCTAAGTTCGCTTATCAATCGTAAACAGTCCCACTATTCCCATAGCACCCCGTTATTAAAACAAGACATACTAAAGTCAGCGACGAAGAAACATGATCTTGTACAAGATATGGTGTTCATGTGTAGACCCAGAATACAGGCACTGGTAGCTTCGAACCGGTAGCCTCGAAGACAAGAAACAGCTCACAGAGAGTGGACTAAGAGATAACCCAAAAGAATGGGAGGTGCCGTAGAGCCGATCATCAGACGCTCTGAGGGAATGCTTTCACCACCTGTCCATGCGCCATCCCGTGATGCTGTCTTCGCTGCCAACGTCCCGGGCTTTTCTCTCCTCCGAAGAAAGCGTGAGCACTCCGCTGCTGACAGACTGCTTCCTATCATGTCCGGTTGTTTCCCAAAGTCGTAGTTGCCGTGAAGGGGCTGCTCCAACGCCACCTGCATGGACTTCTAGAAATCCCAGACCTGGTGGAGGCGTCTTAGGGGAAAGGCAGCTGGAAGGCGGAGATGGTAAGATGTCAGAGGGGCTGAAGCTTAGGCTGGGAGATGGGTCAGACGGAGGCATAGAGCTAGCATTCCTACTCCACCGCTGAGTGATTTCGGGAGATGTATATGAATCCACGTGTACTAAATCATCTGTAGAAGCCGCGAACGGAGCTCCAGTCAGGGAATTCCTAAGCCCCTGGCCAAACGGTGGAATAGGTGTTGTTCTATCAGGATCAATGAATTTACAACGCTCATCCACACTCGCGGTCCTCGGCCTTGTGGGGGCTTCAGTGTTGCCATGTAATTGTAAAGCCTCGTGGAACCCTTCCGCGAAGTCGAGTTTTCGAATGCTGGCTCTCTTCTTCCGCATTGCTTCCAACAGTTTCTCCTCCTCTTCAGTCACAGCCATCATTTTACTACAGCGGGCATAATCTATTTTATGCGTAGCGGATCGATTGACCTTGGTAGAAGTGCGTGCTCCTGCGCTAACGTTTGGATCATCCATGATCTCCATAGATGCCAACTTGCGTTTGATATCAGTATCATCCACAACTTTTATGCTCGTTACCTTTGACTTGTTTTCGAATTTCTTAGACGCAGCTCGCTGGTGAAGTTGCGGTGTCTCAGGCATCTTGGGCACAGGTGGTATATTTGATTTCGATGCTTTGCCTGAGAGTACCCTGATGACCGGTCGGGGTTTGCGAGCTCTCATCGTCTCGGCACTGTAGACTAAAGGTTCGTTGCCTATATCAGCAACTTCTATACTATCTCGGATGCGAGCGCGACGTCGAGGACTAGACTGTTCGATCTCGTCATCAGACGATGACAATACCAGCACGCTTTGATTAAGTAGGTCCATCCCTGAGATAGATATTCTAGTTACTTGAGCCGAACGTCTGTTCCTTCGACTGACACTGCTTGCTGTGCTTGTGAGCCCCGAAGACTGTAATGAATGTCTTGGCCAAGCAGTAACAGCATGAGCAGCAGGATCTAACCGAAAGCTTAAGGTAGGACGGGAAGTCAATGGACGCCTGTATGGGTCGCTCATACTGCTCTTTCTTTGTCGAAGGCGCAGGTCTTTCGAAACCTCATCGAGCCCGACTTTTACAGCCGCCCTAGGGTCTTCAGGCAATGCACGTACTAAGTTAGCTCCAGGGAAGACATTAATGGGTTCATCATCGTCTTCCCCGAGCCCGTCGAACCAATTCTTTACCGGCTCCGTTGGCCTTTTGACATTCATCTTGATATGATGTTCATCCATACGCAGAATATCCTTCAAATCCATTTCTTCACCCACCGTGGAGTCCTGCTCCTTCGTCCCATCCTGTGCTGTCCAGCTGGGCCGGTTTGACGATGCCCACCGCTGGCTGGTTGAGGCTAACGATATTTGCGAAGGTGACTTGACAATTGTGGAAGGCAAAGGAGCCGCAACGTACGATGATCGTGGCTTTGGGAAAAGCGTCGACAAATCTAGCTGTGGTGGCTTTCTCTTCGAAGAGTCTATGTTGTTGTACAGATGTTCTTCGTCAGAAAATGCTGGGTAAGTCATGGTTCCCGGAAGGCCTTGTCCGAGAGGCCTGGCAATGGGCTTGCAACCTTTTCTCAATGCCATATCTCGAGCTGACGAAGCTGACGTCTGCTGTGAAATGGCAAGCGGAGACTTCATGGGGTCGTAGTATGACTGTAACGTTGCCGATGATTCGGAGTGATGAGCGTTCGTGTTAGCAACGTCGGTCACGCTACCCCAAGTGACAGCGTCATCTATGAAGTGATGTCCCAGTAACGGCGACGAAGGCTTGTTGCGAAGCGTGTGCGCAGGGGCTCCAATCCTTTCGTTTGGTACCACTTTCTGTGGTATCACAGTGTCCTCGTAGTCCTTGGCTAAGTCATCTTCCAGGTTTGGTTTCGTAACGCTGATGAAGCTCGGGGATTTCTTCGCCTGTCGCCTTGCCCTCCACGACTGCTTCTGCTTCAGTTCAGGACTATTTGGCTCCGATGTCCCTAGCAGTCTTCTAGCCTTCTCGCCCGGATTGAACATAGGAGAGTCGTCCGCATTGTGGCGGTTACCGTAGCGGGGATCCGGAACTGGCTGCTTCTCGGGGCTCGACTTTCGACCAGGCAGAGGAAAAGAGAACTTGTATATCCGAGCCATAACGGACTATGTGCTTTGGGGCCGATTACCTTCGCAAGACGTGCCCCGAGAGGAAAACGTAGTATTTAGGCGTAAAGATATCTTGAAACAGCTCGTCGTGCCGAGACTCGAGGGCAGCAGCTTTGCATAGGGTCCATGACCGGAAAGTACCTTGACCTTGATGAGAATCTTTTGGTTCTACGGGGAGATATATGTATTTCAAGTCTATCACCGCTCACTGGATCGTATTGAGTCGAAAGGAGTCAAACATCAGAAGATGAGAGAAAGGACGCATTAAGGAATTCTTCTACTAACACATGAAAGTCCGTACGACGTACCTGCATCCAATTTACAATAGTTCTAGGGGCTCGCATGATTGGCTGCAAGACCCGGCATTCGAATAAAATACGCAGGGTTCCCATAGAACTATCTACGTTTCCTTTCGGTTGGAGAAAGTGCCCTGCCTGCCTGCCTACTTTATTTAATTCGGTCCCCAACTCCACATAATTTCTCCGCACTGCTTCCTGCATTCCGGTTCAACAATGCAGACCTAAATCGAGCATTTGATATTTTAATTACTGCATTGCGCGACTCGTAATTTCGCCTCTCCAAATCCTTGATTCTTGAAATATCGGCAGGGGTAGTCAGTCTGCTACATTTGATTGATTGTTATCCACAGACCGAGATGGCGTCCCATTCTCTTTGGTGCCGGAAGTGGCTTACTGTAGGTTGCACGCCAAAGTCTCTACTAGCGCCTTGGTCGCTACTGGTAGCGGGAAACGCCTCCAAGTACAGTACATACTGTACTCCGCAAGTACCAACCATGTATGTACCAAGTGATGTTCTATTCCCCAAAGTAACTTACTTGTACCATACAGAGTACAAGAACGAAGAATATGAGATGTGAAGGAGAGTAGTAAGTAGCTCTTGGACAACGGTAGAGTAGCAATGCTTCTACATATTATTGATGCGCTTCATTGAGTGTTCTTCTCCTCTCGCGAGTCCTCAAGTGCTCTTGACGCGCTTGCGCGGCCGCACCTCGTCTGCTACCTCGTACTGCCCAAACGCATCAGTGCTTCGTTCGCTGCTGTATGTAGGGCACAAGCTGCTACTTACAAGATGGCTCAGTAATGTTGTTGGGTTCGCGTAGTCTCGATCCCTTTTCTGAGCCTGTTCTGTCGAGTCCACCCGATGGAATTGTGAACCTTTGCCCCTAACCAGGTATCCTTCATCTTTCATTCGCCGTATGACTTCTGTTTCGCTCGCTCTATCATAGTCTATTGAAAATCAGCGGTAGCGTCATACGTTGGGATGTCGAGTGCACTGACGCAACAGCTTGGCAAACCTTCGTAGATTGCCTGGATATTCCTCCCGATACGCAAGCCAAATCGCTCGTCTAGACTGCGCAAGACGCTCCAAATCCTGTAAGCGACGTACATCGGAATTCGCGAAAAGGCATCGATAGCAAAAATGTTCATCGTTCGGCATTCTCAACATAAACCCATAGCAGTGACTATGCTGCCACGTGTCGCAGCACTCGCATTGTATCTATTACTCTGAATCAACAGCGGTGGATTTCGAAATATCATGACTATAGATCTTACCATGCCGGCTTCTTCCCTACCGAACCCGCACTCGCAACGTACTGTAGGGTGATCCCGCACGGCGGAGTCCTCTTGGCGAACGGTCTTTGATGCTTCTCTCTTAGCTATCATTTCCAACCACTTCCAACGCACTAGCCTCATTCCTTGCACAGCTTCGGATCGTTGAGAACATGGACGGATCTTTTGGGTTAAGATAAGGTCGCCCTGCGAATCGTCCAGCCATTGACTTGGCTTTTGCTGTCAGCTTTGGCTCAGACACACAAAGATTGGCTTACTGATTTTGTCAAAGGATCATCCTCCGGAACCCCTGAGCGAGTTGTTTCTTGTGCTTTCGTTGGTTCAGCGACATTCTTGTCAAGGTCGACTGTACCTTCTGAAAGTATTGTACTATGGGATAGGGGGCTATCATAAGAGAGCTCTACACAAGTCTCTATATTAGCTTTTTCTGGAGTGGCTGCCGTAGCCGCTTCTGTTGCCTCAACCCCCGGGTTCCTTGTGACATTAGAAAATCGTGGAACTGCTCTGGTATGTTCAAGTCTTTGTGGAATCTCTAGCAGTCCGTCCGAATCTACTTCCACACCTTCTTTGACCACCAAATAACCTACGTCCAAGCTCACACTGGGAGCGTTAGCCGAGCACATCTTATTGGGTCCATGGAGCTAATTCAATTGATGAAGTTGCAACTACCTGTGGAAGCCTGAGCCCATCTCTCCCATGTTTCTCTCTTTGATATGCCATAGATCGCGGTCAGGAACGAACATTGTGGTGTCACTGCATTGTTGAAACCCGATTGGCCGAAAGTCTGAAGGGCAAGTCGGTGTGTGAAGCAGGTGACACATCAAGAACCGAACATCTTGGAGATCATTAGTTCACCGATTGCCGAATATCTACCTTATCGATTGCTCACCAGGAAGATCGGGTGCGAAGTTGCTCCAGTTATACAGACAATCGTGGATTCTCTCCAGACGAGACATAGCGCTTATAACAGTGACTGACATGCCATTAGACCCAGAAAGCGCCATCCCAACAACTTGATGATTCGCGCCTCCAGGGATTTGGGCATACTGGAAACTGAATCGGTAAGACTCGATGACGTTTAGAGGGTTGGCCTGATCAGAATAAATGCTGAATTGAACAGTTGCTACCGTCTGCCTTTGTATCCCGTCCAAAATTACATCCTATCAAGGACCAGTCTATCAGCCTGAAGTTTTTAGCAATTCAAAACCCGGGGCACTCACTAGCCAGTCTAGTAGTTGATCACCGCTTGTTGCTCGCCCACGAGTGATTGCTCTGAATCCTGCTCTCCGACTGGCCCGACTGTGCCGCCCTGGTGACTGAGAATCGGTACTTTCACCTTCTACACCACTCCTGTGTGCTGGGCGTGCCTTTCCACATATTGGTTTGTAGTCGAGCCAGTCGTAGCAATGCTCGGGCAGGAGGTTTCTACGCCTTCTCAGTACGTTGGGTTTGGATGAGTAAAAACAATAGCTCCGCATTACCTCAAGAAGGCCAGTATTGCCACCTGGACATGGACTCTATTAGTCTGGAAGTAGACCTCGCCCATCGAACTCTTAAGCACTCACAGATGTTTGAAGAGTTGTCTGCACCATGGCAAAGCTCTGCTGCTCGCTGACGATTTGGTCCTGGTCCACAGACGTACTTTGTACGGCAGCTGGCTGCTGTATGGTTTTCTCCACAAGCTTATGACGGAGTTGTTGCTGCGCCATGCCCGTTTCCGGTTATGGACAGAAGCAATATGAGGCAATAAAGAACGAGTGGTGAAGTCCAACGAACGTTGAGTGGAGGTAACTCGAGGCCGAGGTTACCAAATAGGTAACCATCGTTGCCAAGCATTTGGTAGAGTACTACGTAGAAGACTATCAAATTGTATTCTTAGGTAGTCCCTTTCGTTTTGTCTATTCAAATAATCCTCGACTTCTCTATCTTGTACTACTTCAATTGGGCAGTTTCCAAAGCGTATTCAGATCCTGGCAGCACCTACTCTACGCAATGCAGTGCACTTTGGTACCCTCGGAAGTAAAAACATAGGTATTATGGGACGAATACAGTAGCCTCAGCATACGGTAAGGTAAGGTACCTGAAGGAAAACAAAACCCTTAGTGCAACGTCACATGCTCGCTTCGAGTGGGAATTCTCGTGACGGCAAAGCCCTGAAAGATAGTGAAGCGAAGAAAGTATCAACTTAAGGTAACCTCACCAGATAGTGCAGAAAGTCGGTGAACAGCGGAACAACCGATAGCCAAACACACCAGGTCAACTACTGGACTAAGTGACAGTTGAAGCGTAGAAATTTGAGATTGATCAAGTTCTATATGTCCTATATGTCCCTATCTAATTCTTCTTATCGTACAAGCTTTGCAACGAATCCCGAGCTAATGGCTTTGTTGTTAAGGGGATGATGAATTCTATATGTTAATGTGGACATCTCTTCGGAGGCCGGTTACTGTTCACCGACTTCCTGCACCCCTTGGTTCCTCTTCCCTTTAGCTCTTGTCATGAACCTAACAATGATGAAGCCATCAATATGGCGGTCCCAATAGTACGTCCGGCGGCGAAGAAGTTACAAAAACCCAAGTCGACGACCATGATTCTCTAGATCCTGCTAAATCCACCACGCCATCTACAGTAGGTTGTTCCTCGATAACCCTTGCCTGGATTCAGCCAGTTAGTCTGTATCCTAGTTGGCTGTGATTTTAGTGAGAATATACAAGATACAAGATCCGACTAAGCCTATAGGAAATGAACTAGGGTGCAGTATTTCGAAACTTGCAGAGCAAATGTTGCAGTATGTTTGGGATCATCAGGAAGAATGCGTGATGGTTCTTGTCTTGTTCACACTCGATAGCAGGCAACATTATTTAATGACATGCGATTTGCTCTCTACCAATTTATTCTAGCCATGAATAGTGGGGACCAGCTGAGATGGAAGGAGGGTGTGATCTCTCATGGTGTTCTCATGAAACCAGGAAGAAGTCCTCTGGTCCCTTGGATTTTATCGTGCTTTCTTTCCTCATGTTTCGATACAACCCCAACTAAAATTACTGAATATCGGGGGTTTTGGTTCGAGAGAGGATAGTCAGCTTTGAGGACTCTAGAAATAGGATCCTTAATGAGGTGCTGTTGGATAGGAAGTAGTGGTTTATGTACATAGGAGCACCCCCCTTTTCGAGCAGTCGCATTTCCGTCAGACAGCTTCTATTAGCAACAACAGTCCATCTATCATAGTTGTTCTTTCTGGATGTACTCACAAGGATGACAATACTTTGAATGTTTGAAGTAAAGGCTGAACTACTTGAGACACGCACTAATCAAGGGGCAGTTATTCGCGTTGACCAGCCTCTTCTCTAGTAGATACTTTGCTTTCTGCGACAGCGAGCTCAACTTAAACGAGCACATTTGAAGATCATGATACTGGATAAGGATTGACGGAAGATAGATAGTGTACCTACTTTACTCCTGCATGATGTCCGCTGAGGAAATAATATGTTGGCCTGAGGTGCTTGCATATAAAGTACGGAGGCATGGGAGGTAAAATGATCTGCCGGGATCACGTAATTTGCACGTAGGGCGAGGCGGAATCTCAAGATCGAATAGAGCCACCTCATACCTGCCTCCGGCTCTCGTCAGCACTCGGCACATAGGTACTGTTTACCATTTCTTACCTCTGCAAAACTTTCATCTATCAGTCTGGATTTGACGGTGGCCTGCATCATTTCCCCCAACACTTAGAAAACGCCAGAACTGAAGTGGCTGCTGGATGACCAACCTCCAACTACTTTTAGGACGTTCGGCCTTTGGCTACAGGGTAGAGACAGCTTTCAAAATGAGCCCGGCGCCTTCTGCAAATATATATTATGAGTAGGAGGAGGTGCAACAACATCTCTGCGAACACATCGCTGTTGGGAACGCGCCTCAGCCCGTGTCAGCTTCGTGTTCGAGCTTGGTTCTCTTCACCTAAATTTCCGACATGATGGACCCTCCTCAGAGGTCGTCTGCGAATCTTTCACTACCCGTGTCACGCGTGGAGAAAGCTATGCAAGCACCCTTTACCACTATTTCGACTCCGAGATCTACTGGAATCTCACCGAACCTGACGCCCGGGGGAAAATCCCAAGGGGACTCCAGTATGCAATCCGACGTAACGCTGGGAAGCAGTCACTCGGTGCAAGTATCAAGTTCGGCCAACATGCTAGGACAATTCTCTTTTGCTCCAGCTACACAAACTACCGTCGTAACGACTACTACAACCACTACTACGAGTTTTCCCCCTCTCGTAATGAAAGCGCCTCATCACTTGCATGAACTCGACTCCAAGCTCTATCCCTTAGCTGCTTCCCCAACGCCGCGGTCTATCAAGCGATTATGCTTCGATGTCGGAGGCAGGCCAACATACTTTCGCGAAGCAGATGATGCATCAGAGACTCTGCACGAGGTACGTTCATATAATGCCACTTGTGTTCTTTGCCACTCCTTTAGCTGACCTGAAATTCCGGGAAATAGCTCCGACAACAGCAAAAAGCACTTCAAGAATCGGGTGGCGTCCTACAGTCCGTTGCCGAAATCGACACTAAAGTCGAGATCCCAAGACCTGAGGTTTTAAAGTCGCACAATCCGAGCCACCCTGCGCTAAACCGGACACCGAGCACGTCTACATATTCGAAGAAGCGGCCCGTATCGCCAGTGTCAATCTCAAAAGCTGCGAGGCTAGCCAGTCAGCAAGGAGCCCGGAAGAAGCGTCATGTAACCCGTGAAGCAACAGTGGCAAGCTTTGCAGAAGCGGCACAGCCTGTACAGAATCCGCCCCATACAAGGTTACAAATCTGCCAGACATCAACGCCTGTCACTCCAGGTCTTGACAGTAGCGGTGGGCTCAAGAATCATAGAACGCGTGTACGGCGTTCAAAAGGAGCACAAGAACTTGAGTTCCAACCGGTGGATTCGAGCAATTTAGCAGGCCTAGAGGACAACAGTGGAGCATCTCAGATACTGAGCCCCAAGTCCGAAGTTCCCAGAAGCCAGCCTTCTCACAAAGGGGACCTTACCTACGGCGATAGTGGGGTGACTGCAAACCTGGGAATACGTATACCTTGGCAAGGTAATGAAGTCACTGATGAGGCGAGTTCTTCTCGTACAGAGGAGAATCTTGATATCAGTTTCCCACCACTCGAACAAGCGCAGCACAGACCCAGGCCTCGCCCGAGTGTTTTGGACACGACGGCTGCGCAGGATCTTAGTCTGCCAAGCCCAAGCCTTTCCCCAGTAACAGCGGCAGCAAACCTGCAGAACAGACGAGGGGGGTATTTTGAAGGGTCCAGCTTGGGAGAAACCAGCACTACCTCGAGTTTCGACTATCTCCACAGCCAAAGTGATGAGAGTGCTGGTACACAATGGCCTGGCCAAGACCTCGCAAATGCAGGGGCATTACCATCAACCACAGCTACGCAAGAATTCGGCGATTTGAACCTAAGCCATGAACAGCCCGAGAGCCTATCCATGATGAACATACCTACCATGATAGAAGCTTTTGAAGCAATACCTGCGGAGATGAAGGGTTATGTCATGTATCAGCTCCTGCGTCGTTGCCCTAAGCCAGTCCTGCACTTGATCGCCGATGTTGTCAACCCATCATTGAAATGCGACTTTCTATCTCTACTTCCTATGGAACTTGGTCTTAATATCGTCAGCCATCTAGATCTTAAGTCACTCTGCAGTGCAGCCCAAGTATCCAAGAAATGGAGGCAAATCATAGACTCAGATGAGAAAGCGTGGAAACGTCTATTTGACGCCGATGGATACGTGTTGCAAGAGGGCGAGCTTCCCAAAGCCATCCGAGAGGGATGGGGTTGGCAACATGCGTCTCATCTAGACGACTGGGAGAAAGACCTCAGTACATCCGGAATAAGTACATCAGACACCGAATGGTCAGTTTCATCAGCGCACGCCGGGTTCTCCAATGTCAGTGGGGTGGCCACCCCAGGCAGCGAGGCGGTAACCATCCAGAGTAAACGGTCAAAGAGGAAAGCACCCAAAACCAAGAGCAAAAGTCGTAAACAACAGAAAAGAGTGGAATCCAACTCTCTCTCTACAAACAGTAGCTCTTTCATGGGAAACATGTCTCAGGCCGAAGGACCTTATGCTGCCGCCAACGCCGCAGTAGTTGCTGTCCCTTGCCCCAATATCGGTTTACCAAGCCTCAAGAATCTCCATCTATTCAAGTCACTCTACCAGAGACACCACAGCATACGCAAGAGCTGGATGCAGGATGAGACCAAACCCCGGCACATAGCTTTCCGAGCGCACCAGCGCCACGTGGTGACTTGCCTGCAGTTTGATACCGACAGGATACTGACTGGCAGCGATGACACGAACATCAACGTGTATGATACCCAAACCGGAGCGCTTCGGGCTAGACTAGAAGGTCATGAAGGAGGTGTATGGGCTCTTCAATACGAAGGCAATGTCCTAGTCTCTGGCTCTACGGATAGGTCGGTAAGAGTATGGGACATCGAGAAGGGGCAATGCACCCAAGTTTTTCAGGGGCACACATCTACTGTAAGGTGCTTGCAGATACTCATGCCCACGCAAGTGGGCAAAACAGCCGATGGAAGGGCCATAATGATGCCCAAACAACCACTTATAATTACCGGCTCTCGCGATTCCAATCTCCGGGTTTGGAAATTACCCAAATCCGGTGATCCAAAGTTCTTCCAGGCAGGACCACCCCTGGATGACACCGATTGTCCTTATTTTGTTAGGGTACTTACTGGCCATCATCACTCCGTACGAGCCATCGCTGCACACGCCGATACACTGGTGAGCGGCAGCTACGACTGCAATGTTCGCGTGTGGAAGATCTCGACAGGAGAGACCGTACACCGGCTGCAGGGGCACACGCAGAAGGTCTACAGCGTTGTGTTAGATCATAAGCGTAACCGATGCATCAGCGGCTCGATGGATAATGTGGTCAAGGTGTGGTCTCTTGACACTGGCTCGGTCTTGTACAATCTAGAAGGCCATCACTCTCTAGTAGGACTTCTGGATCTACAAGACGATCGTCTGGTCTCTGCCGCGGCTGATTCAACCCTGCGTATCTGGGATCCGGAAACGGGACATTGCAAGAGCATTTTGACAGCTCATACCGGCGCAATTACTTGCTTCCAGCACGACGGACAGAAAGTCATATCCGGATCCGATCGGACACTCAAGATGTGGAACGTGGCGAACGGGGAATTTGTCAAGGACCTCTTGACGGATCTCAGTGGGGTGTGGCAAGTGAAATTCAACCAGCGGAGATGCGTTGCGGCCGTTCAACGGAACAACTTCACCTATATTGAGGTAGGCTTATACTTTATGGAAACAAAGCTATATCTTGCTAATATCCCTTTCTAGGTGCTTGATTTCGGTGCCGCCAGAGACGGCGTCCCAGAATATAAACGCGGCAGACGAACTGTTGTTAACGCCGATGGGCAAGAGGTTGCCGACCCTCACGACAACACTGTAGATATGGACGTCATTGATGATTAGCCTGATATTCTTTTTCCTTTACATCTTCTAGCTCGACTGTTTCCCCATTTCCGCTATCAGGAATAGAGTTAAGCACCGCCATGTTTATCTGCCACGAATCTTTTACTTCCTCCATCATGAGTGGCGTCCAATGCTTTAGCAGATACCCTGTGGGCCCGCGAATGCAGCGATTCCATTGAAGTGCATTTGGTTCTTTGATGTGGGAGGCATAGCGGTGGGGGGAGGGTTTGGTTCTAGCTTAGTTCGCTGCGAAATATACACTTCTTTTTGCTGAAAGTCTTCTTGCTGCTTGCTACGAAAGTAATTCCAGCAGTGTGCTGGCGTCGAACCTCGTCGCAACTGCATCTACCTGGGTTTGAATATCTCTCTCTGTCCACAACCCTCCTTCCCCTTTCTAACCCACCGATATTCAGGAACCCCCCCCCTAAACACTACCTCCCCCCATCGCAAGACTGCCTCCCCAAACCCCAGTCCTGGCAGTTTCCCACCCGCCAAACGAACTAAACCCGATCCGTCCACTTGTCATCAACGTTTTCACGAGCTTGTACCATAAAATTGGGTCTGGTTTTCTGGGTTGCGCATGAGCGGCAGGGTTGAGATTTTCCTACCTGGTGATTTTCTAGAAAAGAAAAATGGGTCTTTGGGGTTTTGTGGGGGGGGTATGTGCAGTATCAAGATGTCCACGGCTGACTTTGGTTATCGCCAGAATTCTCCCTTGAGCATCAAAGACAGGTTGAATTACTTGGGAATTCTTCCACAGCTCCAACTCTCTATATCCTTGTGTCTCCCCGCATCCACATACCTCAGCTTGGGAATAGGTTCCAACCAACGATATGGAAACCACACCCATCTACCACGAAACCGCCTTCTACCCCCTGAGGCTTCTTCGACGTAGGTCTCATCCGTCTACTGTACCTCCACCTGGCTATATCACTGATTTCGGTTCTGCAAAATAGAGCCCGCGAATCCGATAGCGAACCCTGATGCTGCATTGACGACTGAGGAATTTTCTTCAGTCAATGTTGCTGTTGAAGGGACGCCTCGGAACTTTTCCGGGATCGCTGTTCATATGGAATCTACTCTCAATATCTTCACAGCTAGGGAGGGGAAAGAGACTGAGGAAGATAAATAGAAGGCGAAAGGCAAGGACACAGAGGAAGAAGGAGAGCAAGAGCCACCGTACAAGGAGCTTGATACGGCGACGATCAAGCGGATTGAGGGTATGGAGATGGGGTTCATAAATGAGGGCAAACATCATTCTGTCTCGTTCTCGTGTGACTGGGAATTGGTGATGAGAGCGATTGCGCCGCATGTGCAATACCTGCCGTATGTGCTGCAGGAGGCGATCTATCCAACAGTCGGGATTCCATTTGCTAGGAAGGCGGTTGGAGGTCTCTCGTGAGGAAGGTAGGGTGGAGTATTTAAAGAAATTATGGGTTTCGTGTTCCTTCTGTGTGAGACTCGATATATTCAGTTGGCTATACAGGAATGCTTCACACGTAATTTGTATGTCGATACTGGTATCTGGAAAACTTCTGGTCTAGATAAGAATAAAAGGTAATGGGAATTAAGGAATGTGTGTTCTCGGTAGCGAGGGTTAGATAGTTGGAGGCTTCCAAATGGAGAAACTGAAATCTCACTACAACCATCCGAATACTCATCGATCCGAATAGAGACGAACGGAAAAGACCGTTTTGTGGAAGATAATCCGCAAATCATCAAGAGGATTGATTTTGCGCATGTCAGATATAAGTGCTTATGTGAGCCGTATAAGTGTGATTAGTCAGCCAAGATTGCCTACCTTGCCTTACCACCGGTTCTTCCGTATGGAACACAAGGCTATTGCTCGTGAATGACTAAGTTTAGGGGTTGGAGCGGTGAGAAACGATAATTGTTTGGTCGGACCGCTGAGCTGGCTGTGCATCAGTGCAACGGGTTATAGTGCATGAGGCCATGTTTGGGCAGAGCTGCTTGCAGAGACCTCGAGTATATATACTTGGACTGTGTGCTCCTTCCGCGTTGCCAGAATATTTGTACTCTTTCGCATCGTACCATAATGAAACGGCCAATACGCAGGAATCGCAATGTCTTCCGCTTCAAGGATCTGCCGAAGGAGCTCCGCAATCGTATATATGCGAATGCGATTGATCGGACGAACCCCTGCGAATTCCCGGTATCCCATAGATTCAGCTCAAGACTACCCCTCGTAGACCGGCAAGTCAATCGCGAGGCCTCCACTATATTGTACGCCATTCCAAATTTAGCTTTCCGGATTGACAGCTTCGAAGCCCTGACGAATCTTCCTCTGAAGCTGAAGAAAGCGGAGGCAACGCCCCTTTATAAAATATGCAGGCTTGACTTTTTTCTCATGAGGTGGAATTCGCTTGAAGGAAAGGAAGGCTACAATCCTACGGATCTTAAATACGCGAGATTCAAGAAAGCTCTTTCTTTGGTAGCTGAACAGCTGAATACTATGCCCAAGCTCGAGGAGCTTCAGATTGGGTGTTTTGGCACTTTGCCCATCACTGGGACGGAACATAAGTTGGGGACGGATGATCTCATGGATTGCTTCAAGATGCTTGGAGGTAGCGAGCATTTGACCATAAAGATGACCTGGACAAGAGCTATGCATGACAGCTCGCGGATTTGATCAGACAGGCTAGAGAAGCAGAGAAACGGCAATATGTGAAGGGCACACAGACCGAGGAGGCCAAGACCGGATGGAGAGTAACCCTATGTGGTTCGAAACGGTGTGCTGGGACACAGTGAACGATCTTATCACACGTTGAAGTTACAGCTCAATCCAGAGAGGGATGTTCCAGACGCCTATCGTCACTCATAGTAGAATAATGAATCTCTTGCTCAGTGGCCGGAGTCAAAAATTTCGAAGGCGAGACTCTTCGCACCTTGTCACCGAGTCCAGTTGCTGCAAGTACTGCCCATCTGACATTGTTGATGCCGAGTTTCTGTCCGTGCGGTTTAAAGGACCTCTCGCCACTGCATGCAATGATTTCGCCCAGAGCCTCAGGTCTATCATTATTCCCGGGCTGTATTTTGGCACGCATATCCTCAAATAGTTCACGAAGTTGATCTGAGGATCTTTGTCTGTTGTTCTCTGTTGGGATTCTTTTCCGTGGTCCGGGAAGTAGTATGCGATCGACTTTTGATAGAATGATCTGGTGTGAGATTGCATTCTCTCGAAGAAGACCGATCAGGTCCTCGTCCGACCGTTTAACGCCATGGACAGCATCGATGAGTAAAAACGCCCGCTTCAACCTGTGCCTTATCAGTATTGAAAGAACTTAGTAGCCTATTACACACGCCTACTGTTTTCTTCCGACAAGGTACTTCATGATTTCCGGTCCCCATTCTTCTCGACTACCCTTGCCGTAGCCAGGCATATCTAAGACTGTCAGTTTCCCCGGTTTCCCAGGCCCATCTTCTCCACCCACGGCAAAGAAGTTCATGGTCCTGGTCCTCCCGGGCTTGCTGCTTGTATGACAGATGTTACGCCCCAACAGAGCGTTGAGCAGACTCGATTTGCCAACATTAGATCGGCCGAGAAAGGCTACCTCTGGCATCTCACTAACGTTCACTGTGCGAAACTTCCCTGTAGAGTAGAGAAGCATTGGAGAGAAGCGCAGGAAGAATTTCTGAGCAAGGCTCAGCTGGCTTTTTGTCGGGGCAGCAGTATCCCAGTGGTATGAAATGACAGCAGTTGAAAGTCCATTTGCCTTCGGGTGGTTTGTGGGGTGTCTGGGTTCCTTGGATGTCTCCGCGCCGCCATTTGAAGTGGTTTCAGGTTCGAGTATGGTTGGTGCATATCGCACTGAAGCTTTCCTAATGAGAGACGGTTTCAGGGCGAGACAGTTGGTGGGTGTTTTATAGACTGCAGACATAGAATTCAATTAGGGTCCGAAGGCCAGTTTGTCTGCATATTTTCTACTATGTAAGTTGTAGGGCTAGCGGAAGTCTTGGGCAGATATCCGCGCCCGCACCTCAACATCCACACCTTCCAACATAAACAGCATCAAAAATATATATACGCCTTTTCTCTAACCACTGTTGCCGCAACTGACTAAAATGACAAGCATCTCCAGGGACGATACAAAACCCTTTATGTCACGTTTGAGGCTAAACAATTGCCGGAGAACGAAGATGATTAGAAAAGGGTTAGAGGCAACAACAAATTGATTACCCAGGAATGAGTTTGAAAGGTCGATGAGAATCTGCTCAATCGGGTTTAAGATGGCTACAAAGGCACTACTTCCGTGGGCCCAGTGGATAGGAAAATGTGACCCATTCTGCTTGCTGGAACTGGGAAGACTTGGGGCAGAACAAGGTTATTACAGCTTTCATGAGGAGTAGTATCAAGTTCTCCGAGTGAGATTTGTCAACTTGCCAGGCCCTTCTGCTTGACCCTGCTTCGGTCACACTGGACAGCTATTATGTAAAGGTAGCTTATTCTTGGACATTGCAAGAATATCGCTGGAAACTTTGGTGATAATCCAACTGCTAGTCTTCTAGACTTGATTCTCTTTTAGCGCATGGACCGCCTCCTTTTCCCGGTTCCCTTACTCCCCTCCGATCGTGCATCCGCCGACCGTTTGCGTTTGTAGAAGGAGTATTCCCCTTTATCTTCCACTGAGGAACTATCCGAGGCACCAGCACGGAAACTCTCTGACTCCGCGGTCTTACCTTCCGTTGATCCTTCTGGAAGTGGGTAATCTAAGTTCAGCTCTTTCCGCCCACCTATTGGCTTCCTTCTGGCTGCGAGCATGTGAAGACACCATAGTGTAAGGTTGATCGTTAAACCGTCATCGGAGTCCTTCGCCCAAGGTATCGACTTGTATTCAACATACATACGACTTTTCGTCCCTTCTGTCAGACTATTCGGATGATCTTTGTCTCCATAAAAGAGACGAAGAATTACCAATTCTTCTTGTGTTATGATATAACCATATGGGACGCTTGCACGACGACAGTAGGTGAAGACCTGGATGATTGGATCTCTGAACCTCTGATCATCCCAGCCCCACTTACTCTTGAACTTGGTACTTAACTTCGTATCTCCCGGAAGGACATTCAGATAGTGTCGTGCGTTATTGCATATGTTGGGTTGGTTGTTCTCACGGCAAGACAGAAGGATACCCGCCCAATCAGGCGTTAGTCTCTTCTCTTCAGGAATCCATGCTTGGCCGCCTGTGGCCATTGAGATCTGACATGGATAGTCGTTGACGTCGATCGTATCTTTGAAGTCGGGATGGCCTTGGGCTACTGCTAGAGCCGTGGACACGACCGGGTAATTCCACCGGCCCAAGAGCTGAGCGAGAGAATTTTCGTCGGAGACTTCTTTCAGATGGCGCGGGTACTCTAGGAAGTCTTCGAAACTCGGCATATTGCTTACTGGAAGGTCTAGAATGTCGTCGAACATAGGCTTTAGAACTTTCCACCCCATGCCTTCCCATTCCAAAGCATCGGCAAGCAAGTGACTATCGTGAGGACCACGTGTTGCTTTAGACTTCGACCCTGACCTCCCATCTTTTATGGACCACGTGCTGTCAACTTCTGGGTTTGGCCTTTGAAGATAACGAAGCAGTGGTGACGTTTCTTCTGCCATGGTTATGGGGTCTCAGAGTGAAAGAGGTCTGATAACTCAACTGGGATAATGAAGTTGACCGCATTATGGTCATATTTGAGCCAGGCTGTCTCCAGTAGTACAGTAATCGGTCATTAAGGGAAATGCAGGCTATCGTTTGTGGCAAGATAGGTAACGGAAAAGGTTGATCCGCGCCTTCTGTTAATGTGAATGGATGATTATTTAAAAAGGGTTGTGGTGATTGGGATAGGTAACAGAGAAACTCATAAACACTGCATGAACATCGCATTAACCCCCACCAAAGGAGGTCTGAAGCGCAGTTTGATTGGAGGTAAAGCTGCGGGGATTATTGCAGAAAGCCGCCAAGCGCATTCCAAGAAAATGCGAACGAGCTGGAGTGCTAAGGCATCACAATAAGTGCCCAAGGCATTCTTTTGCCTTCCTACGGTATGGCCCCAAGGCGAGCGAAACGACCGAAGCGACCGTTACAGAAAAAGCCGCCAGCAGCGGTTGAATCTAACGATCCTCTGCCTGATTGCGAGGGGCCGAAACTCGGTAAATTTCAACATTGCACTGCAGCCATCCAATTTGTTGGTCTCTTGAGTGCCGAGACGCCTGGGGTTGATGGGCATGTGTTTGAAGTGATTATCGAATCTAAGCATTATGCGCTCAAGATGGTAAGAGACACACCTATTGAAGCTTCTTTTGAAACACATAAGCTGATTTATAAATCTTCATCCGGTAGTTTACTTTCTTCGATCATCCAACTGAAGCCGATGGTTTAGCAGGAATTGAGGTAACGGACGAAACATACATTGCTCATAAGGATCCTTTTTATGCTGAATGCCGCGCATATGGTCGCATTGAGACAAAGAACCAGAACGGAAAAATCGCCGTATGCTGTCATGGCTTTCTGGCTGTCCCAGCAGAACAGGAAGAAGAGCTCGCTGCTGCACCTTTTGACATCGACAGTGATGATTGGAACCGACCAGAGGAGGAATACGAATGGCCGATTACAGCAAGGCAACCATTTCGCGCTATTGTTAAGGAGCTGGCTAGGAGTAAAAAACGACTCACCAGGGTCGCACAGATGAGAGAAGATCTTCTTGCGCTGCACGACATGGGAATATACGTTCAAGACATTAGGGAAGACAATTATATCAACGGAAAGCTGGTTGATTTCAGCCACTCCTGGACAGATCCGCATATGATGTTAGACCCAAGGATCCGCTCGCAAAGACTTATCGACAGTGACATTGAGGGGGACTTGCTCACGTTCGACCGGATGCTAGAAGAAGCTGGTATTCGTACCCGCCTGAAAGCCTTGCCCGGATCAAACGAAACCGGCAGGCTGCGCTCAAAGATCATGAAGCCGGACCGCTTTGGCTTCTGACACTGACATTTCCTAGACTTCATGAGACCCAGGACAGTATTGATCCGCCTCACGAAGACGAAGATGTATACATAAATCAGCTCAAGTATTCTCTTATGCCAAATACGAGATACGAAAGCCTTACCCTAATGTCTCCAACTAATCCAACTACTGTAGAGAAGCCTGCACATACCGATCATCCAGATGATCTTTGATCTGAAGCTGTTCTGCAGTTGACTTGTGATTATCAAAATATGTGTATATACATACTCAGCATTATCCTCACAGGTTGGGGCTTTGAATTTGATCTAGGCGTAGCTTCAGCCACTGTTGTGCGTACTCGTAGCATATTCGCAGCGACATCTGCCTGTGGCGGAGGTCGCTGCGTAGGACCTAATCAGCGAAAGCTAAGGTTTCTTCTTGTTGCAGGTAGGCACGCATGGCACGAAGGCACGCTATAGTCATCAAACAGAGGCAATCTTTTTGCGGTGGTTATTGTGAGAAATCCGATCCTGGCCAAGGTGACAAAAATCTGCCCCGGCCTCACCCCCCTTCCGGCGTAGGGTGAGCGCCGCTCTACGCTCGCGCGAGCTTGGGTGATCCTGGGTGATGCCTGGGTGGTGGCGCCCCTCAAGCGTGGGGGAGCTGCTGCCTAATGGCTATGCTTATCGGTTCGTGGACCCGTCGACACTGCCTACGCAGTAGGTTGGTGGGAGATGCACGCGCAGGCAAAAAGTCCGCAGCTAGCTTGCAAGGCGAGGCCATGTGAAAAAGCGGCGCTGAGGTCGACAAACAATTTATCAACGACGTCGCTCCGTTAACCTCCTCTCTTCTTGCACCCTTCAATATTCTTCCACTCCTGCTCTTCTGTCACCCTCCGTCTTGGACTTGCAACTCGACTGTCTCCTCTCCTCAACAACGTTCCTTTGATCCTGATCGGGCCCGCTAGACTTCTCACCTCTTGGCTTAAACTTGCCGTCCCCGGTCACCCTCCCTCGCATCTCGATTGATGTTAAGAGCACGCCAGAGGCTGCGACGATCGTTCCTTCGGCGCCGACCCTATATTCTCCCTGCTCGGCTACTTAGCTCGTGCCCTTGTGCAGGCCCTACTCCCTTCGATCCTCGAACCACGCCACCTTCCGCGGGTTTCCCCTTTCCTTAGCGCTCCTCGGATTTTCTCAGTCGGCCCACCCCACAAACCTGGAAACAGCCGTGCGACAACCCTGCCAGCTTGTATAGACTTCTCACCTGTCGGCCTATACTCGCTTTTCCGTTCACCCTTTCCCGTATCTCGATTGGTACCGAAAGACGCCAGAGGGTGCGAGACCGAGCCTTCGGTGCCAACCTACGCTCGTTCCCTGCTCGGTCACGTAGCCCCACGCTATGGCAGAGCGACCGTTTGCTGCGCCCTCCATAGAAGGCTGACGCTCCCGCGATATTTCGAGGGTGGGGATAGCAACCGGATGATTTCATCAGATTTAATTTGGTGCGGATCCAGGTATCAGCCTTTGCCAGTGAAGTAGGCGCCCTGGTCGCGGGGAGAATAGGGGACGATTGGATGATAAGCGAGCGGTTTCATAATTGAGCCACCGAGAGCTGCGCCGGTAAGCCTTTCAGACGCGAAGCTCGCTCTCCGCTACATATCGTGGAGAATACGATATAGCACATATATTATGGCAGTCTCGGCCTACAGGATCCGGCCGCTGCAGCTGACGTCTTATACGCGATATGGAGGTCTTTATAGGGTGCGTTAGGAGGATATCTACAGGTTTACTACAGAGCGTTTATTAGCTTTCACAGGGACATTCCCCGGGGTAAGAAATACTTTAGGATTTGACCCTTTCTTTCCAAAATCTTTTGCGGTTCCTGCCTTTCGAGATCATATTCCAAAAGGGCTCTTGCCAATCAATTCAATTAAGGTCCAGAATTTGTTCCCGTGTTGCCAATTCGTTTTACCAGAGTTTCCCCCTGCCTTTCGACTGGTTTTGCGGTTTCCATTTTTGATTGTACCAGATGTAGGAGGAGCGTCCCACTTTCCTTTATTTACATACACTTTTTCCTCTCCAGGTCTTCTTCTTCTCTTTTGGTTTTTTTACCCAGCTATGGCATTCACAGAATGGGCTACGGCCCTCTCAAGCATTGTCATAGCGGCCTCATCTATAGGTACAATATCAGTGAGTTATCTTTTTCTTCGCCCTGCTTCCCCTCACCCTCCCCCTCCCCCTCCCCCCTGCCCCGCCGTGGCCGACGTGGACGCTATCCGACTTGAGTTGGAGGAGCTGAAGCAGAGGTTGACCGATCTGGAGGAGCTGAGGGAGCGGCTCGTAGGGGCCCTCCATTAGCCCCAGTCTGGGGTCACGACGTCGCGAGTTTCCTTTTTTTGTATATCGACAGCTGATGTGGTCATAATAGTCGCCTTCCTGGTATGGCGTAAAATGACCAGGGGCCCCCGAGGACGCTATCTAGCTGAGGGGGTCCCCTAGCATTGCTCGCTGCCTCATCGTGGCGCTAGGGTCCAGTAGCCTTTCGGGGTGAAGCCAAAAGCGAGCATCCCTCTCCTCCGTCCCTCCTACCGAAAGCAGAAGAGTTGGAAATCCTATGATGGACGAGGTTGGGTTGACGCTGGCTCTTCAATTTCAAGGCTTGGGATACTTGGGATGCATTTCACAAAGGGGATCGAGTGGTAGTGGAAGAAGTCTTTGTGGTAGTTGTCAGGCCATTGGCTGATGTGGCTGGGTCCAGAATAGAGTAAAAGCCTTCAGGTGGGAACAGACCATGACATCGTGTTTCAGTCATCCAAACGGGCGATTGTATTCACTGCATCTATAAGAGTCAACTATAGCAGCTATCATACATCTTGGAGATACTCCCATGTTCATAGTTGAACTGCAATCCTTTGGATATCCCATTTTGGTCTGAGTAAAGGTGACTTTGCCAGCTGGGATCCTCAACAGAGACTCCATTTCCCAGGTCATGCCAAGCCTCGACGACGGCCTCATCATCTTCGGCCACCACCGAATAGTCTGTTGGGCAGCGATCACATGATAGCTCAGTGTGTTGATCTTGCGTGGTCGCTGCATTGATAATAGCCTTTTGCAAAATCGCGGCAAAGGAGTTGCCTGGTCCCGTGCCAAGGCCAAAATGGTGGTGAGGGCAGAACATTATATAGTTGTCGTAATCCTTCTTTGCTGCGTCTCGGACGGGACCTGCATACAGGACGTATGTCACCAACAGTATGAATCTGGTGTTGACGACCTTCGGCTTTGCGGTGAATGTCTTGATGATAGGAGAGCCGACTGGACGGATCTCAAATTTTCGAAGAATGTTCGTTCGATAATCCTGGTGCTTTTCCTTCATTCGAGAGTACTTCAATGCCAGCTGTACGTGATGGAACGAAACTGCGTAGGAGTGTTGCGGATGCAGATGATCAAACATTTGGCCTGGTGTGCGGCATGAGTGGCTTCGGCGATACCATTTTGTCAAATTTGGGATGTCATCAGGTTCCACAGGGTGTAAGATATTGCACCTGATACAATGATAGTTATCCGGCAACAAGTTCCCTAGCTCGGTCAATGTATTGAATCGATCCTCCCGAACGATAGCTTTTGATTGAAAAGAGCACTTGCTGCGCAGCATGTACCACATAGCCTTGCAGGTATGAGAAAGTAGGATCTTTGCGGATAGAGGGAGTTCGTCGCATATACTGCAAAGAATGTCGATAGGGAGATCTAGAACAGCAGACGTCTGCTCTACCGCTGGCGTCACGAACAGTTTCAAAGGCCATGGCAATTTACCGTAGACCTGCAATGTCGAAGTGGTAAGCCAGTATAAGTTCATTGTTCCCTGTGGCAGCATGCGATGAAGGAAATTCTAGGGGTAGCAGACGCGAGAAAGGATACTAAGAATATGAATAGGCAATGCACATAGATAGGTGCCAGAGCTGATGTCTGTTTTCGCTCCAAGGCTAGAACCGTTTCAGGCAAGAGAGTGCGATGGAACTCGAGACGAAGGCTCAAATTTGTCCAGAGCAAGAAAGATAGAGAGGGCAGTTTCTAAGCTTGCAATGCAAAGCAAGTGTAAGACGAGGAAATCAAGGTTCTAACAGTGTGGGAACAGAGTACTCTGTGTCACGTGTGGAGAAAGCGTTCAATTTAGCTCCGCACCAGCCAGAAAATAATTGGGTCCCGTGGTGGCCAGATTCGCGTGTGGAATCCTCCCCGCCCCCTCTCTCAAACCTAACCTTTTCCGAAGACTACCTCGTAGGTGACCAACCTTACGGAACACTTGTCGGCCTATTACAACCGAAGCGAAGCAGATAAAGGGACTAAGTTTATAACCCTTAATTACCGGCAGATATAACCTTATTTATATATACTCTTGCTGTCCTCGGCCCTATATACTCCCTGCTTATAGCCGTTGGCGATAGCTTTCTCCTATAGCTCTTCTGGTGGTACCTCTTATCGGTCTATAGTCGTATGAAGTAAACAAAGCGGTCGGGAATAAGTATAGTGGGAGGAGGTAAGAGTTATAACCTTCGTGCAAGGACTAAAGACGGATAAAGGGGGGGGTAGCGCTCCCCTTTATGCCCTATCTCGGCGGCTATCTCTGAGGCCTACTAGATTCAGGCTGTGCGAGAGTATACGCGCATCTCTATACTCGAACGTGGGGGTTTGGGTGTGTAGGAAGGTGATGGTAGAGTATATATCACGGAGCCTGGGTGATGTATCACCAGGGTCGGGTGCTGCATCACCCCTGCTCACCTGGCGCTCTCGCTAAAGCGGCAGGGCCCGGGCGAGCCTCCACCTGCCAAGAGTGAGCTTACATGTAAAGAATTTGGGTGAACTAAGTGCGTACGGTAATGACGAGTCTAACCTAACTACGAAGACTTGAAAGCATATTATTTGATACTGTGGACGGAACTCATACAAGTATCATGTCATACAGCATATGTCTATTCTGTACTCCGTAGCTGGGCTTGATTGAAACAAGTACAGTATTGCATCGGCAAGCGCGTTGCGTTATTACAGTATTTGAAGGCGCGGGGGCTACGGATAGGACAAGCGAAAGATTTCTGCAACTACTTGAAGTTTCTTGTCATCGATATCCTCCACGTCCATCCGAAATGGCCCCTAACTCGTCCCATCTTCGTTCGCTTTACCGCTCCCTTCTGCGTGAACTACCACACCGTCCTCTCTCGATGCCATCGCCTTTACAACAACGTATTCGAACCACGTTCCGCACCACGCCCGAGGGTAGCCCTGCTCAGCAAGTGGAACTAGGTGAACAATACGTCCAGTACGCCAAGGCACAAAGGATGTACGCGACTTTGCTGGAGAGATACAACCCTGGAATGTCAATGGACGAGGAGGAGAGGGTGAGGTTGACAGCGCGAAGGGTGGGGATGGATTTGCCGGAGGAGTGGCAGCCCGGACAGAAGTCCTGAGAGCCAGGAGTCGTTGGTAACTGACTAAGAATTATCATCTGAGAGGAGAACAAACACAACTTCGTGCTATAGGTTTGATATCTAGCCACTACGTCCAGGAATATCCGATGATGGTTGGTAGTCATGGAGAGACTGCTGGTATAAGGGATCGAGCATTGCTTCCAGCGGAGTAGACGGGCCAAACCAGTCATAAGCATATCAAGGTCGTACCTAGTTCTACGAGAGCTATGATCTGTTCTTCACCCTATTTGAGAGTTCATGTCAACAGAGACCGTCGAGTGGTTCTAGCAGCCATATACCGCTACGGGTTACAATTGGTGTTGTCCCCAGAACATAGCGGGACCTTGGGGCTTATCTGAATATTATCTGCAGGTCTGGAACACATTCCATGGTACTTCAATGAGCCTAATCCTGTGAGACCCGTCCGTGACACACTCTTCGGGCTCATGGTACGATCCCGAATGTCCGTGGCTTTCGAACAGACCAATTCCTGCTCTAGCCAGTCAGTGAAGACACGCTGCCTTAGACTGCCTTGGGGGCGGGCCTTGGGTTCATTTCTCGCAGGCAGTATGCTTCAGTATGGTGGCCCACTTCCGGCTGGTAGCTATCATCGAATGGACTTTATATCTAGCCTCCCACCGATGCCTCGTCCAAATCTGCTCTCTGCGGCGGGCTTGATTCTGGGGTAGTTGCTCAATATCTTAGATATCCTGTAGACAAAAGATCTTGTAGATATATCCAGGCTTTAGATGGAGCCCTTGACAGATCACAAGCTTTTCCAGATATACGGGAGCTATCTTGAAGTATGACTTGGTGCGTCATGCTCAACTCAGCTTGAAGCAGCTCGTACGGAGTAGTTGATATTTTCTTTGTCTTATGCTCCGGTGTCAGCGTAAGCGTAAGCGTGATCGACATGGCTAGGGCTAATGGTTAGCGCACGGAGACAGTCTACAGACTACAGTACAGGGCAATGGAATTTCGGAGGCGCTGTTGGTGGCGGCATGTTATTCCTTGGAGTGACACGCCCTCACATTTAAAAAAAAAAAACCCTACTACCAATGAGAGATTCGTCATCGCATTGCAATTCAAGGCCACATCGCTTTCGACTCATCAATTGATGCAGATACGGAACGTGCTTTGACTCGCACGCTGTATAAAGGTCGTCGATGCCCCTATGCCCCTCGACGACCGCCGAATCCCCCCACTGCTGTTATCTTGCGGGCTATCGTAGCACGATGGATCAACCTAGTAGGGGCCCAGATCCTCTGACCATGACTCCGCCCGTGTCGATGTTGGAGGTCGACGATGTACGTCTCGCTTTGCCTGCTTCGAAGGATTTAGCTGACCGTCTCAGCGCGTCTCGGTGGATAATGACGTTTCGTAAGTTGCCGCGCAAACGGCAAGGTCAAAGCTCGTCCCACTCGGTTGACAACAGTCGCAAGGCAATTCGATTCCTCCTCCCTCACATCCAGTATTAGGGAATATGAATATGAAAACGGAAGACGGTATCATGCCTATAAAGCCGGATCGTATCCGTTGCCCAACGATGAGGTGCGTGGTTTTCCGCCCCCAACTCTGGGCTGCATAACAAATGCGGCTCCGACTTTCTTCACACACTGCCTTGGAATATGGAGTGCTGTTGCGCTAATACTACGGGCAACACAGGCGGAGCTGGAGCGCATTGATATCAAGCATCATGTAATAATGCTGCTCATGGGAGGAAATCTCCACCTCGCACCCATCGTCGATCCAAAGACTATACTTGACATAGGAACGGGTACCGGAATATGGGCAATGGAGATGGCAGATCGGTTTCCAGAAGCAACAGTGATCGGGACTGATCTCTCGCCTGTTCAGCCAATGTGGTATGAGAATATCTTTCATGTGAGGTTTGGAAGGCAGCGGAAGGGCGTCAATGGCTGAAATCTTTAGGGTCCCTGATAATGTCCGGTTCGAGATTGACGATGTGGAGAGCAAGTGGGTCTGGCGTGAGAATTACTTCGATTACATACATTCACGGTTCATGATATCCTCCATCTCGAATTGGGAGCGCTTGATACGGAAAGCATACAAGTAACCGACAATCCTTTCGGATCGCTTAGGCGCTATGCTAACGTATCCTCCTCGACCAGACATATCAGACCTGGTGGTTACTTTGAACTACAAGAGCTCGACTGCCGCTTCACCTCCGACGACGGTAGTCTCTCGGAGGACAGCAATCTGGCATTATGGTCCAAGCTAATCTGCGATGCGTCCGAAATGTACAACAGGCCGATACCCTACTATCACGAGTACCGAGGATGGCTTGAGAAAGCTGGCTTTGTGGACATCCAGCAGATAATCTTCAAATCTCCCACCAACTCGTGGCCCAAGAACAAGCTCCTGAAAGAAGTCAGCAAGTTCCAATTGGTGGCTCATGTTGAAGGTCTGGAGGGTATAAGCCTAGGTCTGATGACTAGGGGGCTGCAATGGAAGGCAGAGGAAGTCAAAGTGTTGATGGCGAAGATAAGGCCAGAGCTAAGGGATCGCTCTGTTCACTCCTACCAAACCATGTAAGATGTCCTTGAACAGCTTAAAAGAGTCTTATGTCTAACCCACAGCAGCGCTGTGCTTGTTGGACGCAAACCGGAAAACCCACAGACACCCGACTACACTACGGCCGCGGCTTCCAGAGGCCACACTCCCTCGACACCGGGCTCGGTCAGAAGCCCAGGAGACACCATGAATTCTCCACCTAGTACAAGAGATATCGCAGAGGAAAGTGGCAGCCTGGTCCCACCAGGGTCGGAGGAGGAAGCTTTGGCGGATGGAGCCAACGCATTCACGCCGGTTGTTACGATTTCGCAGCCGCTTACAGACGAACAGAAGCAAAAGTCAACTGACTAGGCACGTATCATAAGGAGGGATCAAAGGTCTGGTTCGAGGGTTTGGCGCACGAGAGAAACGGTGACGGGTCAACGAGCAAAAAGACAGCGTGTCCGTCTGCCAATCGACTGCGCACTGATCAGCTGCATACTGGTAGTTTTACCCATTACAGATATGGCCGGTACATCACAAAGTTTGCGGAATTTGGATCCAACACGAGCGGGACTGCCCAATCTCTGGGAAAATCATGTCTCGCGCAGACGAGTCCAACGTATGGGAGATTGGAGGGAAAATGGGAAAAGGCGTACGTATCTCAATTTACGGAGTGCAAAGAAAGATGGGTATACGGAGGGCGGCCCACCCTAGGGCTTTTCAAAGACCAATCCATGTTTTCTTGGCTGCCAAAACAGACGAATTACGCCGGCCGCCCTAAAATGCGAGGCATGTCCCTCCCCTTTCCGTTAACGTTGGAACAAACCGAAAAAAGTGCCGGAGTGGTGGAAGGTTCGTTGTATATAAACTTCGGAACAAAAATACCCATTTCGTCTGTTGTCAATGAAATATTCTAGAGTCGATTGTGAAAACTCCCATCTGTTTCGTATCTCGGGATTGGTTCAGACGGCCAACCCCCGTATCCCGTCTCCCTCCACTGCCATTCCCCTCCAACGTCTCCCCCTTCCGTTCCCTTCCGTTCCCTTCCGTTCCCCTATCCATCCTCCGCGTCGTTCCCTCCTACGCAACCCTTCCCTTCCCCTATGTATCCTCCGCGTCATCCCCCTCCTACGCGCACCTCCCATCATTCCCCACTCCCCACTCCCCAATCATCCGCTCCCCTCCTCCTCCTCCTCCTCCTCCTCCTCCTCCACCTCCTCCCCCACCTCACAACCCCAGTCCATCAAACCCACTCCCAGCCCATCATCCCCACTCCCACTCCCATCCCCAGTCCATCATCCCCACTCCCACTCCTCAGCCCATCATCCCCACTCCCCACTCCATCATCCCCACTCCCATCCCCACTCCCAGTCCATCATCCCCACTCCATCATCCCCACTCCCACACTCCCAGCCCACCATCCCCACTCCCAAGCACACACACACACCCACCCACCCAATCCCCTCCTCTCGACCGCGCGTGCAGTATCCAGGCCAATGGGTTGGTGGGTTAGCGTAGAGATGGTTCTTGAGGTGGATGGTGATGGTGTTGGTGATGGTGATGGTGGGTTGGTTGGGTTGGATGGATGGGCTGGATGGAGGGTGCGGGAAGGGGGAGGGGGATGGGTAAGGGGGGTATGGGAGGGAGGGGGATGTGTAAGGGGGATGGGTAAGGGGGAGATGGATGTGTAAGGGGGATATTGGAGGGAGATGGAGAGATGGGAGGGGGGTGGCGGAGGGGCTGCTGAGGATGGTGGTCGGAAGGTAGGGTTGCGTCATGGACTTCTGATGGTAGAGGTTACTGGGCTCTAACGCAAGTCATGTTTGCAAAGGCGCTGATGAGGTAGAGGGTTTGGGGTCAAGGGAGGGGAAACGAGATGGAACGAAACGGGTAGGAAGCCAGTAGACAAACGGTGCGTTGACACTTGATATTCAGACGTATTAGTCAAGTCTATCAATTGGCAATTTCCACCATGATGACCTTGTCGCATGTTTACTCCACGTCAAAGCCCAGAGCCAGTGAATACGTCCGCCTTTTCAAACACCATCCCAGATTGCAATACACTTCTTTCTAAACCTTGCTCAAGCGCCCCCTTCCCTCTTTGCATACTCGTCTTCCATCTTGTCCTCATATTCCCGATCAGCATCCGTCACATCCTCGATTCTCCTCTCATTTCCCAGCCCTCCTCCCACCTGCTGAGTACTATTTGCAGAATATTTAGAGGTACTAGTAACAGCTGGCTGCCCAGCTTGCTGTGAGGTGGTGCGGATGGTTGTGCCGGATGGGTTCGAAGAGGTAGATGTGGTGTAGGTATTGCCGGAACCGTCACTGGTGGAGGAGTAGGAGGATGCAGAGAAGGTGGAGTAAGATTGATTTGACATGATAACGGGTTTTTGATGATGTTGGTACCTGATATGCGGCGTAAGGTGGTATTGAGTTCGTAAAGCTTGCTTTGAGCCTTGGATATTGTTATTGAAGAGGTTCGAAAGGATGCACAGTTGTGAGGCGAATCTAAAGTACCAGCGGCTGAGGTAAGCATGACATCATAGGCGAAGATTTTCAATATGATAGGCTTCACCCCGGACAGCAGTGACGGTGTTGAAGGAGGGATGTATCAGATCTAAAGCCCGGTCAAGGGCAAACCTCATCAAAGCTAACTTGTAGCTATGCCGACCGTCGTGAGATTGTATAGTTTGATCATCATGTAACAAGGGAAGGCCTGGAGGGATAGTTTTGCAAGGGGACAAACGCACCTTATATATGCTCCAAAACACAGATTGTATCAAGGTGATCGTAGAGGCTGATTTGCCTAGAGTACAATGTTAGTAAGTTTGGTGCCGAGGCGTAGAAGCAACGTCGTGAAATGCAGAAGTAGTTCAGTACGAACAGTTTCGTCTTCACTAGCGGTCAAGCCAGCTTGGACATATGCTTGTCATTTTTATGTATTGAGATCATCATTTAAGAGCCTTGATAGAGAACGAGATGCTAAGACGTACCATTCCGACAAGGCCACCTAGTACGGAGTCAAACCGCCATCTGAGTCTACCGCTGTTCTCCTTTTAGGACTGATATTGGTTAGCGGAGACAATTTACAGGTAATGGCGACTTGAAGAAGTACAATACTTGATCAGAAAAGCATGAATGGTATAATAAAAAGGTTGTCTACATCGGAAACCCGAATCAGACTCGTCATCTAAATGTTCATCATGAAAGAATGGGCGTCATAAAGAAATGTTCGAATATTACTTTCGTCTGTTGATATTTAATCGTTGGAAACCATTCAAGGACCCAAAGGCATTGTGCCGCCGTGAGGAGCGATAAGCACATAGGTAAGCTTTCGGGGCTCTATGAGCTTGCCACGTCCGCCAGGTATTCATCCAGTACCGGATTTTGGTGGAAACTAATTCTCAGAACCTTGGAGCTCGACGGTACCTAACAGCGTCCATTCTTCGCTTATTCACTCCTCATGGTGTGCTGAAATTCTACACGATGTACGGGCTTGTGTTCCAAGTTGGGGCGTGATCAAGCCTTTCGGGTGCGCGACCGGTGTCAAGCGGAACTCTGCTTATCAAGACATATCAGCCATGGACAAGGCCTAGATAAGGATCGAGCGATGCCATATCAAATGGGTGTTCAGTGGGCGAGGTTTTCTAGGCCTGCCGCGAAATGGCATATCCATTCATTGCGAATATCGGAGCCCAGTGCCGTTCATCTTTTCGAACCATCATATGTAAGCAACAAAATAAGATTGCATACACACCCTACTCAGCCCCCAATATCCAAGCGATTGATATGCCATTAGGCCGAATTATTCAGGGCCTACTCAAAATGTTCTGCAAACGATAACCCCATGTACTAGGGGCCGAAGTGTCATCCTTAATCGGGCAGCTCCAAGCGCCATTCACCAAGCCCTGTACCGTTGACCCCCGGTTTGGATAGTCTTGCGTTTTGCAGGATTCTGCAAGTAGACGAGTGGCTTCGTGGCTTGCATGGTAGGAGTAATCCAGCCTATATTGAAAACAGGGTTGCGTTACTAAATGTGCTGCCTCCTTCTATCATGCATCTCCAGTGAAAGATAATGTGGAGCTCAGTCTAAGCCATTTGGTGTCGTCAAAGACATTGAATGCCTCAGTCGGTAATTTCCAGCGTACAGTGTACGAGTGATCATCCGCGCTCTATTCTCGAACGGTTTGTCATAAGGTAGAGGGTGAGGGGGGAACAACGCACTTTGAGGTCCGAGAGCTAAAACCTGGATTCCTGTCAGTTCGGTTTCAAGGGCCTGGCTATTATGTTGTTATGAGCGTTGATTCTCAATATCAGACTGACGTGTGCATAAAGTTTCATGCCCCTTGAGGTCAAAGACTCTAGTTTGCGGTTTGAACAAATCATCAGGAAATTCGGAAAGGCTGCAGGGGATGATAGCAGATCTTGCAGACTTACATATCTAGGGAGGATAGGTATCATAGAACATCGAGCAATTGGGCAGACACTTAATGGCGTCGAGCTGCATCTTGGGTGGTTGTGAGCTTGAGGTTTGGGATGTTGAAGCTTGGTTGAAAATTCCGGACCATACCTACATAGAAAGTGTGCGCTAAATACGTTAGCGCTGTAATCCAGTACACGTGATCATGGATTTCGAACGCTCCAGCTGACTCCAAGTCATGTTGATACCCACGAAACCAACGGCTCTGACCAACGGCAAGCACATCAGCTGACAGTCTCAGGCTCATGTCCACTAAAAGGTATCCTTCGTGCGAGAATCACATTGCACAGTCACGTCGAGGCATGGTCTCCCTACTTCTGCAAAGATCAAATGATTGGGTCAGCTGAGACAACGTGAGCAAGGCATCAAATTCACGATGGACAACCCTCGTTTCGAATATCAAAGATTTTCTATGTAGATCTTGCCTCTAAGAGTTCGTTTTCAAAGTATGTGATTGTAGATTTGATCTGGTGATTCTCTCCAAGGGGAATATTGGGTAGCAGATGGCCATCCATCTTCTTGCCCAACATCTCGACATACTAGCCAATTAGTCTAGGTAGTATGATATCAGGCTGCCATGTCTTCTTCCCACTGCGGAAAAGATGCAAATAACTCCATAAAATGCTCGCTCGCTTGCTAGTGATGTGGTATCAATAACATAAGAAACTCCCGAGAGATATGCATGCGCTTAGTCACATAATTCAACAACCACCATCAGGCACGGGTTCGATAGACCCCGGTCTGCCTGGCCGAGTTTAAGAAACGGGAGATGATACCCCCGTCCGCCATCTTAGGCTTCTTCTTCGGGCTTTCTTCGAGGCCGTAGCTGAGCTGACGACCGCCTATCATAGGCTTCAAACGGTACAAGCTCTCACCGGGACTACTATAGTCTGCAATACTTGGGATGTAGGAATCAACGTAACTGGAGACGCTTGACGCAGGCGTACCAATCGAGGTTGCTGGAGGCGATGCGGAGGACGCCCGAGACGATGAATCGCATGTGTCTGCCGTGCCAGGGCGAACAAGGCTAGGGACAGCGTCCGCAGACGGAGGAGATATAGAGCGATTGCGAGAGTGGTGAGGTTGACGTATTGGCCGATTCGGCCGTTCTGGAAATGAGGAGAATCGCTCCAAGTCAGATATGTATGAGGTGGAGCTGTAGCCTGCTGGCGAGGCATAGACACCGACTGCGGGTGGCAGCGCAGGGAGGGAAACAGTAGAGGGAGCGGAAAGAGGTTGGGGTTTCGAGTAGTGAGGACGCTGTTGTAGAGTGTTCAAGTCCCGTTCTCCTAAGTGGGCGCGCCGTTTCGATTCGGCCTGTTCTTGGCGTCGTCGGAGAGGTGCAAGGAATGGTTCGAAGTGAATGAAGAGGTCGTCATTCGTGATTCGTAGGTCCCAGTCTAGGAGGAAGAGAAGTTGCTTTTCCATAAGGTTCACTTCAGTGACTGAGAAGCCGAATCCCTCATAGCCCTTGACGGACGAATAGCGGGCCCAGTGCTTGTTCTTTGGTGAAGAATCGTTGAGGTTCTTTGCGGCAAGAATAAGTGAGGCCAAAAAGATCCTATGAACAGTGCAACGCATGCCCTTGGCGACGGGAGGAAGTTTTTGCTGCAGGCGGGAGAGGTAGATAAGCGAGCTCATAAGGGTAGGAACTTGGACGTGAGATCGGTCCACTAGGGATTGAATGAAGGCCTCCAATGATGGTAGTGTCGGCTGCAGAGGCGAGCGGAGCTCACCATCCTGAGGCGGTGTTGATGGCGGGGTTAGAGGAAGGTTCTTATTGGTTTGTGGGCGTCGTTGCTCGCAACGGATGACTGAAGTAGCTTTCTCTGCCAGGTAAGACACCATTGACGATGACACCGGTTGCATCACAAAGCAATCCAATGCTGCCTGGGCCTGAGGTGATCTAGAGGTTGCCATGTTTGTAGATGATCTAAAAGTAAAAAACTCGTAGGAAGTGCTCAGATAATATGAATATAAATAAAGAGCAACCTTGACCTGAACAGTGACGTGGTGCACAGTAGTGACAATGGTGTCGAGGCTTATGGTGAACGTTGAATGAATTAACCTTTGTCAGATGTGTTCAAGGCTGATCCGGGGTAGCCAAATGTGATGATCGTACCAGGGGAGATTGCTACAATGGATTAAGGGCCTAAGACTGGGGGCGGGCTTGCCGACGACGGTTATGATTAAACCTTGCAAGAATCGTAGAACGTCGTTGATCGTAAAGTCGTCTATGCAACCACACACAATCGAATAGCAGAATGTTATGTCGGGGGCGGTGGAGAAAATAGAAACGTCGAACGGTAGGACCCTACCCGTTTCGGATAATTAAGAGTATTCTGAAAAATCCGGCCAGCGGAAGAAGCGAGGTTGAATTGGGGGTATCGGCGATGTTGAATAGGGTTACGGCAAAGTTCGTTGATGATTCCGCTAGGGGGTTGGATTTAGGTTGGTCAAAAGCCTCGGGCTATGCCTGGGGTTGGTAATTGGGGGCTCCGAGTCCTAAGCGGGATAGTTTGCGGGTTGGTGGACACTGAACACCTATCTGGCCGTTGGACTGGAGATGAGTCGAGTGGAGAGGCTTGCGGCTCAGTTGTTGAATGGCTTTGGAACAATAAGAACAACAAGCTCTTTGTGAATGTCGGACGGGATATCGCTTATTAACCTCAAACCAGTGAGGCGGAGACGTGAAGGACAATAGGGATTGTTGTAACGGTGAATATTAGTTGGTGTCAGTGTCGAACAACCGGGTGGAAAGGTATTCGGCTTGTTGTTTCACAGAGGAAGTGGGAGTGAACGATCTTTAAGACTCTGAGAAGATGGAGGAAGCAAGATGACCCTGGTGCACATGCCCCACTCTTGTGTCTGAAGGTTAAACGGTACACGGGGTTCGACTGGCTTGGAGTTCGAATATAGTATTCACGGGTACGGAATACTGGTTGCAGATTCTGCCTCCCCCTTCCTGGCGGGTGGCAGCTGGAGGGAGACTGTGCGCCTGTTGTCTGTTGACCGACTTGGGGAGGAGGATATCGAACTCGCGTGATTGGCTACCGAGAACAGCCTAAACCTTCACTTAGCGCGCGCCCCAACGAGCATCCTGAGACAGCGAATAGAGAGCCATCTTGTCGTGTTTTCCATACCTGAGACGCAATACGGAATAAGGGGGTTGCGCGTCCGTGATGACTCGAAATAAAGACGCGTTTCACGTTGTTCTTTTCAATCTCGGTCGGTCCAATGAGACGGATGAGATCACATCGGTTGGTCTTTTGAGGCTTCCAACTATAACGATGACACCTGACCAGGCGCAAGGGGGTGGTTCGTAGCTTGTTGGTTGATGAAACTGCAGAGAAGCCCAAAGGTGGTCCCGGATGATGGGAGGTGAAGAAGAGCCGCTTGACCGGACTGCGACCACGATTCAAGGCCACGTTGCCAAAGTTGAACAGAAGTCACGGGGGCATTGGAGTTTCCCGACTGGAGTGGAGAGGAGGGGATGACATGAGTTTATAACACTCGATCCCACTGTCTTAGTTAGGGAGGTAGGTACGGAGTAGATAGATATTGGCATGTGTAATGCGCAAGACCGAAGGGTAAGGTATGTACAAGTCGAGGAAGATGGTCCATGTGGTTGGTGGCTGCCGGACGAAGGCTCTCGGCCGTCAATACATATCCACATTCCCACATTCCCACATTTGCACATTATCCCACCGTGGGGTTGCGTTCAGCAGATGTCTTCTGGTCCAACGAGATGCGGAGGATGCTTGGGACACCTGGTGATCCCCCTTCTGGACCCTCCTTTCCGCCTTTGACTTTGTACCAGTCATTGCTGTTGATCATCCGGACCGTGCTCTTGGTGTGCTCGTGTGGCTCTACTACCTACCTCAAGGTACTAGTTCTAAGTAAGTAGTAGGGACCTTATGTAGAGTATGTAGTAGAGTTTCGCTTCCCGTTGCCTCTTTCAGCCTCGGATTTCGGCGCTGGAGACAAGGAGGGTGAGGCCAGAAATAGGCCAAGGTTACTCCGTACTACCTGCACGCTGAAGAGCTTGCACGACGCACTCGACACCGATCGCATTTCTCTCTTTTGCCTTGTGCAAGATCGTCAAGTTGAGCAAAGTCGATTGGGTGCGGGAGAAGAGGCTGAGGCGAGGCGAGGCGAGGCTAGTCTGCCCCTCCGTCCCCGCAGCAGCCGAGGTTGGCCACTTGTCCAGTTGCCACTTTGGTACGGAATACGGTATCCACACGACAGAGACCTGGTGGATCAATCACTGACCGAAGTAGAATCACCAGCTCCCATCCGGGACAACTCTCCGGGCCAATCAATCAATCGGTCCCATCATGCCCTTCAGCTCCTACTTTACTACCTAGTTACCTATTCCGCCACAAACAATAAATGCTCGGATTTTCCATGTGAAAACCTTCACTGCTATTGTGGTATATCCAAGCCACATGTACGCGTGCTACTCTCTCTACTCACAGTACTACCTACTCGCACGTTGCAGCTGTGCTGAGGGATCAGCGTACGAGTACGGGCACGAGCGTCTGGATGATGAGCCACACTCTTTGGAACCACTGGCCCACAAGGCCCACGAGATGAATGCTACACTACCCCGTACACTTCCGTAGGTGAAAGGTATGATGGATGGTAGGGTACTCCGTAGAGTGGGTAGGTAATCATCCTACATCTACCACGATTGAAGAATTCTAGCGCTCTTGGTAGTGGAAGAGCATTGACCCGCATGACCCGAGGATGGATTCCCAATGGAGTAGTCGGAAGAAGACTCGACTGATTCGGAATTCGGAAACGGAAGAGACAGGCCATGCCACGGTTCGGCTTGAGACTTGAGACTCCAGAGGCTGAACCGCGCCAACCGATCTGTTGGAAAGATTTGTAATTGCAGCGCTCTAAGCAGCACTTACTGCATAGGTAAGGTACCTTGCCGTGCTTACCTACTGCAATTGACGGTCAAAGGCTCGAATAAGTAAGGCAACAAGTCAACAACGGAGCTTTCTTCTCGGCAGAGGGAACGGCTCCAAAACGCCTACTTAACTGCCTCCCACTGCATCTAACTGTAATACTTTTTACAGGCTCGCCGGTGAAAAGGGGGCCGCCAAGGCATACCTACTACTGAAGGTAAAGTACCAACTCCGCCCAGTCATCTCCCATCACTTATAACTGTAAGACTACATACCTCCGTACGGGATAACGGAATCCCTAAAGTAAGCACCTTGTTGTTGTTGTTACTTCCAGCACCCTAAAACATCTTAACCGTCAAAAGGCGCCCAAAGGTACCTTAGACTTTCCAAAACAGCGCTCGTTTCACTCGGTTCATGCTGTCAGCCTGAGGTACGGCTTCTCGCAGTGTCATCACCGACACGCCGCCATACATGTTCGGTAATCTCATCGTGCGGCAATGGCGGCCTTGGTGGGCGCTTTCTTCTAAATATGTCTTGATATACGCCTTACCAAAGTAAAAGAGTTGGTTCGATCTGCAAGGAAGAGTTCCTTTCACTCAAATTCACTCAAGTAGTCCTTTGTCTTGTCTGCCGCTGTGTTTCTAATCCGTACGACCAATGCGGTACATCGCGACCAACGCGCCAGATACGGCCCAAAGGTGTTTGCCTACGTCGTTGTGTCCACGTATCTCCACGTGCCGCTAGGAGTATGCCCGGCCCGATGCACGTTCCGGTCCCGTGCACACCCCACTTTACTACTTTCATCTTTCTTCAAAAATCAACTACAAATTCAATATGGCTTCAATTGAAGCAGCTCTTGCAGATCT
>JAABUS010001594.1_pt1 | contig 48185 bp, 41 predicted proteins | sample 5560161 | NCBI WGS metagenome assembly JAABUS01 (sample SAMN10711885, study PRJNA513376) | rock metagenome | isolation source: Antarctica rocks | place: Antarctica: Victoria Land, Trio Nunatak nord | collected 2016-01-04 | reverse complement strand
CACCGCGTCGGCTCCGGTTTCACCTACCGTGGCCGCACAGCGCTACCCGGCGCTGATGAACGTCTCGCGCAGCGACGTCAGCGACCCGGTCGGGAAGTGGGTATACCCCTGGACCGTCTGGGTCATCGCTTCGTACTGGTTGGCGATGAAGAGATTGATCCAAGGCAGATCCTGCAGGAGGAGCTGCTGGAGCTGGGTGTAGATCCCGGCCTGGAGCTGGGTGTAGATCCCGGCCCGGGACTCCTGATCGGTCGCCGAGATACCCTGCCGGATCAGGTCGTCCGCCGCCGGGCTGACGTACCCGGAGGTGTTCCCGTCCGACTCGGACAGGAAGTTCGGGCCGTAGACATCGTTCGGGTCGACGAAGCCGCTCGTTCCCGTGACGGTGATGTCGTAGTCGAACGTCTTGGTGTAGCGATCGATGTAGGTCGCGTTCTCCTCGAGGACGACCTCGCTGGAGATGCCGATCGCCTCCAGCTGCGACTGGACGACGTAGGACGGCTGACTGAGGAAGGAATAGGCCGACCAGGACAGGATCTCCAGGGACAGGCCATCCGGGAAGCCGGCCTCGGCGAGGAGCGACCTGGCCCGGTCGATGTTCTGCTCCGTTGGCGTGACCTCGACGTGGGCCCAGTTGCCCTCCGGGAAGATCACTTCGGTCGCGGTGCCGTGGCCATAGGTCGCCGGCTCGAGGATCTCGACCCGGTTGAGGGCCAGCGCGATCGCCTGGCGGACGCGGACATCGTTGAACGGTTCGCGGCGCAGGTTGACGCCGATGAAGCGGATGTTCGTGTTGATGTCGCCGGCGATCGTCAGGCCGGATTCGCCCATGAGGCGGTCGATGTCCTGCAGCGGCGCGTACTCGACGAAGTCGACGGTGTCGGTGACGATCGCGTTCGTTCGCTGGGTGTCGTCGGAGATCGGCGTGAACTCGATCCCGTCCAGGTACGGCTTGTCGCCATCCCAGTAGTCCGGGTTGCGCTGAAGCGTCAGGCGCGTGTTCGGGATGTACTCGACGAAGGTGAACGGACCGGTGCCGCAGGCAGCCAGGTTCAGCGTCCCACCCTGCTGGTCGACGAAATCCTTTGGCACGACCGCGATGTTCCTTGTCGTCAGCGCCGCCAGGAAGGACGCATCGGCGGACTTCAGGGTGATGACGACGGTCGCGTCGTCCGGCGCATCGACCGACGCCAGCGAGGCGAGGATGCTGGAGTTGGAACTGGCGACCGCGGGATCGACGATCCGCTCGAGGCTGTACTTGACGTCGCTGGCGACCAGCGCCCGGCTGATCGGCGGGTGCCACATCACGCCCTGACGGAGGGTGAATGTGTAGGTCAGCCCGTCGGCGCTGATCTCGGGCATGTCGGCCGCCAGCCACGGCTCGATGGTCAGATCGGGCTTCTCCCGGACCAGCCCCTCGTAGATGTGCTCGGTGACATGGATGGACGCCGTCAGGCTGGTGGTGTGCGGGTCCAGCTCGGCCGGGTCGCCCTGGAGGCCGACGCGGAGGGTGCCGCCGGTGACCGGCGTCGCGGGGGTGTCCTGCCGGGCGACGCTGGCCGCCGCGCCGGGGGCCGCCGCCGCACCGAGCGTGAAGACGGAAGCAGCCGACAGACCGAGCGCCGCCGCCCGCGCCATCACCTGGCGACGGGTGAGCTGGCCGCTGATCGCCTTGCCGAGTAGGTCATGGAATTGACCGCGCTCCTGATCGACGAGACCTGTCATTGAACTCTCCCTTTCGACGAGACAACCACCAAACCAGTCGATTCGCCGCATGCGGTTATGCACCGAAAAACGGCTGACGTGCTGATAACGTCCCAGCTTTCGCGGCACGATCCTTCACGTTCGCGTCTTCCTCTGGCGTATTCGCGTAGCCTAGCATCCTGGCGTCCGTCCCGCATCAGGTCGAGCGTGATTGCACCGAAACAACCCGAAGTCCGGTGTAGTCCGGACAGGGTCGATTGCACAAAGGCAAGGACCGGGTGAGCGATCGACACCGTCGCCGTTGGGACGTGGCTGGCCCTATCCGCGGCGAGCCGTTCCGTAGGCAGTTAGCTCTCGCTTCGCTGGGCTTGCCCGCTTCGCTGCCGCGCCGCAAGGCGCCATGCCCGGCTAAACGCTCGCCCCATTGGAATGATGTTGGTGGCGAACACCGTTATCGCCCTGCGGAGTGAAGGCCGCCGCGGCGGCCTGGCTCGTAAACGTCGCCCCTACGAATGGGCCGCTGCGCCGGCCGGTCGCCGCCGCGCCATTGACGGACGGTCATCCGCTTGCGTTGACCGGCCGCCACGTCTAGCCGACGGCCTCGTCGACGTAGTCCTGGATCATCTCATCCGTCACCCGGCCGTAGTGGACGGCGCTGATCGATCCGTCCGGGGCGACGATCACGGTCGCCGGGATGTACCAGTCGGCGATGTCGAACGCATTCTGGATGGGGCCCCCGGCGGGTCCCGGGTTGCCGGCATCCCGGCCAACGATGTAGTTGATGCCCAGGTCGGCGGCCATCTGACGGGCATCGGCGTCGCTGTCCGACGTCAGCCCCACCCCCATGATCCGGACTGGCGAGCCATCCGAAGCGACCGTCCCCTCGGCGGCGATCAGGTCGGGGATTTCCTCCCGGCACGGCGGGCACCACGAAGCCCAGAAGTTCACCATCACCACTGAGCCCCGCAGCGACGACAGCTGGACGATCGTGCCATCGAGCTGGGTCAGGCTGACGTCGGGCGCGAGGGTGCCGACCTGCGGCGTCTCGGGGACCGGGATCGCTGACTCGTCGTCGCCGTCCGATCGGGTCTGGCTGATCCCGATCGCGACCAGCACGAGGATGATCACCAGCGCCAGCCCGAACGGGGTGTACTTCCCGAGCCGGCCGTAGCCGATCCGGCCGTGCTCCTCCGGCGCGTCGGGCTGGCCGAGGTCGTTGTGGGCGCCAGTCGGGACGTGGGACGGAGCGGGGTAGCCCGTCTCGTCGGTCGCGAGGCGGGGGGTCCGCTCGGGCGGCTGGGTCATGGCAGGCTCTCGACCGCTTCCTTGATTCTCGCCTGGACATCCGCGCTGGGGTTGTCATCCGGCGACAGCAGAATGACGACGTTACTGCCGTTGAACAGCATCGGCGGACCCGTCGTCAACGGCGTCCCGCTGGCGGTCACAATTGGCGGAGGCGCATCTTCAGCACTGAACGCTGCTGTCGCCGCCTGCTGATCCTCGACGCTATTGGGTCCGGTGAAGATGTACATCCAGGCGTCGTGCCCGTCGATCGTGATCCCCTGGCCCGCCTCACGGCGAGGAAACAGGCTGTACGACGCCGCGGACTGGCGGACGGCGTCCGCGGTCAGCCCAGCGTCTTCGAGGGCGGTCTCTACGTCAATGAACAGGTTCTCGGCCGGCAGCGCCGTCGGCGCGATCGGGTTCTCCGGGTTGCGCTCCTGGACGTAGAGGTAGACGGCGACGCCGCCGAGGATCACGGCCAGCAGTCCGAAGATCAGAGCCGGGATGATCGATGCCTTCTTCCGGGGAGCGAGCGCCGGGGTGACCGGCGGACCGGCCGGGAAGCCAGCGTCCGGTCCCGGCGGCCGACCACCCGGAGGCTGGTTGCCCGGCCCGTATCCCGGCGGGTACTGGCCCTGGGCGAACTGTCCCTGGGGAACCTGCCCGGGAGGGTACTGATACTGACCCCGCCACGTCGGGTTCTGCTGGTATGGCGGCTGGCCGTTGGGAGGCGCAGCGTTGGAGCCCGGCGGGTAGGCGCCCGGTGGTGGGTAGCCGGGGTGGGGCCCACTGGCCCAGCGCGGGTCGGTGTTCGGCTGGCCGTTCGGCGGTCCGGCCGGGGCGCCGTAGGGCGGCCGGGCGAACGGGGCGTGCTCGGGCGGGTAGGAGCCGGGCCGTGCCTGTCCGGGGTACGGCGGCTGGCCAGGCTGGGCGGCCCGGCCGTCCCAGCCGCCCGGATGCGTCGATCGGACCGGCGGCTGATTGCCGGAGGCGTTCGCCGATTGATCCGCCTCGCTGACCTCGCCCCATTGCGGGGAACGCGGCCGTGGCTGTCCGGTCTGTGGTTCGTTCATGTCCAAAGTCGTTGCCCGATCCCGCCAGGTGAGCGCGTGACCCGCCCGCTGAAAGCCGCTCGTCGTTCCCGGCATGGTACGTCGCCGCGAACCGGGCGACCACTTGCCCCGGCCATCCCTGCCCAGTCGCGCCGATCAGATCACCAGACCGGAGCCCGGGTCCAGGAGTTCCTCTCCCGACCTCCATTGGGATCCAGGGCGTAGTGAAGAGTCCTGGCTCCGCGGGGTTCGGTGACGGATCGGAGGTCCGTCCAACCGGGTATGAAAGGAACTCAAACGAGCGCGTCGTCCTCACCCATGACGGTCCGCAAGATCAGCCTATTTGATGGCGTAATTTTTGGCTGATAGTATAGACGGAACAAACTTGCCGTAGTCGTTTGCTCTGACGAGCCCGCCTAAATCCCACACCGGAGAATCCACCATGCCCAGAGCCGTCTCCGCCAACGAAGCCAAGAATCGGCTCGGCTCCCTGCTCAGCTACGTCAGCGAAGGCGACGAGGTGATCGTCGAGAGCCATGGCAAACCCAAAGCCGTGATCATGTCGATCGCTGCCTACGAAGAGATTCAGACGCTCCGCGAGCAGAAACGTCGGGCCGAGGCGCTCGAGCAGTTGCGCGCCCTGCGGGCGGAGGTGCGGGAGCGTAACCAGGATCTCACCGAGGAGCATGCCACCGCACTGGCCGAGCGCTTCTCGCGCGATCTGCTCGACGACCTTGCGACCGAGGACGAGGTCACGTTCGAACGCGATCGCCAACCCGATCGCGGCTAGCCTCACCCTATGCGCGTTCTCCTGGATGCCAACATCTACATTAGCTACCTGCTCTCCCCTGCCAGCGACACACCGCCGATGGTCGTGGTGGAAGCCGCCTTCACCGGCGCTTACACGCTTCTGGCGACCGCCGGCGTGATTGCCGAATTACGAGACAAGACGGCAACCAAGCCCTACCTGGCCAATCGGATCACGCAGATCCAGGCCGAGCGACTCGTGGCGATTGTCGCCACCATCGCCGAATCAGTTCCCGAGATCAACGAACCGCTGCCCGAGGTCGGAAATGACCGCAAGGACGACTATCTCTACGCCCACGCGCTGGTTGGTCAGGCCAACTATCTCGTTTCCGGAGACAAGGGCGTGCTCCAGGTTCGCCGGATCGGCGATCTTCAGCTCCTGAGCCCGTCCGAGTTCCTCCAGGTCCTGCAGCAGGCCGATCTGGCCTAAGAGCTCCTCTCCCAGCCTCCATTGGGATCCAACGCATTCTGCAGAGTCCTGGCTCCGCGGGGTTCGGTAACGGATCGGAGGCCAGTTCAACCGGGTATGAAAGGAGCGCTAAACCGTCGAGACGTAGTCAGCGATCCGGTCGACGGCCCGCAGCAGATTCTCGTCGCTGTTGGCGGTCGAGAGCCGGATGTACCCCTCGCCGTGGGCGCCGAACGACGTCCCGGCGATCGTCGCGACGCCCTGTTCCTGAAGCAGACCGCCGGCGAACGCCGCGCTGCTCAGCCCCGTAGCGGAGATGTTCGGGAAGACGTAGAAGGCGCCGGCCGGCCGGGAGCAGGACAGCCTGGGGATGGCGTTGAGCCCACCGACCACCAGATCACGGCGACGGCGGAACGCCTCGCGCATCGCGATCACCTCTTCCCGCGGTCCGGTCAGGGCGGCCAGCCCGGCCCGCTGGACGGCGACCGACGCGCAGGAGACGCTGTTGACCATCAGCTTCGTGAACGGCTCGACCAGCCCGACCGGGACGATCCCGTAGCCCAGCCGCCAGCCGGTCATCGCGAAGGTCTTGCTGAACCCGTCGAGCAGGATGGTCCGCTCGGCCATGCCGGGGAAGGACGCCAGCGAGGCGTGCTCGCCGTCGAAGACCAGCTCACCGTAGATCTCGTCGCTCAGCACCCAGAGGTCGTGCCGGACGGCCAGCGCGGCGATCCGCTCGAGGTCGCCGGGCGGGATCACGCCGCCGGTCGGGTTCCCCGGCGTGTTGACGATCAGCAGCCTGGTCCGGGGGGTGATCAGCCGCTCCAGCTCGTCGACGTCGAGCCCGAAGGCATGCTGCTCGCGCAGGGGGATCGGCACGGCCGTCGCCCCGGCGAAGTCGATCATCGAACGGTAGATCGGGAAGCCGGGGTCCGGGCAGATCACTTCATCGCCGGCCTCGACCAGCGCCAGCATGGTGAAGAACATGACCGGCTTGGCGCCCGGCGTGACGATGACCTGCTCCGGGACGTAGCTGGTGCCGCGCAGGTTGTTCGTCCGGACCGCGACGGCCGCCCGCAGCTCCGGGTCGCCAGCGGCGGGACCGTAATGGGTCCAGCCAGCCGCCAGCGCCTCGCGGCCGGCCTCGACGACATGGTCGGGCGTGCCGAAATCGGGCTCGCCGATCTCCAGGTGGATCACGTCCCGCCCCTGCGCTTCGAGCGCCCGCGCCCGCGCAAGGACCTCGAACGCCGATTCCGACCCGAGCCGCCCCATCCGTTCCGCCAGCCGCATCTGTCCCTCCCCCGCCTGTCCAGACCCGCATCACGTCGTGACGCTGCATGGTAGGGCACGGGGGTGCCGTTGGCAGGTGCTTCCTGGAGTAAACGACGAGGACCGGGAGCCGTTCGCTCCCGGTCCTCGCGGTTGATGGATCGTCACCAGTGGACGACGCGTTGGCTAGTAGCCGGGGGTCGGGGTCGGCTCGGGGTCGGCCGGCTCGTCTGACGGTTCGGGGTAGGCTGAGTCCACGGACGGTTCGGCCGCGGCGCCGCCGTCGGCCGCGTAGGTTCGGTAGTAGACGTTGCCGTCCTCACCGGTGTAGGTCAGGTAGAGGCTGTCGCCGTAGCCGTACTGCTGGGCGCCGTAGGCGTAGTTGTCGCCCAGGTCCTGCCAGTGGGCCGAGTAGCCGTCCGCGGTGTAGTCGGTGTAGTAGGCGTGGCCGTCGGCCGCGCCGTAGGCGATGTGCTGGGCGTCGCCGTAGACATAGGCGTTGGGCTGACCCTTGGCTTCCCAGTCGACATTGTAGGTCTGCCAGCCAGCCCAGTCCGCGCCGTCGAAGACGTTGTAGGCTGGAGCGCCGTCGCTCGTCGCGGCGTAGGCGTAGAGCTGCTCCTCCGGCGCGTAGCCGACGGCGTAGGCGGCGGAGTCGAAGCTGTAGTCGCCACCGTCGACCGGCTTGGCGCCGGTCCAGGTCGAACCGTCGTAGCGGTTCCAGTAGACCGTCCCGTCGTCGCCGGTCCAGAAGACGTTGTCGTAGCCATCCCAGGCAACGGCGTACGGCTCCGTGCCGCCCTTGCCCTTGCTGGTTTCGTCGTTGACCGGTGCCCACTCGGCCCAGCCATCTCCGGTCGAATGCGTCCCGTAGACATAGCCGTCATCGGCGGTGGTGTAGAGGTCGATCTGCCCATCGTAGTCGCTCGCGGCGGGGGCCGAATCGAAGGCGTAGTCGCCGGCGATATCGGTCCACGCCGGGGTGCCGGAGTCGGTCCCGGTGACGTCGTACAGCTCGCGCGCCTCGCCGGTGTAGAAGACGTAGGAGGAGCCGCTGTGGTAGACCGGGGCCGGGTCGTAGCTGATGACGGCGGGCTGGTCCTCGTCGTACGCCCAGCCGGACCAGTCCGACCCGTCGTAGGAGTTGTACCAGGCCGTCCCCTCGGAATCGGTGGCGTATTGGTAGACGTAGTCATCGGAGCTGACGGCGTAGGTGCTCCAGGAGTACCCGGCATCGCTGCCACCGGCGATCTCCGTGCCCGGCTCATAGGCACCACCGGCGGCGACGGCGCTGAGCGACGAGGCGACGAGCAGCCCCGCGGCGACGCATGACACGGTGACAGCGCGATATCCGGCCCGGAACGCGGTTCCGGCCTGTCCGGAGAACAGCTTGGATCAGTCCTTTCGGGTAGCAGTCAGATTCAACCAACGAAGTGTGTGATCACCCGCCGAGTATCCGCCGCGCCGCCAGGAGCGGGCATCGGCAGGCCGGCTTCGTCGCCTGCCATCTCGGACCCGTCGGGCCAGGGGCCTAGCGACGGCTCACGCCGTGCTCGACGGCCCAGACCGACAGCTCGGTCCGGTTGGCCAGCCCGGTCTTGGCGAGAAGGTTTCGCAGGTGGGTGTGGACGGTCCGCGGGCTGACGAAGAGCATCTCGCCGATCTGACGGTCGGAGAGGCCGCGGACGACCAGCCGGACGACCTCGACCTCCCGGGTGGTCAGTCCGGCGGGGATCGGCTGGCGGGCGGCGGGAGCGACCGGCACGGTCGCGGCGACCAACGCCCGTGCCCGCCCGGCCCACCGGTCCATCCCGAGTGCGTCGAATCCCTCGGCGGCGGATGCGGCCAGCCGGGCGATGACGACCGGGTCACTGCCGCGCCGGCGGGACCGCGCGATCGCGTCATCGAGATCGACCATCGCCCGCAGGGGACGCTGGCCGGATCCATCGAGGTGCGACCGTGCCTGGGCGAACGCGTCGTCCGCCGCCGGCCAGTCGGCGAGCAGGACGGACATCCAGGCGACGGCGAGGTGACGGGATGAGCCGGGGACGTCGCCATGGCCAGCGGCGATCAGGCCCAGGGCGGCGCCCCGGAACGGCGCGGCCAGATCGCCAGCCCCCAGCGCCCAGACCGCGGCGGCACCGAACCCGACGGCACCGTTCAGCAACTACGTCGTCGGCTCCAGCCGCCCGGCGATCTCGGCCAGCGGGACGAGCAACTGCCGGGCCCGGTCGAGTTGCCCCATCCGGACCAGCGCCAGCGACTCGAGGGCCGCGTCGTCGATCGCCGTCGTGCGGGTGGTGACCGCCGGGTCCGTGACGAAGGGGACGAAGAAGGCCGCGACGCGTTCCCAGTGGTCCGTCTCATCGTCGAGCTCCGCCAGCAGGGCGACCAACCACCAGAGGCTGGCGTGGAGGCGATGGTCCGGACCGAGCCGGCCGACGAGCGACCGGGCGCCGCCCATCGTCGTTCGGGCCCAGGCCAGATCGCCGAGCGCCGTCTGGATCAGCGCCAGCCGGACGGTCGCTTCGGCGCGACCGTGAACCGAGCCGTGCCGCTCGGAGAACGAGAGCAGGTGGTCGAAGAGTTCCCGGGCCCGGCCAAGGTCGCCATCGTAGTAGGGCCAGAAGCCTCCGCAGATGGTCAGTGCCCGGATCACGGCTTCAGGGCTCTGCCAGCCCGATGCGAGCTCCGTGAGCGACTGGGTGACCGTGCGGTCCGGCAGATCCCACGGCTGCATCGAGCGGGCGAACAGGCCCTCGTCGCCGCTGGACCGGGCGACGGCGACGGCATCAGGGTCTGACCCGAGCCAGCGGGATGCCTTGACGATCCCGGCCACGACGGGCTCCCAGCGTGGGATCATCAGGGTCAATCGCGCCCGGGTGAGGGTGTCGTCCGGTGGGACCAGCGCCAACCCTCGCCGGACGAGCGGTAGCCACTCCTCCGGAGCCACTCCGCGATCGTGAAGGCTCGTCACGACGCCGGCGAGGAAGCGGGCGATCTCCTTCGGTGGGACCACGATCTCGCCCATCAGTCGGAGCGTCTGATCGATCGTCGGAAGAGACTCGGCCTGACCGAGCGTGCCCGCCTCGGCGATCGCCAGTTCGGCGAGGATGGCGGCTCGCTCCGGGGCTGGCAGGTTGGCCGAGAGGTCCCGGGCGATCCGGAGATAGCTGACCGCCTGGTCCGGCGCCGAGCTGCGACCCGCCGCCCGGGCCGCCGTCAGGGCGTGGGGCACGCCGCGCTCGGCGCCCGGCAGGCTGGCCGAGATCTGGTAGTGAGCCGTCAGCTCGGCCGCCCACAGGTCAGGGCGCTGGGCGTGGATCTGCTCCAGCGAGATTGCCAGCTGGCGATGGAGGTGGGCGCGGCGGGACGGACTCCAGCTGTCGTAGAGCGCCCCGCGGATCAGCGCGTGGAGGAAGTCGTAGCGCTCGCTGGCCGCATCGACCGGAGCGATCAGCCGGGCGGCGAGGGCCTCGTCGATCGCCTCCAGCAGCGCCTCGTCGTCGAGGCGTGTCAGGGAACTCAGGACGTCGAAGTCGAACCCATTGGTACAGACGGCCGCCAGCCGGAGCATCCGCTGGGTGGCGGGCGCGAGCCGGGCCAGGCGATGATCGACGACGAGGCGGAGCGACTCCGGCACGATCAGGCCGGTCCGACCGATCGTGCCGGGCTCGCTGTCCGGCGCAACCAGCCGCCCCTCCTCGATCAGGAACCGGACGATCGCCTCGACGAAGAACGGGTTACCCCTGGTCCCCTCGCTGATCCGCCGGATCTGGTCCGGAGCGACCTGTTGCGGAGCAATGTCATCGACCAGCCAGCGGACCTCTTCGTCCGTGAGGCCCCGGAGCCGAATCTCCTCGAAGCGGTCCTCGCGCCGAAGCTGGCCCAGAGACTCGGTCAGTGGCGCAGGCCGGCCGAGGCAGTCGTCCCGCAGGAGCGGCATCACGACCAGAGGCAAGTCCCGCGGCAGGTGGCCGATGCTACGCAGGAGATGGAGCGAGTCCGGGTCGCACCATTGGATGTCGTCCAGGACGATCAGGAGGGGACCGGAGTGGGCTAGATCGCGGAGGCAGCGGCTGATCGCGTCGACCAGTCGGAAGCGCTCCTCCTGCTGGCTCAAAGGTCCGGCCGGCACGGCCCCGGGGAATCGCCGGGCCAGCGCCGGGATCACCGGCAGCAGCGGCGCGACCCAGGCGGGTGTGGTCTGCCCGGGCGCCGGGGCCGGCAGGGACTCCACCCCCTGGAGGATGACGTCGATCCAGGTCTGGTACGGCGGTTGCCAGTCGACCGGGAGGGCCCGCGTCCAGAGGACGGTGAACCCGTCGCGATTCGCCTGCTGCGCCATCGCCCGGGCCAGCCGGGTCTTGCCGATCCCCGCCTCGCCGGAGAGCGCGACGATCGATCCCCGGGCGTTTCGGGCCTCCCCGAGCCGCTGCGCGATCCGGGCGATGTCCGCGTCACGGCCGACGAGCGTCGACCCACTCCCCGCATCGGTATGCCACCGCGGCGGATCAGGCGATAGCTCGGCCGACCAGGCGTCCAGTGATCCTCCGGCGTCGGAGCGCGTCAAGGTCACGGTTCGTTCCTCCGGAGAGGCCAGCGGGACAGGACGGACGCGACCGGGAACCAGTCGATACGCCGGAATTCGGGCAGAGGAGGGGGGATGAGGAACTGGCAAACGGCTCCGCCAAACGGCAAGCCGGCCCCCCTTCGGAACTGCACCACGGATACGTCACACGATGGCATGGGTGTATCAGAGGACAAGAACGGTCTATTCGCGCGGTTCGTATCGGTATCGAGGGGGTCGGAATGTCGCGCTACCGGCTGAAACCCGGCGGAAGAAGGCGCTCGGCCGACCTCAGAAGGTCCGGCATGGCCCGCTGGACATCGTGTCAGAACCGGCCAGCCAGGTCGTCGTCGTCATCATCCTCGTCCCGCCAGGCGATCACATTGCGGAGGCCGATCTGGCCATCGCCGCCAGGCGAAACCGGGTTCGGACCATCGCATCCGCCGGGAAGCCGGTCCGTCCCGGGATGGTGGGACCGCTCCGCGGTGCGGCAGCGAAGCGAGAGGTGCAAGCCCCTCCCCTACGACGGTCGCTCACCGGCTCGGAGCATCAACCCTCGAGCGGGTCAGTCATCGAGCCCGAAGCCCCAGGACCACGATCGACTGGCCGGCTCGCTCAAACCGACAGGAGTGCCCGGATTTCCGAGGCACTCCTGTCGAACGAGTCAGCTGGGTCTGCCCTGCCCTACGAGACGATGATCTTTCCCTCCATTCCGTGGTGAAGGGCACAGATATAGTCGAACTCACCGGCGGCCGAGAAGGTCAGCTCGAACGAATCCGTGTTGGTGATCGGTGTGCCGAGGAATCCGGAATTCGTGTAGGTCGTTCCGTCGTACGTGTCTCCGCCCTGGGGTAACAGCGCCAGACTGTTGAAGATGAACTTCGGTGCGCCGTCCGCCTGCGGTTCGACCGAGAGGAGTTCCGGGTTCTCCCCACCGGCCGTGAAGGTGACGGTATGAGGCTCGCCTGGCGAGCGGTCGACCCACCGAACCGTGTCCCCGATGCCGATCTCGACCGTCTCGGGCAGGAACCGCATTACCCGGGCCTGGCTCTCGCCACCGACACCGGCCGAGAGCTCCCAGAGCGTCGTCCCGTCCGCTCGCTCGGTGGCGATGGCGTCGGTATGCTCGGCGCTCGCCGCCTCACCATCGGCAACGATCGCCGCGAACTGCTCCTCAGCCATCCGGTCATAGGCGTCCTGCTCCATCGGCAGGTCCGCGCCGGCTTCCTGAACGGTTACCGTCCCCTTCATCACCATCTGATGAGTGATGCAGAGGTACTCATAGCTGCCGGGTTCGGTAAAGGTCAGCACGAACGGTCCCATCGATGGATCGAAGAGGAGATCAAGACCCGAGGTGAGGTAGCCGGTCCCGTCGTAGCTCGTCCCACCGGTTGGAAAGATGACGTCCGGGTTGAGGATGAACGTTGGCGGCCCCGCGAGAGGCGTCCCGGCATCCGGATCGGGAACTTCAAGGACCGGAGCCTCGTCGCCGGACATGAAGGTTACGGTGTGGGCGCCGGGCATCATCACGTTGAACTCGAACCAGACCGCGTCGCCGGCGTTGACGGTGATCTCGCCGGGCAGGAACGACTGGACATCGACCCGCGTGTCCATGTCCATTCCACCGACCTTGACATGCCAGATCCGGCTCCCGTCTGGCTGCTCGCCCAGTTGGGGTGTGACAACGGCCGGCGGTGTAGCGGCCTGCATGGCTGAGTGGATGTGATGGGAACCGGAACTCGCCGACGGGCCAGTGCCCTTCGCATAGGCCGACCCGCCGCCCGCCGCGACGATGACGAATCCGCCTCCAAGCTGAAGCAGGCGGCGGCGGTTGATCGGGCGGGACGCCGGCACGGACAGGTTGCCGGTCGTCTGGTTTCCAGGGATGTTCTGGTCGGTTTCCATGGGTTCTCCCTCGTAGGCTTTCATCGTGCTGACGAACTGCTGGTTCAATGCCGATATCTCGGACACGCAACGGACCGGGATTGGTGATCCCACTCAACGACTGGCTACGGAACGCCTGGCGCACACCTCGACGGCCGGCACAGACGCGCCATTGCACCTCCTCTCAGGAGTTCCTCGCGCGGTTCTAGACGACCTCGATCCGGCCGATCATTCCCTGCAGCGCGTGGTGTTTGCACAGGTACTGGTAGGTGCCGGGGTGATCGAAGCGGTATGCGAACGTCTCGCCCGGCGCGATACGCTCGGAATCGAACGTCCCGTCGAAGGCCGCCACGCTGTGCCAATCGGCGCCCCGATTCACCCAGCTCACCGTCGTGCCAGCCGTCAGGGTGAGGTCGGATGGGTCGATCCGGTCGTCGACCAGATTGATCTCGGCCGTCGTCCCGGTGGCGACCGTCGTACTGGCTGACGGTGTCGCCCCCGAGACCTCGGCGGTGGGAACGGGCATCGTGTGGTCGTGGGACCGAGCCACGTCAGGCGTTCCGAGGAATGCCGCGGCTGGCCCCGTGGGCTGCTGTCCCTCGTACTGGATCAGCGTCATCATCCCGTTGGCCATGTGATGCTCCATATGGCAATGGACCATCCAGACACCGGGGTTGTCGCACAGCATCTCCAGGTCATAGCGCTCGGCTGGCCCGATCAGCACGGTGTCCTTCGTCCACTCCATGCCGACCGGCACCATGTTCCCGTCCGTCGCCACGATCCTGAATGAGTGGCCGTGGGTGTGGAACGTGTGCGGTTTGTGCCCCGCGTTCATCAGCCGGATCAGTACCCGATCACCCTCTGCGACGACCATCGGCGGAATCATTCCGTGGGAGCGCCCATTCATGAGGTAGAGATCGCTGCCGAGTTCGCCGCCTCGCAACATCTGGTCGCCAGGTCCGCGCGATGCCTTGCCGGAGGCGACCGCCGGGGTCAACTCCTGATCCCACTCGGCGAAGATGTACGTGAACTCGCGGTCCCAGCCTCGAACTGGCTGACGGGGCTCGACGATCAGCGATCCATACAGCCCCATCGGAACCTGCAATGCCGGATCGGTGTGCGAGTGATACCAACGACTTCCGGCGGGACGAGCGGTGAACTCATAGAGGAATTCCGCACCCGGTTCGACCGCCGCCTGGCTGAGCCCGGCCACCCCGTCCATTGCCGGATGAACATTGACGCCGTGCCAGTGGATCGTCGTCGGCACCGGCAGCTCGTTCCGCAACCGGATTCGGACCTCGTCGCCTTCCTGAACCCGGAGTTCCGGTCCCGGAATCTGGCCGTTGTAACCCCAGGCACCAACGATGGTGCCGCTGGAGATCTCCCAATCGAGCTCCTGCGCCACCAGGTCGAACTCCCGGAGGCGCGGTCCCGGCTCCGGAGTCGCCTCGTGGGAATGGGGAGCCTCCGCCTGGTCCTCGATGGTCTGGAGTGGCGTCGCGGTCGCCGACGTGGCGAGCAGACCGGCGGCGATGCCTCCGAGGCCGATCCTGCCCAGCACCGTTCGCCGGTTGACGCGGGACCTCCATGAAGGTGGAGCACTGTCTCGGCTGGGCATTCTCTTCCCTCACGCTTCGCTTGATCGTCGCGGCCCGACAGGATGTCGCTTGTCTAGGGGATAGGCATGAAGACGGAGTTGTCCGCCGACCGCTCGTGGCGGATGAATACGCCAGAAAGTCATGCCCATTGCCTGTCGAACGCGGGACGCTGGTCTGAAAGCGATGGTTCCATCGAAAAAGCCGAGGAGCAATATCACTGATGAGACGACAATGACCGCGAGTCCGCGTGACCGCCCATCAGCACCGCCAGAGGGGAAGACCGCCCGGCGGACGAGGTGGGGAGCGTCCATCCAGGTGCTGAGCAAGGACGCCGCACCGTTCGGTCAGGTCGCCACGGATCCTGCTCGACCGGTCATGGACCACCTGGTCCGTCTACCGCTCAAGAAGTACCTGCTTGACGCAAGTATCGATCTGCGTTGGGGAGGACACATGAGTAGAAGTACTCACTTCGCGGTGATTGCGTGGCCAGAGTGAGACAGGGATGGGACCGGGCAGGGGCCGATCGGCAGGTCTCCTGACCGGCAGGAATCAGCTCCACTCGGCGTCAAGGCCCAACGATCACGCCGAAGCAAATCGTGGTCTGCCGGGCAAGTGATCGGCTCCGTGCGATTTCTGGTGTCAGGACAGGCGTTTCGAGCTCTTCAAGTCGAGAAACGCAGCGGGCCGTGAGCGCATCGCCCCGGCCCGATTCCGTCGTGTCCATCTGATTCTGTCGTGCTGAGGCGGCCAGGCACGACACGTCGTGGTGGTCCCGCCGTCGCCATCCTGCCTGCCGTCGATCAAGTGAAGGGTGGCGCCGTCAAACTACCCGCGGGGCACGGTGATGAGGTGACGCTCGGCCGTTGTCAGAAGGTCCGGCAACGACCCAAGGACATCGTGCCAGAACCGCCCAGCCGGGTAGTCTTCATTCTCCTCCTCATCGTCATCTCGATAGGCGATCACGTTGCGGAGACCGATCAGATCGTCGCCATTGGCGATCCGGAGGAAGAGCGGCCGGTCCTCGTCCCGCAGCCGGATCAGGTCGTCACCGATGATCTCGACCTTGCGCTCGACGATCGCCCGGAGGTCGCCGTCGGCCTCATAGTCGGCGACGCCCCGTCCGGCGCCGCGTGTCTGGATCAGCCGGGCGGAGTAGACGATCTCCCGGACCAGATGCTCATGCCTGGGCAGCATCGAAGATCACCACCCGGCTTCGCTCGATACCTTCGCGAACAGAGGCTTTGCCGACCTTGCGGTCCTCGATCAGATCGACCCGTGCCGGCATCGCCCAGCTGGGTTCACCCTGAAGATCCTGGAACTGTCCATACCACGGCCCATAGTCATACCCCTCCGGGTACGCGACCAGGAAGTCGTAGTCACTGGTCAACGGGTCGAAGGCACCGATCGTCGACGACCCGAACAGGTCTAGCCGGAAGACGCCGAAGCAGCGGCAGAGCGCGACGATCTCGGCCCGCTTCGCCTCGATCTCGGGTGGGATGGTTGGGATGATCGTCGTGTCGGCCATGGTGTCCCCCCTTCGTTGGGAACATTCTACCGGAGGTCAGATCACCCGCCAGTATTGACCTCTGTCGTCGGAGGATGACCGCGCAGCGAAAAACACGGACGCAGGCGGCCTTTCGACAACCTGCGCCCATGAGCCGGAACGGTTGAACCTACGCCAGCGGACCGGGGCTGGGCAGGTAGGTGTTGATGATGGCATCCGCCGCCTTGTAGGCGAGGGCGCCGACGGTGCCGGTCGGGTTGTAGCCGGCGTTCTGGGGGAAGTTGGTCGCGCCCACGACGAAGAGGTTCGACACGTCCCAGCTCTGGAGCGACGTGTTGACGGCCGAGGTCGTCGGGTCGGCTCCCATCACCACGCCGCCCTGGAGGTGCGTGGACTGGTAGGGCACGATGCTGTAGTCGGTAATGTCGCCTCCAACTCTGGTAATCGATCCGCCCATCGCCTGCGCGATCTGCGTCAGCGGGTTGTCCGCGATCCACTTGACCATCTTGCGCTCGTTGTCGGTCCAGTTGAACGTCATCCGGAGCAGCGGGTTGCCGTAGATGTCCCGGTAGGTCGGGTCGAGATCGAGGTAGTTCTGGCGGTAGGCCGGGCTCTCGCCCTGCATACTGAAACCGGCCACCCGGTTGTAGTACTGCTTGACGGTCGACTTCCAGCCGCTGCCCCACGTTGGGCTGTCCGGCGGCAACGGCCCGTTGCTCTCGATCGGGCGGGCGCCGGTGTTGTTGGCGGCGATGTTGCCGCCACCGAAGAAGCCCAGTCCGGTGTGGTCGAAGTTGTCGAAGTTGAAGTCGTCCATCGCGAAGCCGGCCGACCCGGCCCCCATGAATCGGTTCATGATCTTGTCGTCGTACCAGACGGTCGCGCTGGCGCCACCCAGCTGGTAGGTGTAGTTCCGCCCGACGACACCGGTGTTCTGGACGGGGTCGTAGGGCTGGCCGATCCCGGACAGCAGCATGAGGCGGACGTTCTCGAGCGTGAAGGCGCCGAGCACGATCAGATCGGCCGGCTGCTCCTGCTCCTGGCCGGAGCTGTCGTAGTAGGAGACGCTGGTCGCCACCCCGCCGGTATGGTTGATCCGGAACACGTCGCAGAACTGGCGGATCTCGACGTTGCCGCTCTTGAGGGCACTGGGGATAACCGTCACGATCGGGCTGGCCTTGGCGCCGACGTGGCAACCGTACCGCTCGCAGAAGCCGCAGAAGTTGCAGGGCGCGAGCGACTGGCCGTCCGGGTTGGTGTAGGCGCCGGTGCTGTTGGCGCTGGGCATCGGGAAGACGTGGTAGCCCAGCTGGGTCGCGGCGTCCCGGAAGAGCGTCGTGTTATAGGGCTTCTTGTTGGGGCCCTGTGGGTATTCCTCGGAGCGAGGACCCTCGAAGGGGTTGCCGCCATCCTGGATGACGCCCTGAAGGTTGCCAGCCTTGCCGCCAATCCCGAAGGTCTTCTCGTACTGGGTGTAGTACGGCTCCATGTCCTGCCAGGACACGCCCCAGTCCTGGACCGTCGTGTCCTCCGGCAGGAAGTCCGGCCCGTAGCGCTGCTCGAGGTGCGACCGATAGTTGAACGACTGCTCCAGGTGCCGCCAGGAGACGCCGTTCCAGTGGACCATGGCCCCACCGACGCCGTTGCCGGGCAGGAAGGAGCCGATCTGGCGCATCGGCAGCGCCGTCTGCGACCGGTCATTGCGGAACGTCACCGTGTTGCGGGCGAGGTTCTGGAAGAGCTCACCCTGGAGACTGTAGCGCCACTCGTCGAAGTGGTCCTGGAGGAAGTCCGGGTAGGTGTCGCGGTACGGCCCCCGCTCCAGCCCAACCATCTTTAGGCTGGTGTGCTTGCCCAGCTCGTTGGCGATCGTTCCGCCAACCATGCCGAAGCCGATGAAGACGACATCCGTTTTCGGTAGCATTGCCATCGCTACAGCCCCCCGCCCACTTGTTCCTGGTACTGGCCCAGGCTGATGTAGTCGCCCTCGAAGGGCTGGTTGTAGTTCTCGATCACGTCGAAGTAACTCAGGTGTGCGCCGGGGAAGCCGATCATCTTCCAGCCGACCATGTCGCGGTTGCCGCCCTGGACCGGGTCCGCGAAGAAGCCCGCCATGGTGTAGTTGCGCAGGAGTGTGAAGAAGGCGGTCGCGCCCGAGGTCGCGCCCAGCGTCGTCTCGAGCGACAGGTTCGGCGTCAGCTGCGAGCCCTGGGCGAGCGGGTTGGTCTGGAACGACGACCCGCCGAAGCCCTCCGGCTTGCCCTGCGAGAGGTCGGTCAGGAGCTGGTCCTGTTGCTCCGGGGTACACGCGACGAACCCCTGCTGGAAGGTCTGCTGGGCGTAGGCTTCCAGCCCGAAGATGCCGACCCGGAACTGGTCCCGGATCGGGAGGGCCGACTGGTCGCCCTGGGTCGGCTCACCGGAGAGGAACGGGCCCATGACGTACCGGTTGCCGCGGTAGCCCATGCCCTCTTTGGCGATCTGGCGGTCGATGAAGTAGACGACGCCCGCCTCGGTCGCGCCAGGGCCAGTGTCATCGGTCGGGATGAGCCGGGCGGCGGCGGCCTGAATGATCGCGGCCTGGAACGGAACGAAGATCGTGAAGCCCTGGTTGGTCGATGCCCCAGGGGACATGTTCATGCCGGCCATGGCGTCGGGCGTGCCGACGGGCGTCGCGGCGGGTGTCCCACCGGGTGTCGCGGCCGGCGTGCCGTTCTGGGCATCGACGGCCCGGAAGGCCAGCGGGGCCGCGACGGCGGCGGCGCCGGTCGCTGCTCCGGAGGCCAGCAGACGGCGCCGGTTGATCCGGTGTCGCTCGGCCGGGTCGGAGTGGTCGGGATCCGGGGGAGAGAGCGCTGGTGGAGATGCGTCCTGGTTCTGTGAGGGTTCGGATTCCGCCGGGTAGGGTCCCGGCCGGTCATCACTGTTCGGGTCGAGGGTGCGCATGATGGCCTCGCTCCTTGCCGTCGGTGGGCAGTTCATCCTGCCCGACATTGGACAGACGCGTGTCGAACCCGGTCGTCGCCGGGCACTGCCGAGTCGTTCGATGCAGACCAGCCGAATCAGGTCGGATCGATCCCATCCCTCCCCAGATGTTATAGCGGCGGTACCGCCAGTATGGCGTAAAGGACAATGGCTGAGACGCAGCAAACCGCGTGCCACATCGGGCCAGAAAACCCATCCTATCGTGACTGATTCGCCATTTCAACCGGGATTCGCGTCGGATCGCTTGACACAATGTTCACGATTGATCGTGCGACGCCCGAGCCAGTCGTCCAGTCGATTGGTCAGGAGACACACGTCGTTGTCGGACTCGCCCCGGACGGGCGGAGCAATCTGCCATCAACTTGCGGTATATGACGATCAGGAGGAACTGCCATGGGTGACCGGAACGAAGAGCCGTCCACGAACAACGAGATCACGCTGGACTGGCCGGGGGCACTGACAGCCGAGGACGACTGGGAAGCGGTCTGGCCGAAGTCGCACAGGATCTGGAACCTGATGGTGCCCTTTCAGGCGGTTGGCCACACAAAGGAACAGGCGCTCGCCCGATACGAGCAGTTCGTGGATACCCTTAGCCACGTGCAACTGGAGAGCGACGGGCTCCATCCCCTGAACGAGTTCGTCTTCCCGGGCTACGCTGCGTCAATCGAGGCGAACCTCGAGTTCGAGGAAGTCAACTACTCCTTCCCCTTCGGTTCCATGGCGAGCGGTGGCCTCGAGTTTTACTGGGACTACTGGCACCCCGACGCGACCGCCGACTACGACTACCGGACGGTCGCAGCACAGATCAGGGCCAGTCAGTGGTACGACGAGACGGAATCCGAGCGGCTGGGAAAACTGGAGATGATCTTTCGCATGGCCATCAAGACGGGTGAGCCGCTACCCCAGGCCGAGGACCTGCTCCGCATCGCGATCGGGACGGCGGACGACGCGGCCGATGGGGAGTGAGCCAGGCAAGGCGCCGCGGGCAGCCGCCTCGTCCTCCGGGCGGACGGCGACGACGAAGCCGATCCCCATGTTGAAGGCCCGGAAGCGCTCCCGGACCGGCACGTCGCCGGCCGTCACCAGCCAGGTGAAGATCGGTGGGACCGGCCACGAGGTTGGGTCGATCTCGGCGGCGAGACCGTCGGCCAGGATGCGGGGGACGTTGTCGACCAGCCCACCGCCCGTGACATGGACCATGCCGCGGACGATCGTCCCGTCGCTCTCGGCCAGCGGCCCGACGGCGGACCGGAAAGACGCGTGCCCGGCGAGGAGGGCGGCGCCGATCGTCCGCCCCTCGTCGCCGGGCAGCGGTTCAGCCAGGCGGGAGCGGTCGGCGTCGAGGTCGCCGGACAGTCCGGCGATCCGGCGGGCGAGGCTGAAGCCGTTGGTCTGGAGGCCGCCGCTCGGCAGCCCGAGCAGGACGTCGCCGGCCCGGACGTCCGACCCATCGATGACGCGGTCCGGCGCGACCTCCCCGACGATGAATCCGGCGGCGTCGTACTCGCCGGGGGCGTACATCCCCGGCATCTCGGCCGTCTCGCCGCCGATAAGGGCGAGCCCGTTGTCCTGGCACGACGCGACGAGCCCGGAGACGAAGCCGTCGAAGGCGTCGCGGTCGAAGGCGCCGGTCGAGAAGTAATCGAGGAAGAACAGCGGTCGGGCGCCGAGGGTGAGGATGTCGTTGACGCAGTGGTTGACGAGGTCGCGGCCCATCCGCTCGTGGGCGTCGCCGCCGAGCAGGAAGGCGAGCTTGAGCTTGGTCCCGACGCCATCGGCGCTGGCGACGAGCAGGCGATCCGGGCCGGACGGGATCCGGTACAGCCCGCCGAAGTGGCCGATCTCCGCGGCTGGGCCGCCGTCACCGCCGGCCGGAGTCGCCCCGAACGCCGCCCGGGCCCGCTCGGCGACCCGGCCGACAGCGCTGCTCGTCGCGTCGATGTCCACTCCGGCGTCGCGATACGTCATGCCTGTCCGCGGCCTGCTCACCGGTCACTCCCTACCTTCCGAGGTCCGGCCGTAAACGGACCGGACTCAACGACATTGGATCGCACGACGCGGACGACCCCGACTGTCGATGGATCCGGGCAAATCCAGTGATGGGTCACCCAGGCCGGGGCGCCACACCGTCCGGCAGCGCCCCGGCCTGGCCGCCCATCACGGGGATGTCGCGCCGCGGCGTGATGTCGATCGCGTCATCGGTAACACCGATCCGGTGGCGGAAGGCGCGCATGTCGTTCCGGGCCGCGGTCAGGTCGGTCTGGAGTTCCGTCAGCTTGGTCTGCTCGCCGCGGACGAACCGGGTGTACGGCGCGATCGCCTCGGTGATCCGGCCAACCGAGCGGACCAGCTCGTACTCGAACTGGTCCCGCATGACGGTCAGCAGCCGCTGCTCCAGCTCCGTCGAGCGGGCGTGGAAGTCCCGCCGCGCCCGTGTCCGGCGGCGCGGCAGGACGAACAGCCCGACTCCGGCAACGAGACTCGCGGCGAGGATGCCGGTGATGTCGACCGCGACGGTGCTGGCCGCCGCGACGACGAGCGCCCCGAGCCCGACTGCCCCGGCCTCGGCGACCGCCGTCGCCGCGACGGCGTTGCGGACCGACTGCGAGAGCTGGTTGGCCTCGCCACGGACGTCGTAGCGGTCGATCTCCTCCTTGGCCCGCTTGCTGACGGAGTCGAGCAGCGAGCGCCGGTCGTAGCGGAACTGGTTGCTGATCTCGCCGACGAGCTGCTCCTCGTACTTGCTCAGCCGGCGCCGGGTGACGTACTCGTTGACGGCCTCCCAGACCCGCAGGTCCTGCTCGACCATCCAGTCGATCAGCTCGTCGATCGTGCTGTCGATCCGCCGGGCGGTGTCGGCGACGACCTGCTCCTCGAACTGGCGCCGGACCTTGTCGGTGTTGAGCAGGTCGAAGATCCGGCCGATCCGGATCGTCTCCTCGAAGAAGGCGTCGCCCCGGGTGATCATCTTGGCGATGATCGCCTCGACCCGGCTGAGGTGGTAGGTGAACTGCCGGCGCATGTCCTCCTGGTAGAGGGCGAGCTGGCGGTCGATGTTCTCGATCGTCTGGACGTCCTCCCGCAACACTTCCAGGCGGTCCGAGGCGTCGTGGAGGTAGCGGTCGGCCGTGTGTTCGGCGATCCCGAGTGGGTTGAGCAGCTTCAGCCGGACGCGGCTCTCCTCGTCCAGCACATTGACGACGTAGTCCTCGATCGCTTCGAAGCGGCTGGTCGCCCAGAGCCGGTCGCGCTCGGCCGGGTTGCGATCGCCGAGCGCCTTGGCCTGCCGGGCGAGCAGGGCCGAGACGGAGAAGACGTCGGGCGTGAAGCCGACCAGCCGGGCGACGTTGTCCCGGACGAAGGTCTCGACCTGCTCCCGATCGGTCCCGCCCTGGAGCAGGTCGACCTTGTTGACGATGACGACGATCTTCTTGCCCCACTCGCGGATCTCGACCATGAACTCGCGCTCACTCTCGCTGAACGGGCGGTCGGCGGACGTCACGAACAGGACGAGGTCGGCCCGGGGGACGAACTGCTGGGTGAGGGCCTCGTGCTCGCGGATGATCGCGTTGGTGCCGGGAGTGTCGACGACGGTGATCTCGCGGAGGAAGTCGGACGGGAAGCCGCGCTCGATCACGCCGTCGGGGTACATCGTCTCGCCCGGCTCGTCGGCGAACCGGAGCCGGTTGATGACCGACGTCGTCGGCAGCACACCCTCGGGCATGACGTCGGCGCCGACGAGGGCGTTGATGAAGGCGGACTTGCCGGCGTTGAACTCGCCGACGATCACGAGCAGGAACAGGCTGTTGAGCTGCTCGGCCGCCCGCCTGAGCTCGACGACGTCCTGCGGGGCGGCCGGGTAGCGCTCCAGGATCTCGCGGACACGGCCGAGCAGCAGCAGCTCATCGTCGATCAGCTGATGCTGCTGCTCCGTCAGGATGTGCGACGACCGTTCCGCCTTGCCGCGACCACGAAACCGGAACACCCCTCGGGACATGGCCCCAGCAATCTCCTACCCCGACCGTCAGCGACCGGCACGATCACGCGGTCCTGTCCCGATGAGCATGATGGTTCACGACAATGGCTGCAAGTCGCTTCGAGTCGCCGGAGTGGGATCAGGCGGATTCCAGGGCAAACGCGATGGCCTCGTCGCCTGTGAAGGCTTCGCCCGCCAACCAGGCCCGATCGAAATCGTCCTGACTCAGCGCCCGGCGACCGGCATCGAGCCACTGCTCGTAGACGGCACGGGAAGCCACCGGGATGGGGACTCCCTGGGTCGTTCGGAGGACCGACGCCGACGCTCATAGCTGCACGGCGTTCGCCGTTGCTCCTCGCTGAACAAGCGTGGCCGCCAGCCCTTCCAGGCAGGCCGGCAATCCGACCGTCGTACCTGCCTCCTGAGACAGGGTGAGCGCCTCGCGATAGTGCGCCGTGGCCTGGGTGATATCCCCGTGTTGCCGGGCCAGATCCGCCAGGGTGACGACCGCATCGACAACGACGCGTCCATCACCGGTTACCCGGGCGAGCGCAAGGCTCTCCTCGGCGGAGGCACGCGCCCGGGCCGGATCGCCACGACGCTGCAAGACCTCGCCCAGGCCGAGCAGGACGGTCGCCGCGTTCCTGACGCTCCCCATGGCGTGGAATCGCTGGAGGCTGTCCTCATAGAAGGCAATCGCCTCATCGTCCATGCCCTGAACCCGGGCAACATCTCCCAACCCGCCGATTGCGCTCGCAATGCCGAGCGCGTCGCCGATCGTCCGGGCCATTGTCAGGCTTTCGCGATAGAGCAGCTCCGCATGCCCGCTCTCACCCCGCGAGACGAGCGAGTCGGCCAGATAGATCTGCGTGCGAACGGTATTCCCGGCGACGCCCAGCTCCTGCAATAGCGTCAGACTCTCCTCGTACAACCGCGACGCCAGGACCACATTGCCCTGCTTCTCCGCGAGCACGCCCCGATTGCTCAGGATGAGGGCGACCCCGCGACGCTGCCCGATCGCCTGCATGAGGGTCTGACTCTCCTCATACAACGTCGCGGCACGCTCGACCGCACCGCTCTCGTTCGCGGCGTTGCCCAATTCGAGCAGGCTGATGGCAGTCTGCTCCGAATCTCCCTCCAATCGCGAGATTTCCAGGCTCCGCTCCAGCAGGGCTTGTGCCTGCCGGGTCTCGCCCTGGGCCTGAGCCAGCGAACCAGCTGACCGGAACACCTTCGCCCGCAACGACCTCAGGTGCGCGGGACCTTCCGCATCGACCCCACCGGAGCGGTCGAGGAGCCGATGCTGCCAGCGCCGTCCCGCGCTCAGGTATCCGCGAACGTACTGGAAACGATACAGCGACGCACCGAGCCGCAACCCGACCTCGATATCGCCCTTCTCCACTGAACCAGGTCAGCGCCGCATCGAAGTTGAATCGCTCGGCATCGAGTCGCGCGAGCCAGCGCTCCTGATCGACACCGATCAGTTCCGGCTCGGCTCGCTCAGCCAGTTCCAGGTAATGGAGTGCGTGCGACCGCTCGACGGCATCCTGCTCGCCAGATTCGTTGAGCCGCTCCCAGGCGTACTCGCGGATGGTCTCGAGCATCTCGACGCGCGGGTACTCCGCATCTGCTCCGGACGGACGCAGCAGGCTCTTGTTGATCAGCTGCCCTAGCAGATCCAGCACATCGAACTCGCCGGACTGCGCTGCGTCCGGTGACCACGAGAGCGCTTCCACCGAACCCAGCGCCACCCCGCCGGCAAAGACCGCCATTCGTCGAAAGTGGCGCTGCTCATCATGCGTCAGGAGGTCATAGCTCCAGGCGATCGTCCGGCGAAGGGTCCGATGCCGCTCCGGAGCATCGCGCGGCCCTCCGCCCAGCAACGGGAGGCGGCGCTCCAGGCGGAGGAGCAGAGCGGCAGGGGGCAACAGCTGGACGCGGGCCGCGGCGAGCCCGATCGCCAGCGGGAGACCGTCGAGACGGACGCAGATCGCCGCAACGGCGGACGCATTCGTCGCGGTGAGCCGGAAGTCACTCGCTACGGCCCGAGCGCGTTCCACGAACAGCGCGACCGCCGGGACGCCTGCCAGTTCCGCCGGCGTGTCTGCCGTCGGAGCGGCCGGGAGCGCCAGCGGCTGCACGATCAGCACCTGCTCCCCGCGGACGTGGAGCGACTCCCGGCTCGTGACGAGGATCTTCAGAGCGGGACAGGCAGCGAGCAGGTCCGTCAGGGCCGGTCCGATCGACATAAGATGCTCAGCGTTGTCGAGCAGGAGAAGCGTGTCGCGGTCACGCAATCCGGCGATCACGGTCTCGATCACCGGCCGCTCGCTCTCCTCGCGCAGCCCGAGGGCGTTGGCGATCGCGGGCAGCACGAGCGCTGACTCCGCGATCGGAGCCAGCGACACGACTGTCACGCCGTCGCGGACATGAGGGGAAAGGGCCTCGGCGACCGCCAGGGACAGCGGGGCTTGCCAACCCCACCCGACCCGACCAGCGTGAGCAGGCGCGCGGTCCCGTCCGCGAACAGCGCCACCGCCTCAGCGACCTCGGACGCCCGGCCGAACAGCGGAATCGTGACCGGCCCGAGTGATGACTCCGGGACCAGGTCCGCCGGCCCATCGGGTCTGCGAGGGCCATCGTCGGTCCTCGCGCGGGCGGGGACGGCTGCGGCCGGCCCCAAACCATCCTCCGGAGAGAGGCCCAGCGCAGCGACGAGGCTGTGCACGGTGAAAGGGTGTGGCCGGCGACGCTCGCCGCGCTCGAGTGAACTGATCGCATTCCGGGAGAGACCCGCCCGCTCGGCCAGTTCCTCCTGGGTGAACCCCGCGGCCTCGCGCTCGCGCCGGAGCACCTCTCCGAACGTGTCCGATTCCGCCTGGTCCCGGCTCATGCATCCACTCTCAACGCGATGCGTGTTCCGTCGGGCCGGTCCTGCCCTGCGACGCGGACCGATGCACACGCTGGCGCACACGCTCGTTCCCTCGCCTGACTGTATGCAGGCTGTTGGTGGGTGTCAACCGGCCCGGACGGCAGAATCGATGTCAGACCAGACGACCGAATGACACGAAGCGGAGGGCACCCAACCATCATCAGTCGCACCACAGGAACGCACGACCAGGCAATCTTCGACGCCCTCGCCGTCCAACTCCGGGGCGACACCGCTCCGCCTGACTCGCTCGGGGTGGAGTCGACCAGGACGCGGCCATGGGGTCAGTTCTCCTCGTCATCCACACCGAGCGGCGGTGCCCAGGTCACCCGGTGCGCCGCGATCTCCCACCCGGCCGCCATCGCCGATCCTGTTCGCTCCGTCGGCGGCGTCCGGACCTGACCGTCGCCACGCGATCTCTCGAGGAAATCCACCCTGATGACGAATCACAGGAGCAACGACATCGCCCACGTCCTTGGCATCCCGGCAACCTATCGCTCGCGCCGTTTCGTCGTTCGCCGGGCCGCCGCTGGCATCGCCGCCGGTGCGGCGCTCGCAGTCACCGTCAACCCCCTTCGCTCATCCGCAAGCACCATCACTGAAGGAGCCTCCAACATGTCCCAGTCCATCCTGTCCCGCTCGACCACGCCCGTCATCGTGACCCCGACCCCGACGACCGGCCCCGCTCCCATCGTCGTTCCGCCGGGCGTCGAGGACGTCATGGACTTCACACCGACCGAGCAGTTCACCTGGAAGACCACCGGCGACACGACCAACGGGGCCGTTGACACGTTCGAGTCGGCCCTGCAGCCGGGCTACCCCGGTGCCCCCGAGCACATCCATGATGCGAATGACGAGATCTTCTACGTCCTCGACGGTGTCTTCCGCTTCAAGATCGGCGACGAGATGATCCACGCGCCGGCTGGAACCTTCGCCTTCATCCCGAAGGGGATCCCCCACGCCCGAATGAACGTCCATGACGGCGTCTCCCGGCTGATGACGCAGTTCCTCCCTGGCGGGATGCGCGGCTTCGTCGACGCCACCGCCGAGCTCATGCAGGCCGTCCCGCCCGACCCGGCGGCGCTCGAGGCGGTCGCCGACCAGTTTCACACGACTGTCATTGGGCCGCCCCTCCAGCCGTAGACGCTCTCCGGTTGCGTCATCCCACTGACAACCTTGACGACCCGACCAGAAGCCGATGGTCCCGACGGATCCGACCCATCGCCTCTCAGAAAAGGGATGAACCCGATGTTCCCCCACTATCTGCGAAACCGTCTTCCCTGGCCGGCACCCTTCTCGAATCCCGTCCGACGCAGCCAGCGTCGCCCACAGCTTCGCGAAGCCTGGAACGAAGCGTCGGTTGCCCCCACTCTGGCTGCTGTGTCCGACGCTCCGGTCGTCTCAGCGCAGACTGGTGTCGAGCGGGAACCGTGGCAGGATCGCGCGATCGATACGTACGAGCACGTCCTGCCCCTCAGGCGGGCTGGCTTGACCGCGACGCTCACGGACCGTCTGCTCGCCCTGACCGGAACCATGGTTCCGCGGGAGAAGGTGTTCGTGGACGCCGCTGGCCAGCTGGCCGTCGTGCGCATCGAGGACGTGACGTTCCGCATGGACCAGTACGGCTACCTGATCGTGCCGCGCGGCTGTGCGTGGTGCGGGACCGGCCAGTTCGAGAGCCCAAGGATTGTCGGCCCGGAGAGTCTGGGCTTTGCGCTGGGTCACTGGACGCCGCTGCATGAGGGCTGCAACGACGAGGACCCGAGCGAGGATTGAGCAGCTCTCAGGGCCCGTTACCCGGCGACTCGATTAGGTCGGAGTGTCCGGCCATGCGACGGCGCCCGACCCATCGACTCAGTCACTCACTGCCCGGGCCCTGCGCTCGTCCGGCGCTGTCTCGGCGTTGGGAGTATCCGGCTCTGGCGCGATAGCCTCGGTAGCCTCGGCAACTTCGATCACAGGGTCAGTGCCCGTTTCCTGGTCCACTTGCGATTCACCCACATCGGAGGAGGCCGACCCCGCCTGACCAGCATCGTTGGTTTCGGGGACCAGGTTCGGGTCATCAAGCGCGTGGTAGGAGTCGGTATTGGTCCCGACGGCGTAGGTGTCGGCGAAGGCGGCGGTCGGCGAGATCGCCGTCGTCTCCTTCCGGGCCGTCCCGTCGGTTCCGTTGGCCGGCTGCCGTCCCACGTCATCCGATGCGGCCGGAGCGACCGGCTCCGATGGAGCCGGCGATGGGGCAGGAGCGGCCGTGGAACCGGAGACGTTGGCGGCCGCGGCATCGGCCGGTTGCGACCCGGGGGCGGCAACTGGCCACCCGTTCGGGCTCGTCCCGGTGCCGGCGGGGCGCTGACGACTGGCCGCGGCGTCCGGCGAACCAGGCGCTGCCGGAGCACCGCCCGGACGACCGACAGCCGGGCGCCGCAGGCCACGCTGGCCGGTCTCGGAGGTGAAGGGTGGCCGCTCCCAACCCTGGGTCAGCGCTGCGTCCCGGGAGACGGACAGGACGACCAGATCCTGATCGACACGGCCGATCGCCGCCATGGGGACGTAGTAGTCGACCGGCATGAAGAAGCCCCGCTCAACGATCAGGTAGTTGCGGTAGCTGCCGGCGACCTGGCCGAAGCGGGCGTTGTCGGCGCCGTAGACGGTCGCGCCGATGACGATGTCGCTGCTGCTGCGGGTGTCGTTACGGGGCTGCGGGGTGGGCTGGGTCATGGGACTGGTCCTCTCGGGTCGATGGATGTCATGAGGCGGGATCACGGGTCGGTCAGCTCGGTGGCACGTTGAACGGGTGGCTGACCAGCCCCTGGCGATACACTGTGCCACAGTCCCGCTGGGACAGGACGCGCATCCGTTGCCTGAGCGAGCGGGGAGGTCAGGGCGCATGGCGAGAGACACCGGCAGGACCCGCACCCCACGGACCCGTCCCGGCCGGTCATCGATGCCGGCCGAGCACGCGGTCCTCGCCCTGCTCGCCGTGGCCGGCGGGACCGGGCATGGCTACGATCTGGCCCGCCTGTTCCAGGCCGGCCAGCCGCTGGGCGAGGTGCTGCGGCTGGAGCCGAGCATGCTCTACCACCACCTGAAGAAGCTGGAGCGCAACGCCTGGGTGACGACCGAGGTCGAGCCGCAGGGCAGCCGACCGCCGCGTCAGGTCCACACGCTGACCGACTCGGGCCGGAGCGAGGTCGACAACTGGCTGGCCGAGCCGGTCCAGCGGACCCGCGAGATCCGACTGGACTTCCTCGTCAAGCTCTACTTCATCCGCCGCCTCGCCCCGGAATCCGCCCCGGCGCTGATCGACCGTCAGCGAGTGATCCTGGCCGGCGCCCTGACCCGCCTCCGCAACCAGATCGCGACGGGGACGGACGGCGAGGACGCCGGGTTCACCCGCGACGTCCTCGACCTCCGGCTACGGCAGACGCAGGCCGCGATTGATTGGCTGGATGCGTTGTCAGCCGACTGAGACCACTCGAGGTTCAGCCCTGGAACACCGTGAGCTCATCGACGAGCCAGACACCGTTTTGCCGGACGAAGGCTACATAGCCATGGAGTTCTAAACGCGGAGTTCCGTCCTGGTAGGTCCGCTCGATGTAGATCGTTGCCGTGACCCGATCCATTCCGGTTATACCGAATTCGGCCAGAACTCCGTCCGCCGGCTGGTCGAAGATGGGCAGGTGGTCTGGCGACCGAGGCTCGGCAGCCAATGCAGCGACCGCACCGAGATCAACGTCGTTTCGATAGACGAGGCGGAGCAACGCCTCGTCACTCATATAGACTGCGGACCGGCGCGACTCGTGACTGAGTTCGCAGCTCCGATACAGACCCCACGTCTGCGTCACGGCATTCCGCGTTTCCGCTGGCGCCTCCGTCACGACCGGTGTCGAGATGTCTCCATTTGGCTGAGATTGAAGGAGGGACGGCGTGGGAGCAACTGGATGCGGATCATTCGAGTCGACGATCAACCGAGGAGTTCCTTGCCGGTTAGGTTGAAGCGGCACATTCAATATTCGGGAAAGGTCAGCCAGTGATCGTGGCTGGCCATTGCACGTCGTGAGGTATGGGATGGTCAAATCCGGATGCTCAGCCAGATACGCTGCGTCGGTCCCGGGCGTCGCGCCAACGGCCGCCGGCAACATCGTTGGATCATTCCAGCTCGGTGGAGCCGAGAGGTAGAGGGCGAGGCTGGAGGCGGCGACCAGCAGAACGAGCGTCAGGGTCGCGACGAGGCCGAGGGACTGTCCGCCCAGCCGCCGCAGGCGGGACTTCGGCATGACCGGCCGGAAAGGGCCAGGCAGCGGAGCTGAGGACCGTGGCAGCGTGGCGGACAGGGGGAACGATGTGATTACGGAGCGGGCGGCGTTGGTGCGCATGAGGTCCTCCCAGCGTTGTGCCTTGCCGGCGCGTCGGGTGTCGGCGGCGACGTGCTCGCTCGCCAGGGCGTGGACGTGGCGGACGGTCGCGGCCAGGGTCGGGTCGAGATCGGGCGGCGGGTTCGGGTCGCCCTGGGCGAGCCCGTCCAGGAACGCGTCGAGCTCGTCCCGCTGGCGGGCGTCGTCCGCCGGGAGGGATGGCTGATTACTCATTGAAGGTCTCCCGTCGGGTCGATGTCGCGGAGCAGGTCGCGAAGCCGGGCGTAGGCGCGGAACTGGAGGCTCTTGACGGCGCCGAGGGACAGGCGCAGCGCCGTCGCCACCTCCGGCCCGGTCAGCCCGGCGACCCGTAGCTCGACGACGTTGCGCTGGTCGGTCGTCAGCCGGGCCAGCGCCGCGGCCAGGTGGCGGCGCTGGTCGCTGGTCACGGCGCGGTCCTCCGGCGAGGGCTGGCCGTCGGCGACCTGCCCGGCGGCGTCGATGTCATGGTGGAAGCGGCGCCGCCGGGTCGCGTCGATGACGACGTTGTGGGCGATCGCGAACAGCCAGGCCCGGAACGAGCCGCCGTGGAACCGGCCGAGGGCCGTCATCGCCCGGGTGAACGTCAGGCTGGTCGCGTCGCTGGCCGCCTCGCGGTGGCCCAGCCGCCGCAGGCAGTAGCCGTAGATCGCGTCGTGGTAGCGGTCGTAGAGCGGGGCGAAGGCGGCGAGGTCGGACTGTGCCGCCCGGACGATCGCCTCCTCCGCTGACGTCTCGTCCGGCTCCGGCCCGTCCGCGGTCTCAACCATCCGGGCGATCACGCATCCCTCCCCCACCGGTGCCGTCCGTCCGGTCGTCGCCCCGGCACCGCGTGGTGTCAGGCGGCGCTACAAGGGGAAACGCAGCGGACTGCCGAAAGGGTGCGGGTGGTGTCACCAACGGTCCGGACGTTCTCGGGTCGCGGTATCCTCTGGGAAGCAACGATCTCGCGCAGGAGGGACCCGACATGGTCACAACCGAATTCAAGCTTACCGTCGGTCCGGACGGCCTCGTACGGGTTCCCGCCGACATGGCGAAGCCCGGCGAGACGGTGACGCTCCGCGTCGAGCGGCCGACTGGCACCGAAGCAGAACAGCAGCCGGAGACCGATGAGCCGGTCCGGCTGACCCGGCTGACGGCGAAGACACCCGAGCAGAAGGAGCAGTTGCGGAGACAAATCGACGAGCTCGTCGATCGACTTGCACCGATGCTCAAGGATGTTCCGAGCGATACCGACTGGCTCTATGACGAGAATGGGCTGCCCAGGTGATCGTCGACTCATCTGCGCTGATAGCCATTATCAAGAACGAATCCGAAGCCGATCGGTGCAAGCGACAGCTCCTCGCCGCGGACTCGCTTCGATTGTCGGCAGCCAACCTGGTGGAAGCATTCATGGTCGTCGACCGGTCCAGTGACCCTCTTGCCTCGGAAGCGTTTGAACAGCTGCTGGAGGACGTCATTATCCAGATCGAGCCAGTGACTGTGGCTCAGGCGCGACTGGCCCGAACAGCCTATCAGCGATTCGGCAAAGGTCGTCATCCAGCCAAACTAAACTTTGGCGACTGCTTCGCCTACGCCCTGACACGGGAAACCGGCGAACCACTCCTGTTCGTCGGGAACGATTTCACGCAGACGGACATCGGCGTCGCCTGAGCGTCCCTCCCCAACCCGCCCAGACAAGGATCTGAACCGATGACCACCAGCACCGCGCGGGGCAACCACGTCTTCGCCGGGCTCTCGACGACCGTCTTCGAGACGATGTCCCGGCTGGCCCGCGAGCATGACGCCGTCAACCTCGGCCAGGGCTTCCCGGACGATCCAGGTCCCGCCGACGTCCGCCAGCGGGCCGCCGACTCTGCGGTCGACGGCTGGAACCAGTACCCACCGATGCTCGGCCTGCCGGAGCTCCGGTCGGCGGTCGCGACCCACTACGCCCACCACCAGGGCGTCACGCTCGACCCGGAGCACGAGGTGCTGATCACCTCCGGCGCGACCGAGGCGATCGCCGCGGCCCTGTTCGCGCTGATCGAGCCGGGCGACGAGGTCGTGCTGTTCCAGCCGATGTACGACGCCTACCTGCCGCTGGTCCTTCGGGCGGGCGGTGCGCCCCGCTTCGTGACCCTCCAGCCGCCGGGCTGGGGCCTGACCGAGGCGGCGCTGGCGGCGGCGTTCTCGCCGAGGACGCGGGTCGTGCTGTTCAACAACCCGCTCAACCCGACCGCGACGATGTTCGGCGACGACGACCTCGCCCGGCTGGCCCGCCACGTCGTCGCGTCAGACGCCGTCGTCATCAGCGACGAGGTCTGGGAGCACGTCGTCTTCGACGGCCGTTCGCACCGGACGCTGCTCGCGCTGCCGGAACTGCGCGACCGGACGATCAAGATCGGCTCGGCCGGCAAGATCTTCTCGCTGACCGGCTGGAAGGTCGGCTTCGCCTGCGCCGCCCCGCCGCTGCGGGACCTCGTCGCGAAGGCGCACCAGTTCCTCACCTTCACGACGCCGCCGAACCTCCAGGCGGCCGTCGCCTACGGGCTCGCCAAGCCGGACGGCTACTTCCACGACATGCGGACCGGCTACGCCCGCAGCCGCGACCGGCTGGCAGACGGGCTGACGCAGCTCGGCTTCCCGGTCCTGCCGAGCGAGGCGACCTGGTTCCTGAACGTCGACCTCGCCCCGCTCGGCATTGAACACGACGTCGCCTTCTGCCAGCGGCTCGTGACGGAGCATGGCGTCGCCGCCATCCCGGTCAGCGCCTTCTACGCCCAGGACCCGGTCACGACGGTCGTCCGCTTCTGCTTCGCCAAGCATGACGCGACGCTGGACCGGGCATTGGAGCGCCTGGCGACGGTGGCGATCGGACGCTAGGAACGTCGGGAACTCATCGCGGGCGAGGCAATGGCGTCCGGCTGTCTGACTTTGCACTCATCAATGGAATACGATGGCGTCGAAGTGTCCGTGAGCCGATCAACCATTCCGTTCGAGAGAGGGTCGACGACGCTGTGCCCGAGATCTATGACAACCTGACCGAGGAGACCCGGCTGCTGGCCGGGCTCCAGAAGGCGTTCGGCGACGCAATCTCGGCCGACATCTGCGTCGGCTATTTCAACCTGCGGGGCTGGCGGAAGCTCGCCGCTCAGGTCGATGCCCTCCCGCTCGACCCCAACGCGCCCGCCTGCCGGGTGCTGGTCGGGATGTCGCAGCACTCGCCGTCCGACGAGTTGCGCGAGGAGCTGCGGATCCGCCTCGACGGCCGGACGACGTCCCTGGTCGACAACCAGACCGCGAAGCGGCGGGAGCGGGACGCGGCCGAGGCCTTCCGGACGCAGCTCGCCTGGGGGATGCCGACGGCGGAGGACGAGCGGGCACTGCGCCGGCTGGCCGGGCAACTGCGCGAGGGCCGCGTCCGGGTCAAGCTGTTTACCCGTCACCAGCTCCACGCCAAGCTTTACCTGATCCACCGGCGCGACCTCGTCACCCGGCGGATCGGCTACCTCGGCAGCAGCAACCTGACCTTTCCCGGTCTCCAGGGGCAGGGCGAGCTCAACATCGACGTCCCGGACGGCGATGCGACCGCCAAGCTGGCCCGCTGGTTCCAGGACCGCTGGGACGACCGGTTCTGCCTTGATATCACCGACGAGCTGATCGCGATCATCGACGAGAGCTGGGCCCGCGCGGAACCGGTTCCTCCCTACCACGTCTACCTGAAGATGGCCTGGCACCTCTCGCAGGACGCCCGCGAGGGGTTGCAGGAGTTCCACATCCCGAAGGTCTTCGGCGACCAGCTGTTCGACTTCCAGGTCGCCGCGGTCAAGATCGCCGCCCGCCACCTCAACCGGCGGGGCGGCGTCCTGATCGGCGACGTCGTCGGGCTCGGCAAGACGATGATGGCGACCGCGCTAGCCCGGCTGATGCAGGAGGACCAGAACGACCGCACACTGATCCTCTGTCCGAAGAACCTCGAGGGGATGTGGAACTGGTACCGCGAGCAATATGGTCTCGACGCCAAGGTCGTCCCGTTCAGCCGCGTCGACACTGAGCTGCCGGAGCTGCGCCGCTACGAGCTGGTCCTGATCGACGAGAGTCACAACCTGCGCAACCCCGAGGGCAAGCGCTACGCCGTGATCCGGGACTACATCGCCCGGAACGACGCCCGCTGCATCCTGCTCTCGGCCACTCCCTACAACAAGCACTACCTCGACCTCGGCGCCCAGCTCCAGCTCTTCGTGCCGCTGGAGGACGACCTCGGCATCCGGCCCGAGGCGGCGATCCGGGAGGCCGGCGGCGACGCGGAGTTCTCGCGGATCAACCCGAACGTCAACCTCCGGACGCTGGCGGCGTTCAAGAGGAGCGAGGTGCCCGACGACTGGCGTGACCTGATGCGGCGCTACCTCGTCCGCCGAACCCGGAGCTTCATCCAGCAGCACTACGCCGAGTCCGACGAGCACGGCCGGCGGTTCCTCCGGCAGAGCGACGGGACACGCAGTTACTTCCCGAGGCGGGTCCCGAGGACGGTGAAGGTCGCGACGATGCTGGACGGCCAGCCGACGGCCTACGCCCGGCTGGTCGGGCCGGACGTCGTCAACCGGATCGACGCGCTGACCCTGCCCCGCTACGGGATGGGGCGCTACCTCGTCGCTAACGCGGACGTCCGGGCGAAGGGCGGCGAGGCGCAGACGATCGCCAACCTCGGCCGGGCCGGTGTCCGGCTCAAGGGGTTCTGCCGCACGAACCTGTTCAAGCGGCTGGAGAGCAGCGGGTCGTCCTTCCTGCAGTCCGTCGAGCGGCACGCCCTGCGCAACTTCGTCTTCCTCCACGCGTTGGAGCACGGGCTGCCGATCCCGATCGGCGACCACCAGTACGCGGACGTGCCGCTCGACGGCGTCAACGGCGACCAGGACCTGGAGACGACGCTGGCCGCCGGCACCACGACCAACGCCGCCGCCGACCTGATCGACAGCGACGAGGCAACGACGGCGGGCGAGATCGCGGCCGGCGCCGGGCAGACGAGCCGCGAGTCGTTCCAGACACGGGCGGCGCGGGTCTACGACTCCTACGCCGGGAAGCACACGGGACGGTTCAAGTGGCTCCGGGCCGAGCTGTTCGATGGGCAGCTCCGCCGAGACCTGGCTCACGACGCCGATCAGCTCCTCGCCGTCCTCGACGGGGCCGGACCGTGGCAAGCCGGGACCGACCCAAAGCTGACGGCCCTGCGATCGCTGATCACCGACGCCGGCAGGCACGGGCGCGACAAGGTGCTGGTCTTCACGCAGTTCGCCGACACCGCCAATTACCTTGAGGAACAGCTCCAGGGGCAGGTCTGGGGCGGCGTCGCGGTGGTGACGGGCGCGGCCGCCAGCCCGACGGCGGTCGCCCGGCGGTTCAGCCCGCGGAGCAACCGGGCCGACCCGAGCCAGGTGGACGAGCTCCGGGTGCTGATCACGACCGATGTCCTGAGCGAGGGGCAGAACCTCCAGGACTGCCACGTCGTCGTCAATTACGACCTGCCCTGGGCGATCATCCGGCTGATCCAGCGGGTCGGCCGGGTCGACCGGATCGGGCAGCAGGCCGAGACGATCACCTGCCACTCCTTCCTGCCCGAGGAGGGGATCGAGAGCCTGATCCGGCTGCGGCAGCGTGTCCGGACGCGGCTCACGCAGAACGCCGAGGTCGTCGGGGCAGACGAGATGTTCTTCGAGGATGATTCCGAGGCGGGCGACCGGGTGCTGATCGACCTCTACAACGAGCGGGCCGAGGCGCTGGAGGACGAGGGCGACGACGAGGACGTCGACCTGGCATCCTACGCCTTCCAGATCTGGCGGGAGGCGACGGGGCGGGATTCGAAGCTGGCCGAGACGATCGCCCGGCTGCCGGCGATGATCGCTGCGACCAAGGACCACAACCCGTCCGCCAGCGAGCCGGAGGGGGTGATGGTCTTCGTCCGGGGCGGCGACGGCACCGACGCCCTTGTCCGGGTCGACGAGGCCGGCCACGCCCGGTCGTTCTCCCCGCTCGCGATCCTGAAGGCCGCCGCCTGCCGCCCGGACACGCCGGCCCGGGAGCGACGGGGCGATCACTACGGGCTGGTCCAGGAGGCGACCCGGGCGGCGCTGTCCGGCGGCGCGGGGACGGGCGGGAGCGGGCTCGGTCGGCCCAGCGACGCCCGCCGCCGGGTCTATGACCGCCTGTCGAGCTATCAGGGCCGGATCGGCGGCAGCCTGATCGTCGCGGATGGCGCCGTGCCCGACGAGGTCCGGCGCGGGCTGGACGGCGTGCTCCGCGCCCTGCTCCAGGCCCCGCTGCGGGAGGCCGCCCGGGCGTCGCTGCTCCGCCAGCTCCGGTCGAAGATCGGCGACCAGGACCTGGCCCGGATGACGATCGAGCTCCACCAGGACGGCAACCTCGTCACAAGCACCGGCGGCGAGGAGCGCGAGCCGCAGATTATCTGCTCGATGGGGCTGCGGCCGGTCTGACCGGTCGGGGGCTGACCGTGGTTGGCGTTGCGGATGTCGTCCGGCATCGATCGATCGTTTGGCCCCGGCCGTAAACGGCCTGGCTCAGGACCGGCGTTGCGCGTCATGTCGACCGTGTCCACCGATACGATTCCGCAATCCAACAAGGATTGGCGAATGGCGAGGGGAAACGGTTCGCGACGCCGGTGTAGGGACATGGCTTGCCTTGTCCGCGCCGCAAGGCGCCATACCGCGCAGCGGTCCCGGTGTTCGCGAACCATTAGGTTCAAGGTGAACGGTCGGTAGCGAACACCGTTATCGCCCTGGGGGGCAATGGCCGCTGCGGCGGCCGGGCTCGCAAGCGTCGCCCGTACAGATCGAACACGCCGACTCACATCTGGCCCGATCGGCTATCGTTCGAGCACCAGACGGCGATGAGGCACGAGAGGGCGGGGATGGCGACGGACATCACGAGGCGGCAGGTCGACCGGTTGATCCGCGCGGGGCAGTTCGAGGAGTTCCTCCGCGAACTCGGCGGCTGGGACACGCCAACCAGCCCCCAAGCGGTCCCGGTCACCCTGCACCCGCCGAAGGGCAGTGACGCCGCGCCCGTGACCTGGACTCTGCGGCCGATCGTCCAGAAGCTTGAGATTGTCGTCTTCGCCTGTGAGCCCGGCCCGGACGGCCGGATCCCCGACGGCGTCACCCGGCGGAGGATCGAGCGCGAGCTGACCGCCTACGCCTACCTCCACCTGATCGTCTTCCACGACGCCACCTTCGTCAACCAGGTCTGGCAGTGGACGTTGCCAGCGGCAGGCAATCGCGTCCGTCCCTATGAGAAGAGGGTTTCACCCGGCGATTCGCTGGAGGACCTCTTTCAGCGGTTACAGGCGATCTCGTTCTCGCTGGACGAAGAAGGAACACTGACTCACGCAGATGTCGTGAATCGCCTCAACGATGCGTTCCGCCGGGATAAGGTCACAAAGAAGTTCTACGAGCGTTTCAAACAAGAGCGAGGCATGTTCGAGGGGTTCATCAAGGGGCTTCGGGACGATGGTGAGAGGTCGCAGTACGCCGCGCTGATGCTCAACCGGCTGATGTTCGTCTACTTCATCCAGAAGAAGAACTTTCTTGACCGCGATCCTGACTACCTCAATGACCGGTTCCGCCGCGTCCGATCGGGTGAGCTGCGTGATACTGAAGTTGGGCCAGGTTTTCACTCCTTCTATCGACAATTCCTACGCCGCCTGTTTCACGAAGGTCTTGACACTCGTGCTATCGACCGCGACCCGAAGCTCCGTCACCTCATTGGTGACGTGCCATATCTAAACGGTGGCTTCTTCGAGATCAAAGACCTTGAGCGTCAAAACCCGGACCTCGATATTGATGATGAGGCGTTCGAGAAGATTCTCTCCTTCTTCGGCCAGTACCACTGGCATCTCGATGACCGCCCACTTGAGAACGACAGGCAAATCAACCCGGATGTCCTCGGCTACATCTTCGAGAAGTTCATCAACCAGAAGGAGATGGGTGCCTACTACACCAAAGAGGACATCACCGGTTACATCTGCCAGAACACGATCCTGCCCTGGATCCTCGACAGCACCCGGCGGGACTGCAAGATCGCCTTCGACAAGTCCGAGCCGGGTAACGTCTGGGAACTGCTCCAAGCGACGCCGGACCGCTACATCTACCCGGCGGTTCAGCATGGCGTGATCGACAGCGCCGGCAAGGTGATCGGCCTGCCCGAGGAAATTGCGGCCGGGGTCGACGACGTAGCACAGCGAGGGAACTGGAATACCCGTGCCTATGCCCCGTACAACCTGCCAACCGAGACATGGCGCGAGTACGTTCACCGGCGCCAGCGCTGCCTGGAACTGCGCGAGAAGCTGAGCGACGGCGAGATCCACACGGTCGATGACCTTGTCACTTGGAACCTCGACATCCGCGAGTTTACCGCTGATGTCGTTCAGGAATGCGGTGGCGAGGAACTTGTCAAGTCGCTCTGGAAAGCCATCGAAAAGATTACGGTCCTTGACCCTACTTGTGGGTCGGGCGCGTTCCTGTTTGCCGCGCTCGAAGTCCTTGAACCGCTTCACGACGCTTGCCTAACCAGAATGCAAGCCTTCGTCGCTTCACTTCCAGACCGCCCCCATCCAAACCAAATGCCGGTATTTCGCAAGGCTGTCGCTGCTGCAGAACCACACAAGAACCGTCGTTACTTCGTCCTGCGCCAGATCGTGCTGCACAACCTCTACGGCGTCGACATCATGGCCGAGGCGGTCGAGATCTGTAAGCTGCGCCTGTTCCTGAAGCTGGTCGCCCAGCTCGACGACGCGGGCCAGATCGAGCCACTGCCGGACATCGACTTCAACATCCGGACCGGCAACACCCTCGTCGGCTTCGCCCGCGAGGACGAGATCCGGACGGCGATCGACCGGAACGTCGGCGGTGGCAAGGTCCAGCTCGGCCTCGACCTCTCGACGACCAACGAGAAGGCCCGCATCTTCGAGGACATTCGGCAGGCAGGGCAAGCGTTCATCCGCTACCAGGAGATGCAGGACGGGACCGAGGCCAGGGCGGACATGCGGGACGCCAAGGCAACATACCGTCGGCGGCTCGATGAACTGCGCGACAAGCTCGATTACTACCTCGCCGGCCAGTACCCTGGCAGCCAGACCGCCAGGGGTTACTTCGAGACGTGGCGGGAGAGCCACCAGCCCTTCCACTGGTTCGTCGACTTCCACGTCGTCGTCCAGGGTCGCGGTGGCTTCGATGTGATCGTTGGCAACCCGCCGTATCTGGTGATGTCCAAGGCGCGCAAGCAATACACACCACTCAACTACGTGACCGATAAGTCGTCCGACATCTACGCGCTCGTGATGGAGCGAGCGAGTGTCCTGACGAGCCGAAGTGGATACACCGGGATGATCGTTCCACTGTCGCTCGCCTTCTCGGGAGACTTCACCTCTCTGCGAACGCTTCTGCAGAAGTGCTATGCGATCAACTGGTTCTCGTCATTCGCCCGTATTCCGGCGGCGCTGTTCGCCAGTGATGTTCGTGTCCGAAACGTCATTCACATTGGTCGAATCGGTGAAGGGTCCAACTCAGCATGGACTTCTGTTCTGCATCGATGGTTTGAAGAAGCCCGTCCTCGCCTGTTGGCGAACCTTGGCTATTCCCGATTCCAATGGTCAGGATTCAACGGGCTCATTCCCAAGCTGAACTCTACAGAACTGGGAGAGCGGTTCGCGAATCTCCAGATTCTTCAACCCAAAGCGAAGAAGCGAAACATTGGTGAGCTAATCTCAGCCGAGAGAGAGTGGCCGCTCTACTTTCGATCAAGTGCATACAACTGGCTGAGCTTCACACCTGAGGTGCCGCCAGCATTCGATTCTGACGGGACCTTAACTCCTCAAACCAAATTCATTACAGCGGGGGTCAGAAAGGTTGTCCGCCATATCGTTGTCCGCACTGGACCGGTCGTTCCGTGCGCTCCGCGCCGTTTTTGAGCCCGGCTCGCTTCGCTGCCATTCATGGCCGGGCATCGCCGCTCGCTACGCTGCAGGCGATGGCGGGCAGCCAACCTTGCTCCGGACAACCTTTCTACCCGTTGCCGTAGCATCCAATTTGGCAATGCGGATACTCAGCGCATTGCGATGCTGTTGCTCAATGGGAAGTACGGTCTCATCTACTGGTTGATGATGGGAGATGATTTTGACGTCACCAAAGGCCAAATGAGCAACCTTCCCGCCCCGATTCAGCAGCTCACAACACAACAGCGGGTTGACCTGCTTAAGCTGGCTGACGAGTTGATTCGTGCATTGCCGTCGGCCATCACATTCAAGCTAAATGCTGGGAAGAGAATCGGGGGTTACAACATGGCACGGCTGCGACATATCACCAACCAGAGTGATTCGATCATCGCTGAAGCTTTGGGACTCGCAAGTGTTTGGGAAGATATCGAACTGATGTATGCCCAAGTCGTGAAGACCGACTTTACCAGCGTTGAGTAGCCTGTCATTCCTCTGCTCGAATCACGTTCCCGCCTCGCTCATCCTGCCGATCTACGACACGGCGACGGCGATCCGGGACGGGGGGGCGCGACGATCGGCGGGTTCCAGACGCCGATCGAGCGGGACTGCCTCGCCATCCTGCTGCGGGGGACGGCGCCGGTGACGGTCTGCCCGGCCCGGAGCACCGAGGGGATGCGGCTCCCGGCGGCGTGGCGGGCGGCGATCGCCGAGGGACGGCTGACGCTGGCGTCGCCGTTCGGGCCAACCGTCCGCCGCCCGACCGCCGCGACGGCGGAGCAGCGCAACCGGTTCGTGCTGGGCCGGGCCACCGCCGTCCTCGCCCTGCACGCCAGCCCCGGCGGCCGGACCGAGGCGCTGGTCCGGGCGGCGCTCGCGGCGGGCCGGCCGGTCGCGACGCTGAATCATGCGGCCAACGCTCACCTGGTCGCCCTCGGCGCGACCCCGGTCAGCGCCGCGACGGTCGTGGCTTGGCACGCCGGCCTGACATTGCCGGGCGAGGCGACGACCGGATGCTCATGAGTGCCGGCTCGCAGTACCATGTTCGCATCGTACCCATGATCTGTATGCATACCCGAGTTCCATGGCAGACCAGTGTTCAGTTCAGCGAGAGGAACGCCCATGGTCACCAGGACGATTACGACGACCGTCGCCGAGGACGGGACCATTCATCTGCCCGATGGCGCGGCGCACCCAGGCGATGCCGTCGTCGTCCAGATCGAGCAGGCCGAGGCTCAACGAGCTCCGGCCCAGGACGACGATGAATACCTGACCGTCTCGATGGCGGACACGCCGGAGAAGCGGGAACGGTTCCGGAAGCAGATCCACGAGTGGGGGCAGCGCAACCGGGCGCAGTTGACGGAAGACGAACTCAACTTCGACTGGGACGCCTGGATGTATGACGAGAACGGTCTCCCGCATTGATCGTTGACACGTCCGCGATCGTGGCGATTCTGAACGGTGAATCCGAAGAACCGCGCTGCACGGACGCACTCATCGATGCACCGATTCGACGGATCTCCGCCGGCAATCTGCTCGAAGCGTACATGCGAATCGACCGATCCGACCTTCCTCGGCCACGTCAACTGGTCGACGAACTGCTGGACCGGTTCGATCTGACGGTCGTGCCGGTCACTCGCGCCCAGATCGTCGTCGCGAGGGCGGCGTTCCATCGCTACGGCAAGGGCAGCGGGCATGGCGCTGGCCTCAACTATGGCGACTGCTTCGCCTATTCCCTGGCCAGACAGACCGGCGAGCCACTGCTCTTCGTCGGCAACGACTTCGGAAAGACCGATATCGACGTCGCATAGGCATGTCGAGGCCGAGTTGCCCCACCCCAACCCCTCCTCATCTCTGTTTCGTCCCCGCGGGGACTCACCGGATGGAGAGGGGAGACGGTTCTCGACGGTGGCTCTTCCCGGAGAGCTTCAGCTCGACCAGCGTGAGCCCCTCTCCATCCGCATCCGCAGATGCGAGATGGGGAGGGGTTGGGGTGGGGCAACGTCCAACGCCTACACGCCGCGGATCGTACCGCCATCCACCGCCAGCGACTGGCCGGTGATGAACGAGGCCGCCGGGGAGGCCATGAAGACGACCGCATTGGCGAACTCGTGCGGCTCGCCGACGCGCTGCATCGGGATCGCCTTCGCGTCCTCGGCGATGATCTCGTCGACGCTCTGCCCCGTCGACTCGGCCCGCTTCGCCGCCATGCCGATGATCCGATCGGTCCGGGTGCTGCCGGGCAGGACATTGTTGAACCGGACGCCCCGGCCCGCGTAGTCCAGCGCCAGCGACTTCATCAGCCCCGAGACGGCCGAGCGGGCCGTGTTGGACAGGATCAGGTGGGGGATCGGCTGCCTAATCGAGGTCGAGACGATCGCCGTGACGCTGCCCCGGCTCGCTTCGAGGTGCGGCAGGCCGGCCCGGATCAGCCGCAGCGTGCTCATCAGGTTCAGCTCGATCGCGCGCTCCCAGGGCCCGTCATCGGGGAAATCCGGGAAGCGGCCCGGCGGCGGCCCGCCGGCGTTGCAGACCAGCGCGTCCAGCTTCCCGCGCTCGGTGACCGTGTCGTCGATCAGCTTCGCGATGTCGGCCGGGCTGGTCATGTCCCCGACGATCGCCAGCACGTCGCCACCGGTCTCGTCGGACAGTTCCTTCGCCGTCCGTTCCAGCGACGCCTCGTCCCGCCCATTGATCGTGACCAGCGCGCCCTCCAGCAGGAACTGCCGCGCGACCGCCCGCCCGAGCCCCTTGCTCGACGCCGCGACGATCGCCACTTTGCCCGTCAACCCGAGATCCATCGTCCTGCTCCCGTTTCCTGAATCCACGCACCGGCGCGGCGACCCGTCATCCGGCCATTGTACCGACCCAGACGGAGAGCGGTCGCGAGGGCGGATCGCCCCGGTGCCGCGACCGGCTCATTCGGCGGGCGGCAGGGGTGGTGGCTCGTTGAGCGGGGTGCGCTGGATCGGGATGTCATGGGCACGGCTGGTCACCTCGACGTGCGTCATCATCAGCGCGTGCTTGAGGCGGCGGCGCTCCTCGGACCGGGCGTTCAGCCAGGCGCCGATCAGCAGGACGTGGGCGAGCAGGTAGGCCCACGTCACCAGGATCGAGACGAAGACGAAGGCCGCCCCGTAGCTGGAGGAGCTCGGCAGCGCCTGGTAGACGCGGACGTAGATCGGGAAGACCTGGGCCAGGATGACCAGGCCGACCGACGCGACCAGCGCCCCGGCGAAGACGTCACGAAAGCTCTGCCTGACGGCCGGCAGGTAGCGGTAGGCGATCACGAACAGCAGGAAGGCGGAGACCAGCGAGACCGCGTAGCTGATGATCTGGCCAGCGGCCTGGAAGATGAACAGGCCCTCGACGTCCCGGAAGAACGGCGTCACGTCGGCGTTGACGAACAGCGTCGGGATCGTGCCGGCGAGGACGGCGACCATCAGGAGGATACTGAAGCCGACGATGACGACAACGGCCCTGATCCGGCTGCGGACGAACGGTGAGCCGCGGAGGTCGTAGAGGCTGTTGATCGCCCGCGTCACCGTCGCGACGAACGAGCTGCCGATCCAGATGAAGCCGACGAGGCTGAGCAGGCCGAACCAGCCGACGTTCCCCCGTGAGGCGGAGGCGTCATTGAGGGCGTCGCGGGCGTTCTGGGACGGGAAGATCGAGATGACCGCCTTGCGGAAGGTCCGGAACAGGTCGTCGTCCCGCAGCAGGAGGCCCGCGATCGCGACGACGAGCAGGAACATCGGCACGACGGCGATCAGCCCGTTGAAGGCGATGATCGCGGCGAGGTCGTTGGTCCGGATCGAGAAGTAGCGCCGGAAGGCGGACGCATGTCGTCCCGTGCTGTGCCACATGGACTGCCAGACATTCATCCGATCGCCATCGGCCCGCTCGGCCGCCGGGATCTCCGGTACGACGGACAGCGGCAGCGGGCTCAGCCGGGAGGTCGCCGGCCGGGGTTCCGGACGGATCGGGGTCGGGGCGGTGTTCTCCGGGTCGGCGACCTCGCGCAGACTCGGCGGGTACAGCCAGGCGGGCCGTAGTCTGGAGCCCGGCTTCGTGGTCGTCCCGCCGTCGTCCTGCGTCTGACCGACCATCCTCAGCCTCCCACCCGAATACGCTGACCGGGGAGTGCGTCACGTCAGGGTGACGGTCCGGCCCATGCGACAGGCAATGGTATCCGCAATGATAGCGGCCCGCGCCGCCGACGGCCCGCCGGCTGGCTGAGACGCATCCATCCCACCGACGCCGCCACCCGGAGGCCCTCATGACCGACATCGCTCCCGCGAATTCGACCCCTGTCCGCGACATCCTGATCACCGGTGCCGACGGGCAGGTCGGCACAGCCCTGCGCGAGTACCTCGGCGGTGAGTTCAACCTGCGCTCGCTGACGCTGGAGCCGCAGGATTTCCCCAGCCATGTCGGCAACATCGCCGACCTGGAGGCGATCCGGCCCGCCTTCCAGGGCGTCCAGGCCGTCGTCCACCTCGCCGCCTCACCGTCCGTCGAGACGCCATGGGACGACATCCTGACCAACAATCTGATCGGGACCTACAACGTCTTCGAGGCCGCCCGGCTGGCGGGAGTGGACCGGGTCGTCTTCGCCTCGTCCAACCACGCGATCGGGATGTACGAGTTCGACGGCTCGCCGGAGCTGTTCGAACTGGACGATCAGCGCACCTTCGACCACACCGTCCCCGTCCGGCCCGACTCCCTCTACGGCGTCAGCAAGGCCTACGGCGAGGCCCTCGGCCGTTACTACCACGAGCGCCACGGGATGGCGGTCTACTGCCTCCGGATCGGGGCGCTGCGGGGGGACGACAACCCCTATAGCGACAGGGAGATCCAGGGTGGCGCCGGGATGCTGAACCTGACGCCCGAGCAGACCCGCAAGCGGATGCGGGCCGCCTGGCTGAGCCGGGGCGACGCGGCCGAGCTCGTCCGCCGCTGCCTGACGGTGGAAGACACCCGCTGGGCGCTGGTCTACGGCATCTCCGACAACCCGCGCCAGTACTGGGACATCGGCCACGCCCGGGCGGTGCTGGGCTACGACCCGAAGGACAGCGCTCCGGTCTAGCGCCTGGTGATGGGCGGGTCCGTCGTGACGCCTGTCGTCGTAGGGGCGAACCCTTGTGGTCGCCCAGCCCGAAGGGCCATCGCCCCGCAGGGCGATAACGGTATCTGGCGACTGGTGGATTGAACTCGGACGAGGTCTGACCCGAATCACCGGCACCCCTGCGCGGTAGGGCGACCACAAGGGATCGCCCCTACGAAACGGTCACCACATCGGGATCGATTACGGGTCCGCCGCGGTAGTCATCCTACCGTTTCGGCATGGCCGCGGACCGGTCGGTTCCAGTGCCCACCGGCCCACGAGAGCCCGGTTGAAACCCGAGGATCAACCGTGATCAGCGCAGACCTGACCACCACCGGGACGCAGGACGCCGTCGCGCGGCGGCATCGTGACCATCACCGTGAAACGTAAGGTGCGCACGACGTGGAGCGCAGTCGTCCCGAGATCGTCTCGCTGTCAGATCGCCTGCAGCCGACGAACGGGAAGCCCTTGAGAAGAATCTGGGAGGCGGTGTCGGATCGGGGCAGAGCTGTTCGTTGTATAGGCGAGAGGCCGCCCACGAGGGGTGGCCTGGACCAGAGGAGAAGATAATGACCGCTATCTACACGTTCGACGTCTTCTGCAGCCTCGACGGCTACGGCTCCTACAACAGCAGCGGCGACTGGGGCGGCTATTGGGGCAAGCAGGGCCCCGAGTTCCTCGACCACCGCCTCGCCTCGTTGAGCCAGGAGCAGCGGCTGGTCCTCGGGGCCAACACCTTTCGTGAATTCGTGCAGATGCTGGGGCCGAGCACCGAGGAGTCCAGGGTGAGTGACCCCGTGAACACCCGGATGCGGAACCTGCCGACGACGGTGGTGTCGACGACACTCGAAGGACCCCTCGACTGGCCGGACGCGACCCTCGTGAGCGGCGACGCCGTCGAGGTCGTCGCCCGGCTCAAGGAGGAGTCCGCGGTGCCGTTGCGCTCGCACGGCAGCCTGTCGATGAACCGGGCGCTGATGGCCGCCGGTCTGGTCGATCGCGTCCAGGTGACGCTCTTCCCGGTGATCACCGGTCAGACCGGAGTGGAGCCGATCTTCCAGGGTGCGGCCGACTTCGACCTCGAGCTGATCGAGAGCCGGACGCTCGACGGCCACATCCAGGAACTCATCTACCGGCCCATCCTGCATTTGTGAGTCCGTCCATGCACCCCCGCTCTGTCAAGCAGACGAACCTGACCCGGACGTTCCTCCGAACTGACGCACCAAACGCCAGTCCGGATCAGACCTTCTCATTGTCCGTCCAGCTCTATGGCCAGGACCCGAAACCGCGGGAGATGATTCGAGATGCAGTACCTGGTTTCCGTGATCGACGACACGGCCGGCCTCGCCACCCCGGACGAGATGGCGGCCATCGACGCGTTCAACGAGCGGCTCAAGGCGGAAGGTCACTGGGTCTTCGCCGGTGGCCTCGCGGCCCCCAGCTCGGCCACCGTCATCGACAACCGGGGTGGGGAGGCGATGGTCACTGACGGGCCCTTCCTGGAGTCGAAGGAGTTCCTCGCCGGCTTCTGGATCATCGAGGCCGTCGACCTCGATGTGGCGCTCAGGCTCGCCACCGAGGCGTCGAAGCACTGCAACCGGAAGATCGAGGTGCGGCCGTTCGCGAGCGAGGAAGCGTGATCGACGTCCGGGCGCAGATTACTCGCGCTCACCACGAGGAGTGGGCGCGGGTGGTCGCCGCACTGACCAGGCGTTTCGGTGACCTCGACATCGCCGAGGAGGCGGCCGCCGAGGCGTTCGCGGCGGCCGTCGAGCGGTGGCCGGCCGACGGCGTACCCCCCAACCCCGGTGCCTGGCTGACCACCACCGCCAACCGCAAGGCGATCGACCGGATCCGACGGGAGAACAGGCGCGCCGACAAGCACAGGGAGGCTCAGATGGTGTTCGATGTCGACTCGTCCGGCCCCCTCGGTGCCATCGACGACGACCGGCTCCGGCTGATCTTCACCTGCTGTCATCCGGCGCTCGCGATGGAGACACGCGTGGCATTGACGCTCCGCATGGTCGGCGGTCTGACCATGCCCGAGATCGCCCGCGCATTCCTGGCGCGGGAGACCACCATGGGGCAGCGGATCACCCGCGCGAAGGCCAAGATCAGGGCGGCTCGCATCCCGTACCGGGTGCCGTCCGCGGACGATCTTCGGCCACGCCTTTCCGGTGTCCTCGCCGTCCTCTTCCTCGTCTTCAACGAGGGCTACCTGGCCACCGGCCCCGACACGGATCCCGTACGGCTCGACCTGACCGCCGAGGCGATCCGGCTCACTCGCCTCATCCGCGCCCTCATGCCGGAGGACGGCGAGGTGGCCGGGCTGCTGGCGCTGATGCTCCTCACGGAGGCTCGCCGCGCCGCCCGGGTCTCTGCGAGTGGCGAACTGGTCACGCTCGCCGAGCAGGACCGTCGGGCATGGGATGCGGCGCTGGTCGCCGAGGGTCATCGACTGGTGCGCGAGCGGCTGGCCGCGGGAGTTGCTCCGGGTCGCTACCAGATCCTCGCGGCGATCAACGCCGTGCACACCTCCGCCAGCGACGTACGCGACACCGACTGGTCGCAGGTCGTCGCCCTCTACGACCAGCTCGTCCGCCTCGACCCCTCGCCGATCATCGTCCTCAACCGAGCCATCGCGGTCGGCGAGCTCGACGGCCCGGGGGTGGCACTGACGACCGTCGACCGTCTTGAGGACACGTTGGCCGGCTATCACGCCTACTAC
>JAABUS010001593.1_pt1 | contig 48222 bp, 7 predicted proteins | sample 5560161 | NCBI WGS metagenome assembly JAABUS01 (sample SAMN10711885, study PRJNA513376) | rock metagenome | isolation source: Antarctica rocks | place: Antarctica: Victoria Land, Trio Nunatak nord | collected 2016-01-04 | reverse complement strand
AAGTAATATTGATTTTATTAAAATTAAATTAAATTTTTCGATAATAATAACTAATTTTATATATATTATCTCTATAATATATATAATAAATTTAGTAATATTAATTTAAAACTATATCTCACGGAGTTTTTAAAGAATAAATTTAATATAAATTTAATATTCGTCCTCGATATTACTATAAATTAAAATATTATTAAAATATAGAATATTAATTTTATTAATAAATTCGCGTAAAGTATCGTTAATATAATAGTAGAATAAAATAAAATAATTATATAATTTGAATAATAGAATAATTATTCGAATAAACGGAATCGAGTATAAAATATAATAAATACCTTATTACTCTCTTTAATATAGAGAAGATTAGAAATAAATATAATATTTGACTAAAGTAATATACTAGTATAATTTAATTAATTTAAAATTCTAGAGATTAAGAGTAAAGATTATTTATTTATAGTAATAATATTTAACTCTCGATAACTAATAAAGAAATATAAATCTTTATTAAATTCTTTTATAAATAAAATAAAAAACGTAGTATAAGACTAATTAATATTAATAGAATCTTATCAAGGTTTATATCTAGGTAACGACGAAACTCTAAGAGTTTACTTCGATTTATATTATATAAATAAATAACGAAGGTTTTACTTCTTTTTTAATTTGAAAATATATTTATAAAATTAATATAGAGATAAAATCCTAGCGTCTTTTTATTAAAAAAAATTCAAAAATTTATAATTATATATAAATAGAATCGTAGTTAAATTAATATCTTTATTATTTCGATAAATATAAACCTTTTTTAAATAACGAGTTAATAACGGAGATAAAATAGAGTTCTTTATTTATTTTAAATATAATTATATTCTTCGATTTAATAATAAATATATAATCTAGAATCTTAATTTAATATAGGTTTAATTTAATAATATCTAGATTCTTAATAAAATTAATTATTTAGGATCGAGGTTTTATTTAGAATATTTAAGAATCGATTAATTTCTATTAATAAAATCTTAAATATAATTTATTTATTTAATCGAGTAAATAGTAAATAGTCGAGTTTTTATTTTATATATATTAAAAATAAATAAATACTAGATTTATTATTTTTAATATTAAAATTTAGAATAAAAAAAAGAAATTACGATAATTTATTTTAAATAATTTCCTTATTTTATAATAATAATTATAGTATTATACTTGTCGTTATAGTTAATTTCTACGAGTAAAAATAACGAAGTTAATTACTAAGAAATTAATTATAAAAATAAAAACTAGAGCGACTTTATTAAAATTTATATTTATTTAATAACGACGTTATTATTTATAAATAATAACGAGTCTTTATATACTAGTAAATTCTTCTAATATTTTACTTTTATAAAATATAAAATAATAATATTAAAGTATATATAGAGAATATATAATTTAATTAATTTAATAAAAGATATTAATTATTTATAAAGAATTTAGCCCTAATCTACTAGAATCTAGTCAAGGCGCTAGTCCTAATATAGAAGTACCGAGGTTTAATTTAGTAATATTATACTAGAGTCTACCTCGTAATAAAATACCCTTTTTAAAAGAAAGAAGTTAACGCTCTCGTTAATATATTAATATAGGGTATCGTAAATAATAACGTAAATAGCGTCTATATATAGAAATAATAGTATAAATAAATATATATAGTATATCCCTAGCTCTTGAATAATTAGTATAAAGTAACCGCGGGGGTATTATAAAACTTTAAAATTTAATATAGAGTCGTAAAACTAAATATTAAAATCGCGACGGCGAGGTAAGGCGATAGGGAGGTATAGAGATAATATAAATAACTAGCGGTAGGAGCTATAATATTAATAAAATAAAGAAGTAAATATTTAATATTATAAAAATATTAATATTAAAAGACTAAGACCCTAAATATTTACTAATAAAATAAAGTTTTAATATAATTTTTAAATAACTAGCGATTTTTAAAAATAGTTATTTATTAGTATATTTAAAAGTTAAAATTATTCTAGCGCGGGGTTAGTCTAAATTCGGTAAATTCTTAAATTTAATCTTTAACTACTATAACTTAATAGGGATTAAATTCGTTATCTTTATCTTTTTCTAATATATCGTTATAGGTAGTATACTAATATAGTATAATAATATAGACGGTATTCTAATATAGCGTAGTGTAGTAATTACTAAATAACTTTTTATCGAATAATTTACTATTAAATAATTTACTAAATTTATTCTTAAAGAGTTTATAGGGTTTATTATCGAGTAATTTCTAATTATCCTACTAGTAAGATTATTACTAGGGCTATTATTATTATTAAAATTAAAAATAAAATAACTTTTAAAATAGTATAAAACCGCGAGAGATAAAGTCCTTTTAAATTAATATCTTACTATCTACGTCTTCAAGGAATTAATTTAATATTATTATTACTTTTAATTTAAAGAGATCCCGATATATATTTATATAAAATATATTCTAAACGGTTAAAAGCTAGGAATATATTAAGGTAATATTTATAAATTTAGCGAGATATAGTATATTCTAAATAAATATATAAAAATAAATACCCTTTCGAATATCCTAGAGTATATATATAAGGGTTACGATCTTGGTTATAACTATTAAAGTTCTAATTTTAAATCGATTAATAAAAGTAGTATATTATTATTATAAATCGGATATAGTATTATATAGAAGCTTTTTTTGAAACTCTATTAACTCGATTAAATACTATATTAAAACTAAGTTATAAAAATATACGGGAATAAGGTTTTTAAAGACGGCGTAAATATTAATTTTTATATTTACTATATTTTTAAATTTATCTACAAAAACGTAAATTTTTTAATAATATATATATTTACTAGTATTTAGAACTAGGGCGTTATTTCTAGGTTTATACTAAAGATTAAAAAAACTAATATCTTTAATCTTTAACTTATCGTCTTTAATAGTAAATTATAAGAGGTTAGAAAACTCGACGTTATTATCTAGAGTATACTCTTCTAGCTAGTATTACTACTAATTAATAAAATCGGTTAATATTTACTTTATAACTTAGTTAATAATAGTAGTAATTATTATTATTAATAATATAGTTTACTCTATAGTAAAGCCTAGTATAAAACCCGGATTAGAGTTACGAGGAGGTATATTTTCTTAAAGCGGTATTAACTCCTACTACTCGGTATTTAAACTCTTTTAAAAGCGAGTACTATAATTAAAATTATTTAATATAATAATAATAACGATAAACCTACTAAAAGAGTCGTTTCTAAAATTTATCGGATAGAGAAGAACTATATAGGTACTAGTCTAAAATAAATAAATATTTTCTTATATTAAGGTAAATAGAATTATTAGGTTACTAGTTAAATAAAGTATATAAAAGTATCTTAATAAATAAAATAATCGGTATAAATCGTTATTATTATCTATTAAAATATATATATAAAATATATAATTTAATTAGTTTAGTAAAAGATATTAATTATCTATAGAGGATTTGGCCCTAATATACTAGAATCTAGTTAAGGCGCTAGTTCTAATATAGAAATACCGAGGTTTAGTTTAATAATACTATACTAGAGTCTACCCCGTAATAAATAACTAGAGTAAACTCTTTTAAATCGATTTTGATTTTAATAAATATAGAGTGAGAATTGAAATTGTTTCTTTTTAATCGAATCTTCTCTTTATAGAATATAAAGCGAGGATTAGAATAATTCTATTTAAATTAAATTTTATTTTTATAAAATATATCATAAAATAAAAAGAAATAAAATAAGAGTTTTAAAGAGTTTTTAATATATTATAATAATTTATAAATCTCTTTCTTCTACGATAATTTTAACGAGATTAAGAATATAATTATTCAAATAAAATAATAAAACGAAGATTAAAGAATTTTCAAATAAATAAATAAAAATACTATAGTACTAAAATTATAGAAAATCAAGAAATCGAGAACGATAAAATATTATAAAAGTCCGATTATATAAAAGAAGATTCTTTTTATAGAGTTTTAATTTAATATTATTTTAATTAAATTAATATAATATAATAAATAAAAATAAACTAGTTAGAAAAGTATAGAAAATAAAATTATAATTATACGCGAAAACTTTATTAATAAAGATATTATTTAAAGTATTAATATCGACGAGATATTATATCGAGATTCTAAATTTTATTATAATATAATTATATATTTATTACGAAAAGTAAAGTTAATTTCGAATAATTATAAATTATTTCGAGTTAACTTCTCAATATAAAATTATAATAATAAATTAAATAACGATAATTTAAATAATAAAATTAAGAAATAAAGAAATAAATATAGAATTAATAATTATTCTAGTACGCGAATTTATATAGAGATTATACTTTTCTCGTATTTGAAGGGATATTTTATAATATTTTAATTCTTATTAATTTCGGTAATAATTTAGAATTTAATTAAATTTTATTATACGAGTTATTATTAATAATAAACCTAGAGTAAGATAATTTATAATAGTAATATTATTTTTCTTTAGTATATATTACTTTATTAATAAACTTAAATAAAATTCAATTTTTTATTAATTTTTTATATTATATTAAGATTTATAAAACTCTTAAATAATAGAAAAATTATAGAAATTATAATAATAATTATAAAAGAACTAGTTGTTAGAATATTAATTTAAACGAAGATATAAATAATAGTTATTTTTTAGTTATTATCTCTAAAACTAGCCTCGAGGATAATAAATATAAAATCTTAACGAGATAAATAATATTTAATTTAATATATTTTATTATTAATCTAGGAGTATATTAATATATATTCGACGAAAATAGTAAATATCTCGTTATTAAAATTTCTTAAAGCGATAAAGATTTCTTATATTTAAATATTAATATTATTTAAATTATTAAATAAAAATATATTTTTTATTTATTAATATTCTTTCTTTTAAAAAAAGAGTTTATAATTTAAATTAAAAAATATATTATTTTATCTTATTTTTTTAATATAATTATAAATATTTTTTTACTCGAATAAATTATTGTAATTTCGCGTATTTTAAATTATTATTTATTAAAATTAATTAGAGTATAGAGTCTAATTATATAATATAATTTTATTAAATTATAAATTTCTTTATTAATAATTAATCTAGATTTTGTATTAATAATCTTCGCGCGGTTTATAATATAATAGTCGTTATTAATATTAATCCGCTATATTAAAATTTATTTTTAAATATTTATTTTATTTATTTTATCTTTATATTCGAGAATAAAGTATTAAATAAAGTATTATTTTCGATTTAAATATATAAACTATCGAAGATATTTAAGAAATTAGCGAGATTATTCTATATATTAATAATTAATTATTATATACGATTTTCGTAATTAGAGAGTTAATTCTTTATAATAATTATTCTAATATTAAGAAATATTAATTAATTTCCTAAATCTTTTATATTATTATAAAACGAGACTAGTAACTAGATATATATTAATTATAATATAATTATAATATAGAAGTAAATTAAAATAAAAGATAAAATATTAAAATTTAAATATATTAATAAAGTAGTAAATTAGTATTCTATCGAAAAAAATAGAAAAGGCGCGTAGATTTATTCAGCTCATATACTAGCCCTAGAGATCGAAGTAATATTTACTTTCGTCTAAAGTTACTAAATATTTATTTAGTACCTCGATTTATTTTAAATAATTTTAAATAAATTAGAATAAATTAATCTAAATAGTACCGGCGGTAAATAATTAGATATATATAATTATAAATAAATTATATAGTCTATAATACCGCGCTAGTTTAGAGAGTATTACGCGTGTATATAATCTTTATAAATTAATATAATTTAAAATCTAAATTAGATTAATATAGTTATAATATTCTATATAACCTTAGCGAGTTACTCGACGCTAATAGAAAATTACGGATTTAAGATCTTAAATCCGATATTACTATTTTTAGGATTTTTATTAATTTTTTTATTTTATTTTTTATATTCTCTTTTCGTTATTTTTCCGCCTAAAGTTAAGAAAATACGAATTTAATATCTCGACTCTTTTTATATAAACTCCCGCTTTACCGATATAGAGTTAATTACTATTTAAATAATAATTAATATATATATAATATTTATTTACTTATTTAAATTATGTAAAAATAGAAATATAGAAATATATTTAAATTTAAATTAAATTTATATTAAAGTTAAATTAATTTAAATTATAATTAAATTTAAATTAATATTAAACTCGACTAGAATAAATAAAATCTAATTATATTATAATAATTAAAAACATACGTAATTATTTATTATATCTCGAACGTATTATAATAATTAGAAAATATTACTAAATTATATTATAATTCAAATTTACGAAGAAATAGAATTATATTTCCTTATATAAAATATATATAATTTATTGATTTTAATAGAATTATTTAGATAACTCGATTTCCTTCGAGCTTTACTATTTTATAATTAATTAATATTATATAATAAGATCTATAACGAAATTTAATTTAATATAATAAATAGAATTACGTTTTAAAAAAAGATTTAAATCGTAAATTTCAATAAAATTTCAATAAAATAAAATATATATTTAATATAGTAAATACTCTCGAATTAATAACTATAATTATAAAGTCTATAGTATAATAACCGTTATTATAAGAATATCTAGAGAATTTATTATTACTTCTATATTAAAAGAATTATATTATATATATAATATTTAATATATAATTTATATTTAACGAAATAAATACTTTTAATATAAATAAGAATATTATTTATAAAACGAATCTCTTTTTTCTTGAGATATATAAATATATAATTGAATAAAAATAAAAGTCTTATTTTTATATCTTTAATATATATTTATTTAATAATTAATAAATTTATTAAATAAAATTCTTTAAAATCAAAAATCTTTTAAAGAGTATTTATTAAATAATAATAATATAAATATATTATTTTATCGAGGTATTATATATATATTTTCCGTAGTTATTAAAAGGAGAAATATTTTATTAAGAAAGAATTTTTATATAATTAATATTTAAACTACGTATCTTTCTTCGTTTTATATTAACTATTATTCTAGTATCCTAGAAAATATATGTAACTAGCCTATAAATAGCTACTAGTATTTAATTAACTAGTTCTATATATATAAAATAGTACTGTTTAGTTATAGTAAAGGCTCTCTTCCTTTTCTCTATCAGACTTGAAGCTCGCCTTTAACGATATTAGGCTTAGATCCGGGGTTTCTTCGGTCCTGGTCGCAGAGCCTCATTCCCGCGACCATTAACAATCAAGAATTCTTTACAATAAATGCGTTCCCACAATATCTGCTGCGTAAATGATTCTTGACGGTCCCATTACTCGTACAGTTACTACTTAATGGAATGGCTAGCACATTGAAAAGGAAGCGCTGTTCTACGGGTGAAGTATGCGCCTCGCTTCATGTCTGTGTAACCATCGCTAAGTCTGCTTCCTAAGGCTCGCATCGCCATCTCCAACCATTCTCAACCCTCCAACTCTCCTTCGGAACTGCTTACCTACAAGGAAGCAAGGCCAGATATCGTCACAGTAAGTCTTCAGCTCTTTCAGTCCTGGCTTTAACGACAGCGTTGCTGACTGGGTGCGACTCACAGTCACATACTCCTAATTCAGTCTCTGCCAGGCTTGACGAGTTTCAAACCCCTGGAGGCGCCGGACAGACACCCGTCACAGTAAGTCATCTCTACTTTCTCGTCATATATAACCCAAGTCTGACTGCTTCGCTCTCCCAGTCACAACCACCAGCTGGTGACCCTAACCCGACAGAAAAGCCTGATCAAGAGAAACTCGAGCCAAGGAATACTACAGTACGCCGCTCCTTTTCCCTCTACATCCCAATCAAAGTGAGCATAGGCTGATTCTCCCTCTTCCTGCCACTAGGCTACTGAGTCCGGATCCTCGTCCAGCTCTTCAACCCTCTCCACGGAGAGCAATACACCTCCAGCTTCCACTGCCTCCCATCCCTTGACAAAAGAAAACCTTTACATTCATACCTACAACATGCCATTTCCGAACACACCAACGAAACCCAATCTCAACACGCCAATCAATACACCGACCGGTGACTCCAAAACCACTTCCAGCACGACTGGAAGGCTTCCCATCCATCATATCTTCGCCACCAATCGTATGCCGGTCGAGGACGCTGACGCACAAGAGCGACATCCGGAAGTACTGCAATGGGCTGAGAAAATCCAAGGCGGAGACAGGAGCTCAATAACAAAGACTGGCTCAGACCAGAAGATTAAAAATCGGAGTCAAGAGTACGCTGACGCCAACGAAGACACCTGGACAAAGATGTTCTTTGCTGCTCTAAAAAAGGAAACACGCGATAGAAACGTTGCAGGGGAGTGGTCAACGGTGCAATGGGACCAAGATGGATTGAGGGAGGCATGGAACCAACTATTCCAGAAGAATTCCATCCCCAAGATAGACACCAGCGACGCAGCTACCGAAGCAATCCTCAACAAACATCCTCGCATACAGAGACCAAAGCCTGATATCACGTACGGACTGTCCTCAAAGGAGTTCTCCAATGAAATGATGACGATCAACCGCCTCTACTACGAACAAGCAGGCATCTGTCCATCACTATGGCATCCATTCTGTATAGTCGAAGCGAAGATGAAAGGCAGGATCGAAGACGCCATCTACCAATGCGTCCGCGGAGGTGCCGCCCTAGTCAACGCCGCGCGCCAGCTCAAGTTTCTCTCCGGCGACCTCAAACTCACCGCATCAGGCGCTGATCTCCTGACGCCGGTCTTCTCACTCGCTGCGGTTCCCACCTCGATCGCTCTACAAGTTCACTGGGCTGAGGTGGACAGCAAGGGACAGACGTGGTTCCACATGCACCATGTGTATACATACGCGCTCAGAAATCGCGGCGAGGGGAAGAAGCTGCGGCATGATTTGAACAACATTCTTGATTGGGGAACTCTGAGCCGCAAGGACGATATCATCACTATGCTGACCAAGATTTCGGACGCTCACATCGCTGGCACTATCCGCCAACTACCGACTCCTGAGGTGACTGAAGTGGACGAAGACAAAGACTGCGGCGATAATGATAGTGATGCTGATGTGTTTGCGGATGCGATGGAGGGAACTGATCAGGTTGGAGAGGGTGGCGCGAGCCGTGGAGGTAAGAAGAGGAAGGTAGATAAGTGGGCGTAAGAGCCTTAGTGGGTCTTAAGAAGCAGTCAAGGATAATTCATGATACGATACCCGAGCGATGTAAAGTAATCTCTCCAAATACGCGAAGTACTTTGGATTAATTCACCAGCTCTCATGGAATATGTAACGATTCTTTTTATTACTTCTATTTGGGGGTCGGCTACTCTCTCGCTCAAAGATAGGCAGAGCGTGCGGACTCCACGAGTATCGACGTGTACTCCGGGGTTAATGTATTCTCTTTTCCTACCGAACCGCTATTAATAAGATTCTCGCTTTCCGCCTCTTGGCTCTTCATAATAGACTTTCTTGTTCCTAATACCTTGATCGTATCCTATTCCTAGAGCCTTCTCTAACACGTACTAGTTCCGTAGTATTTATCCCAAATGATTTATACTCGTTAGTTTTATCTCTTCGGCCTCTTTATGTATCTCTTCGGCCTCTTTATCCTTGCCCTAGTTCCTTAGTACCGATACTAGGTTATTTAGCGTATCCGAATGCTCCTTCCCTAGTACCTTCTTAGATAGTTTAATTACTTATCGGTATATCTTTTTAGCCTCCGCGTATTTACTCTATTTATCGAGTACTTATATATTGTATCCGGACGCTCCTTCCCTAGTATATTTTACCTTAGAATTAATACTTCTCGGTTTATCTCTTCGGCCTCCGCGTACTCGCCCTACTAATTGAGTACCCACGCTAGGTTATTTAGATTTATTAAAGTATCCGGATTCTCCTTCCCTAGTACCTTCTCGGATAACTTTAATATTTATCGGTGTATCTCTTCGGCCTCCGCGTATTTACCCTAGTTATCTAGTATTACCGCTAGGTTATTTATACTCGTAAAAGTATACGGATACTCCTTCCCCAGTACCTTCTCGTATAATTGTAACTCTTGTCGGTGTATCTCTTCGGCCTCCTCGTATTTACCCCGGTGGTTTAATATAACCGCTAGGTTTATTCATACTCGTAAAAGTATACGGATACTCCTTCCCTAGTACCTTCTCATTTATCTTTAGTAATTACCGGTTTATCTCTTCGGTCTCCTCGTACTTACCCTGGTTGCTTAGTACCAACGCCAGGTCATTCAGACTCGTTAACGTGTACGGATGCTCCTTCCCCAGCAACTCCTGATATATCATCTGCGCTTCCATACTCTTCTTATATGCAGCTCCATACTGCCCTTGTTCCTTACTATAGCTCGAAGCCTTGTGGAGAATACTTGCACGTTTCAATTGACAAGATTGCGTTCTGAAAACATACTCCAGTACGACCTGGACGTGGGGACTAATAGTCTCCCAGGTAGCCCAATCCTCATACTTTCCATTAAGAGGGCAATTGGCGAATACCGCATTCAGCGCTTTCTCTTGCCATTCCACCAGAGTATGTTGAAGCCTAAGCCAGTTTTGTGTTGAAAGCTGCACCAGTCGATGTATATTGAAGATTGCTCCATCCTTTTCTTCGGTAATCAGAGAGAAAGCTTTAAGCGTTCCGATCGCAATGTTAAAACTGACTTTACGCTCATCTTCGTGCCGAAGAAGTTTGTCTGAAATAGCCTGTCGATCCAAGACGGCCATAAGAGACAGTATCTCGGCTGCTCGTGGTTTCTGCTTTGTATCCGGTCAAAAGATATCTGCCATGTCTGGAAAATCGAGTTCTGTATCTCCGAGTCTCTTCTAGGATCGTAGTAGTCTTGTTCTAATAGGTCGCCCGTATCTTCGTTGCCAGGTCGCAGCAGGTCTAGATAGTGTGCAAGAGAGACTTCCTCCTCGCCGATGTATGCAGCGGCCTGGGTGATGGCTAGAGGCAGAAAATTCAGCTTCTCTAGGAGATCTATCGACGCCGCCTCGTCCCATTCACTATTCTTCGGTAATTTGTTTCGCAGAAGTTGCTTTGCATCTGTAACTTTAAATGGTACAACGGCAACCGTCTTCTCTAGATTCACTAATCTCTCTCCAAACCGTCTGTCTCTAGTCGTGACGAGTATCGAGCTATTGGAGCTTCGTGGGATATACTTGACTAACGCTGCTGATTCTTCCCGTTTGCTTTGTCGCGACGGCGCTTGGATATTAGTACCAAAGAGAACCTCCTTGTCGTCCGCATTATCTAACACCATAAGCCAAGGGCCGTTGTCCTCATCACTAAGCCACTCCGTAACAACCTCAAGGGTGTCGACATCCGGACCATCGAGTCCAGGTAATTTCAGCTTCCTCGCGATTTCTTTGTAAGCCTGATCGAATCGAGCAACGTTATTGCTATGGACCCAGAACACTTGGCCTTCAGGTTGCTCATCTTTGTAGCGGTAACAGTATTCCATAGCAATCTGTGACTTGCTATAAGGAGTCAGCTAAGCCAGACCATCCAAGGCAAGTATAGCCTTACCCAACGCCTCCAATTCCAGCAAGTACAGCACGGCGTTGCTGCTTGTTCAGCTTTAGCTTGATTTCGTTCAAAATTTCTGCACGACCAACAAACATATCATCGCGATGGAACGGCACCATGAAGACCGGTTTTCGCGGCAGATTTACCACAGTGCTAGCAGAGAGCTGAGGCATTTCCCGTATTAGTAATTCCGAGTTACTCGTCGCTTGGTGAAATGTCAATAACGGAATGTAGTGGTCTAGCATAGAACTAATCTGCTGAACATCTTTATCGTGGGCAAGACTCTTGATAGCGAGCAGGCGCCTTTGCCAACTCGAAGCGTTCTCAGCAGGTATATCCTTATCGAGAATCCGGTCAAGGCGCTTGACCTGCTCAAGACAGCCGTCAACTACCGGCTTGAGCGCATTCGCGGTCGTGTCGTTGAAGTGGCCAGCAGCAGCCTGCTTTTGCGTACGTTCAAGCGTATCGACCATTAAAGGTAGCTGAATCTTGATACTGCGAAAGGTTTTTGGCACCTCATCGGTGTCTGACTTGAATTCATTCAAGCGATTCAGAACTTTGCTTCCGAAATCAACGAATTGAACAATGGCAGAGACTAGACCGATGACTGCTAGTGCTTCAGCCATGATGAGGAGATGAATATAGGTATATTGTTGGGACGGAAGCTGCTTAACTATGATGAGAAATCTTAGTACAGCCAGTAACTACATTATAGTGGAGTAGTCCTTCCTACTCAATATCCCCTAGCCTATCAGCGTTGCTTAGCCAATAACTTAGTCATGAGCCTAGTATATAGTAGTAGCCCTTATAGATTTAATCTATATCCTCTTTTACTCTTAAAACGTAATTAGTATTCTTATTATTTAGTAATTATAGTACGATTTTAAAAAGTCCTAAAGAGTAATTATTCGTTTCTAGTTATTATTTTAGTACTCTAGTTATTAATTCGTTTTTATAATATTTTATTATTTACTCTATACTACTTTATTTATATTATTAAATTATTCCGTTATTTATATTATCTCTACGATTATAGTATTACTAAAGTCTTTTATAATTATATTATTTAAAATACCTCGTTTATTCTATTAATCCTAGCGAGCCTCTTATTAGAGCTCGTTATATACTATAATTTTTAAAACTCTAACTTTACGAGACTTTTAAATCTTTATCGAAATAACTCGAGTATACCCTCTTTATTAATATATACTCCTATTATATTAACTATATTTATAATTTCATTTCGAGTAGATTTCAAGATTGATAGACTTTTTTCTAATATATATAAAAAGACTTTAATTATTAAATAACTCCGGTATCTCGAGTAGAACCTCGAAAGTTATATCGTCGATAATATTATATTACTCTATTATTATATTTAAACCCTTAATCTCCTCTTTATTAAAAATACTATTATATAGGTAGAAAATTACTTTATAATAATAAATATTTTTCTTATAGAAGTATTTATTAAAGTAGATATTACTACCTTTAAAAATCTCTTATATAAATGATTTCCTAGTAAACTTATCGAGGTTAGTACTATTAACTTTAATATCGAGTTTATAGAGTTTAAATAAATTAACGAAAGTTTATTAATATATTATAAATATTTATTTAATATAATAAACCGCGTTAATATTAAGAATAAATCTACTTCGACTTTATTTAAAATAGTTATATTTAATATAGTTTTAAAAGTTTTGTTTAAAAGTTTTTTAAACCCTAATATATATCGTAAAATTATATATAGTTTTATTATAATAGATTTATTATTTAAAAGAACTTATAATCTCGTCGAAGAAATTAAATATATTAAATCTAAAATTAAATAATTTAGTATAAAAGACTTTAAGATTAAAGAGTTTAAAATATTATATAAAATTATAATATAAAAAGTATTTAAAGCCTAGCTCGATAATTTTATCTCGTTATATTAAATTTATATATTTACCGGCCTAGATAATAATTTATAGTACTCTATTAATCTATTAAAATAAGAAATCTAATTAATTAATAATTATAAAAGTAGACTCTACTAAATAATAATATAAAATCTTAATCGCTAGAATAGTATCGGTCTTAACTAGAGGGGAGATACTTTATAGAAATTTATTATTAAATTTTCTTTTCGACTTTAATAACGAGAGTTACTCGATAGAAATAAATCTATAAATTTATATATTAATAATCTAATAATATAGTCTATAGTTAAGAATAACCCGCTCTATATAAAGTATAAAAGTATTAATACTAAAAAAGACGATAATTACGAGTATTAATTATTACTAGTATAGGAGTAATTATATCTTAGTGAGATCGCCTTTAATATAACCCTGTAAATTAATTTAATTTTTATAAATTACAGCGAGTTCGATAGTTAAAATTAACTTTAGAGTTCTAACTCTAGATATTTATTAAATTATATTTCTATTTTATTTTCATTTTTAGAGTAATTTACTTTATAGAGTTTTATTATAAATTTTTTATATATTTAATTAATTACCCTCGATATTATTAACTTGAAAAATCCGTTTTTAAAAGTCGTTAAAATAAATTATAGTAAAGACTTAATACCTAATAAAAGACTTTATATCGAGAATTAATTTTAATAAATACTTTAATAGATTTAATAATTTAACGTATTATTTATATTCTAAACTCTAGAATATTATATTAAATTTAAAAATAAGAAGTATATTAATAAAAAAATAAAACTACAACCTTTTATAAATATATTTAATAAATAAATTAATAGTTATAATAATCCTATATTTATTCGTTAAATACTATAGATTAATCGAGTTAATATATTTTAAATAAATCTAGTAGCCTAGTCTCTCGCGGTATATAAGAAATTAGACCGCCTCTATATTAAAATCTTTAAGAAGCGGGCTCCTAAAGTAGAATCTTTTATATAATTTTAATAAAAACTTTTTTAACTCTAACTCTATTAGTTTATCTAGTTTATATTATTAATAAAATTAATTTAACTAGTATTTCAAAGTTTCTAGCCTTTCGATTAATAGTTATTTATATTATAATAATTATTTATACTATAGTAACCTCTCTAAAGTAGTATATTATAATTATTATTTATACTAGAAAAGTTATTTATATTTTAATAACTAGAATAATTATAATAAATATAGTACCTAGTTTTCTATATTATAGGAACTATAACTAGACTAGTAAAATAAAAGAGTCTTAATCTCTAGTAATAAAGTAATTATATTAACTTCGTTAATTAAATTTAATATTTATACTAAATTCTTTAATAATATAATAGAGATTAATAAAGTATTTTTATATATTATTAATAATATAAGTCGATAGCGTTAATACCTCTTTAGATAAAAGTTAAATCTAAATTAATTAAGGCTCTAACTTTAATATTATTTTATTATTTATATATAATAAATTATAGCTAGACTTTCTCCCCTTTCCCGAAGTTAATTTTAAGAGTTAATTTTTATAGACGGCCGACTACCGTGACTCGTTACTAGAGTATTATATATCTTTGAAATTTAATATAGAAGAAATCTAGCGGGTTATTCGGATATTTATTTTATTTATTTTTAAAAATATAGTAGACCCGCCTAGGATCCTACTAGATATTCTATAATTATATATTATAATACTATTATCTATATCCGTTAGTTATTTATTTAAGTCGATGACTTTTTTATAAAGAAAATACCCCGTTACGTTACTAAATTTAAAATAGTATTTTATAAAAATTATATAATATTTATATATTTTAAAACCTACTTGACGAATAATTAAATTTATTATTATTCTAAGATTATTAAAATATCCGATAATAATAAGAATAAAAACGAAGATAACTTTAAATCCTTAAGGAATAATCGTTCTAATATCGACGAATACGATTTATAACTCGTCTTTAATAAAATGTAAAATTACTAGAGTATTTATTAATCCTATTAAAGTAAACTAGTTTTATAGATATTTATATTACGAGAGCGCCGAAGTCTTTTATAATATTATATTCTTCATTTATAAAAGTAACTTTATTCTTTTATATAAATATATTTTAATTTATATTTTAAGTTATTAGAGTTATTTATAATTTTAATTTCGTAAATTATTTATTTATTTTATATACCTCGACGTTTTTCGGGAAGACGGATTTCTTCCTAGTAAAATATATTCTTAAATTTATTATTATTTAATTTCCTCCTATCGAAGATCTCGAAGTATAGATTTTATATTTAAATTTAGTAAAAGTATTAAAATTTAAAATTTAAATATTTATAAACCGCCTAAATATACTATAATTATTATATTAATATAAGTATTTAAATAGTAAAGATTTTATAAATTTTATTTATATTAATTTTATTATTTACTATATATAAATTATTACTAGTACGAAGTCTTTTTTAATACACTCTTAAAAGTATTAATTATAATATATTAAATAGTAGATAAAGAAGCTCGTATACGATAATTTATTTAATAATATCTACGAGGTAATTAAGTCTATTAACGGCCGTTTATTAAAATAAAATACTAGAGTAGTAATAGTCGATAAAGTCGAAAACCCTAAATCTAGTAAAAAACTAATAATAATATTTAATTATTTATAGCTTTATAAAGATTTTTCTAGTTACTATTTTAAACTAAATTCTAGAATTCACGACTATTTATTTAATTCTTATTATAATTATTTATTTTCCGCCGATTTAAAATATATTTATTTAATTATTTTTATATTATAAAATAGAGTAGAGATTACTTTTTCTTTCTTTCTCTTTTTTAAAGGAAGGGAAAAAGAAGGAAAAAAATAAACCTAAAATTATTCTCTTCTCTAAACTAGAGAAGAGTATTACGATCAAGGTTCGCTAAGAACTTTAGTAGACTTAGTATATTTAATATATTAAGGATTATTTACTACTCGACGTAATATATAGATTAATAAATAGGTAAGCGCTTAACCGGTTATTTACTCGACGCTAGAATAAATAAATAAACGGATAAATAATATAGTTTCTTTTTTTTATATAAATTTTTTTTTTTTTAATAAATAGGAGCTTCGTATTTAACTTCCTTTAAAATCTTTAATTATAGATTCTAAATATAAACGTTTATTAAACTATTAATTAAGTTTATTAAATTTATCTAGTTTTATTTTATATTAATATAAAGCCTATTATCCTTTAATTTTTAATACTCTTTTTTATAAATATTAACCTAGGTCCTATCGATATTATATTTAAATATTTAATAGAGAGTCTTAATATTTTAAATACCTTTAAGATAAATATTTTAAAATTAATAAAGACCCTAGCCCTAAATACTTAAAATAGTATATAAAAATATAATATTATAAAAGAAAGAGACCGTATTAAGGTTACCCGTCTAAACTATTATTATAAAGAGTATAAAAAGTTTAATAACTAGCTATTATAACTCGAGCTATTCTTCGTATTTAACGAGAATACTATATTAATTATTAAATAAATAATTTTTATAATAACTTATATAAAAGGTAATATTTAGAAGTAGGTTAAATTATTCTTAAAGCGCTATATAAAAATAGTAAATAATATCGATAATTTATTAATAAAGCTTTAAATAGAGAACTTTTCTAAATTTAAAACCGAAATTCGCTATATATTTAAACTATCTAACGAAAGTAATATAATAGTCCGTATTATTTAATATTTAATATAACGAAGGTTTATATCCGATTACTTAGTATAATTTTAATATTATATAATATTTATAGACTAAAACGATACTATCTTTATAATAATATATCGATAAGGATTAAAAGATAATATAAAAAATAAACTTATATAAATAAAAGTCGTCGTAGAGGACCTCGATATATTTATAGAATAAATAATTAAGATTAATAATATACTATACGAGTATATAATAAAGAAATATTATAACGGAGGGATTAACGGATAAAAATATTTAAAAGTTTATAATAATAAATATAATTTAGTTAGTTATTATCGCTATAAGAAACTTAACCCGTATAATTATATATTAATAAAACTCGATTTTACTAAAAAGGGACTTATAAAAGGATTTTAAAAAAGAAATAAATAATAATAAAAGAGTAAAAAAATAATAAATTACTATAATTATAATAAATAGGGTTATATCGCTAAGAACTATTATTTAAAAAATATAATAAATCGATAATAGTTAAATATATTTAAGAAGAAGATATTAAATAGTATAACTAGGTCCCCTAAGAATCTAGTATAAAATAACTTTATATTTAACGATTTATTTAAGAAATAAAGGGAGTTAGAAAAAGAAATCGCCTAAAGAATTCGAGAACTCGAAGAATTAAATAATAATAACGATAAAACTCTAAAGAAAGACTTAAAGGAAGGATAAAAATAAAAATAAAATATAGTAAATTCTAAAGAATAACTTTAAGTAATAGACTACCTCGATAATTTTAAAATTTAATTTATTATATTAAAAAAGAAGCCTAAAGAAAAGAAGAAAGAAAGAAAATAACCCTCTAAAATTAATTATACCTATAATAAATATTATTTATAATATAAAGAGATATATTAATTAATATATATAAACGAATATTATAAATACTATTATAATAATTTAGGAGAGCGAAAGTATATTATAAAATTAAGATATAGTTATAATTAGTAGAATAATTATATTAAAGATAATTACTCGTAATATTTAGTAAAAAAAAAGAAAACTAGGTTTTCCTAAATTATAATAAAGAATAATAATTATAATTACGAGACTAGAAAGGATATAATAAAAAAACGAGATACTATAATTAGAATAAATAGTATTATTATTTAACCGAAGATTACGAAAGGTACTTCGAGTCTAAAGAGTATTATAAATTCTTATTTTCGTCGGGAAAAGATTAATCCCTTATATTAAAAATAAATATAAAGAGATTAATATATTAATTTTAAAATAATATCTATACTTAGTTTAATACGGTATATATATATAAATATTAGTAAAAGTTAACGGATATAAAATCGTTATAATAATAGATTCGAGAGTAATTAATAACTTTATATTTCGAATAATAATTTAGGTAACTAGCCTATTAATTTAAAAATAATAATAATAATATAAACTCTAGCTAGCCGACGGGTTAAAACTATTAATAGGAAAAATAAATAAAAAAATATTCCTATTACTAGTTATTATTTAATATTATTATAAAGAAATTACCTTTAATATAGTAAGAATAATTATTTATTATATTATTCTAGGGATATTTTAATTAAAAAAATATAATCTAATAATAAATTAAACGAGAGGAGTATTTATATTTCCGTATATTAAAGACGTTATTAATATTTATATAATATTAAGACGGTATAAAGTTTTTTAGGATTTACGAATTTTAATAAAAAGTTTATTAAAGACTACTCTAAAAAGGCCCTATTATTAACGGATATTATAAAAAAAAAATTACTTTCTAATAAAGAGAAGAAGAATAATAATTTTTTAAGACTTTTAAAGAGGTTTATAAGAAACCGCCGGTATTATATTCTTTTTAAAATAACGAACTAGCTCGAATTAAAACCGACGTTTTAAATTTAGTAATAAATATTTATATACTTTAATAGAGAGACGATAAATAATACCTTATTATATATTACTTTAAGAAAATATTATTAATAGAATAAAATCATAATATTTATAATAAGGAATTATTAATAATAATATTTATATTAGAGTAATAAAGGGTATATATAGAAAGTTATTTAAACCTTACTATTTTTATAAATTATAAAAATCTTCTTAATTTTATAATAACGAAGTAGTTAAATCGAAGATAGGTTAAATAATTAAAATTATTAAAATAATATAAATTTAAAATCTTCTATACCCTAAAAAAGAATTAAATCGCGCCGATATATTTAATAGGCGAGAAAACTATATAAAGGATAAAAACGTAGTAATATAACTAGTCTTTATCTAATAATAGGATAAATCGCTAGTCCTAGTATAATAATTAATAATAATATTATATATCTTTATTCCCGGGATTATTAATAGTATCCGGAAAAAATATTAAAATAATATCTTAACCGCTACGCTAAAAAGTTAATAATTATAGATTAAATTATTAAAATATAATAAAAGAATTTATCTTCCTAAAGGATATTTTAAGGAAATTATCCGCGATTATTATAATAATCTAGTTTAAAGATACCCTAGAGTTATTAAAATTATAAAACTTATCTATAAAAAATATATTATACCGGGATTTAAATCGTATATCGAGAAATATATTAAAGAATATATCGAATATTAATAGAATAAATTTATAAAATATATTAAATATAGTTAAATTTAGTTCGCCCCTATACTAGAAATACCTTAGGACGATATTATAATAAATTTCGTTATTAAATTATTAAAATTAAAGAACCCCGTTACGGTAGAGACTTTTAACTCTATAATAACAATTTATAATAAATTTAATAAATATATTATAATAATATTAATTAAAGAGATTTATAAAGTAGAGTAAATCGTTTTTATACTATTAAATTAATTAATTAAAGATTATAGAATACCTAGGTCGATTATTTTTAACCGAGATAAATAATTTACTTCTAACTATTAGAAAATATTAATTAATACTATTAAAACCAAGTTACGGATATTAATTATTTATTACCCGTAAATAAATAAATAACCCGAGTAAATAAACTAAATAATAAAGATATATTTATAATATTATATAAATAAGAAATAAAGTAATTAGGTAAGACTTTTATTTATAATTTAATTAATATTTAATAACGCGTAGTTTAATATAATAAAATTTATACCTTTCTTCGTAAATTATAATAAATACGCGAATATATTTTTAAATCTAAAATAAGGATTAAGCGCCTAAAAAATACTAGTTTATATAATTAATATAAAGATATTATATAAAGAAATATAAGCCTAAATTAAATTAAAGGATACTCGAATAAAATAAATAATAAATAAATATCGAAAAGAGTATTTTTAATTAAAGGAGGGGGATAAAATATATCTCTTAATAAAAAATATAATAAATAAAAAACTAAATAAGAAACTAGATTATATTAAAATTAAATTATTTTCGATTAAGAAGAGTAAAGAACTAGTTAATTATAAATTAAATCTTCTAGCCGACGTTAAAGTATATTTAATATTTTATATCTCTCGATTAAAATTAATAAATTTTAAAATACCTTTATAAGGTATCTTTTATTTTTAAATTAAAAAAAAAACGGAGTTTAAAATAAAGGAGATCCTAGGTTAAAAAAATTAAAACTACTTTATTAAATAAAAAGAATATAATAAATCGGAAAATATTTAGGAGTTATTAACGAATTTAATTAATTATCGAGAACTTCTAAAGAAGTTTTAGAGATAACGGTATAAAAAAGTTAATTAAAAATCCCTAACGAAAGAGATCTCGAGGATATAAAATTATCGAAGTATAAAACCGAGGTTATTATATATTTTATTTTACCGAATTTTTTAAATTCTTCTAGGCGCTCTAACTCCTCTATATTTATAAAACTTTTATCGAATATCTTTTATTTATACTCCTTTAGGAATTTCTTTTATTAACGAAATCTCTTTAACTTCGTATTCTTTTAATTAATAACTTCGTTTATTATTTTTTATATAATTTTAATCTCTTCCTCTTTATATTCTAAATATTCTAAAGTTTTATTAATTTTTAAAAAATTAATAACGGACTCTAAAGATTTATATTTTTTCCTAGTTCTAATATACTCCCCGTATTTCGACGATAACGAGGATAATTAATATTCGGTTTAATATATTACGTAATATATATATATAACTATAATTATAAGACCTTTAGAAATAACCTATTCCTATAGTTTATTATATTACTTTATTTAGCGAGAAGATATAAATCTTTTTTAAAAATAAAGAAAATTAGAAGGGAGGGGTAATATTATAATTAAAATTCGCTAAAAACCTTAATAAACTTGATATATTTAGTACGCTAAGGATTATTTACTACTCGATATAATATATAAATTAATAAATAAGTAAACGCTTAGTTATTTATCTACTCGACGCTAGAATAAATAAATAAACGGATAAATAATATAGTTTCTTTCTTCTATATAAATTATATACTTTTTTAATAGATAAAAGCTTCGTATTTAACTTCCCTTAAAACTTTTAATTATAGATTCTAAATATAAATATTTATTAAATTATTAATTAAATTTATTAAATTTATTTAGTTTTATTTTATATTAATATGAAACTTATTATTTTTTAATTCTTAATACTCCTCTCTACGAGTATTAACCTAGATTTTATTAATATTATATTTAGGTATCCAACGGAGAGCCTTAATAAAGAGAAGAGATTTTTTATTATTTCTTTTTTCTCTACTCTCCCTATAGAGTTACTCCTATATAGAATTATATAAATATAAATATATATACTTTATTACTACTCCTATATAGATTATATATATCTCTATATATAATCTATATATATACTTTATTATTATTTCTATATAATCTATATATACCACTATATATAATTTTTATATATATATATATATACCCTATTATTACTCCTATATAGTTTATATATATCTTTATATACTCTATTAAATAGTATAAAGATTAGGATAATTAAGAAAGTAATTAAAATATTTAATTTTATATTTAATTTAAACTAGCGTAGTAATAACCTATATATATATAGAGTAATAAATAATATATAAGTAAGAATAAACTATATTTTAAAATAATAATAAACTTATATATATACTATATATAGAGGTATATATAAACTATATAGGAGTAGTAAATAGAGTATATATATAAATATATAATTATATATAGGGGTATATATAGGTTATAGAAGTAATAATAAAATATATATATATATATATATAATTTATATATAGGGGTATATATAAATTATATAAATATATATATAAACTATATATAGAAATATATATAAACTATATAAGAGTAGTAATAAGGTATATATATACGTATATATAATTATATATAAAGATATATATAGATTATATAGGAGTAGTAATAAGGTATATATATATAATTTATTATTACTTTTATATATAGTTTATTCTTACTTTTATAAATTATTTATAACTAGTACTAAGAGATTAATCTAAATTAGGTATAAAATTTAATATTTCTTAACTACTTTCCTTATTATCCTAATCTTTATACTATTTAATAGAGTATATATACGCGTATATATAGTTATATATAGAGGTATATATTAGTTATATAAATATATATATAATTTATATATAGAGGTATATATAGGCTATATAAGAGTAGTAATAAAATATATATATATACGTATATATAAACTATATATAAGGGTATATATAAACTATATATAAGGGTATATATAAACTATATAGAAATAATAATAAAGTATATATATATATATATATAAATTATATATAGAGATATATATAGGCCATATAAAAGTAATAATAGAATATATATATATAGACTATATATAGACTATATATAGAGGTATATATACGCGTATATATAACTATATATAGGAGTAACCCTATAGAGAGAGTAGAGAGGAAGAGAATAATAAGTTTTTTTTTTTTTTAATAATCTCTATTTTTTCCCTTCCGCTCCCTTCTCTACTAGAAGGGAAAGAATAAAGATTATTCTCTTTCCTTCTCTTCTCTATTCCGTAACGTAATTATTCTACTTTATTATAAAGATTATTACTATTCCTTATTTACAATCTCTAGTATCGTATAATACTAGTGTATTAGAATATAATAAAGTTTATAATCCGCCGGATTTATTATAAATATATTAATATATAGAGTTTTTAAATTTATTTTAATACCTCGTTTAGAACTCTCTCTACTATATTTTAATAAAATCGAAGATCCACTATTATTTATCTTTTATATAAACGACTTCTTCGGGGGCTTCTAGGATTTTAATAGTTAATTAATTTTTTTACGAGAATACTTCTTCCTTAAAGTCGAATAGATGAAATTATTACTATTATTTAAAAAACTTAGACTCTTCGCCGCTATACTAGTAGCTTTAGATATCATTTATTTAATAAATAGATATATATATATACTCTCTAAATGAGTTAAGAAAATAATATATTAATTAGTCTCTTTAAACTAGTCTACGATACGAGTCTTTTTAAATACTATTAATATTATTAAATAATAAATTAAGAATTATACCGAAATAATATAATTATTAAAAAAATTATTAAATAAAATATTATAGGAGTAAATTAAATTAAAATAACTATCGTTTAAGATCCTAAAAATTAAATATATTATTATAATATTTATATATAGACTCGACCTCGCCGAGGTTATTTATTTCTATATAAATATATCTAGTTTTAGCGCTAGTATAATCGTTATATAATTTAGGATATTTACGGAAGTCTTTTATTTTATTAAAATAAAGTAGTAATTTAATAAATTTAATAAAGTCGATAAAGTAATTAAAATTATTTTAACTTTTTAGAAAACTATCTTTATAGAAGTCTCTATTATCTACGACTTATTTAGTTTAAATATAATTTAGAAATTATATCCGATCTATAAAAAAGAATTATATATTATAATTAAATTTTTATATAGATATATTTATTTATATAAATACTTATATAGTATTTTAATAAATTATATTAATTATAAATTATAAATTTATTTCCTAACCTCCGATTTTTATAAATATATTTATAGTTACTAGGTTAATAAACTTCGCCGCTTTAATATATTTATTAAATATATTCCGAGCTATAGGAATAAAGTCGCTAACGATTTATCGCGGATATTATTTAATTTACTAGACTATATTATTAACCCTACTATATAAAAGGTTTTCGAAGATCTACGTAAATAAAGACCTCGATAAATATAGAAAGATAGAAAAAGTAGTTTCGAAGAGTTATTTAAATAATTTAATCGAAATACTAAAGAAGAGATTATTAAATAAAAGACTTTTAACGAAATTAAAGTCTTTATTATAAAAATAGACTTATTATAAAAGTAAATATATCTAGACTTAATTTAGTTTAATAATATTTATTATATTTATATTATAGATAAATTATTTTTAAATTATATCCCTTTATATTATCTAAAGCGTTTATCTATTATATTAACTATTAGACTAGTATTTTATAGATTTATTATCGGGATATTTATAAACCTTATATACCTAAATCCAAATTTATATTAATATTATAGTTAATTTATAATAATATAAATTATTAAGTAAAAACTAGTACTTTATTAAAATTTAGAAATTTAATATATTAATTTAATTAAGCGAAAGATAGCTAGAAGTATATTAATAACTATATTAATTATATTACAAATAAATTTATTATAAAATTATAATCTCTTTATTTTATCGTCGTCCTAGGACTTTTTAAATTACTAGGAATAAATTTTATTAATCTACTACCTACCTTATATCTAGGGAACAAGTTTATTTTAAATACTCTATACTATTTCTATAAATTCTTTATAATATTCGCTTCTATTAAAATTAATATTAATAACGTTATTTAAACTTTACGAGAAGTCTTCGTCCGGTTTAATAAATTTAAAATATTATCTAGATCGGTAGTAGTATTTTAATAATAATAAATTTAGAAGTTTTTTTATTTTTAAAAGGATAATTTGATTCTATAACCCGTTAAGATCTTTTTAAAATATTAATATAATAGAAGTTAATAATAAACTACTCGAAAAGGTAGTCCGTAAAGAAAATAACTTCGAAGATAATTTAATATAATTTACTAGGAGCTTTAACTCAAGGATTATTTAATATCTCGCTATAACGCTATATAAGATTTTTATAAATATTCCGCTAGAATTTAATTTAAGTAATTTACCGAAGTCTTTAATTAATTTTAAATTTATTAAATAAATAACTACTTCTCTATTAAATCTACCGTAGTATATATATATAATATAATAGTATTTATATTATCGCGTTAAGGTTTACGGTTAACTCTACTAGTTATTTATAACTCGTAAAGAAACTAAAGCGCTATAATATAATAAAAGTATAAAAGACTTAATTATCTATAATCTCGACGAACTAGTAATATTATATTAAAAGAATACTAGTAAACTTTAACCTCGATAGAGAGGTTCTTTTATTATAGAAGTTTTTAATAACTCTCGTTAACTCTTTTATACTTTATAGTAACTAAATAAATAATATATTAAAGATACTTTTTATAGGAGTTATTTTCAATATTTTATTTTTAGAACTAGTTATATTATTAACTTTAATAACTTTATTTATTTTTAATAATAAATAATCCGATAACGCTAATCGCGGAAACGTTAGAAGAAGATTATATAATTATTATAGAAATAATCTCTCTTTATAATAATACGTTAGAGTAGAAATTATAGAAGTATTTTATTTATTAAGAAACTCTACTTTCGTTTATTATAACGAGGTTATAAAATCTTTTATTAAAAGAGGGGCTTCTATTCTCTTATTATTATAACATACTTTAATCGCTCATTTCTATTTAATATTATATTAACTATATTTATTTATTTACTCGAGGTATACTAGAGTTTAAAGTCGCGGGAATTTATTAATCTATTTATTAAAAAATAATAAAGTAATCCTTCCTATTTAATATTCTCTAATTTATTAATATTATTTATTTAATAACTTAGCTATTAACCTAGTATATAATAATAGTCTTTATAGATTTAATCTATATCCTCTTCTACCCTCAAGATATAATTAATATTACTATTATTTATTATAGGACTAATTTTTAGAAAAGTATATAATTAGATATTAATATTATACGATTATTTAGATAATTATAATACAAGTTTCAATTAAATAGTAATATTTATAATAATATTTGAATTTATAAATATTTGTAAACTTGAGTAAAATAATAGTTTAAAAGAAAAATATAATTTAGAAATTATTAACGGAAGCGCTAAACGAATAGCCTATATATTAAGAGTTATATAGAGTAACTATTAACGTTAAATAGAAATAATATAGGTTTATAATAGAGTTATAAAAAAGTATATTATAAATTTATAAATTTGTATATAGAAGATTTATAATAAAATTATAAATCGAGGTCTAATAAAGTTATAATAATATATATTAGAAAATAAATTATAATAAAGTAATTATAAAATAGTAATAAAATATATTATATAGTATACTATAGAGTATATTATATAGTAATAATAAATTATATTATAAAATAGTAAATAACTAGATTTTGGAGTAGTAATAAATTATAATATAAATTATTTTATTATTTATTAATTTATACTCGCGTTAATTTAAATTAACTAGATAATTACGAATTATTTCTATATAATATTCGTTTATATAAAGAAAATCTTCCTATATTATTATTTAATATATATACTCTCTAAAATAAAAATCTTTAGTTTTTATTAAATATAAAATTACAAATATATATATTTATTAATTATTAATTTCTTTTTAATATTAATATTTTTAATATTTTTAAATTTATTTTTATTTATAATTTTGATTTAAAAATTCGAATCCGATCTAGACTTTTTAAAATAATAATTAATTCGATTATTTTTAGTTTTTATATAAACTTTTTAATATTCTTAAATTAGATTTATAAATATCGTATATATATAAGTTATATAATATATATTTATATTTATTATTAGTTCCGAGTATAGTTTATTACTACTCTAAAATATAATTTATTATTACTTTTATATATAGTTTATTTCTACTCCTATATATAGTTTATTACTCCGAGTATATATAATTTATTACTATACTAGTCTATATTAAATATAAAATTTAGTATTTTTTACTATTTTCCTAGTTATTCTAATCTTTCTACTATTTAATAGAGTATATATACGCGTATATATAAATAATATATAGAGGTAGTAATAGAGTATATATATATATATAAATTATATATAGAGATAGTTTATTCGAGAAAAAAAAAGAAAATATTAAGAAATCTCTATCCTTTTTTAGATTAAGAAAGAGAATAACCTCGAGTATATTTTTTCCCTACCTTTTCTCTTTCTCTAGGAAAGAGAAGAGAAGAGAAAAGAATATCTATTTTATTCTATAATATAAGAATTTCTATAAATTTATATTATTATTATTTAAAATAATAATAATAAATATACTCTTTATATAATAATATATTTTAAATAAATTTTAATTTATATATTAAAGTTTTTTATTAATACTTTTTTAAGTCAAAATACGATTTTAAATTAATTCTCTTATTAATTTTCTATATTATAAAATTATATTTTTTAAAATTATTCTTCAATTTCTCGTTATTTATTATAATATTAAAATTGAAATATCTTTACTCTACGCCGCGGAATAGAGAAGGGAAGGGATAAAATTAACCTCTATTCTCTTCCTCGGAGTAAAGAAGGTAATAGATAAAAAAGAGAAGAAAATACTAAAAGAAAATAGAGAAGAGAAGAGATTCTCTATTATTCTTTATTTCTACTCTTTTTATAAAGCTACCTCATTACTACCCCTATATATAGTTATATATACGCGTATATATATTTTATTACTATTTTATTAATACCCTATTACTACCCCTATATATAGTTATATTTATATATATATATATTTTATTACTACCCCATTACTGCCTCTATATATAGTTATATATACGTATATATATATTTTATTATTATTTTATTACTACTCCTATAGAGCCTATATATACTCTTATATATAATTATATATACGCGTATATATACCCTATTACTACTTTTATATAGTTTATATATACGCGTATATATACCCTATTAAATAGTATAAAGATTAAGATAATTAAGAAAGTAGTTAAGAAATACTAAACTTTATACCTAATTTGGAATAGTATAGTAATAGGTCATATTTTAAAATAGTAATAAACTATATTTGAGAGTAGTAATAAGTATATATATAAACTATATATAAGAGTATTAATGAGATATATATACGCGTATATATAATTTATTATTATTTTTATATAGAGTTTATTTATACCCCTATATATAACCCGTTATTATTTATATATATAATTTATTCCTACCCTTATATATAGCTCGTTACTATTTTTATATATAGTTTATTCTTACTTTTATAATTTATATATAACTAGTATTAAAAGGCTAGTTTAAATTAAATATAAAATTTAATATTTCTTAATTACTTTCCTAATTATCCTAATCTTTATACTATTTAATAGGGTATATATACGCGTATATATACTATATATAGAGGTAGTAATGAGGTAGTAATAAAGTATATATATATATAAATATAACTATATATAGGGGTAGTAATAGGGTAGTAATAAAGTATATATATAAGGATAATAATAAGATAGTAATAAAATATATATATATAACTATATATAGGGGCAGTAATGGGTATATATATATATATATATAACTATATATAGGGTAGCCCTATAGAGAGGGTAGAGAAGAGATTCCCTATTATTCTCTTCTCTTCTCTACTTCGGGGAAGAGAATTATTAAGTCTTCGTTTTTTTCCTTTCTCTTCCCCGGTTCCCTTCCCTATTTAGGGAAGAGAAGAGATTCTCTACTCTATTTTATAACGTACTTTACTCCGAGATTAACTTTTACGAGATTTATAAAAAATCAAATATATTACTCTTTATATTATTTACGCGGCGGAATAGAGAAAGAAATTCATTTTTTTCGATTTATTTATTTTCTTTTTTAGAGAAGATTTTTTATCTTATTTTATCTATCGTTTTTCTTAATTTCTTTCTCGGTTTTATAAAAAGTCGATATTCTTTTTTTTTTCTATAGTATAATATTATTAATCTTTTTATTTCTTTTCTTATTACAAAATTTATTATTATATTATATATAATTATACGAGAAAGTCGATACTTATTTCTATTATTAATATATAATAACGGCGATCGTTGTTTTTAATTATAAATTATTCGATAAAAAATTCTTTAAATAATAAAAATATCCTAGATAATAATATCGAGAGGAGGAAAATATTAGATATATATAATATAATCTATAACGAAACTACTATTGAAGATATTTTAAATACGAAGTATATAATTAAATATATAAATTAAGATAATAAAAGTATCTAATAATTATATTATAATTATATAATTTATTAAAATAAATTACGTATTATAAATTTATAATCGAGAAATATTTTATATAAAAAAGAATTGGAACTATATAGTAATAAAATTAATCTACGATTTTCTCATATTTATTAAAATAAATTACTTGTTATAATAATTATAATATTCGAATTATTTAACTAAGTTAAATTTATTAATAATTATTTAAATATCGCGACTAGCCGAGTAACGATAGATTTTTATTATAAAAATTAAATATTCTAGTAGTTAATATAGTAATACTACTACTTTCTAATTAGTTCAAAATTATTTCGATAAAAAACGATAAGGACTCTGATTTTATTCTTATTTACTAGTAAGTTTAATAATACGAATTACGAAAAATAGAAGTTTTTTAATATAGGTTATCTCTCAATTAATTTATATAAAAAAAAATACTTATCTATATATATATTTATATAGTAATATATATTTAGAATTTAAATTTAAATCTTTGAAAGATATATAATAAATCGTAGTTAATTTTTTATTCCGTTATTAATATACTTTATAGTTAGACTTCGATAAAAATTATACTACTTTAATAGAGATTATTCAATAACGAGGGTTTAATACTTATTTATATTTTTTAAAAGTATAAATAATAACTAATTCTAGAGTTATTTAGATTTTAAAACTTAATCGATATATAATCGTTTTATAATAATTATTTATATATATATTTATAATTTCTCGCGATACTCGACTAGTCGCGATACTCGAGTTAATTAATACTAAACTTGGTTTAGTTAGGTACTACGATTATATATTTATTCGATATTCGTATTCTTTTTCATAGATTTTTATCGAAACTCGACTAAATTTCTATTTATTAATATTAATAATTATATTTTATTTTTATAGAAAATACGATTTATATAATATAACGATAATTAATAGAGGTTTTTAATTCTATATTAATTAACGAAGTTTAAAAGTAACGAGAATTCTTTTTAATATTTATAAAATTTATTCTAGAAAAACTCCGATAAACGAGAATCGCGGTATAAAATCAACGATTAAAGAATAATAATGCAAAAATATTTTTATATTATACTCGATTTCGTTTAGATTATTAATTATTACTTTATAAGGAATTATATTTTTTTGAAAAATAAATTATCTTTTAGTTCTAGTCTTATCGTTTACGGGACGTAATATTATATATATTATATTAAGATTATAATATTTTATTATCTATATCGATATAACAGATTGATTTTAATTATAATATTTAGTTTTTACGCGCTTTATTAATAATCGAATTATTATAAACTTAAGGAATATATATTATTATATTTAGAATATTTTTATTAAGTAAAAAAAGAATATAAAAAGTATATATAAATTATCTTTAAATTATAGATTTTTTATTTACGATTTTTTTCTAAATTAAAATATTTATATTTAATAATTTTAAAGCTTGATAGATAAAATTATAAAATTTAATATTTCTAATTTAGAATTAAAGTCTATATTTTACAATTATAGTAATACGTTAATTAACTATTAATAAATAATCGCGGCGCTATTTATAAATCTCGTTTTTAATATTATAACTTTTACTTTCTTTATTCTTTTACTCTAATTTACTTTGATATTTATATTATATTAATAAACCTCTTTTAAGATTTATGAAATAATTTAATACAAATTTAGTATATCTATATCTATAGATATATATTAATATTAGTATTATTAATTTCTAATAATTATTTCAAATATCTTTTTTTTAATATTCTTTATTTCTTTTTATAGAGTCTTTTATTCAAAAGTATTTAATATTAAATATTTAATTACTATAATTACTAGGATAGAGATTAGAGTAAAGTAAATTAATTTTATATATAGAATTTAATTAATAATTCTTTATTTACTAATTATTTACAATTAAATAATTTAACCGTGAAAATTAATATAAAAAAACTACTAGAGTAAAATCTAGAGTAGATAATAATAATTAAATTCTTGAAATAGAGAAAATACTTTCTTTATAATTATTAAACCCGATGTTTTTTATATAAATATATTTCAAAATAATTAATAGTTAAAGTCCTTAATATAAAAATATAATATCTCTTGAATAATTTCTAAAATATTTTAATCTCGGCGATTTTGTATATAATAAATTATCTATAATATTAAATAACTCGAAAAGATTTAAAATTATTATATATAATTATATAAATAAAATACTATTAATAAATCTAGCTCTAATAACTCGATATATAATAATAATTAAAATTTCGTTTATATCTAGCGCTAAATCTAATTAAAATAATTATAAATATAAAGAATTATTCTATATTTTGAATTTAGAATTTAATATTTCTATTCGTACTATAGAGAGAAACCTCGTGATTTAATATATAAAATAACTTCTTTTTATTAACCTCGAGTATATAATTAGATAATAATAGTCGAATATCGATATAGAATTATTGAATAAAGAAATCGTATATTTTAGTAAAATCTTAATTAATATTAAATTGAATTTAAAATATTTAGTATAAATTAAATAATTATTTCTCGAAAATCTCGAAGTACCTAGTAAAAGAAAATCTACGCGACTAGTCGGTTAAAATAAAATAATTAAAAATTAAAAATCCCGTTAAAATAAAAAAATAGAAAAAAAAAAAAAACTATAAATTCATTCAAAAATACAGATCTAGATAATAATTCTCTAACTTTTACTTTCTTAGTAAATTCGGAAACCTAGATTTCTACGTATTTTATTTAGAGAACACGTGAAATATTAGAAATATATATTTATTTATATCTCGTATTCTAAGCGTATTATATACCGATTAAATAATCTTTTTTTAGACTTTAACTTTTAGTAGTATTTAGACTAGAGTTTCTATATAGAGATGTAAATACTTTACTATATCTATTTTTAGTCTAGATTTCGAGTTTTTAATTAAATATTAATAGTTTTACTCTATAGAGTTATAAAGTTCTTTTTAAAATTAAATTTAGTTTCCTCGCGCGGATCTTAACTCTAAGTTTATAATCTTGGCGCCAAGACTTACTAAAATTATAAAATACGCATTAAATACCGATTAAATAACGATTGAGTAAATTTGTTTTTTCGAATTTATCGGTATCTAAAATATCTTTTTGATTATTATATTAATATATTAATTTTAACGAAAAAGGAAGCGAATTATCGAGATAAATTTTTTCTTACTTTATTTATTTTAATTCTTAGTCTCGAGGCCTAAGGAATTAATAATTTAAAAAGTAAAGAAACTCTAAACCTCGAAGAAATCTATAAATTATAAATATATTACTTTTTATTCTTAATTTATTATAATTATAATATTAATTTATTAATAAAAAAAAAATATAAAATGTAAACGAAAATTTACTTTTAATATTAATGGAAATTTTATTTAATATTTAAATTAAAAGTTAATTTAAAATAATAATTAGACTTTAATATATATTCTTTAATTATTCGAAAAGTTTTAATCGTAATAAAAACTCTACGATAATTAACTAAAAACTAGAGACGAAAAATAAAACTTATTTTTATAATTACTTGATTTTATTAAAATTAAAAATATAAATATCTAGTTTCTTTATTTAATTTTATCGTGTTTATTATATAAATTTATTATTATTATCTATACTACGTTGAATTTAATATAATTAATAAATTAGAAACTTTTATATTTTTAAAATATTATCTTAATATCTATTTTGAGAATTTTTATAGATTCTATAATTTAATTATAATTATTTATAATAATAAACTATTTAATATATATTATAAAAGAAACGAAATCTTATATAATTATAATACTTTTTAATAGATTTTAATATATTATATTACTAAATAAAGTAATCTCTAGAAAATATAATAAGGATTTTTATTATTATATATCTTAAATATATAATTTATTAATATAAAGAGTTTTATATAATTATAAAAATAAATAAATAAATATAACGAGAGTATATTAGTATTTAATATTTTGAAATTTTTACTATAATAAAAGTCTAATATACTCTTAATATATTCTTTATAATAAATCGTAAATATATATTTAATAAAAGTAGTTAGAGATATATTAAAATATTTAATATAATTAAAATATATATTAAAGAACTATATTAATTACCTATTATAATTATTTTTATAGAATAACAAAATAAGAAATAATAAGAAATCTCTTCTCTTTTTTGTTTTTTTAAAATATTCTCTTCTCTTCTTTATTTAATCTTTTCTCTACTTCGAGAAAATAGATAAAGATTAGTTTTATTTCGTATTTTACTTATTCTAGAACGTATTAATTCTTTCTATTTATTTGATTTATATCGTTATCTATAATTTCATTAACTCGTCTCGTAGATATATATATATTATTATCGTTTATTAATTGAATTAATATTTATAATTCTTTAATTTTAGATCTTTAAACTCTCTTTTTTCTTCCTTTACTAATTTGAATAATTAGTTAATTTCTAGAAATAACTCAAAGCTTATTAATTATTCTCTAGTTAATAATAAATCGATAATAAAGTATATTCTTTAATCGTAAATTTTCTTTAAAAATTAATAAACGCGGTTATTAAATAAACCTTAATAAGTTTCGTTTTAAAGGAAAATAATACGCGATAATTTTTCGTTTAAAAAGTATTAATTGATTTTATTTTTAAAAAACGGATTATTATAAAATAATACTTATTAAGATATTAGTATTAATAGAATATAAATATAATAATTACTCTCGCCGGTTTATAGTTATTTATTCTCAAGGTTATAATATCTTAAACTAGTTTCTTTTACGTAATATACTAGTAATTAAAAGAAAAGTTTTTACTCTAGAGAAAATTTACTATTTTAAAATCTACTCGTAATCTCTAGTTCGCTTAATAATTAAAGGTTAATTTTTTATTTAAAAGAAAATAATATATAGAGTCTACCCGTAATATTTAATTCGAATATAATTTATTTATCGAAAGCCTTAACTCTAAATAGAGTTATTATATTAATTTAAAATTATATCTTCCTCCTCGAATAGTCTATCTTAAGGCTACGCGTCGTTTTTTTTTCAATATAATAAATTCGTCGTAATTACGTAAACGGGAGATAGTAGAAAACGTCGTAATTAAATTATTTATTATATTATTAACGAATTGTACGAGTTTATTATTAAATTATTTATTATCCCTAAGTTTATAAGTCGCTTTTATAATTTTTAAAACTAGTTTTTAAACCTAGACTCTTTATTACCTTCTAGGGAAATATATAAAGAATAATATAATTTTCCGATATTAAATTATCTTACTAGACGTCCCTAGTATTATAAAATATATATAAAATTATTAAATATAAATAGATAACTTTACTCTATACTCCGTTAAGCCGATCGGTTAATAAATTAATATAATTAATTAAATACTCGTTATCGTCCTATAACTACCTTATATTATTTTATAATAACTCGTAACTCTTTTTTAATTACGTAAAGTCTTATAAAGTAAATTAATTTATTAACTTATCCTCCGATAATATTTTATAAAGAATATAAATTACTTTAATATTTTTAAAATCCCGTAACTTTTAACTCGGTTTTTTAATTAAAGTAAAGTCGTTTTTTTATTAATCTTTTTCTTTATTATAGAGATTAAGAATATTCTTATTTTCTATAATACTAGGGTTCTTTTTTTCGAGTTTATTCATAAACAAAATACGTACCTTTAATTACTTTTTATCCTCGGTATAAATATACTCTAATTTTTATTTATAGTCGGTAAATAATTATATTAATATTATATAGAAAACGAAAACTTCGTTAAATACTCTAGGAATATTTATATTAATATTTTTATTTCTTTTCTAAATTAGTCGTAATAACGTATTAGATATAATATTCTATTTTCTAGGATACTATCGAATATCGAGGTTATACTACGACGTATACTAGAAAATTTATAATCGTCGTAGATTTATTTTATCCGAAAAAGATAATAATAATATTAACTATCTCGTAATATTAATAATCGCGAAATAATTAATAATAATAATTATTTTCTTTATTAGTATTTAAATTATAAGATAAATAATCTTCTTTAAAATTTATATTAATTCTATTATTTCGAGTTCTATATACTAGTATCGTACTATAATAAAGTTAAATAATTTAGATAAAAAAAGAATTAATTAAATATTTATTCGAGGGAATAAATTACCCTAGAGATTATTTTTTATATTAAAATTTTATCGCGCTAATCTCGTATAATTTAGAGGTATCGATATTAATATATAATTAATATATTATATTTTAATAATAGAGATATATTTCGGAGGTTAATATTTTTTAGAATAATTTAAATAATATTAACTCTTCCTCGATAAAAGTAAACTAGGTTTTTTTAGAATAAATCTTTCGTATATTCCTTCTCTAGGAAAAGAAAGTCTTTAATAATTATATTTTTTACTTCTATAATAACTCCGAAATTTAAACGAAATATCTAATATTTCTCTTAAACTAATTCGTTATATTTATATATATTTCTAAAATTTATAATATATTTAGAAAACGAAGGTTCTTAATTACTATAAGTCTTTCCTCGGTAATTATTATATTTAAACTATTAACTTTTTAATTTAGAAACGTAATAAAAAAGTATATTAAGAAGAATAGTTTTAATTTAAAAAAAAAATTAAGATTTATAAATAACGTAAAAATTATCACTAGATATATAAAATATTTAGCGTAGAGATATAAGAAAATAATAATATTATTAATATAATATTTTGTAAATTCTTTATATAGATATAAAAATTATTTATTTTTCTTTATATATAAAGTACGGAGCTCTTCTAATTTATTATTATAATATTATAATATTTAAAGCCGCGGTAAAAAACGATAATAAATTTATAATAACTATCTCTTTTAATTATAAAGAGATAGAATTATCCGTTATAATTAATAATATTAATATATATATATCTTTATATTAAGGAAATAATATTATTTTATAATAAAAGAGAGTAGTTATCCGGAATAATAATTTTATTTAAATATTTATTATTATTATTTCTTTATATACCGGAGTCTTTTTAAACTCTTTATATATAATTTTCTAAATTATAAATATCGAGAAAACGAAAGCGAATAGTTTTATAAATTAAATTATTTTTCTCTACTAGTATATTTTATTTAATATTCTTATTAATTAAGACTCTAGTATCGGGGTTTAAAGAATAAACTTTATATCTAAACTTTATATTTAATAATTATTAATTAGTAATAAATGAAATAAATAATTATTCTAATTTAGGTAAATTAATATTATTCTTAATATCTTCCTATATACGAGGATATTTTCTTATAATTCGTTTAATCGCGGTAATATTTTTATTATTATTATAAATAGTAATCTCGTTTAATAACTTCGTCTTTATTAAATAATCGACTTCGGTTTTAGAAATTAATTTTAAATTTTATAAACTAGTTAATTATAAAATAAATATATCTTTAAATACGGTTTCGCCGCTAGAGAATAATTATTAAACTCGATAAAATAGGTTTTCTCTACTTTATATTCAATAATTAAATTAATATATTAACGGCGAGGAATAATAAAGAGTATATTCTCGTTATTTCTAATATTAATAAAGTTAATTTCCGCGTCGACGAAGTAAATATAAATACGATTTATCTAGAATTTAAAGAGAGAATCTTTATTAAATAATTAGAACTTTCTTTTAAATAAACTATAATTATAACTATAATTTTTATTAAAATTATTTAACGGCGTTCCGATAAAATAATATAACGAGTTTTAATATTATTTTTAATTTAAAATTAAATTAATACTAAAAGATTATTATAATTATTGAAAAGAATTTAATTATATAGTAAATTAATAATAACTTTTCCCGGCCTAAAGATATTTATATTTATAAATATATTAACTTTAAAATTATTTATTATATAGAAATCTCTAGTAATTTTTATTATAAATTTAATATTATCTTTAATCTTTCCGTTTATATAGAAAATTAAAGAAGTTTATTTTATTATTAAATAATAGTTCGGCTCGATTCTTTATAAAGTAATAAATTTATTATTACTCTTTATTTAAAATTCGAGCGCTTTAACTTTTAAAAATACGCGGTCGATTATATTTATTAGATATCTCGTATCTAGGTATTTTAATTCGTGGGCGGTATTTAATAAAAAACTTATTTAATTATTAAAATAATATTAAAATCGAAAAGTTATATTATTTTTTAAAGTTAAAGAAGTCGTAGATTTAATACTTATTTTATTCGTTAGTTTAATAGTAATAGAAATATTTAATGAATTTTCGAGAGTAACGAGTTTAGAGTTTTTTCGACCTAGAATTTTATAATAATATAACTTTTCTTTAAAATATATATAGAGAAAATTATTTAATATAAAACCCGTTTTATTATTTTTATAAATAAAATATTAACCTACTTTTTTTATAGAAGTATAATATATAATTAAAATAAACCCGACGTTAATTTTATTTTTAGAATTTTATTTTCCGTTTAAAATTATTATTTAAATATTATAAAAGTATTTATTAATATTAATATAATAAATATAATAACTTTTATATAGAGTTTTAAATACTCCGAAGTAACTTTCGCTAGTTTTAATAATATTATAATTATTATTTTCGAATTTTTAAAATATAGTTTACCGAAATAAATAAATTATATTTATAGTTAATTACCTAAAATAATATATAGTCTTAATAGGTAGTACGGATATATTTTATAATTCTTATAATTTCAATTCCTAGAGAATAGATTCTAGTTAAATTATATTTTTTTATTAGTAATTATAAAGAGTTATTATAGATTTAAAAAAGTATTTCTTAATAAATTCTATCCTATAAATTTAGGATTTTATTATTATTATTATTTTAGTATAATATATTAATTTTATATATAAACTCGTTATTTATAGAGTTAAAAAAAGGAAAAGTAAAAGAAATTATTTATTAATATTTATATAGATATTAAAAAGACTAGAAGGAACTAATTACTATTTATTATAAAAACTAGAAAGTCCTAGAGTTATAAAGATTTATTCTTATATTTATAGACCTCTAGATTTAAAAAAACCGATATTAATTCTATTATTAAAAATAATAAAATAAAGAATTATATTTATTTTATTATTATTATAGTTAGGATTTATTTTTAAATTTATCTTTTTATATATTTTATTCTCGCTTTTAGTTTTTAATTTCTTTATAATATTCTATTTAATCATTTTTCTTTTTTTATATTTATATATAATATTATATCTTCTTTCGGCTCTTTAGTTTATATAATATTTTATTTAATAAAAAAATTATTTATAAAAAGAGGTATAGTAACCTAGAAATTAATATTCAAATAATTTTAAACTTATATAATTTATATATACTCTTCTATAATTCCGGCCTAAATAGTAAATTTAATTATATTTTAAATATAAATAAATAAATTTCTTTATTTAATAATATCTTTTAAATATAAAATTACCGGCTAAATTTCTTTAATAGAATAAATATCGTGATTTTAAAATACTTTTAAAGGCGTATAACTTAGCGTTATAAATTATTTAGAAATTATATTATTACGTTTTTTTAATTCTATAATAAAATGTTTAATTATAAATTAATTATAGTTTTTTCGAAATAATTATTTAAATATTTTCTTATAACTTTATTACCCTTTATTACTACGAAGTTTTAAACTCGTTTATAAAATATATAAATTAATTTAAATATTAACTCTTTAGGGTTCGGAATAATATTATTAATATTTTAAAACTCTATATAATCGCGATAGAAAAATCCTAATTTATTTAATATAAAAATTTCTAGATTTTTTATTTTATTTTATTTCGCTAGAAGGTTTCTATTATCTTTTAAACTTTAATTAATTTTTAAATTTTCGACGATTTAAAATAACCTAAACTATATCTAGTATTATATCGTAGATTATTTAAATTATAATATTATAAAGAGCTAGATTAATATTAAAAGAAAATAATAATATTTTATTTCCTTTTTATTTATAAAGATAATTTTACCTAGTTTAGTAATTAAACGAATAATTTAAAAAAAAAGAATTAATTTCTTTTATTATTTTTATAGAGTCTTGGACCTTAGAAAATAACTCTTCGAATTATATTATCCGCGGTAAAAATAGAGTTTAAGGAAAAAAAAAAAAAAAAAAAAATTAATATCCTAAATATAATATTATTAACTTTCGAAGAATTAAGTTTTATAGAAAAAAATAAAAACGATAATAAAATAGAAGAAAATTAATTAATACCTCTTTTTAGATTAAAATAATTAAAAATTAGAGATTTCGTTTATTTTAAAAAATATACTCTTATATTTCTAATTTTTAAATATATTAAATCGACGTAAAACTTAATTTCTTTAATAAAAGATACTATAGTCTCTATTAATAGTAAAGAGTATATTTATAAAAATAGAAATATAAAAGTATTTTATCTCTCTTTTTCTTCCTAGGCTTTAATTAAAATTAAATAATTTCTTTTTATATAAAGTTCATTACCTCTAAATATTTTTATTAGAGATTTTTATATATCGATAATAAAAAGAACGATTTAACGATAAATTTTACTAATATATTTTTAATATTAATTAATATATTTCTCCGAAAACGAATATAATTAAAAAGTTAATACGATAATAAAATTTAATAAATACGGTTTTTCTACTTTTTCTTAATTTATATAATAAGATTTAGAGAAAATAAAATTTATTTACGAGGAAAATAATAAAACTTCTTATTTATATAAATAAATTACTTTTATAGCGATTATATTTAGGAAAGAAAAAGTTTTTTAATAAGAGTTTTTCTTTTTTCTCGATATAGAAATAACGAAAATAAAGATTTAGGCGTTAAAGAAATTATTTTTAATAAATAAATAAATATTCGCGGGGAAAATTATTAATTTTATTTTAATTTTAAATAAAATTAATAATATTTCTTTATTTTAAGAAATATATAAGTCTCGGATTTACTAGAAAACGAATAATATAATTATATAATATTAATAAACTTTTTTAATAAATAATTAACCGGTTTATTAAGAGAAAAGACGTTTATTTATATATTATATTCTATATAAAACTAAGGGTTACGTCTAGTCTTAATATTACTAAATTAAAAATATATAGAATATAGACGATAATATATAACTAGTCGATATAGAGTGTTTTTTATAAATAAAAATATTAATTATAAAATTATTATAACTATAATTTAATCTAGAGTAAAATACTAGAATTAAGAGGTTTTAATAATATAATAAAATAATTAATACTAGGTATAAATAATCGGCGATAATTAAAATATATATTAAAATAATTTCTTTAGGCCGAAATAAAAAAGAGTCGACTATTTCTATTTAAAGAAAAATAATATAAATAATAATTTAAGGTCTTAATAATTAAAACTAGTAAAGAATTAATATTATAACGAGATAATTAATTATTTATAAAGATTAGTAACTAGTCTAATTTTACTACAAGAGTAGAATAAAACTATATCGTTATTATTAACTAGTAAATTTCGTTTTAAAGGAAGATAATACGCGATTATTATTTATTTTAAAAGTATTAATTAATTTCGCTTTTAAGGAACGGACTATTATAAAATAATATATATTAAAGTTCTAGTACTAGTAAAATATAAATATAATAAATCTTAATTATTAAATAATAATAAATTTATTAGAAGAGTTATATAAAAAGTTATTTTATTAATAAATAAATTTTATTAAAATAAATATATAATTAAATAAATAATAATAGATATAATTAAATAATAAAATAATATATTTTATTTTTAGAACTTTAATATCTCGCTTAATTTATTATTCAATTATATAATTATAAATATAATTATTATTATTATAATTAACGTATTTATTTAGTATTTATTATAAATAGAATATTTTTATAAATTATTAAATATTTATTAATATAAAATCCGCGCTCTTTTTAATAAAAGAATATATTATCTTTATTTTTTAAAAGTCGTTATTAATTATATTCTCTATTATCGCGAATATATTAAATTTTAAAAATATTTTCTAATTTATATTATCTTTTAAATTAATATCTATATTCGGTTTAAAAGAAATATATTAATATTTTTAATTTAAACTCTTTAAATTAAAATATAATTATTATAAAATATATAACTCTTTAATTAGAATTTTATAATATATTTATAATATATTAATATAAGAAACTCGTTAAATTTTTCGAGAATTAATTCCAATTTTCTTTAATATAAATAGAATATAAAATAATTATTTATTACGATCGGTTTATATAATATTAATTCTTTTATTAAAAAAAATTATTTAATTCAAGGATTTAGATTAATATCGACTATATAGTTTAATATAAATTTAATATATTTAGTTTTTATATATCGTAAATATTCCTTTTAATTAATAAAATATAATAATTATATTTTCTATTTTTATTATAAAATATAAATAAATTTTATTATATTAATCTCTATACTTTTAAACTTTAATAAAAATAAATTATCGCTTAATATATATATCTTTAGAGATATTAAATTATACTTTTTTATCTTATAAAAATACGTTATATATTCGTTATAATTTCGATATATATAATAACTTTTATTCCAGTAATTTTAGCCTTGTAAAGATAATTTATAATCTTTATAAAAGATTTTAAAATACGAACCCGAATTATATTCTAATTTTACTTATTTAGTAATATCGTTGTCGCTTAATTAGTACTTCAAATAATCTGATATCTAGATAATTATAGATACAAGATATGAATATATAAATACAAGTTTGGTTCTTGATATAGACTAAATCATATACATAGTCTAATTGCATTATCTTGTGCTCGTGACAAATTGAACACATTACTTCGCTAAGCGTACACTGTCAGCCTTCAACTCTTCCTGTATGTCCTTCAAAGTCATCTCCGTATCGCTTATGTAGCAAAACTTGCCATCGTCGGAGCCACCGATGATCCGGCCAATGTCGGTGTAAGGTAACTCGGCCGTAATGACGGAGTCTCCAGAGTCACCGCCTTCGTAGAAGAGCTTGGGAGAGCCCCAATCGGCAATGACGACCCATTCAGAGGTCTCTACCTCCCTCCTATCCTGGCTATCTGGTAGCCTAACGTCTGACTTGATATGACTGATGTAGCCGAATACTAGAGAGTTAGGACCGTGGGTGCCGCCTGTCTTGAACACCTTGTACTTGGATATATCGTCATCATCGATTGCGAGGGGTAGCGTTTTCTTCGAAGGCTGAACACTCGAGATAGACGCTGTCTTCTCAACTCTAACTTCAAATCCACCTTTTTTGAACTAATGAAGAGTAAGTTGTTAGCCTCTGGTTATCTCGTATATAGGCAAGAACTAAAGTTTCTTACCGTATTAGGCTTTAGAGGCCATGCCGCGTCAATAGGTTCAAGTACCGCCCAATCCCTTGAACCCCCTTGGATAGTCGTCCCTGACAGCCCGGATGAGCGGTATACAAATCCACATTGTCGATGTTCCGTTGGTATACTTGATTGGGAGAGGCTATTCTGCCATTCGCTCTCAGCGGCTTTGGCTTCACGAAGTTCATCCTGGGTATCCTGAAGCTGACCCTCTAGATTGACGTGATCTTGTTGCACAAAGACTTCGCCTGTAAGCCGGTATTGTAGTTTCTGAATTCGAAGCTTGAGGCGCTGTATTCTATTTGCCTGGGCCTCAATTTGTGTTTTGCATTCCGCTAGAGAGTCTGCGAAGGATTTGTCGCAAGGAGCAAAGACTCTCAAATCTAGTACCACATTTAGGAACCTGTCACAAATCATACTAATGAGAACTTACTTTCGCCGCGACTTACAGGCGACTCGCTATTGGAAACGCCGTGATGAGTAAAGAGGATTCCGTTCGAAGATTTGCCACCCCTAATTATATTGATATGAAGACCCAAGGTACTGGTTTTTCTCGTCTGGCTACCTGGGGCTACTTCCACCGAGACCATACTTCCAAGGTTGATTTTTGGGACTGGACGACCGTGTAACTTCTGATTCAAGCGCTGTGCTTGACCTTCTCGAACGCTGACGAAGAGACAATCCGACCAAGTAGGGTCGGCGGCAAGGCAGTCGGATAAGATACTAGCCTCAAGCTCCTCCCGGACCTTAGGCCCGCATTTTCGAAGGTAGACAACAAGAACAACAGTGTTCTCTAGATAATGACGACTCCAGCCTCCCCGGACGACATTGATCATGGACCATTCAAGTCCGAAGTCAGCCGTGGATTCTTTGACGATGGCTTTCCAAGTTGGCGCCACGGATATCGCTGGATCAGCCGGATGAATGGGTAGCATAGGCCTTGGAGTATAGAAGCGGAAGTCCTCAGGGTGAGCTCTTGACGAGGGACCCCACATGATGTTGTTCATAAGAGATTGGGGTTGAGAGGAGAAGTTTACCTGAGAGCCGTAATATCGAGCAGAGAAGTTCGTTGGAGAGTAGAGGTAACGGGAAGAGAGTTTGACTTCAGAGTGAGCGCGTAGAGGTCGAGCAAGTGGATATGTTTGTGTATGTGTGTCCCAATAAGTGTTATGATGGTAATAGTGTTCCTGATAGTAGACATCTATCTTAGCGATTCTAGAAGCCGAAGAATAACCGCAGGAAAGGAAAGTGTACCGACCGGAAAAGATTCAAGAATTCTTACGTACCTTGCGTGCCTCGTTGGTAACATTATCACTGAATACTACACATACATCGACATCGAGGATTTGTGCAGTCACAGTCATTATCATAGTAGACATGGTTGTATCTACTAAAACATTTAATATGGTCAATGTGTTAATAGTTACCAAGTCCACTACCTATCGACTCCACTCCACTTTAGGATTAGACCAGTATAACTCTTCGCCTTAATCGTTATGAAAACAAGGTTAGAACTTCTTTTAAAAGCTCTCATACCTCGAAGGGGCCTTTAGTAATAGGTAGATAGCGAGCGCCTTAAGAAGCGTTCAGTATTAGGAAGACAGTAACCGCGTCGATCAATCCTATGGTTGGGCAAGGACTTTTGATCTAATCTGAACGGACAGTGTATAATGTACTTTGAAAGCGTAGGGTAGTAAGCTAGGTAACGATGCAATCGTGATCGTGTTATTCGGAAAAGAGCGAGGGAGATGTTTAAATTAGACCTTTGGCTAGCGGGGACCTACTACTAACACTTTTACTTCACTCGTAAAACATTCTTATATGTGTAGAGCGCGAAGAGCGTATTAATCTACAAAGTGATCCTAAACTCAGGCGGAAGTAAAAGAGGAAGATGCGTGGTAACATACTAAGAGAGTAAAACTCTTGATTCCCTACACACCTTCGGAACGTATGATCGGACTTCTAAGCCAACGCACCCTCTCCATCTACTCTCGCTGTACTGTACCTCCGCTGGCTGCTGTGCCTCCACTCGCTGCTGTGCCTCCGCTCGTAAAGGTTTGAGCTCTTCCTCCTTGCGGGTATCATCTGCCTTGAATTCCTCTGTTCGCTGTTCAATATCCCTTAAACGCATAGCGGCTCTCTCCCGCTGTTCTGCCGACTTCTGCCAGGACTTCTCCCGCACCTGAGTAGTATGTAGCTGGTCTAGCTCTTTCGACTTCTTCGCGCGGTCTTTCTGCTCCTCCTCCAGCTTTTGCTCTCGCTTCTCCTGGATGATAGCCTCGACACGATCCTCCATCAGGCCCACGATTTATCTTCATCTTAGCCTTTGCCTTTGCCTTTTGTATGAGGAGAGGAGCCGCGGAGAGATCTGAATTGCTTAGCCAAGTAGCCCATCTACTCTTCTACGATGGTCTTCCACTCTGCCTCAGTGAAACAAGCTGGCTGGGCAAGGTATTCTACCTAGACTTTGTAGCCGCGAGCGTATTCGGCGAGGTCTTTGGGGGAAAGGACGGTATGGGGTTGTGGGTCGAGGGAGGACGAAATGGTGGGTTATGCCATCGCAGTGCCTGTTGGAGTAGGCGTAAGGGTGGGAGGTAGGCTTCTGGGGTGTAGTTAGTAAGATAAAGTGAAATTTTTAGCTGGTTGTCACTGGGACAGATTACCTATGGTGATTGCTTCTTTGGAAGGAGTTGGTGAGAATAAGAGGGGCGTTAAAACAAAGAGACTAGGTGAGAGCCTTCGTCGGTCGTTGTGTTATTGTGTACGTCTTATGGATGAATAGACATCTCGGATTCTAATCTCGTGGTGATTAGTGATTTGAGAGTGTGGCAGCTATAGGGCAGACCGTAGTATCTTAGACTTCGTTCTACGAGCTTCTAGAGTTGTTCTAGAAGAAAGCAGTATTGATCCAAGCATGGAGACATGAGTACGGAAGCGAATTCGAGTATCTAGAAGGGGCAGACAAAGCCTTTCACGAGAATTATCCACCCTACTACTAACTTCTGGAAATATCGAAAGAGAAGGAACGGACATATTGGACGTGTATTGGACACGTCACGGATGAAAGAGAGACAATATAAATGCTTTGATTTATGGGCTTGACGCGCTGCTCATAAACTTGTATATTAGTCGCCAGTATTCTTGTAAAAGAGAGAGTAGATATGCGAGTAGACAAGCGTGATTTCGCGCAGGAGGCCCGTAATTACACTATACGGAATACTACCCTTTAAGGAAAATAAGGTACCTAGGTAGTAGTAAAGATAAAATTCGAAAATTGTATTTAATTCGTTTTATTTTATTTATTAATTATTAAAATATTTATATTATCTTATTTAAAAAAGTAATAATATATTTTTAATAATAAAACTAAAGTTATTATATATTAATATTTATTTTTATAATATTATATTTCTAACCGAGTCTCTAGGGAAAATATAATTTATTGAAATTTTAATATTTATAAAAATCTTAAATTTTTTATCTCTTTTTCTTTTTTATTTTATTTTATATCGAGGCCGATAATTTTTATACTCTTTTTAAAATTTTCTTAATATTTAATATATTTCTATCTCTATTAATTATTCTTTTAATTTTAATAAAATTGTAATTTTTCTTCGAATCGGATTTCGTTTTATATTAAATACTTTTTTAAATAATATAAAATATATAAAGTTTTTTTAAAATAATATTTATTCGAATAAAATTAAATCTCGATATCGAAGATCTAAGACTTTGAATAACTTAGATATATTAAGTATTTATTTATTTATATATAAATTATTATTGAATTTATTAATAATATTTTATGAACTTTATATATTATAATAAATCCTATATTTTACTATTTCGATTAACTTTATTTTATAACGAGAAGATACTCGTTATTTTATTCTATTAATAAATGAATTTTAATATAACGGAAATAGTATATATAATTATATTAAATATCTATAAATTCGAGTTCTTTAAAGTACGAGTTAAGAATTAAATAATCGAGATAAACTAGATATTAAATATTATATCTAAAAAGAGTACTCGTTATATTTTTATAAATAATTTTATTAATATCGAGTAAATTAATATTTAATTACTCCGTTATATATATTATTTCCTTAAACGATTTAGAGATTTTAGTTAGAATATTATAATCTCTATCTTAATTTTTATTTATATTATATTTTATTAATTTATAAAACTTTATTTAATTATTACTCTTTTATTATTTATTAAATAAAAAATAATCTCTTTATTATAAATAAAATAATACTCTTAAATTAATAATTAATTTATTTAAAAACTAGTTCGAATATTATTATAATTTAATATTTTAAAAATTTAATAAATTTAAAATTCAAAATTTATTAATTAATATATATATATTTAAATAAATTTTAGAAAAAAAGAGTATTTACTTTACTAAATAATAATATCGATATTAAGAATTAATTATCGAAAAATATTAGTTAAAATAAAATAAAATATTAATTTTAATTCAAGTTTTAATTTTAAGAATTTAAAAAGTTTAAATAAAGAGTTAATTTCAAATATCGAAATCGTAAAAGTAATTCATAATAATTATATTATATATTATTAAGATTCGAGTTTAAAATTATTCAAAATTAAGGATTTAATATTAAAATTTCAAATTCATTATTTCTATAATTTAGATTTATTATTATTATTATCGTAACCTTATTATTATTATATATTAGTTTATATTATTATTATTATTTATAAATCTTGGATATTAATATTAATATATTAATAATTATAGAAGATAAAATAAAGATATTTATACTCTCGAACTCTAAAGTTTCTATATTTAATATGTTTTAAAAT
>JAABUS010001592.1_pt1 | contig 48225 bp, 3 predicted proteins | sample 5560161 | NCBI WGS metagenome assembly JAABUS01 (sample SAMN10711885, study PRJNA513376) | rock metagenome | isolation source: Antarctica rocks | place: Antarctica: Victoria Land, Trio Nunatak nord | collected 2016-01-04 | reverse complement strand
TATCGAGAAGTATTATTATATTCGTTTCTTCCCTTCTATAAATTTTATAGTTAATAAAAACGGTAATCCTATATTTAATATAATTATTAATTATAATATTATTCACCCCTTCGAGAATAATATTTATCTCTACTCGTATATAATTATCTAGGGCACTACTCGACCTATTTATTATTATATATTAATAGATAAGACTAATATTCTACTAAATCGATTCTGGGTAATACTCTATAAATATTATTATTAATATTAATATATAACTACTCCCGTATCTCTTTATAAATTTAGTTTTAAATTTATAAAAATATATTAAACTAATAGAAAATAGTCCCCGTAGTATATTATATTTATTTAATAACTAAATATAGTAAGATTTATATCGATATAACTACCGTTAAAAGGGTTACGCTTTAAAAGGAGTAATAAAAACTAGGTAAAGAGGTATAATTCTATTCCGATAAAATAAAATTATAAACCGAGTAGCCTAAACTCTAGCCAGTCGAGCCTTAGGACTAGATAAGTTTTAGTATATAGTATATTTAAATTTATAAAATCGTATAAAAACGTTTATTAAATATCGTAAATAATAAATATATTTAATAAATATAGTAGATTAATAGTATTAATATACGATACTTATATAAATACGCGAGTAAATACGCGATTAATATTACTATATATTATATCTAACCTATGATTTTAACTATATAAATTAAATAATTAAATAAATTATTTACGGGCTTAAGTTAGCTTAATACGTAATTTATTAATAAATAATAATAAGACGTTTAATAAACCTACTCGGAGTTATAGATAACGGAATATACGGGTATTATATTTAGAAAAAGTTTATACGATCTCCCGCTTTACCGATATACTTTCTTCTAGCCTATATATAATACCGTTTATAATATATTATTATTATATCTCTTTTAAGTATTGAAATCTACCCCTTTATTTAAAAGTAATTATATTACTCTCTTTTAATCTTTAAGCGATACCGCCTATAGTATATTATTATTATATCTCTTTTAAGTATTAATCTCCGCTCTTTAATTTAAAAGTAATTTTACTATTTTCTCCTAGCCTTTAATTAATACCGTTTATAATATATTATTAAAATATCCCTCTTTAGCTTTAATATCTACCTCTTTATTTAAAAGTAATTATATAACTTTCTTGTAGCCTCTATTTAATACTATTTATAATATATTATTATTATATTTATCTTGAGTATTAACCTCCGCCCCTTTTTCTAGTAGTAACTATACTATTTTCTCGTAGTCTCTAGTTAATATTATTTATAATATATTATTATACTTTCCTCTTTAAGCGTTAACGTCCGATCCTTTTTCTAGTAATAATTATATAATATCCTCGTAACCTCTATATAATACTATTTATAATACGTTATAATAATTTCCTCCTTGAGTATTAACCCTCGCTTTATTTTTTAATAGTAGACGTAAAGTTTTATTAAATCTTAATAACGAAATATAATAGGTTGGATTTATAATATTATTTAATATATAATTATAATTAACCCGAGTTCTTTAGGAGTTATCTACGTCGTATAATTTAATTTAAATTATAAATAATTTCTCTTTTTAGAAGAGCCTTAAGAGAAAGATATTTATATTCGAAATATAATAAACTATACTTTTATAATAGTAATATTAATATATAAATATAAAATAGGTAAATAAATATATCTTAAGAATATTTCGATTAAATATTATCCTCGAGATACCTAGCTCAAGTAAGTATACTAGACAAATTTATACGATTTCTATATATATTATAATTCTAGTCAAGGCGAAGTTTATAGCCCTCGAATCTCGAATATATTTCGACTCTAAATATTCTTAAATAGAGAAATAGGCGATTCGTATAGTCGAGGTTAAAACTCTATCGTTATTAATCTTAGTTATATTATTAGTACTAAGACTAATTATAATAAACCCTAGGTAAATTTTATAAAAATCGTTTATATCCTATAGTCGGCGTTGACGATTTAGTCCTAGAGAGATTTTTATTTTAATAATAACACCGTCAATTAACTCTTATATTATTAATAGTCGAAATATAAAATAAAGTAAAGTCAAGATCCGTCGCGTATCTTCGATTAAATTATTATTAATATTATAAAGTATTCTTTCGTAAATCTTACCTAGTAATTGAGGTAACGAGTTAAATAAATAATTAAAGTAGTTTTTACTACGAGGATATAATTATAAAGACTTGAACTAGTAATCTATTTATCGAAATCTATAAAATCATTAACGGATATCTTTAGATAATATTATTTTATTATAATTTTAATTTATATATCTTTAGTACGTTTCGCTAACGTGTTTTAAATCTTCTTATAGTAAAGTAATTATTTTCGAAGTCTTCGATATATATCTAATCGGCTAGATACAAAGTCGGCGATATCTTTATTTATCCCTATATTCCGTATTCTAACCTCTTGAGTAATGAGTAGGTTAAGAGACTCGCGGATATTAAATTTATCGCGGTTTATAATAAAGAAATATAGATTTAATAGGCCCCAAGTTCTTATCGCCCCAAGTATATTTAGTAGGTAACTTCGATATTTATTTTAAAAACTCTCGTTAAACGCGTTTAATATAATATAAATATACTAGAACTTTTTAATAAAACGTCGTAAATATTTAAATAAAACTCGCGATAGAGGTATATTAATTTTATATAAATTATATAATCGAATAAGATTTATATAATTGTCCTAGAGTTAGTTTAATAATTATAATACTAGTACTCGTAATATAACCGATTCATCGTTGAATATAAAATAGAAAAACGTAATATTAATATTAAAGTTAGATTCTTAGTACCGTAGGACGAATTATATCGTTATAGAGTATAAAATAGATTTTCTAAAGCCCGTAAATCTATTTAATTAGAGAATAGAGTTCTCTTCTATTAATTATCTTGAAAAATATAAATTCTTAATAAGTTATACTCCTATACTAGGATATTTCTTTAGGTATATTATATTATAGTCGATAATAATATTAAATACCTTAAATTAGTCCCTAAAATTTAATAAAATTTAATTAATTCTAATTAAATCTAAAAGAGTCTTTAACTCCGTAATATTATTTTAAATTCTTTAATTATCCTTGAGTTATAAAATAGTTAGTGTAGATAAAAAGTTGATACGAATTTCGTTAATAACTTCGTCGAGTTTCTATAAAGTACTCTAGCGGAAAGGATATATAACCCGATATTTTATAACTCGAATCGTAGCTTTTACTTCTTTAAAAGAGATTTTATTAAATTTCTTATACTCGTTTTATAATTCTCGAATAAATTTATTATAGTTTATAATTAATATTTTAATATTCTTCCTCAAGCCTCGTTCGTCCGTTTGAATCTTATAGTTTAATATTATTTTTCTAAATTCTTAGAAGATACCTAAAAGGTATTCGAGCCTCTCGATCGTCCTATATAAATCCAAATCCTAGTTATATTTCGGATTAGCGTAGAGATCCTTAAAGGGAATACTAGCGTAGAGTAAAATAAAGTAAAATATAGAATAAGAATCGCGGTTCGATCTCTACTTTAAGTTAGGGTAGGGTAGAGTAAAGATTTATTAAAGGATCCCTACTACACTAAAACGGATTTCTAATAATTATTCTAATAACGCTACTACCTCTATAAATATATATATTTATAGCTACTACTACCTCTATAAATATATATATTTATAGCTACTACTATTTTTATAGATATATATACTCATAACTACTACTACCCCTATAAATATATATATACTTATAGTTACTACTACCTCTATAGATATACGTGTACTTATAACTATTACTACCTCTATAGATATATATACTCATGGCTACTACTATCTTTATAGATATATATATTTATAATTATTACTACCTCTATAAATACGCGCGTATTTATAGTTACTACTACCTCTATAGATATATATACTTATAGCTACTACTACCCTTATAGATATACGTATTTATAACTATTACTACCTTTATAGATATATATATTTATAGCTACTACTACTTTTATAGATATATATACTTATAACTACTACTACCTTTATAGATACGCGTGTATTTATAACTACTATTATCTTTATAAATATACGTACTTATAGCTACTACTATCTTTATAGATATATATACTCATGACTACTACTACCCCTATAGATATATATACTTATAGTTATTACTACTCTTATAGATATATATATTTATAACTACTACTACCTCTATAGATATATATACTCATAACTATTACTACTCCTATTATAGATTAATAATAAGATATACTATAGATTATACTATAAAGAGACAATTATTATAATAATTATTATAATTAATATCTACTATCATTCTTTACTTACCGATTTTAAATCGAAATATTCTTTGGAATAAAATAATAAATTTAAGAGAAAATACTAATATTAAAATATATTCATAAATATTTAAAAAGAGTTAGTTTTAAATTTAAAAGTAAATTATTATTTTAACGTCCCCTTAATTTTAAAATAAACGAATTAAACTACGTCTTTAATAAAATCTTCGGTTATATCTAACTTTAAGCTAGTAATAGTTTTAATTTTAATATTAATTTATATAATTATAAGTCCGAGTGTTTATTCCATGAGTATACGTATTTATAGAGGTAGTAGTAATTATAAATATATATATCTATAAAGATAGTAGTAGTTATGAGTATATATATCTATAAAGGTAGTAGTAGCTATAAATATATATATCTATAGAGATAATAGTAGTTATAAATACGCGCGTATCTATAGAGGTAGTAGTGGCTATAAGTATATATATCTATAAAAGTAATAATAGTTACAAGTATATATATCTATAAAAGTCATGAGTATATATATTTATAAAAATAATAATAGTTATAAATATATATATCTATAGAGGTAGTAGTAGTCATAAATATATATATTTATAAAAATTATAAATACGTATATCTATAGGGGTAGTAGTAGTTATAAATATATATATCTATAAAGATAGTAATAGTTATGAGTATATATATCTATAAAGGTAGTAGTAACTATAAATATATATATCTATAAAGGTAGTAGTAGCTATAAGTATATATATCTATAAAAGTAGTAGTAGTCATGAGTACGTATATTTATAGAGGTCATGAGTACGTATATCTATAAAAATAATAGTAACTATAAGTGCGTGTATATCTATAGAGGTAGTAGTAGTCATGAGTATATATATTTATAGAGGTAGTAGTAGCTATAAATATATATATTTATAAAAATAGTAACGTTATTAGAATAATTATTAGAAATCCGCTTTAATATATATCGGTAAAGCGGTAAGCCCGTATTCTATTAAAAAAGACGGAAAAGATATTTAGATTTATTTAACTTATATACTAGCCCTAGAGATTGATTTAATACCTACTTTCGTTTAAAGTATCTAAATACGTATTTAGTACCTCGATTTATTTTAAATAAATTTAAATAAATAGGAATAAACTAGTCTAAATAGTACCGGTAAATAATTAGATATATATAGTTATAAGTGAATTATAAAGTCTATAATACCGCGCTAATTTAGGGGGTATTACGCGCGTATATAATTTTCATAAATTAACGTAATTTAAAATCTAAATTAAATTAATATAGTTATAGCGCTTTATATAGCCTTAGCGAGCTACCCGGCGCTAGTAGAAAATTACCGATTTAAAATCTTAAATCCGAAGTTAATATTTTTAGATTTTTTATTAAAAAAATTTTTTTTTTTTTTTTTTTTTTAAATATTATCTTTTTATTATTTTTCCGCCTAAAGCCGGTAAAATACGTATTTAGTACCTCGACTCTTCTTATATAGTCTCCTACTTTACCGATATAGTAGAGATTCTTTAATAAATTTTTATTTTACTTTATTTTACTTTAAACTCTATATTAATAAATCTCTATATTAAACTAGAGTAGGGATTATATCTCGATCTCTATTTTACTCTATATTAATCCGAAACGTAATCCTAGTCTTTATAGAATTTGTAGAAATCGACTAGTAATTACGTAATTTAGATTCCTACTTAGCGAGATTAATCTCGTTATATTTTTTATAATAGAGAGTAAATTAGCTATTGAGGAGTTAGTCTCGATATCGAGGTTTAATCCTAGTTATATATCTAGAATACTATTTATAGGAGGTTTGAATATAATTTATTCCTTCTATTTTATAAAAGTACTAGTTTATTATAACTTTATATAATTATAGAGAATAATATTAAAAGTCTTAATTTATATAATATATTAATTATTACTATTATATTATAATAGTATTAAAAGTTTTATTTATCTTAACCCTCTTCTATATAAATTTATATTATAATAACTAATAACTAATCTACTTCACTATCGCTAGATAATATATTACTGCTATTATTATTAATTTAATCTATATTTGGATTATTATTACTACTAGCCTTATTATTTATATTACTTCCAAGACGACGCTCTATCCTACGTAATCTATATATTTCCTTCCGAATTATAGGAATATATAATCGAATATTAACTAAGTTTTTATTACTATTTTCCCGCTCTTCTCTATATTTATTACCTCTATCTAGTTCAATAATACACTTGATATAATATAATATATACTCGATTTAGTTTTAAATTCTCTATTAAAATAACTTTTTAATTTAATACCGAGTTTAGACTTTTATTAAAATTAATCTAGTCCTAAAATATTCTTTTCTAATAATACGATACTTTATCTACTATTAATAAAACTCGATTTAATTAAGGTTTAGAGAATTATTATATTATATTATATATAGGACCTCTATATCGAGAAAGATTTATTTCTACTCTATAGTAATATACGATAGAGTTTTATTTTCCTAGATAAGAGTATTAAACCGGTCCTCTATATATTTTAAAATAAAAGAAATCAACTTCTTCTCTAAAATTACTTTACGATACTAGTATATATTAATTACCTCTTTTACTTTTAGATCTCTAGTTAATTTATTATAAACTTTATTTTATTATTAAATAGGCTTCTTTTTAAGTTTATTACGGAGATTTATTCTCCGTATTTTAATTATTAACTCCTATTCTAGCTTTTTAATTAACTCAAGATACTTGTTTTTATATTCGAGGTCTTTGATAGTAGTTTTCTTCTCTATTATTATTTTTATTTTCTAGATATATATCGGCCCCTTTTTATTATATATAAAATACTTTTAAAATATAAACTCCGAGAAGCCCTTCTACCGTATATATATAAATTCCAGGATATACTTTTTCTTTAATTAATACTAGACTCTAATCTTCCCTCTACGGGTTTTTAAAATAATAGAGGTTTTATTAATCTAAATTACTTTTTTCCAATTTTTAATAGTTTAATATTTATATCGTAAAGTAAATTCGAGCCGAGTTATTATTATCTTCGGTGTAAATCCTATTTATTTTAATATTTAATATAGTATATTTTTTAGGAGTAGAGGATCCATAGAATTATTAATTAAAAAAGACCGACTTTATAGTCGATTTGAGTTATTAGTTTTTTCTTTCCGTTCTTATCTTTCTTAACTAAATTATTAATTTAATATTAAATATCTATTAACTAGTAATAGAGTAGAAGTATATCGACTATTAAAACCTCTATTATTTTTATTTTAGTTACTATTTTTAATTTACCTCTACGAGTATTATTATTAATATATTCTAGCTTCAAAACTAATGAAATATTAAAATCGAAACCGCGCGATCGAGTTTTCCTTTATAGTCTTTTAATTAATAATATATTAGTTATTCTATATATTAATAAATTTTAAAAACTCCTATTAAAACCCTAATTATCGACCGCGCGGATAGAGTTAGTAGTGTCTTACTAGTAACTTTTATTAAAAAAAGTTATTAATAGAATATTATTAGTAGTCTTAATTTACGGATAAAGCTATTAGTATTCTATTAATAGATTTAGTAAATTAAGGGTCTAGGTAGGTAATTTTTAATAGATTTAATAAATCGGGGGTTTAGGTAGTATCCTATTAATAACTCTAAATTAATTTTAATAAAATTAATAACTTTAGTAATTTATATATATCGTTAATATACTAATAGTAACTAGCTCTATCTACGCTACGGAATAAGGAAGGGAATCGGTCTTTTTAACTCTATTCTCTTCCCTTCTTTAGGGAAGGGAATTTTTTTTGTACTAATATTTATCCTAATTTTTTGAATTCCCTTCCTCGATTTTCGAAAAAGTCAAAATTCCCTTCCCTGTTCCGCAGCGTAGCCCTATCATAGGGCTGAAATAAATGAAGTTCTATGATCGTCGCCATTAACGGCAGCGACCTCTAGCGACGACTACCAACGCCAGCGACCTACCGGGCCCGGAATAATGAGTTTTAGCGAAAGTTCTCGCGGGGGCGTTACCCGGGCATGTCCGGGCAGTATGCGCACATGAATACCATGCCATTTCGCATACCATGGCGCATGCCTTGGCGCATGCCATAATTGCGCATGCCATGGGGGGCTTTCGTCTGATGTTTTAGGGGCTGCTGCGGGGGGCGTACATCGCATGCTATTCAGGATACCTTTACGCATGCCATTCGTATGCCATTCGCATGCCATTCAATGGCATGCGCAAGCTGCGCACGCCATTGCGCATGCCATGGGGCATACTATGGCCCATACTATGGCCAATACTATGGCGCATGCCAATGCGCATGCTATAGGGCATGTAATGGGCCTATTCGTCTGATATTTGAGTTGCTGATTATTTATCGAGTTGCTGAACCTACTGACAGCAAGTACTATTTGCTGACAGGACCCTGCCCGGACCCCTGACTTGCTGATCCTGCTGAACCTCGGGTCGGCATTTGATATGGAGTTTCAGCGCAAACCCGTAGACGGCTTTCTGACAGGGCTGATAGCGCTTAGAGTATACTAACATTTACTTTTAAGATTTGCCGATGCAAGTAGTAGTAACGATATTTACTATTATTCCTACCTCTATAAGAGCGAGAGCTTGAAGGCGTTAAGTATTAATATAATTTACCCCTCGCGGAGCTCCGCCGGAGGGAGTTATAATTAAAATTTAAATAAAAAATATAAAAATCGGAGCGTATAAGAGTAAAATAATAATAAAAAATAATAATTAAATAATTTCGATTATTCTCTTAAGGCCCCTTAAGTAGAGTAAAACTCCTATATAAATTAAATTATTAATTAAATAATATAATATAGTATAAATTACTTATAACTTTTAGGGGGGGAAGTTTTAACGAAAATTAAATTTTTTAATATTATTTTTTATATACTCTTAGAATTGGAATAAAGTTGATAAGGGGTCAATATAATAGTATATAATATAAAAGATATTAATTATTCTATAGAGGATTTAGCCTTGATATATTAGAATCCTAGAATTATTTTAATCTCGATAAAATTAACAGTAGAACTTAACCCGCCGTTTTGATAAATATTTATAATAATACTTTTATTAAAGTCTACCCCGTAATAGATCGCCTAATTTAAAAAAAAGAAGTTAATACCCTCGTTAATATACTTATATAAGTAATAACGTAAATAGTATTTATATATAAAAGTAAATAAGTAAATAATATATATTTTAAATTATCGACCGATTACGGGTAGGCCCGTAGAGTCTTAAAGTTTAACGTAGAACCGTAAAACTTGGTATTGAAATCGCGATAACGAGGTAAAGCGATAGAGCGGTATAAAGATAACGTAGGTAATTAACGGTAGAAACTATAATATTAATAAAATAGAGGTATATACGTATAACGTTATAAAAGTATTAATATTAAAGAATTAGGGCCTTGAGTATATATTAGTAAAATAAAATCTTAATATAAATCTAGGTTAGATCTAGGTTAGATTTAAATAAAAGTTATTTAATAATACTTTTAGAATTAAAATTATTTTAGCGCGGAGCTAGTCCCGATTCGGCTAAATAATTATATAATTTTTATATTATCCGAAACTCTTTCCTATATAAATATACTACCTAGTTAAGAAGTAGCGATAACGAGGGGTATATACCTAAGTCTATATAAAGAAGTATATAAATAATACTATATTAAAATATTCGGGCTATATAGCTCTATATACGATTAAACGAATAATTTAAAATTATTAAAGAGTAGTTTTACTAGTTCTCGGTATAATACCTCTTTAATATTATCGTAGTACCCATACTCTAAATAAAGCTCGATAAGTAGATTTAATATAATAGTTATTTCCTAGTAAAAGTAGGTAAAGGGCGATAATGTAAAAAAGAAATATAATTATACTTCTAGAGTTATCGACTTTAGAAGAAGAATTTGGTTTAGTATTTAACCTACTATTTATATTCCTTAATAAATTCGCCCGCGAAAACGTTTTTAGTGTTTATTTAACGGTCCTATATAAATCCCTAGTCTTTCTAGGATAGGAGGTATTCGGTAGTATAACCCTTCCCCTTTTTAATAACGCGTTTATTAAGGATATACTCTAGTTCCTATTCTAACTCTAAATCGTCTCGCTCGGTTTCTATTACTTTAGGGTTAATAGGTCGTGGACGTTTAAAAAAGTCTTTATTTAATAGTAGGTACTACTCTAACTATATTATTAAAAATATATTATAAATCTTCTAATTTTCCGGGATATTAAGGCGGTATACGAGTCTATCGATATAATTAAAAACCTTAAATAACCTAGTTATTTATTAACTATATTTACGACTAGTAAATTTATTTACCGGAATATTATAATTTTTATATAAATATAGTAAGGCCTAGTCCCCTTAACGGAAGTAATAAAAATAATAAATACGATTATAATACTCTTTATCGTATATTTAAATATAAATAATTATATCCGAAGTTTAAATATATACTAGCTCTTTTAGTAAAATATTATTCTCCTAACTTCCTAAATCTAACGCGTTATTAATAGTGAAATCGAAAGTTATTTTATTTAGGGTATAGTTAATAAACTAGGAGAATATATTATTATATTATATAATTATAAAAAGTAGTACCTCTTCCTAGGCTTTAGGATTTTATAAAATAACGATCTAGAATCGTAATATAATTTTAATAATTTAATTTATACGCTCGCTTAATTTATCCGTTTATAGATAATAAGCGGTAGAAAATATTAAATTTATTTTAAACTTATTAAATAGAGTTTTCTATAAAGTATTTATAAACTTCCGGTCGCGGTCGGAAAGAATAACCTTCGGAATACTATAGTCCACTAAATATAAACGATATAAAAGTATATATACTTATTATTCTACTTTTTATATTAATTTTCCTAGAATCGCGGTTACCTTTCGGGAAAATTTATATATAACGGTTATAATATTATCGAATCCTTCCTACGAAAGGGGTAAGGCTAGGATAAAATCGATAGAAATTATATAGAAAGAAGAGGGCGGTATAAGAATAAACTATAGTACTTTATAAGGTTTATACCTAGGAGTATTAAATAACTAGTATTATAAATAATATCGTAAATACTCCCTTAACTTCTTATCTAGTTTATATATATACTAGTATTTAATTATTATCTTATAGTATTTATATCTTCCTATATATAAACTAGAATATACGACGTTAAATATAATTTTAATATATAAAGAAGGTATATATAAACACTCTAGTATATATACGCGATTGATAATTAAATTATCGATATATTATATTAAGTCGTTATCCCCCTTCGAAAAAGGAAGATCTACGGTGTCCTCGCTAGTTTCTATATTATAGTTAAATATATAATTTATTTTGGTTTAATAGTCGTTATTCTAGTACCCTTAAAGTAATTCTTATTTAAACTACGCGTTTATTTCTACTAGTATATAGACTTTATATATATATATCTAAAGTATATCTAGCTCGCTTTCTAAAAAGTTTTTAACTACGTCCTTCTACTATAATCGGGATAGAGCGTCTAGTACTATATATTTAACACTAGGTTTATAACGGATCTTTATATTTTAAAAACACTAAATATAATCTAAGGCCCGTACGATACGTAAATTAGTCTTTACCGTAGATATAGTAGTTATATTTATTTATTTAACTATACTAAACGTAGCTCTATAATTACTATAAACGACTATTTTAAAAATTAATTCGATTATATATTTAACTTTAATAAATATTTATATTATTCCTACTAGTTTTATTTTAATAGGTTAATAGTATATTTCTATATCCTTAAAGAGTCGGCTAAAGAAAAGAATAAACTAAATTTATTTCCGGTCGGGATAAGGGCCTTTTAGCTCTTTTATAATATAATAAATTATAACCTTATAACCGAATTTCTTACTAGTATTAAAGTCGATAAATAGTTCCTTTTTATCATCGAAGTAATATAAAAAGAAAGACTTAAAAAGGGTATTCTAAATAGTTTTAAATAAACGGATCTCCTATAGGGAAGGTAATTTAAAACTAGTCTTCTTAATATATTCCTGTCGCTAAGCGCCTATAGGGGGTACTTTATTTAATAACGCGGTTTTCTTATCTTATAAAGACCTAGCTAGAGTAGTATAATCTTTAATATAATCTTTTAACTAATTAGTTATTCTTAAATACGTTTTAAATATTATTAATATTTAAGGGAAAGTTAGTTATTTAATAATTATAAACTTTTCTTTAGAAATTAATAGCCCGAACGAGTTAACCTTCTAACTAAATAGTATAATTAATAGATAACCGATAAATACCTTCTTAGAGTTAATTAAAATATTAAATTTAACGAATAAAGAAAATACCGTATATAGGTACTAAATATAATCCTCGAGGGTCTAAGAGAATACTATAATATTATCGATATATACTCGGGCGAATACTTTATAGATATATAAAATCCGGTTTATTTATTATTATATATACGTAGGCGAGTTCTTAAATCTTATTACTATAATATTAAAAGTCTTTTAACCGCGGTATAATACGATAATAAATTTATATTTATCCTTAGGGTGTATACGCCATTAATAGAAAAAACTAACCGCGTTAATAACGGTAATCTAACGATAATCTTTAACGGCGTTAATTATATTATTCTATAAAGATAAATAATAGACGTTTATTATAATTATAATATTTAAACCTCGAATATTAATAATAGTACGGCCCTTCTTAGTATTATCTAATTTTATAATTTAAATAACGAAGACTAGGAAGTTAAATAAAGTAGTTTATATTATTTATTTAAACCGTCCCTAAATATATAGTTTATTAAAGATTTCGTTAATAATCTTCCGGCTCTTATTACTTATAGGATAAATATATACTATTTTAAGTACTTTATCTTCCTAGTCGGCGCGCAGTAATATATATATTTATTCGTTTTCTAGAATATTAATAAAGCCTCCTTCTATTTAAAATATAGGGAATTAATTAATAACCTTTATTAACTCCGGTTATTTACTATAAATAGTAATACCGTTTAAGAGGATATTATTCTTTACCGAAGTAATTACCTCTATTAATAGAATAGAAGGCCGGGAATTAATTAGGTTCTTTATATCTTTACCCCTTAAAAATTATTTAAAAAGTAATAAACTAGAGCTAGTAGTAACTATATTATTAAAAGTATTCTTAATAAAAGTTTCTTTATACTCTTAAAGAGGCCTTTATATAGCGAGCTCACGAACGTCGTTATCGTTTATAATAATATTATAATAGTTATTAAATTAAACCTCGATTATTTAGCCTAGCTTTAAATTCTTAGAGATTTTAATATATTTATCCGTCTTATTCTTTATAAATATTAATTTTATTCTATCGTTAACGATTCTAGTAAAGAGGTATAGGTTAGTATCTACCGGTTTAAAGAAATAATCTCGTACTAGTAGATTAAACTTATAAACTTCGATAATTACCGTAGTTTATAGGGGGATAACTTTTATTTTCGTAGTATATACCGGCCGGTTTATACTTATATCTCTTAAGTAAACGTCGATAGAGTACTCTATATCGTAGCTACCGATACGGGCGATTTACCGAGATATTAATATATTAATCCCTTTAGGGGCCATAACGTCTATATTAATAAATATATTTACTTTAAAATTATCTATAATATAGACTTCCTTAGGGGCGGTTTCGGTTATTATTTTATTACCGCTCTTATTTTTCTAGGGGAAATATAAAGAGGTAACGATATATTTAGAAATAATATAACGGTTAATATTAATACCGGTAACTTAGAGTAGGGTTACTATAATACGGATTCTAATTTTTAGAAAGAAATATATTATAAATTTACGGTCAGCGATAATTACCCTATAACTAGTATCTTTATAACTCTTTTTTACTTTAATTCTAGGGTCTAAACCGACCCGAATACTAGTGTACCGGTATTTCCTAAACGCTTATCTTATTCCTATATTTTTGGAAGAGTCGTAGTTTAATTTAATAATAGGCTTCTATTTTAGTAATTCGTTATTCATTTTAACCTAATAATAGGTTTCTATATTCTCGTTTATTACTAAAGATTATTTACTTTTCTAAATAATATTTATAATTAAACGTTTAAGGTAGGAGGTTTTAATAGGGTTCCTACCTAAATCTTAACTTTTAAAATACGTATATAGTACGTTTTTAAAAGAAAATAACTCTCTATAAATACGATACTCGATTTATTTAGGCGAATCGATAATAGTTATTTAATAGCCGGTTATTTCGTTTTATTTATTATAATAATCCTTTTACTACTAATCCTAACTCTATTTATTAACGTAATTAATATTAGGCGTGGATTATTCTTTTATTTATAACTTTATAATACCGTCTTCTTAAGAGCGGTTCTTTTATACCTCGGTTCTATAATAAATAGTTATATATCTAGGGGGTATTTACTATTACCCGAAATAATTAAAATTATAACTACCGGTTATAGGCCCGCGGTTTTCTTAGCGCGGTTAATAGTTAAAACGATTTTTATTTCTAAGAGAGAAAGGTACGTTTCTAGTACTATTATTAATAATTTATAACTAAATAAATAGCGGTTAAATTTAACGAGATTACTATTATATTTAAGGGATATTTAGTATATTCTAATAAACTAGATTAATAAATTAATAAGAAATAACCTAAGGTAACTAGTTATTAATAATTCTATTAATCTTATTATAAACCCTTTAGCTTAGGAGGCGGTAGAGGTTTAATTATTTTATTACTTCGTATTATTCCTAACTAGGCTTCTTCCTTAATATTAAATAAATTAAAGAATTTATCTAATAGGCCGCTAGGTTTAAGCGGATTAATAAAAGATTTAAAATTAAAGTTAATATAATCGTAGATTATAAATATTTATTAATATATACTAGGAATATCGGCGGCCTTAATTAGATTAAATATCTTATTTATATACTATTTAGGCGTCTTACTAGTACGTGCCTAAATAAATTTATATTTATTAAAACGAAGTTTATATATAGCTTCTAGCGTCTTTATTTTAAATTATTTAATAAAATAACTTATTTATTTAGGGCTAGCGAAGGTACGTATTAATACTTTAATATTAATATTTAATTTATTCGAGAATTATTTGAGGGCTACTCCCTTAAAATATAAAAATAGAAACTTTCGTACCTCCTCTTCGTCGTACTATTTAATTATATTATTAACGCGATCTTTAAAGTCGAAAACGTTCTTATATATAGTATACTTTTTTAAAGTAAATAAGTTATCTTTCTTATCGCTTTTAGGGTCGAAGAATTTAATCTCTTCGAGTTTTAATTTATTCTAGGCGTTTACCTTAATATTAATACCGTTTTAACTAGTTAAATTATTTACTCTTAATAAGTCTTAAGGTCCTACCGGGCCTTCCTTTATTTTAATTACTAATTTAATAATAAGGGCCTAAATTTCTAGCGATTCTATAAATTATATTATTTATTCGGAATCTATAGTAGGTTATTCGGGTTTAAGAGGAGTTATAGTTTCTTTATCTTTAAATTCGTCCTCTAAAGATTACTCCTTTTATAGGTATTAACGTAGCTTTTTAATATCCCTTCGGAAAGTACCGATAAACGGTATTATAAATATTTTATTTATAACTTAGGGTAGCTATATAGTAGGCTATTTAAACTTAATATACTCCGAAAGGTCGTTATTAGACTACTTCGCTTTCTAGCCCCTCTTTAATAAATATTAAAGAGGTATTTTAATAGGAGGATAAAAAAACCGTATAATTATCTAGGTAACTACTCGTTTAATATTAAAAATAACTTTTACCTATTTTAAGATATATTTATTTAATAATAGGAATTCTTATAAATAAAAAGTAAAATTAACTATAATAAAACTTAATTAAGTTTCTTCTAGAGTAATAACTAAAGTAATAATTAATAATAAATACTAAAAGTAGTAACACTAGGCGAATAATAAAAGTAGTATTAAAAGACTAATATTCTAGTATTCTTTTTTCTACAGCGGAAGCGTAAGAGATATAATTAGTAATATATTTACTAGGTTAGACGTTTACTTAATAAGTAGTTTATTAAAATAAATAGTTATATTAATAAAAGGGAAATAAATAAAGAGACGTTCTAAATACTTAATTTAATATTTATTATAAATACCCTAAATAAAAAGAGTATTAAATAGGTTATTTTAATAATTTAATAAAGAGTTTAAAAGTATTTATTTAAGGTAGTAGGGTATAATACGGAAGTATTAAATAAATATAATATAAATAAAACTCGCTGTCGATATAGAGTAAGTTATTTTAAATATAGTAGTTAATAAGGAGTATATTAGCCGTTTTAGGGGTTATTTTACTATTTATAATTAATATAATCGTTCTCACTAATATAAAAAAGGTATAATTCTACGTTAGTATAATTATTACTACTATTTAACAAGGGGTTAATATAATAGTATATAATATAAAAGATATTAATTATTCTATAGAGGATTTGGCCCTAATATACTAGAATCCTAGAGTTACTCTAGTCCCGATAGGGCTAGCGGTAGGGCTCAGCCCGCCGTTTTAATAAATATTTATAATAATACTCCTACTAAAGTCCACCCCGTGATAAAAGTTTATAATTAAATATTGAATACTACCCCCGCTACAAAGTTATATTAGTATTCAAAGAGAGAAAAATTAATCGATTTTCATTTTCCTATTATAAATTAATATTATTTAAAACCCGTTCTTATCGCCGACATCGGTAAGTCCGGAAAAATAGTTCTATAAAATCGCTACTTAATCGGTATAAAATGCGTATTTTGTAGCCTTAGTAAATCTTAGCGCCAAGATTTTTAAGTTAGAGTTAAGGTCTACGCGGGAGCGCTAAACTTAATCCTAAAAATAACTTTATAGCCCTATAGGGCAACGCTAGTAGAAATCTGATTAAAAATTCGGAATCTAGGCTAAAAATAAATTTAGTAAGATATTTATATTCCTATATAAGGGCCCTAGTCTAGATACTCTTAAAAGTTAAAGTTAAAAAAAAAGTTACTAAATTAGTATAATATCTCTACTTAATCTGTGTATAATGTACTTAGAATACGGGACATAAGTAGATACGTATTTCTAGTATTTTGTATAATTTCGGTATAAAATATATAAAAATCGGGGTTTCCCAAGTTACCGATAAAGAACTAGAGATTAATAGAGAGTTATTAAAAAAGTAAAAGAAGTATTAAAATTAAAAGTAAGAGTTATTTAACTAATAATTTCCTCCGTTACCGGTGTAAATCGAGGGAGATACGAGTTCCTCCGCCGAAATTTCTATCGTCTAATCTATAGTCTACCCCTAATTAGAGAGAATATAATTTACTAGTAATATCTCTATTCGCTAATAAATAGAGTGACTTTTAACTCTATCGCTAGTAACTAACTAATATATAAATTACTATATTAAAATAATTATATCTTTCGAAGTATTTACGATAGGGGTATTCTTTACTTATTAATTACTAACAAACGTCTCGTTATAAAAACTAACTTTTTTATAGTAATAATTAAATATTATCTCGTACGTATTTTCTATCGTTATAATAAATTATTATTAAATAACTAGAGCCTTAAATTAACTTTTAATCCTAAATATATATATTAGATTTAATTTGTTATAAATATAGAATTAGGCGAATCTAAGGTTTATATAATATCGTAGTAAATTATTATATTCTTAGTAATATCGAATACGGCTAGTTATTAATATTCTATATAATAGAAGAAAAAAAAATTGAAAACGGTATAACCGTCTCTAGCTTCGCTAGAAGAAAGGGGATTATTATAAAACCTCGTCGATACCCTCTAAATTATCGAATTAAGTATTTAGCTATATATAATACTAGTTAAAAATATTATTCGGATATTAATCTTTAGTTACTTATCGAAAAGAGTAAATAAAGAGAGTATCTAGATCTAGCCCCGAATAAATATCTCCTACCTAAAGTCCGCTTTCATTTCTAGGAGGAATCGGTAAAATTACTTCCGAGGCGATTAAACCTAATAGTAGAGACGAGAGTAAATATTACGGATAATTATTCGCCGTATTTATATACGAAAGTTAGTTAAGGAAATCTACTTTTATTAAATCGTTTATAGTAGCGAGCGCTTCCCTAAATACCGGCTCTCGTTTTTCGATAAATTTTAAAAAATTTATAAAGTTTAAATACTTTATATCTCTTAGCCTAGAGTATAATAAATTAGTTAATTAATAAGAAATATTAAATTAACTATTATCGAAGCTAGAGTTTATAATATTTTATTTATTTATAGTTAGTTATATTTTTCGGGATAAGGAGTAAAATTCCCGTTTTAAATTAATTAATAAATTCGAACCACGGTCTACCCCCTTTCTACTAGTTATTTATATATATAGAATTCTTTTTCCGATCCCGTTCGCGGGTCGATTAACTAAAGACTAGCTCGATAAAGTAGTATTTAATTTCTATATATTGAGTCCGATAATTTACTTAAGGTTAATAAATTTTATAGGATAATAATTAGTTAAATTCCTATAAAAATATATAGAGTTCGGTATATATAGTACGGTAGGTATAATAGAAATCTATAAATACTATATATTTACGAACGCGCGATAATTACTCGTTAATTATATTACCTTTAATTTTACGAGTTAAATTCGGAGTTATTTTAATAATCTAGGCCGGTATAATATCGATCTTTATAAATATTCTACTCTAGACGTTTTTAGTAGAGTTATATAACCGATATAATCTTTCTTTTAAATCCTAGAAAGTATTTTATATATCCGTAATTATATTAATTCGGTTAATTTAATTAATTAACGCGACGAGTAGTTTAGAGTTAGTACGGTTTATAATAAGCGACGAGTAGTCCGATATTAATACTTTTCTCTTCTTTCCTCTCTTTATCTTCGTATTTATATTCTAAATTTTTAATTAATAACCTTGTCCTAGTTTCGCGCTTAAAACGGAGTTAAATCGTAGCCTCTTTAATATCTATATCGAATCTTCTTCCGATATTTCCGATATTAATTCTACTATTAATAACGGCGGAAGGGTAGAATAATAATTAATTATTAATACCGGACCGAAAGCTATATTCGAGATAATATTATAAATATTAATAAACCGACCGGCCTCTTTAATATACTCGGAGTCGGTATTATTATAAATATCGGTATATAGAGTAATTAACTCGTCGGAACCGAGCCTATATATATTTATTCGAGCCGAGACCGAGGTATTTCGAGAATTACCGATAGGCGGAGAGGTTACGAGGTCTAGAGATATCGTTTTTTTATAAAATATAGAAGAACGACGTTTATTACTTAACCTCGCTAGAGCGCTAGAGACTCTAGAACTATCCGCGATATTACTAGGATACGAGTACGGCGTTAAAGAGACGGGAGATCGCGATATAAAGGGAGGGGATAATAATAAAGAGAGTAATTAAAGAGATAATAATAGCGATAAAGAGGCTCTATTTACTAGGGTCGTAATAGAGGTATTTATAGAACTAGCGGTATTTTACTAAGCGGATTTAAATAATAATAAATTATAGTCGTATATAGCGGCGTCGTTAATTTAATTTTATATATTTTAATTAACGGCGGTAATAAAAGGTAGTTAAATTATTTATTAATTTATTATTTTTAAAATTCCAAGAAGTCCTAGATCTTTAATATAATTAGAAAAAACGGAGGATTATACTAACTTTATATTCGTATATAATAAATATTATATATTATTAGAATTTTAAATTACCTCGAAATTTCCTTTTTAAAAATAAATAACTAGGTTATAAAGAGTTATCTAATAACTATTTTAAACTACTTTAATTAAATATAAATTATATTAAATACGGCGTGAATAATATTTAATTAATCCTACTTTATAGGAATCTCGTAGAGATAACTAATCGATAAAGTTTATAAAAAAAATCTTAAAACTAAATATATTTAGGATATAGAGGGAAGATCTAGAATTTATAATCGCGAGGTCGTAGTAATTAAAATATATTTAAGAACTTTTAATTAACTTCGATAATCTTTAACGCCGTCTCTTATAATATTAATTATCGATAATAAATAAAGGAAACTAGAGGCTTCGATTTTTATATAATATTTAAAATAATACTTTTTATCCTAAATATAGAAGTTATTATAATATAAAATATTATAGATTTTACGTTAAATTTAATTGGGCTAGATATTTAAACTTCGAGATAAAAAGAGTATCTATTTTATATATCGTAGTTTATAGTTATTAAATTATTCAATTTTTAAAGTTAAATAAATTCCTATATTCTTTCCTACCTCTTCTACCTTTATTATTTATATTTCTATACTTTATTTAACTATTTCTATTTCTACTATTACTACTATAATATTAATAATATATAACTTTCCTATTTTTTACTACTATCTTTACTTATATTTAAATAATATAATTAATTACTAGGTTAATATATTACTAGGAGATTTAATAAATACTACGCCGTCGTTAATTCTATTATAAAACGAGTAAATATTCATTTTAGCTCTATTTCTAAAGACTCTTTTTTAACTAAATAAGATATAATATTACTCGATTTCTCCTTTTCTTTTAATAAATTCTATTTCTCTATAACGATAGAGTCAAAGTCTTTAGAAAATAAATTAATAAATAATAAATACAATATCTCCTAAAGTTATATTAATCTAGGCTCGATATATCGCGATATTACTCACGATTTCTAATTTTATAAAAGATTATTATTCGTGATTTATCGATTAATAAATATAATACCTTCTATTCCTACGGATAATAAATACTACGTCTACGTAATATAATTATACTAGTTAATTTATTTTCTTTATTAAGTTTGGCTTCCTTCTAGAGAACTATTATATCTTGACTTTCTTTATATATTATATTCTCTATTTTCTCTATTAACTCGACGATATTATTTTAGTTAGAGAACGGGCTTGTCTTTATCTCAACTTTATCTAATAATTATAATATTAATAGAGTTATTATTTTGTAATTTATAGTATACCCGTTTATAACTATAAATTTAATACCTCTCCGGGGGATATATTTAACCCTAAGAAATAACTTATTATAATTATTTATTATATGAAACTAGTAATAAAATACTTTATTTAGGAAGTACTCGCCTAGGATATACTCGCTCGGGGAGTATTTAGGTTTTTAAAAAATAAAAATTATAAAAGAGTACTCGCTAGATATTTCTAAAAAGTTAGGGTTATAAAGAGTACTCGCTAGAGGAGAGAAGTCCTAGGTACGAGTTTATCCTAGAATAATATCTACGAATTATAGTCTCTAGACCGCGGATATCTTAAAATAGTAGTTTAAGAATATAATTAATTTTAAGACTATTATTAGAAGACGTAATTAGTCGTTAAATTATATTTATCTAGAGATAAACGTTTATAGATATTTATAGTCTAGAGATAAAAATTAGAGGACGAATATTATCTAATAATTTTATATATCCAAAAATACTAGTCTCTAGATATTTTCTATTTTAAAATACTAGTCTCTAAATATATAGTACTTCTAGACTCTTTATTCCAGCGTCTATATATACCCTTATATATTATAACTCTTAATATATATAATCTTTTTTTAATATATACTACTTATTCTAGTATATAAAAGTTCTAGTATATATAGTATTCTTTAATATATACTACCGCTATTATAACTAGCTCTTGGAATAAATATAGTTTTAATATAAATATAGATCTTATTTATTCTTCGTTGAAGACGAATGATTTTTACTAGTAAAAGTCGGTATTAAAGAACTAGTAAACTAGTTTTATATTCGATATCGTAGTAGTTACCCTTAATGAGTAAAGATAATATCGCCTCGATACGATAGTTTATTAAAACTTAGTTATTAGTATATTAGAGAGCTAGTACCTAGGTATAGTAAATAAATAAATATATCCTCTATATATACGAGTTTCCTTTACCGTAAATAATACTTTATAAATCTCTTCTATTACGACGATATTAGTATTATTCTCCGACTCGTAGTTTAAGTTCTTTTTACTAGATATTTAAAACGGCGGTAAAGTAACTCTTTTATAATAATTAAAAAAACTACTTTAGTAATTCTCTATAATATTTCGGTAACGGCTTAAGAAAGTATACGGACTTTTATAGTAATACTTTCGGATAATTTACTAGTTTTCGAATTAACGGAAATATTTAATATACCTAGTTTCCGTTTCGTTAAAGTTAATTATAAATAATTCTTCGGTACTTTAGTAAACGGTATTTCTATATATTTATTATAATCGTTAATTAAATCTAGCGTATCGTTAAGGTCTTTAGTATTATATTATATATTATATATAAGGCCGTAGCCTTTCTAGCGTATTAAGTACTTAATATATATTCTACGACCTCGTTAAAATTAACGACGTTATAAGAGTCTTTTTACCTCGAAAATACTAATATCCCCTTCTATAAAGATAGCGGGAGGATAATTAAATTACGGGCGCTTATAAGAATTATTCTCTAATAATAAATAAAGTTCTAAATATATTATTAATATCACGGGGTAGATAGTTTAATATAGCGGAAATTCTAATTTATATATTAACCTACCGACTTTCTCTAAGATTTTAAATAGACCGATATATTAAATTTTAAACTTCTTCGTTATAACGGAGGGAATATAGTAACTCTTATATAAATATAATAGTATATATTATCCTAGTCTTAGGTCTAATAGTTTATATAATTAATTATAATAGTATTTAAAATATATATTTATAAAGGTAATCGTATCGTTAATAATTAACCACGTAACGATAAAGTCGAAATCGATTATACTATTATATTATAGTATACCTAGCGCGGTAGCTAGAGTAAAATTATAAACTATTTTATTCGGGGTTTTCCTAGTCGTCGCGGAAACTAAATTATTAATATAGGTTTATAACTATAGTAGTACCTTCGGCTAGTACGTAATATCGTTTAATATCGCGATAAAGTATCGTAGTATTATCTTAATAGTCTAATTAATTCTCTTACTCTAACTATTTATTTATAGATAATACGTAATAGAATAGAGAAATTAAACGCCGAGTAATTTAAATAGTTTAGTTTATAACTTTAATAAAAACTTTTTATTATAGTTAGAAAAAAATTACCTTAAGAAACCCCTAGTTAGAAAGTATTAAATAGTTAAATAGTAATTTTACTTAGTTTTTAATATTGAAAATATTTCTTCCCGGTACTAGAACTATTCTCTTATTAAATTTATATATAATAAATATAAGAATATCGAAGTCTTCTAATAATAATAAAAGTATTAATATGAAATTAATAATAATTATATAAAATAGTACCGGAGGCGATAGAATAGACTATATTAATTTATAGAGTTTATAACGAGTAGTTTAATAAATCTAATATTCGGGGTAGTATTTTAAATATTTATAAATATATTTAAATAAACGACGAATATACTATACCGAAGTTTTTTCTAAATAACAAGTATAGCCTAGGTAATCTTCGTTATAAACGATATTTAAAATATCCTTAATATAGTCTTCCGGAACGTATAGTCGTCGAGGTTGAAAAGTATAATTATTTATAATAGTATCGATAGGGTTAATACGAAAGATAAGGCCCTCGCTCTATATAAAAGGGAGCTTTATAGTATCCTCGGTATTATCGATTTATTTATTAATTCGGAGTACTTTAAGTATATATTTCTATATTAAATTAATTTTATATTTAGTAATAAAACGTTATTTAAATATTATTAATATTTTAACTAGCGAAGTAGTGAAGTTAAATACTCCCGTATTAATTTATTTAATTTCGTCGAAGCTATAAACTTATAGTATATTAAATTCTCTTTTAATATTTATTTTAATAGATACTATTATAGTCTCTAGCCTAGATAAAGTATTTAGTATTATATACTACTTACCTAGTTTATATTTAATAATAAATTTAAAACGTTAGAGGTAGTCTAAAGTACGAACTAAATAAAGATTTATTTTATCGGTATTTATAATTATTAATAAGATTTATTTAATAATATTTAAGGTAGCGCTATAATTTAGAAAGATTATTATAAGAAGTTTAAATAATTCGATTAAATAACGGACTTTACGAACGACCTAAATTATACCGGCGAGTTCGAGTTCGGTAGGTTAATAACGTAATTTAATATTATTAATTAAATAATTAAGAAATAAAATTGGTTTAATAATTTAATATATAGAGTACTAGTTCTTAATAAAACTAGTTAGTTTATAGGAACCGAATTCTTTAATATAATAAATTATTCCGTTTATTCCGCTTTTACTAGAATCTAAATTGATAAATATTACCCTATCGGGGTTATAGTAAACTAGGAACGATAATTTATTAAATACGATTTATATACTTTTATAAGACTATATTTCTACTTTAGTAAGTTTTAATAATTATAATTTATTTACGAAGGACTTCCTAGTAGAGTTAGTTTTCAATACTTCTTTAAATAACTCTATTTTCCTATTTTATAAAGATTTATTTATAAATATATATTTAATATAGTATTAACGTAGTTCGCCGGTAAGTCCGAGATAAATTTCTAACTTTCGTAAAATATTAAGGAATAATAATTTATTAATAATATATATTTTCTCTTTAAATATAATTAGTTTTATAGAATCTACGTATTATCTTAGTAGTTATACCGACGGGTATCTAATAAAGACTTTAAATAATTTAATAGAAATCTCTATATCGATAAATATTTTAAAAACTAGTTATAAATAGTATAGATACTCCTCTAGTATTATTAAAAAGATAATAATATCGTCGATATATACCCTAGCGAATACTTTATATAGGCGAAGAATACGGTTAATTTATCTCTATATATAAACTACCGAGTCTTTATACCCTATTACGGCGACGTTAAAAGTTTTTTATTTATAGTAAATAACTATTATTAATTTATAACGGTCGTTAGGGTATACTCTCTAGTAGTAGAAAAATAATAAAGTATCTAATACCGTAATTAACCGATAATTTCGAATAAAAGATACTATATCCGACTAAAGTAGTATTAAATAAAGGTTATTTCTTACTATTTTATTAAGACCGCGGATATTAATTATAGGACGTCTTTACGTCTTTCCGTTAAATAATATTTTCTAAACTACGAAGTACGGATAACTAAATAAGGTACTTTCGTTACTAATTTTATTAATTTATAATAACCTTCTTTATTTATATAATTTATCGAATACTTTATTAATAATCTTTCTATTCTTTAGTCCTAAAGAGTAGACTCTAATTTTACTAGGTATATAATTTTCCTAATTATTTCTAAATAATATATATATTTAGAATTATTTAGGTAGTTTAATAAATAACTTATAATCTTCCCAAAATTATAAATAGTCCTCGATAATCTTTTAAAATATTTTTATAACTTTTAAAATTATTTCTTTATAAACCGTAATATCGTTAAATAATTTAATTTTATACTTTATTAGTCCGATAATAACTACCCTAGGACTTATAATAATAAATACTTTTAATATACGGGCCTAAATTATAGTAGTAAACTCGCGGTTAAATTAAATATCTTAATATTCTATTTCTATTAGTAAGAGTACTAGTTTAGCTATTTCGATAATTATATAATAATTATTATAATAAATATCTAAAACGGTTCCTAGGTATAGGTTCTTCCGAATAATTATAAAATAGTTTATATTATTCCGTATAATTAACGTAGTAAAAGGGGCGTCGACTAGTTAAATATATAAAAATACTAGCGATATAATTAGTTTAAAAAGAAAATCTCGGTCTTCTAATAAATTAATATTATTAATCGGAATTATAATTTAATAGTAAAACGGAACGACGGTATCGGTTTAAATATTAATAGGGTTTTATATAACTCCCCTACTCCTAGGCTTAAGGTTAATATTAATTATAATATTATATAAATTAATATATACCTCGTCTTTGAATATAATAATATCGATATTTTTAAAACTAATAATATCGGTACTAATTAATATCTTTACTTTCAAATTATTTATAAGATATACTTCGCGGATAAATTTTACTACGATATCCTTATTATTTCGTTTTTTAGATATAAATATAAATAGTAAAATATATTTATTAATAAAATAACGATTACTATTTATTCCGCGAATAATAATAATAGTAGTTATAAAGTAAATCTTAATTAAGGGCGCTAGTTCTTTAAGGAATACCTTATTTATAAATATAATAAAGTACCTAGTATTTAGGTAGACTATAATAGCCTTTATTTTTATATTTAATTTAATCGCGAGAGTAAAGAAATAATAATTACGGAAATTAAATTTAGTACCTAAATTATTCGTTATAGCCTTAGAAGTAATTACTTTTAATAAAGCGGCGAATATTATAAATTCGGTTTCCACGTAGATATTTAATATAATAAACTTCCTAGAGACTATTTCTATAAACGTCGTTTTAGTTTAAGCGATAGTATTTATAGAAAGTCTAAATACTTTTGTAAATTTAATTAACTAGTAGACTTTAGCTCGTAAATATTTATATAATTAATTATTAAAACCGAACTCGCTAATATAATACTAGTATATATACACTATTATTATAAATATAGTATTTAGTATTTCTTCGTTATAATTTTAATAAGTTGGATTATAGTAATTAAAATTAAGATTTTATATATAATATCCGTCAAAATCTAGTAATTATACTATATTATCTTTAACGGTAGAGAAATTATTCGATATCGTCGCTTCTTACTCTTCTTCTTCCTCGGTAGTAATATAAACTATAAGTTTACGCCACGAGATTTTTTTATTAAATAACCTTTTCTAGAATAATATAACTTTATTCTAGTATAATATAGGCGTAGGCTTCGAATAAAACGCGTTTCCGTTTTCGAGAAATAACGGCTAGCGAGGCGGTAGAAAGATTCTTTATTCGTATTACTAATTTAATTACTATAATTTATTATTATTATAATTTTATCGAGGGTAGAGAAGAACGCCGGTAGGAAATTATTTATAATATAATACTAATTTCTTTTCTACTATATATTAATACTAACTTTATTTCGGTAAAGACGAATACTATTATTATAACTATTTCTATATATAGGAACTAAAAGTCCTTATAAATATCGGTAAATCTTAAAAGTAAATATTAATATACTCTAAATATTATTAGCTTTATTAGAAAACCGTCTACGGGTTTATATTAAAACTCTATATTAAATACTAACCCGAGGTTTAGTAGGATTAATAAGTTAGGGGTCTAAATAGAGTTTTATTAATAAATAATATTTACTTTAACGTGGTAGCGGGGATCCGTGAAGATTAATAAATATACCGTAGTAAGTTAATTACCGGAAATAGCGCTTTGCGTAGGCTTTAAAGGAGTATCGCGCTCTATTATATATTTAACTAGAACTATTATTAATTAGAATAAAATATCTTAGTCCTATCGATAAGAATCCTATATTTAAGGTATATTAAAATAGTATTATTCCAGTTATAATCTTATAAGGAAGAGTCTATTTAATAGTATACTTTATATAAAAGAAAATTATATATTTAAAATATCTACGGTACTCTAAAGTAATATTATCCCCGATATAACTTTATAAGGAATAATTCGCTCGGTAGTATATATTATATAATAGAATAATAACTCTAGAGTATATTAATATAATATTATTATAACTATAACTTTATAAGGAATAGTCTATTTTATAGTATATAATATATAGTATAATAGTAACTAGAAGTATACGCGATACTATATTAAATATAGTAGTATTTTATAATTTATATAATCTCTTTTATAATTCTCCCTCTATATTACTTTAGTATAAAAGTAATATATTTATTTCTCTAAAATCTAATTAACTCGTTTATTTTTAGTATAAAACTTATATTTAGGGGCTAAAAATAATAAGAGTATCTAGGGTCTTTTAATAAATTTTAGAGATATTAATAATAGTTATTAATAGAGCCGGATAGGCCGTTAATAGAGTATTAATAAAGTAGAAATAAATTATATTAGATTCTCGTTTAGGATTATAATTAAGCGGTATTAAAGAGTATAATTAAGGTATATATTAATTTTAAACTAGTTAAACTATATAAAAGTAACTATAAAGTAACGAATAAAGTTATTACTCGAAAATCTACCTACTTTATTACGTTTATATATTAGTTTATTAGATTTATATTAAGTAGCCTATACCCTAGCCTTTTATAAATCTTATAAAGGAGCCGCTTTATCTATTTATATATATACCGTTAAGTAATAGGTCGTAGTTTTAAATAAGTATTAAAAGATAGAAGTTAAGCCTGGTATAACCTAGGAGGAAAGAATTTAAAATATTAAATAAAACCCTACCTATTTAATAAATAGAGACCGAGCGGATAGAAGAGGGGAGGACTTATTTATAGTAAATTAAACTCTTTATTATTTAAGAGGAAGAGATTATATAAATCGATATAATTTATATTAAATAAGTTCTTAAGAATCGTTCTTTATTTAAGAAGTTATATTATATCCTTTAAATACTTTAACCTTAACGAGGTACGTAGTATTATATAGGATACTTATATTAGATTTCCGGGGTAAATCGATCCTAAGGTTATTATTAAGAGAATTATTAAATTTAATATAAAGTATTAGAGTAAGCCTATTAACTATTTCTTAATATTAATTAAAGACTTATACGAGAACCTGGTCTTTTAATAGATATAGAAAGTTTTTAAATATTATTAATAAACCCTATATTACGATATAAATTTGGATATTATTAATAAACTTTATATTACGATATAAACTTGGGTATCGTTAGTAAACCCTATACTACGATATAAGTTTGGGTATTATTAATAAACCCTATACTACGATATAAACTTGGGTATTATTAATAAACCCTATATTATAATTATCGGGTATTCTTCGAAGAAGTATACTCGGTATAATATAGGATAATTGAGTAAATTTTACACTAGGAGTAAATTTAACCTAGTACATTTAACGATAAAGTATTAAACTTGGTTTACGAGAAGGTACGCGTATTAATCTAGATATATTATCGTAAAGTCCGTACGCGTATATACGTAGAAAAATAAAAGAGTAAGATTAAAAAGTTTACGACTAGATAGGCTCGTATCGAAAAGATTTTAAAAATTATAAAGAGGAGGATAAACTCGTATCGAAAAGATCTTAAAGATTATAAAGGGGAGGATAGACTCGTATCGAAAAGATTTTAAAAATTATAAATAAGAGTATAAAAGGATAAAAGTAGAAAGTTTACTATTAAATAGCTAGATAAGGGGGAGGACGAGAAAATAAAAATAGAAAATTCATTACTAAATAGACTCGTATCGAAAAGATTTTAAAGATTATAGATAAAAGAATAAAAAGATTAAATAATCGCGCTATAAATTACCTTATATAAATTTAGTAATATACGAATTTTTATTTAAAAGATAGGATAAAAACTACTTTCCTTATAGTCCTTTAAACGTAGGTTATGGATATAGAAATAATATATCTATTAAACGGGATAAATACTATTATATATAAAATAATCCCGGGATAAAAAGTTTACGAGTAAAGTAATAATATAAATTAAATAACGGTATAAATACGAATTATAATTTACGATTATTACGTAATAATTAGCTACACCGTACTAGAAATTTAATTAAAGCGCGAATTACTAGTAAGAATAACTACGTAACTAATAATAACTATGTTAACTCGGCTAGGTTACGACGGAATATACTACGCGTAAACGTAACGGTATAGTACGATTTACGACTTATAATTACTATATAATAATTAACTAAACCGTGCTAGAAACTTAATTAGAGTATAAATTACTAGTAAGAATAATTATATAACTAATAATAACTATATTACTAGATAATAGGAAAAGGTAAATATATTAAAACCCGAGGTATATATTAATTATATATTCCTATTCTTTCTAATTATACCGAGGAGGTATAATATATTTTTAATCTTTCTAATTATATCGTAGGAGGTATAATATATTCCTACTTTTTTTAATTATATCGAGGAGGTATAGTATATTCCTACTCTTTCTAATTATACCGAGGAGGTAAAGGGTTTAAGGGAGGAAATAAGGCGTTAAGAGAGGTATAGGCGTTAAGGGAGATATAGCCGTTAAAGAAAGTATAGGCGTTAAAGAAAGTATAAATATTAAGGTTTTAAAAAAGGAAATAAAATTTAAAGGAGAGAACAAAATTTAAGGGAACTATAAATATTAAGATTTTAAAAGAGAAAGCGAGGTTTAAAGAAATTATAAATATTAAGGTTTTAAAGAAGGAAATAAGGTTTAGAAAATAAATCTAATAGAGTAGTACTAGAGTTATAATAATATATATAGTTATAGTACCCTAGTTATTAAGCCTTCTATATTAAAATCGAGAATATAATTAATAGAGGCCTTTAGTTAAGGGGATAGAGAGGGGATTTATTAATATAATCGACAAAGTAGTAATAACACTAAGTTTATTATATTTATAAGATTTTTTATTTCTACTATTTCCTAGTTACATTACTAGATATTAGAGTGAATATATAGTTCATCGGGCGAATATATACTATCGCTATATTATTAAACCTTCGGATCTTTAATATTATAATAAAAACTATATAAATAGTAAAAAAAAACCCGTCTTCTAAATACTCCTAGTAAAGTCCGATATAAATAATCGCGGTAGGTATTTTCTAATTTTTCTAATTTTGAATCTACTAAGTTATTTTAGCGGGTGAAATAATATTAAAAAATATATCTATTAATAAAGTATAAGGGGTAGTACTACCGGCGATTATAAAATTAATAATTCTCCGCCCGAGAAGTAAAATTAGAGGCGCTGTATTAATTCTATTACTAGTATTTCCGTTTATTAAAAGAGATTTATTTCGAAGTTAGGTTATTTAAAAGAGTATATAATAATATTATATTTTAAGGCTATACTTCTCTAAGCTAGATACAATTAATAGGTATAAAGTAATTCTATTATTTATTATATTATTAATTTCTAAGACTCGAGATATTAATTAGTTATCCTAGATATATCTCGTAGAGATAGAAATACCTATATAGCGGGAGTATTAAGCGAGATATTATAAATCCTTAATAGAATATTCTATATTTATTATAATAGTAGTTTTATAGGTTATAATTAACGAGTTATTAAATAAACGATAGCCTAGGCTCCTAGGTTATTAGAGAGATATTATTTTTTATTTCTTAATTTCTTCTTCTCTACTATAGTTTATTTAGTTTTTTTAATACCGTTTAAAACTCCTCTACCCCTTCGTTAAGGACTAGAAATAAACGAAACTTTATTAAGTTTAAATAAATAAAGGAAAATTAGGGTAATATAACTCTTTATAGTATAAGAAAATCGATATCCTTATATTTAATCTCGTATAGAATACGTTATTAGGAAGTTAGCGGTGAAGGAGTATAAAGTTTATCTCTATTATAGTATAATATTAGGATATGGATTAAGAGTATACTATCTTTAGTATCTCTATAGTCTATAATTTAATAAATAGCTATTAATAAAGCTCGGTAGAGATCGGGCTTTTTTAGATTATATAGATCGAAAGTCGATAATACGATAAAAGTAAAATTATAATTAATCTTTCGAGTTAATACTATTTACGATAATTTTTAATAAGTATATTTTAAGGAATTTAGAGACTTAATAATATTAACGAGAGTAATTATTTCTAGTTAATAGCGAATAGATTTTATTTATTTATATTAATTAAATATTACCGTCGATTCTCGCGAGGTTATAATAATAATAATAGTTAATATAACGAAAAGTAGAAATCTTAAACTCTCTATCTCGTAGGTATTTAAAGAGTAGTAGATATTTTAATTAAAGGAGTTTAATTCCTTATAACTCTATCTTATAGTAACTAGTAATTATTTAATATCTTTTACTTTTAATAAGGAAGCCTACGATAAATAAATTAGAAAATATTATATATATTAACCTAAAGAGTAATTAATAATAAATAGTAACGTTATTAAAAAAAGCGGAGTAGACGAAGCTATCTTTATTCTCGAGTAAATTATAGTAGATTTTTACTAGATAGAGTATCTTATTTATATAGTAATATATATAGATATATTCGGCTAGATAGGGTATTATTAAAAGTAGAGTATTAATTTTATATATAAGAGCTAACCTAAAGCCTAGCCAAATATATTTTAAATAATAAACTATCGTAATATCCTCCGCTAAAGAATATATCGAGTACTGGATCTTTAAGGAAGATATCGTCTAAATATATATAATAATAATAAATAAGAAAATATAGAGTAAATATATAAACTAGATATTTTATAGCGCGAGTAAAATTAAATATTATACTTTACCTAGTAAATATCTTAGTAACGGTAAGGAGTTATCTTTATTTTTATCTTTATCCTTATCGTCGGTAGATAATATTAATTCCTCGTCGCTAGTATCGGCTGGCGTTCTATTATAGTAGATATAATTCTCGTCTTTATTAAAGTTAAGTATTAGTTTAGTTCGGCGCGAAGGTCTTCGAATATAAAACTCGATTAAAACTAGATTCTTAATTTATACCTTCTCGTATTTCTAAGAAATCGTTATACGATTAAACTATTATAGAATATTATCGCGATTATACGAGGAGATCTTAAGGGTAGTATTATCGTTATATTAATTTATTTAAAATTTAACTTTAGCGGCGAGGATTAACTAAATACCTAGTAAAAGTAATTAGTATTAATATAATAAAGTAATAATACGTTAAGCTACCTATATTTAAAGAAATACTATTATTACTTTTTAATTCGTTTAGTCTTAATAATATTTATAGTTTTATTCGCGAACTTTATTATTTATTAGAATAAGGATAGTGAGTAGAGCTTTATAAATAATTTAACGAGTCGCGGTATATTCGTCTCGATTTTTAGCTAGCCGGTAATATCTTTTTTAAAAAACTCTTCGATTTTAAATTAAATAGAATATAAATAAAAATATTCGATAGAAGTAAAAGTAGTTATACCTTTATATTAACGATAACTTTTATTTTTTAATTCGTCCTATAATATCCTATCCGCCGCCGTACTTCTTTAAATATTAACGACGATTTATTTTCGTAGGGAAAGATTTTCCTAATTAAAGACCTATACTCCTCGAAATTAAACTATCGGAGGTAATATATATATAAAGTATAAAGTAAATCCTTAAATTTCGATATAATATCGGGGTTTATTTATTCCTCGTTAAATTTTATTAAAGATAGAGACGGTAGTAGTATTAACTCGTTATTATTATTATATATCTTTAGTTTTTTCTATCTCGCTAGCTCTTCTCTTAATCTTCGGCTATCTTAATTAACGATAATTTAAAAATCTTTATCTAGTTACTATAGTTTATTTAATAGAGTTCCGTCGCTTTAAATTAATTAGTATTAAACCCGGAAATAGAATAGACGAGTTTATTATTCGGTAGTTATTTAATTTAGGTTTCTTTCTCTTCTCTTTTTTAATTTTCTTTTTTAATTTCGAGGCTTTAGTTTTCTTAGCTTTCTATTATAATTATAATAATAATATTTTATATTTACTATTTTAAATAGGAGTAATTAGGGGCTAGGTATCCTAGTACCTAAATTATAATAAAAATTAATTTATTATACCTTAGACTATATTTTCTAGTTTATTTTAAATATATATATAAAGTTAAAAATAAGAAGAGAGAGTAGAACGGGTAGTAGTAGGTCTAGAATAAATAATAATAGTTTAAAGAAGCGGGGAGTTTTATTTATAGGAATTATCTAACGTACCGAAATTCTCCCGTATTAATATAAAATACCTTAAGTATATAAAAGCGAGTAGAGATAAATATTTTTTAAATATCTCGAAATTATAACGTAAGATATATAGTAGTTAAAATCGCTAGCACTTTAACCCTTAATATTATTTAATATTTACTAGTAAATAGGTATAAAGTTCTAAACTAAAGACGTTATTAGTAGAGAAGACCTTAGTTTATATACTAGCGACTATTTTTTTTCCCGATTTTTATTATTATCTTAAATCCTTCCTAAAAATAAACTAGTTATATAATCGAAGTAAAGAGGAGGGCTATACCTTAAATTCTATAAATTTATTATAATCGAAGTAATAGACTATATTAAGAGGTTAATTAAAGGGTCGTAGATATTAGGTTTATAATTATAAGTACCTAGGCTTATTATATAGATAAGGTATTTTAATATAAGGGACTATCGGGAACTACGGTACTACGGGTAGAAATAAAAACTATATATAATCTATATAAAGAATAAATAATATAGAAGGGAGGTTTTAAGTTAGTAGTTTCTCCGAGTTAATTAAATATCGCGATAATGAGTATTAGTTAAAACTTTTCTTCTAGGTTATAATAAGTTATTATTATTTACTCAAATACCTTACTAATTATTTTATTATCTCTAAAATTATTTATACTAGGGCGTTTATCTTTAATACTTCTCGCGTCTTTCTTTAATCTTTTATTATATTATCGTTATCTTAAAATTCTCTCTAGTTTTTTTATAGCCTCGAAGTCCTTCTAAATAAATACCTTATTCCTTTATTACGCTATTATATAGTTCTATTAATTTTATACTAGTTATAGATTTACGATATCGGGTAATATATACCTTATGGCCCTCGCTCGCTATATATAGAAAGATAATATAGATTTAATATAATATCGAGGCCGAATACCAGTAATAAGGGGGCCGTTTATATTAAAACGGCCGAGATCTATAAATATAAAAGTTAGTCCTAAGCCTAAATAGGTATTAGTTAATAAATCGGAACTATTATTATTTCTAGAGAGCGATAATGTATTTAAATATTTAAATATCCTAGATACGGTTATTAATAACGAGATAACGGTAAGTATATATATTAGGATATACTATTCGTCGCTAATTTTTTTAGAGCGTAATTAATATAACGAATAATTTACTCGTTATAATCGAAAATATAGCGCCTAATAACCCTATTAACTTAGTATTTAGTAGAGAGGTTTATAAGGAATCGGATAATAATAATAATAATAATAATAGTAATGAATTTTTAGAACTTTAATATATATTCTTATAGTTATAAAGTATTATTATAGACGCCCTAATAAATATAGCGCTACTTAAATAAAAATTCATTAATAACTTTAGTAAAGTAGAGTTTCTTTAAGATAAAACTCCGCTAAATACTACGATACCCCCGTTATTATATTATATATTAATTACCGACCTATCTAAAGAGATCTTAAGCGAAAGAGCTCGAGTTAAATTAAATAATTTTATTATAGTCTTTAATTTATAGTATTAAATAATAGGCCTCTCGCGCTACTACTACTAGAGTCTCTTTAAGATATTTTCATTTCTCGAATTTATTTAAACTCTTAAATACCTACCCCGATTTATCGCGACTATTAAGAAATATATAAGAGAGTAGTTATTATTTTTAAAGTTAAGGAAATAGGAAATTATAGTAAACCCGATAAAATTAACTATAATAGGGGCGAGGATAAAAAAAAAGGGTAAAAAAAAGACGTTAAAAATTATAATAAAGAATATAGTTTTCTTTAATCCACCGGAGTTATTTAAGATAATTCTTACCTCTTCTTCTATTAGGTCGAAAATATATATTAATATAATATATTAAATAAATAAACCTACGGAGTTATATTATTTCAAAGTGTAAACGTCTTCGATTAAAATATATTTAGGCGAGTATAGTAAAATACGAGATAATAAAACTATTATTTTTCTATTAATTACGGTCTTCTATATATATAGAGACTTAGTATATACGTATATAAATAATAAGGTAGACTACTATTTTAGTAGAGTCGCTATAATAAAGAAAGATTTTCGAAGCGATATTAAAGGTATTATAATATTTTAAAATTAATTATTTCTATACCTTAATTAGGATTAATATAGAATAATTAGATTTTCTAATATTATATTAATTAATATTTAAAGAAGTATTCCTTTTATTTTAAGAATTTAATTAAGTTACCGAGGATAATATTATTTTATTAAAGCCGGATATATATTACGATTATCGGTATAAAGATATATCGGTCTCCCTTAATAAATACCCCGCCGTATATACTTTAAACTTTATAGTTCGTAATATTATTAATATCGATATAAAGATAATTTACCCTCTATAATTATTATATCCTAACCGCGGCGAGCTCGAATTACGTTATTATAGTCGGTCCCGCCTATTTAGTTTCGCTAGGTCGATTTATATCTCTTTATCTCTCTTTATATTCATCGATAAATTTAGTTTATATAGGAATATATACCGCGCTATCCTCGGCTTCTATTAAATACTAGCGGGAATAATATAACGGGAGTATAAAAAATAAATAAATATCTTTCTACTCGCGCTAGGGCCTTACGGAGTAGTATTCTCGAATATTATATAAATACTAGAGCCGAGCCTACGTTAATTAAATAATAGAATTATAATAAATATTAATAGCGTAGAGACCTTAATCTATATATATACTCTAGTATTTACGGGGGATATGGCGTAGTAATTAAAAAATACCAATATAATAACTACTAAAGCCGATCGTAGATACGGTAAATATTTAATACTAGTAAATTAAAGAGTTAATTTAATATTCGATATTAAAGTTAATAGCCGATATTATTACCGAGTATTAAAAGAAAGGAATAAATATAAAGTAACGGAAAAGAGCGATAAAACTTTCTAGGTATTTGGAATATTATAAAAATAAATACTACTTATTAATATTACCCCCGTATTAGATATTATTCGATCTCGGTTATTAAATATAGTATATTTTAAACTAGTAGGTATCGTTAAATAAGTTTAGGAAGTTTTTATTAACGCGGTTTTAACTAAATAAAGTCTCGAGGCCTACTCCGTAAAGTTTTATAACTTTTTATTCCTATTTAATTAGGGGTATATTTAATTACCCGTTATTTATCTTATTTACCTACGTATATAAAAATATACTCGGTTATCGATTATCTACTCTTTATTATTTAGGACTTAGTTAAAACTATAATAAATTAAACCTTATTATTTAAGAATAGTAAAGACGATTTAGTCTCCGCGAACGAAGTTAGATATAATAGACTTAATTATTTAAACTTTCGCGATAATAGTAAATAATAATATAGTTATCCTAACCTAAATAATATTATAAGTAAATTATAATAATTTAAATATTATTATAATAACCTTACGAAAATCGTTTTAAAGATTTTACGAATATATATATATCTCGTCGACCTCCGAGTTTAAGAAAGGCGGTATATTAATATTTTTAAAAAAGATAATATTTATACGTGGATCCGATACCGGGTAGGAAAGCGCTAGTAATTTCGAAGACTTAATTAATTACGATTTAAATAATCGAGAGCTCGGTATTTTAGGCGAGAAATTTATAATAAAGAGAAATTTAACTAAAATCGTTATCTCCTACCGAAATATATAGGCTAGGCCGAATATATATATAAATTTATATTACGTAGAGGTAGTAAAGAAGTACGTAATATTTAATAATATTACGACTTTTAGCGGCGAAGATAAATATAAGTTAATCTCTTATTTTATTTAAATTATAATATATAATTTTCTTAATTATTAATTTTGAGTATTAGAGGTTTTAAGGTAGATATAATATATATAAATTTTAAAGATATTATCAAGACTTTATTTACTAAAGAATTAATTTATTAAATAATTCGCTTTATATTAATAGGTTCGTTTAAAGTTAGTAAAAAACGATTAATATTAAATTTATAAAATATCTATACCCGTTATTTATCTTTACTCGATATTTTACTACCTTTCTCTAAATAAAACTAGGGCGAGGATAATATTTTAAGGTTTATAATATTATTAAACTACGATTATAATAATCTAGTAATTATTAGTTATTTATAGAGAGTATAGATATCTAAATAAAAATAACCGTTATAATTTAACCGTCTCTCTCTTTACGAAGTATTTTCGATAATACTATAGGAGGTATATAAAGTCGATTATAATAAAATTAATATAATATTTCTAAAGATATATAAACTATAGTAGTACTAGAAACTTATATTTACCGATAGATTAATATACTTTATTATATATTTTCAGAGATTATAAATTATAACTTTAGTTTTTCGCGGCGTCTTAAAGTATCTATTTTATTAATAAATCTATTATTAATCTATAGAATATAGATATTTAGAGTACCGTATTATATTTAAAATAAAAGACTTTATCTTAATTAAAGATAACTAGATTATATATCTAGATAGAGTATTTTTATATAAATTATCTAGGGGTCGATTAAGGCTCTTCGTTTATATATATTTAATAAAGTAATTTAGTACCCCGAAATTAAATCTTATTTTAGATACTCTTTATATAAAACTCTTGGACTCTAAAACTATTATTAAGCTACCCGGAATTAGAAATAAAAAACTTTATATTATATATATCTACTAAATTAAAAAATTAAATAGTACTTTAAGTAGTCTTCGACGAGGCGGATATACTCTATTACTTTATTAGAATTATAATATCCAATTTATATAAAGAAACTATAATTACGTTTTCTTTCTTTTAAAATTAAAAAGATAGTAGACGCTAGTCGTAATTAGACTAAGGACTTATTATACGGCTAGTATTAATAGTAACTTTAATAAAAGTAAAATTTAAGTCGTATTTAAAATATTATTAATAACTTTATTAATTCTATATCGTAGATAAATTTTACGAGGTAGATTAGAGACTAGTACCTAAATTAATTTTATAACTAGGAATTATACTCGAGAGGACGATAAACGCTAGCGCCTCGCTTAATATTAAAGTTATCTAGAATTCTTAGTATTAATTTAAAATTTCGAAAATATATTTACGAAAACGAGAAATATTATAATAAATAGTTAGTAAAATATAAATACTAAAATTTTAACCTTTAATATCATTTAATATATATTAATAAGTGTGTATAATTATCCGAGTATATAGCCTAGTCTATAGCGAGCGCCTTAGAGATAATAGGCTCTTTTATTAACGCGACCGACTTTAATTAATTTATCCCTTTATTAAAGATATCCCGAATTAACGGATCGGTTATATTTTAAAAGGAGGTCGGAGTAGAGTCTCTTTAACTCCGTATATTTATTATAAAAGAAATAACGTTATTAACTTTATTATTATTTAATATCTATTTATAAAATATAGAGCTTAAGCTCTACCGTTTAATATATTTTATATATTTTATAACTTTGGCTAATATATATAGGGGACTATTTAAAAATATAATAATATAAATTAATAATAAAGTTCGAGTATAAGGAGGGTATAAAATATATAGATTAATTATTAATTTAAATAGAAGAGCGAGTCTAATAATTTCTTTAAATCTAGCCGAGGATAACGATAATAAATATTATTATCACGGAGTTTAGTACTTTATAAAATTATATTAATAATACGTTTTCTTAGGTATTTAATATTATACTTATTTCTTAAATTATACCTAGTACTCTATTATCTCTAAAATCCTTTATATATATTCGTTTATCTCGCGGTTATTCTTTACGCTTTTAGTTTTTTCGATAAAATTCTCTATTATTTCCCTAGCCTCTAAATAGTTCTTTAACGCCTTACTTTTTATAATTTAATATTTACTTTTTTAATTTCATTATCTACTAAAGCTATATACTATATATAGACGGATTAAGTTAATTATACCTAGTATAATTTAATTACGCCGGTCGAGGAGGGCGAGTATAGATTTAATATAAATTTAAATATTATTTACCTAAAGTTTAAAGTTGAAGCCGCCGTTAAGTTTATATTAATAATAGTTAGAAGATTTATTAAAATAGTTATTTTAAAATCTATTTATTATAATTTCTAAGATAAGATAAATAGTATAATTAACTAAGACGAGTTATTATAGATATAGAAAATTAACTAAAAGAGTTTAATAATTTAGGATATATTTTTAATTAAGGAATTTTGGCTTTTAAATATAAATTAGGTATATTCTAAACCCTAATTCTCGCTTTAAATTATATTATTACTATTAAATTATAGATAATTAAAACACTAATAATTATTAATAGGTTAATTATTTTAGATATTTTAATATAATAATTACTCTATACTACTCTTATCTATATAAGTCTAGTTAAGCCGTAGTTAATATACGATATAATTAATTAATATTTTCGAAAGATAATAACCGGTTAATATTTATTCTTTATAAATCGCGCGTCTTTTAAAAGCGCTAGAAAAGTTTAATTTAATTATATACTATAGAAGAAAAGCGCCTAAAGCGCGGAAAAAGTTTAATTTAATTATATATTATAGATAGAAAGCGCCTAAAGCGCTAAAAAGCTTGGTTAATTATTAATATAAATTATAGAACCCGTAAACCCTCGCCTCGCCTCTATTATTCTCTCTTTATTTTATTCGTTAATTATCCTCTTATATTAACCCGTTTAGATTTATTTTTATTATTTAGATTTATCTTTATCGCTTCTTTAAACTTTATAAAGTCTATATTATAATAATAAGGATATTTCGGGAGAATAAAGCGCGGTAAAAATTATTTTAAAATTAAAAAGGGGTGGAGGGGTTATCTAGGAGGAAATATAAAAAAAAAAATACTTTTAGAAAACTTAAAAATAATTAATTAATTTCGGACTACTAAATAACGGAATATCTTAAATAGTATACTAGCGGTAGATAAAGTAGATATAACTATAACTATTTATTAATACCCGGCGCGTATACCTTTAAAATTAACGATTTACGATATTACTAGGATAATAAGGATATATTAAATAGTTTATTTTCGATTAAATAACTTCGAGATTATAACCTCTACTACTAAGTAACGTATTTTTAGGTATTTTCTAATAATATATAAAATAAATAGTAAATAACTTACGACGCCTAGATATATATATTTATACTATAAATATTTAAACCGGTGTAAATTTATTAAAGGGAATCCTTGGAAGAATTATAAAATTATTAATTTAAATACTTTATTAATAGTTTATTAATATTTTATTAATACTTTATTAATACTTTATTTAACTTTTATCCGTAGTTTATTTAAAATCCTTCTTTCGACTCTTATTCTACCCGATATTCTACCGATAAGGTATAAATAAAGTTTTATATTATCTATCCTATTTAAAAAGATAGGTTATTATATTTAATAAAATTTTTATAATTAAAATTATTAAATAGAGTGTTTAAAACGATATACTATCAATAGATAAATTTATACGATATATTATTCTTAAAAAATAGTAATTATATTTGAATATCTATTATTTATAATTTAATATTATTACTAAAAGGGCGGCTATACTTTAATATGACGTATAGTTTATTAAATCATATCCTACTCGAAAAGCTTATTGATAGTTAATGACTAACGCAATTTCAAGCGGTAAGGTACTATCAGCAGGTTTAGTAACTCGATAAATAATCAGTAACTTAAATATTAGACGAATAGGCCCATTATATACCCTATAGCATGCGCATTTGCATGCGTATTGGCATGCGCCATAGTATGGGCCATAGTATGGGCCATAGTATGCCCTATGGCATGCGCAATGGCGTGCGCAGCTTGCGCATACTATTGAATGGCATGCGTAAAGGTATCCTGAATAGCATGCGATGTACGCCCCCCGCAGCAGCCCCTAAAACATCAGACGAAAGCCCCCCATGGCATGCGCAATCATGGCATGCGCCATGGCATGCGACATGCCATGGTATTCATGTGCGCATACTCCCCGGATGTGCCTGGGTGACGCCCCCGCGAGAACTTTCGCTAAAACTTATTATTCCAGGCCCGGTAGGTCGCTGGCGTTAATAGTTATCGCTAGGGGTCGCTGCCGTTAATAGCGACGATTATAAAACTTTATTTATTTCAGCTCTATAATAGGGCTAGCTACTATTAATATATTAATAATATATATAAATTACTAAAGTTACTAATCCTATTGAAATTAACTCGGAGTTATTAATAAAATACTACCTAGACCCCCGATTTATTAAATTTATTAAAAGTTACTTACCTAGACCCCTAATTTACTAAATCTATTAATAAGATACTAGTAGTTCTATCCGTAAATTAAGACTACTAGTAGTATCCTATTAATAACTTTTCTTAATAAAAGTTATTAGTAGGATACTATTAACTCTATCCACGCGGTCGGTAATTAAAATTTTAATAAAAGTTTTTAAAATTTACCGATAGAGTATTATATTATCTCTATTTATATATCTACTTTAATATTAAATTACTTTATAAACTAGTATATTATAATACCCGATATTAACTCCGGGATATAAATCCTAAAATTTATTATAAAATTATTCTATACTAGGGTAAATTAATTTTAAATACTAGATATTTCCGCGGCTTTAATATAGCGAAGTATATTCTAAATAAATATACGAGGGTATTTATTATTCCTAGTATTATTAAAGATATAATACTTCTTCTATAAAAATTTAAAAGCGCGCGGTATCCTAGTTTTAAATTATTTAACTAAAGTCTTATATTAATTAATAAATAATATATTCCGAAGTAAATCCCTTTCAAACTTTAATAATTTAGAAATATACTAGATTTATACTTTATTATAAAAGTATTCGGTTAATATAAAGCGGAGTTTATTAAACGAATATTATTTAATTAAGTTTTTTAATTTATTTATAAAAGAATAAATATCCCGGTAGAATATATATTTACCGATAACGACGATTAAGGTGTTAATTAAATCGTCGAGGTCGAGATCGAAAAAACTAACTTCCTTAACTTTCTAATTATATTTATAAAATAATATCGCTATACTTTCTAATATAAATAATATTCGTAACGATGAAATAAAAGTAATATTTATAGACCTAAATAATCTTTATAAGGATATTTATTATTCGGCGGTAAACCCTAATTTAGGTTATTAATTATTAAATCGTTATAAATTAAAAACTCTTAAATAATTTCTTTAATTATTTATATCCGTTTATAATACTTCTTTAGTACGGTTATTAAAAATATTAATTAATTATAAAATAGAAGGTCTTTCTAGTATATTATTTATTAAAATAAACGAATTTTTAAATTTAGGTAAATTAATAGACTTTATCGCTACCTCGAACCGTGATAGCGTTTTAAGGAAAGTATATTTATAAATCGCCTAGTTATTAAATTAAAGAGGTTTATTTTACTCGACCGAATATACTTTAATATAACCGCCGCCGTCGTTTCCTAAACGTAGAAGGTTTTAGTATTATCGAATAAATAGAAAATAATAAACTTTAATAAATTAAATAATCTCTCGCGAGCGTATTAAGATTTCTATTAAATATTAATAATTAGAATTAATAAATTCGTCTAGCTAGTATATTAATATAGTAAAATCGCGAGAAAGAGTCGTTACGAATATATATAATATTAGGATAACTACTACTAGCTTTTTCTAATATTAATTATACTTTTATAAAGAATATTAATATTAATATACTTTGTTTCTTTCTTTCTAAATAGAATTATAAATTCTTTTCTTTTATACGGAAGTTATAAATTTTCTTTTTTTAAATAAAATAAAGACTCTTTAAAATTAAAATTATAAAGTATAAAGTTTATAATACTTCTATATATATAAAATTATAAACGTATTTTTTAAAAGAACGAGTTAGGGTAAAAAGTTAGTAAAGTAAAAAATTATTAAATAATTCTTAGAGAAGAAAGTAGATCTCCCGCTAGTTTTTAATAAATATTTCCGAATTTCTCCGAAACTAGTAGTTCCTTCCGAATAGATTTCTAAATTATTAAATTAAACTTACGTAGCCTAATAATAATATAGTAGGTATAGTACTATATTAATATAATATAATACTAGAAGGTATTGGTATAGAGGTAATAACGAGATAGTATTAATATAGTAAAATTTATATAATATAATTAATAGAAAGAACGTCGAATCTATAATAATATAAATAGTTACGGAATAATATTCTATTTATTAAAATAATAGTAGAGGACTAGTATTATAATAACGTAGTAACTAGTATTATTAAAATAACTAGTAAATCGAACGTCTAATAAGTATTAAATAGTATTTAATAATATATATAAAAGTCGTTACTACTAATTACTATAACTAGCTCTTGGAATAAATATAGTTTTAATATAAACGTAGATCTTATTTATTCTTCGTTGAAGACGAATAATTTTTACTAGTAGAAATCGGTACTAAAGAACTAGTAAACTAACTTTATATTCGATATTATAATAACTATTAATAGTATATACCCAAAATTAGTCTCTATTAAAATAGATATAAAATAGGGTAGTCGATTAATATAATAAGGATCGGATTTAATAGAGCTATTAAATAGAACCTTCTAAAATTCTATAGATTTAATTATTTAGATTTCAATTAACTTCCTAGGTCTATCCCTTAATAAAGGCCTATTTCTTAATTATAATCTATTATCTTAAAATATAATATATTATAAAATCTCTACTATCTTCTTATTTATATCTAAAAATATACTACGTTTGAATAGAAATATCTCGATACGTCTTAAATTTAGTATATAGGTTTCTAGTTTTAATAAAAAGAACGAAATTTATTTAGAAGTTAGTTTTAAATAGTAGTCTTTTATCTTTATATTTTAAACGAGAAGTCTTTAATTTATATTTTAATTTTATATTATTACTTTAATTATCTAGATTACTAAACTCTTATTAATTAATTTTATTATATAATAAAAGTAATAAATTTATCGCTATAACGACTAATAGTTCAATTTTAATAATTCGACCTTATTATTTAAATAACTACGGATAAGACTTTATATATTATTTTATTATTTATCCGTTCTAGAGACTAATACTAGTTAGTTCTAGGAATTTTAGAGAGCGAATAAATACGAACCTATTATTAATATCTTTCCCCGTCTATTTTATATCTTTTTAATTACCTCCTACGCGGCCTCGATATTCTTATTTTTAGGATATCTTCTTTCTACCTCGGTTTATAAAATCTCCCGCACGTTTATAGAATCTCGGTAAATGATACTACGTCGGCTATACGACGCCTTATCTTCTTTTAAATAAATAGAGAAAATCGAAATAAAGAGTATCTATCCTACGTATTAACGAAACCTACGAAAATAGGGATAATATATTACTTTATCGAGATTATCGCCCTTCAAGGTATTATTTAGGAGCGGCTCTATTATAAACGCCGTATCTATCTCGGTAAATTTAGTATAGATCGATACCCTACTCGTTTAGATATTTATTAATATATTTTATTTACTAAACTACGCGGATCCGACGAGTAATAACTTTACGGGTCTAATACCCATAGATTAACTATTTTAAATAGAGTAATTATACGGTTATTTCTAATTTAAAACCGATTATTAAAATATTTTTATATCTATTTACTGGGGTATTAAATTTATAAGGGTTATTAAATAATATTTAATAAAACCCGAATACTAGGTTATTTTCACCGGTATAAATATATAATAGAAGTCCGCGCGTCTACCCACGGCGGGGCTCTACGAATAGTTTTAATATACTCTATTTCTTATATACCTAAAAGATTACTACGAAAGGATAACTCTATAAAAATAACTAGAAATTTACGGACGGAATCTATAAATTAATATATTACCCGGCTTCGATTTTTAACGACCGAGAAAGTTTAATATTAATTTTAATCGCGTTATAGGCGGGCGTTATAATAGTTTTAATAAAACTATCTCGTATAATCCCGTTCCGCTATAGAACGCTATTATATTAAATAATCGACGTCGAGAGGAATAATACGGCGGAGATATAAATATAGATATAAAAAAATAACGAATAAGATAGTAAATAATATTAACTAGTATGAACGGATAGCGCGGCTAATATTTAATATATCCGAAAAAAGATTTCGTACGAGGGTTTATATATAAAGGGATAAAAAAAAAGTAAAAGAATATAAAGAGACAATCCTATTTATAGAAGATTAATAATAATAAATATAAACAACGACGAAAAATATACGATTAGTTTATATAGATACTTTAGTACTTTTAAAGAGAACGAGGTCCGATCGAATACTAGGACGAGAGTATAAAAGAGTAAAAATACGACCGCTATTAACCCCGCCGAACGGTGAACGCGTCGGATAGTATTTAAAGGAAACTCGAGTAAATCGGCTAGGAAACTAAAATAAATACCGGCGAAAAACGGGATTATATTAACGAGTAATAAATTCCTAACTCGGAGGCCCGCTTTAAATAAAATAAATACTCGAAAGACTAGATAAAAGATATTGAATACGATATAAATTAATTAAAAGAGGACTCCGCTCCGAGTCTATAAATCCACGAATTAATAATAGTAAATCAAATATAGATAGGTTAGATATTTGAATATTTATAAAAAGATTATTTTCTAAAGTCGCACCGTATATAGAAGGAAATTAACTAGTAGGAAGATAAAGAAAAGACCGCCCGCGGTTATAATATATATTTAGGTAATATCTATTTAAATATAAAAAAATAAAAGATAACGAAGACGATATAATAAAGAACGAAAAAAGAAAGAAGAGGAGGACGAGGAAAAATAAAGAGAATTAAAAGACCGGAGGACTTTATATCGAGAAAGAACTAGTTAGAAAAACTAAATATAATTAAACTAGAAAAATATAGGAATACCTAGAGTATTAGGAAAGATATCTAGAAATTAATATATCTATTTTCTAATAATAACCTAAATTTAGAAATTCTTCGGAGTAATATATAAAGATTGATATAACAATTTAATATCTTTAATATAAAGACGTAAAAAGTCGACCGAAGGAATTATTTATTTAACCGGTTTATAAAATTAATATATAGAGACTCTAGCCTAATTTATTAACTATTTAAACTAGTCTTTCCGTTAAATATATTGAAATAACCGGTACTAGAGATATTAAATAGTAATTATATTAATATAAACCCGACTTACTTTCTTTAACTCATTTACGGAAATAGTAAATATTATTAACGATAGGAATTCGATAGTATCGTAATCGGAAGGCTAGTATTCTAAATCCTCGATCCCGACTACTCCGTTCTTTTTAGTATATTTCTATATTAATTCTATTATAATACGGCCTAGCGCCTCTATATCCCTTATATCGATACCGCTAAACGAAGTAATTACGCGATAGGATTTTTAATTCGCTACTCTATTATATTTACGCTGCGGAACAGGGAAGGGAAGGGAAGGGAATGACCCCCGCTCCCTTCCCTTCCAGCAGGGAAGGGAGCGGAAGGGAAGGGGCAGGGACTGCCAGGGAAGGGAAGGGATTACCTGCTGTTCCCTTCCTCCCTGCTCTCCCTATAAGGCTGCCCCCATATATGGCCATGCATGCCCCATGTATGCCCAAATATATGGCCCATGTATGCGCCCATGTATGCCCCATTGCTGCTCCCATGTGGCCCATATATGCGCCCATGTATGGCCATATATGCGCGCATGCATGCCCCATGTATGCCCCCATATATGGCCCATGTATGTGCGCATGCATGCCCCATTG